>JGI24891J29808_1000558_pt1 | contig 17898 bp, 17 predicted proteins | sample FreactcultuFSWF8_FD_29808 | JGI IMG/M metagenome (IMG submission 29808) | reverse complement strand
AAAAAATGACATTGAGACATCAGGAACGGGAAGCTACTCTAAAGAGAATAGATGCATTAGAAGAGGAAATAGAAATAATCCTACAATTGAGCACCGGGACAGAAGAATGGGAAGCTACTAGGAAGGAAATAGATGCATTAGAAAAGGAAATAGATGCATTAGAAGAGAAAATAGAAGCATTAGAAATAAGCCTACAATTGAGCATTGAGACAGAAATGAACAAACTAAACAGAGAAAAATTTAAACCTATGATGGTGACTGATGCGTCTGATGACTGCGCTTATACAAGCTTGGCATTGCTACTCGCTGTACAGATTAGTTTTATTTTGGGTAAGCCTAGCTGGATCTTCGGAGGTAATGATATTCAATGGCTGTACCGTGATCTAAGTGACTTAGGAGACTACGATTACAATAAGGATGGTTCAATTAGGCTGAAAATTGATGATGATTATGATAGAACAACACCATCCGTTACACTATCCCTAGTAGAGGCTATGTTGATCGTTAATCCTAAAATATCTTTTAGTTCAGCACAATTGTCTGCCATTGATGATCTGGTAGATACTTATGGATTAGATTACTATGTGGAGGTGATTAAATAATACTAATTTAAACTCATGAGAATCAGAGAGGGTAGGACCTTGATGATAAGAGCTTTGCTCTATGCAGGTAACTACAGGGCTTGTTCATAATTGTGCCAATAGTAGTGTAATCGGATGGACCGTCCTGTACTCATTTTCTTATTAAAAAAAGGGGGATAATAGATTGAATCTATTATCCCCCTTTTTCATTTTAATTCCGCAATCTGGTTAACCTTTTTCTTGTAAAGAAATTCGGTTAATTGGTTCAACAAATTATCCAGCTTACGGTCAACTGTATCCAATTGCTTTTCAAGATTGGTTATCCGTGATTCTAATAGCTGACTCTCCACCTCAAGTTTATTTTCCTGCTTATCAAGTCTCTGATTAAGTGCATAGAAGGCACTGCCAATGGCAATAGCCACCGAGACTAATACCCCTAAATCCTTAAATGAGAAGGATAAAGTAGATACGTCCACCTGCTTATCATCCTGTCGTCGGTTAATAATTCTCCTTTCGTACACTAAGGGTTTATCTAAATCCTCATCCTCTAAAAACTTTTCAGCCATATCCTTATCCTCTAAACATCTAGCTTTGAACTAACATTAGCTACGGTATCAGCTACCTTGGCCACACTACCATTACCACTGGCTTGAGCAACAGTCTCAACTATTGGTGCTAGTATGTGGGCTGTATGGATGATGCCTTTTAAGATTGAGCCAAATGCTTGGCTAAAGTGATCTATTGCTGTTTCTGCTTGGTCTAGATTTAACATAATATNACCTCTTCATAATGATTTCTGTGGATTGTATATAGATACTTGCTACCTTCATATACTAAAATGTTGTAATAAACTGATTGTGGTACAAAGGCATTAACAGTTAACGTAGAAGATTCATTTAACGCAAAATAAACATTTAGATGCCTTAGGCTATTCAAAATAATTGACGATGATTCACTGAACGCTAACCCTGCATTTTGTTTCTTGTTTGAAGAGATTGTGACATTAGATGTAGCTGATAATGCAAAGGTAATGGGAATTAAGATACCATTGTTAAACGATATGTTGTAATATTCATTAAAAGCTAGGTTATTATTCAACCTTTTAAGGTCAGTAGCAGTTATCACATTAGATTCAGAGAATGCAAGGGTATTACCTAACCTTTTAAAGTCAACAACATTGAGGAAACTACTTTCAGAATATGCTATAGAATTAAAAAGTTTCTTTTGGTCTATTACACTAAGTAAACTACTTTCAGAGAGGGTTAAACCTACATTCTGTTTCTTGTTTGAAGAGATTGTGACATTAGATGTAGCTGATAATGCAAATGAAACGAGAGTGAAGTTACCTAGCATCACATACAGAGATGATGCCTCAGAATAAGCTACGGATACATTTTGTTTCTTGTTTGAGACTAATGCTAAAGCACTTGCTTCAGAATAGGCTAGGTTATTGTTTAGTTTCTTTTGGTCTGTAAAAGTTAACGCTGATGCTTCAGTATAGGCTAAACTTACATTTTGTTTCTTGTTTGAGACTAATGCTAAAGCTGATGCCTCATAATAAGCTAGGTTATTGTTTAGTTTCTTTTTGTCTGTAAAAGCTAGGCTAGAAGTTTCAGAAACATTGAAGCTAATATTAAATTTTAGGTTATTAGCAATAGTGATTGCACTTGCTTCAGTATAGGCTAAACTTACATTTTGTTTCTTGTTTGAGACTAATGCTAAAGCTGATGCCTCATAATAAGCTAGGTTATTGTTTAGTTTCTTTTTGTCTGTAAAAGCTAGNCTAGAAGTTTCAGAAACATTGAAGCTAATATTAAATTTTAGGTTATTAGCAATAGTGATTGCACTTGCTTCAGAATAGGCTATGGATACATTTTGTTTCTTGTTTGAGACTAATGCTAAAGCTGATGCCTCAGAATAAGCTAGGTTATTGTTTAGTTTCTTTTGGTCTGTAAAAGCTAGGCTAGAAGTTTCGGAATAGGCTACGTTTACGTTTAATATTGAGCCTGATACTGATAAACTAGCTATTGGTATACTGGCAATGGAATCACCGGAAGCTAATGGCATACTTTACTCCTTATATGAGGGAGGCATCATAGTTACGATGCCTCCCCTAAGATTTATGCATTTACGACAGTAAATCTCATAGATTTATGCATTTACAACAGTAAATCCCGCATACTCAGGTAAAGTTAATAGATATTGGTACAATGAATCAGCACCATTAACCTGAGACGTAAGTAACTGGTAACTCTTACCCAAAAGACTTGAAACGTTGGTATCAACGGCAGCAGCTTCGGATACAAATATTTGTACATCAAAGTGGGCGTTGGTAGTGTCAGCCCTCAAGATACCTACAGTTACGTAAGATGTTGGTAGAGTAATTAGTGTTTGTGGATCAGTAAATGATCCTGTAATTGCTTTAATTGTCATAAGAGTTTCCTATTAATTCCTTGAAGGAATTTAAAATGTTAAAATGTTAATAGACCAAACTGATCCACTCAATTGATGCAAACCAGTCAACCGTTGTACTAGCTGCACCTGTAACTAACAGACTGAGGGCACCATGAGTAGTATCAGCAGCTACAGCGAATGGTGTACCTGAGCCCCATGTTAGGCCTGTTGTTGTTCCCCACAAGGTAGAGAATGTAGGTGTGCCTAATATAACAGCAGTGGCAGCAGTTGCTCCCATTTGAATCATACCCTCTATGGATACACCAACAGAATCAGAGGCACCTGTTACCTTACCTACTATACGAGCTTTAAAATACTGAACAGAGTTTGCTGTTAAGGTAATTAGTGTGGTAGTATTATCTAAATATAAATTCTTTTGTGTAGCGTTAGTAGTTTGACAACTTGCTTGCAAAAAAGATTGAAAGTTGTTGGTACCTATTAAGTTACTTTGACCTAATGTAGTTTGTCCGTATATCGTTGCTTGACTATAGGCACCCAAGCAAGTACCATAACTTTTCCCACTAGCAGCATTTGAACCTATGCAAGTACTTTGTAATCCTTCAGCAGCTGCATTGTTACCAAAGGCTGAACCATAGTTTCCACCAGAAATAACGGCATTATATCCTACCGCCACTCCGTATGTACCGTTTGCGTTAGATGAATCACCAATTGCTACCGAAGAAGCAGAGTGTGCTTGTGATGATATACCTATTGCTACAGCATTGTTTGCTAATGAATTAGTAGGTACTCCAGTTCCTATACCAATTGAATTTGTTCCTACTGCAACTGTGTTATTGCCGATTGCTGTGCTACCGGAGCCAGAAGCCGTTACTCCTGTACCAATAGCAACTGCATTGGAACCAGCAGTTTGTGTACCTCCAGCTCCAATTGCTATTGCTCCACCTGCTGTGAAGGTTGATCCTGCACCCAAAGCAATTGAACCATTATAACCACCTCCAGTAGCTGTAATTGTACCTCCTGTGCCAATGACAACATTACTGTTTATTGTTCCGTTAGAAGCGCAAGTCAATACAGTAGAAGCACCTAGGACAATATTATTGTTTGCGTTCGAACTACCACTAACTGATGTATTTGTGACTTTTGAACCTGAACCTATTACAACATTGTTGTTTGCTGTTGAAGTAGAGTTTGCTGAAATTGTTAAATTATAACCTAGAGCTACGCAGTTTGAAGCATAAGCATTTGATGTAACTGAATCTCCGATTGCTATACTGCTGGTACCAGCAGCAGTTGTAGCAGTAGAACCACTGGTTGCTCCTATTGCTATACTGCTTTGCCCAGAAGCAGTAGTTGAGTACAGGCCACCACTATTAGCTCCACCAATTGCTATAGATTGAAGGCCTGTTGAAGTAGCATTAAATCCCAAGGCAATTGAACCATTATTAGATGATACACCTGTAGAAGCTCCACCGCCTATCGCTACTGAATAGTTTGCACTGGCAGTTGTATTGTTTGAGGCAGCAGCACCGATTGCTACGCTAGTTGTGCCAGAAGCAACTGCGTGACCTCCTGAACCTCCACCAACGGCAACAGAATTGGCTCCTGAACCATTAGCAGCGTTACCGACAACAGTAGTGTTATTAGCACCAACAGTAGCACCATAACCTAAGGCAACAGCATTAGTAAAGGTTGAACAAGTTGCGTTGGCACCAACGGCTGTTGAGTAATTGCTTAGCGCAGTTGCTGTATAACCTAAGGTAGTACAATAGGTACCTACTGCATTACAAGCATAGCCTAAGGTAGTACAAGCAGTTTGTGCGGCAGTTGATGAGGCACCGATAGAGGTAATATAATTGTTATTTATATTACCGGAAACAAGTAATGATGAGTTTATAGCTACACCAACTACAGTAATACCTGTTCCAGTATACCCGTAGCTTGTTGGTGATGAAGGACCTATCATCACTCCGTTTAATCCGCTAACGTTAGCATAGGAACCGATAGCTACATTATTAACTGCTGAACCTGTAGTAGCGTTGGATCCTATTACAGTTACTCCAGTACCTGTGGCAATAACTTGACTTCCCATCAAAGTCATGTTGGTGCTAGTAACATTTGATGATGTGAAGGAACCTGAGTTAACAGATCCACCTATAATTGTATTTGATGTGCCTGTATACCCGTAGCTTGATGTTGTTCCATTACCTATCATTATACCATAATTACCGGATATATTTGCTTGGTAACCTATAGCAATACCTAAAATAGGAGAATTGGATGTGGCACCTGAACCAATAGCAATATCTCCAGAATATGAAGAAGATGCACCACTACCAATTAGTACCATATCAGTAGCAGATATATTACCTGAAGCTAAGGCCACACTGTTTATATTGGCGCCTAAAACAGTAGTATTTGTACCAGTATACCCGTAAGTAGTAGAGGGATTAGCTCCCAACATTACGCTATTAGTACCACTAATATTTGCGTAATAACCTACAGCAACATTATAGTTTGTTGATGATGTTGTGGCACCTGAACCAACAACAACAGGTCCATTACCAGTACCAATAACATTTGCACCTATTAACACAGTATCAGTATTTGTTAAGGAAGCAGCAGCTAAAGCAGCACTGTTTATACCATATCCTAATGTAGTTAGATTAGAACCTGAATTGTAATGAACATTTGAACCACTAGAGTTGTAGCCAATAACAGTTGAACTAGAGGCACTTAATTTTTGTTGATAACCTATGGCCATGCTAGATGCACTTACATTTGTAGCATGTCCTATGGCCATGCTATAGGCACCATTGGACCAACTATTATAGCCAATAGCTATTCCGTAGTTACCTCCGCTTAAAGCATTGTATCCTATTGAAATACAGTTTGTATATGAACCTCCTGAAGGAGATCCTATACTAACACTATAATTTGGTGAAATCGCTCCACTTCCAATTGCTACTGATTGAAGATTAGATTGAGCATTATATCCAACAGATGTAGCATTGTTTCCATTTCCAAGAGCATTATTACCGATAATTGTATTTTGATTGCCATTTACGAATCCAACATCACCAACGCCAAAGGAATTTGTAAAGCCTGTATCATTAGTTGAAGGAACAATCTTACTGCTAATTAGTTCAACAGAAACTATGGTAGCAGAAGATAGTGTTAAAGTAGAGCCAGTAGAAGAGGAGACAAAGGTACCTCTAGTTAGTGTGAGTGTACTAAAAGTAAACTGACAAAGGCTAGCAATCTCCCAATTAGGGCCATCAGAAAATAGGCAGTCAAAGAATAGCGAATCATCAGCACTAGTGAATGACACAAATGAGGGTGATGCTGTGCTTATTATTAGGCTCCCAGTACCTGGAGTGTTTGATATTGTTGTTTTTAACCTATCATGATAGGTCTGTGTACGAGCCATATAACCTCCTTAATAGAAAGGTAAGCAAAGAACATATCGATGAAGATATGCCTTTGCTTAACAGATGGAACGTTGATTAAGAGAGAGTTACTGTGGCACCGCCGATAGGTATAGACAACGTATTACCTGTTAGTACTGGTTGAGGTACCGACAAAGGAGCAAATCCTAAGAAGTTGCCTCCAGTAGGAGCATCATAGATACAAGCATAAGTCATGTTGACACCAGATGCCCAAGAGCCTGTAGCAGTATTAAAGTTGATTACAGCTAAGTTTGATGTTGCTCCACCACTAGCTGAGTTCCATACACCTGAGCCTGATGCTGCTACCCTAGCATAACCGTTGGTACCAATAGTAGGTTCAGTGACACCAGTACCATTAACTAAGGGAGTTGTGGAGGAGAGTGCTAGATAAGTTGTTGGTGCAGTGTATGCCGCTACGCCTAATGTGTGGTTAATCAAGTCATTGGCTAACAGGTTTGTAAAATTACCGGACATGAGTGTCTCCTAACTGAGTGAGTTGTATATTAATAGAGTACCGTACAAGATGGCTATTGTTTGTCCACCAACGGTTACATTTAACTGTGAATTACAAAGCAATTGAAGCGAATCAAATGCTAGTGTTGGCTTCAATTGTAAGGTAATTGTAGATGTGAGTGTGTCAATTACAATACCATTACCTACAGAGAGGCTTATTAAAGGTGCATCAAAATCTAATCCTGCTTTATAAGTAGCAGAAGCACCTGCTAAATTTAAGGGGATTAAAGGATTTGTTATTGGATCATAAGGTAACGAAGGATCGGTAAGTGTCTTGAGCGTATAATTATACTCGTTATCTGTATCCTTAATAGCTTCAATCTTTTGTAATCTCATTGCCCCCTCCTTTTTGTATAAATTATAATAAACAGTTGAAGGTTACCAGCTCAATTCAACTAGCTCAACAGAAGCAAACCAGGATACAGGTACTGTAGCAGGACCTTTAACGTTAATATCAAAACCACCTGATGCTGTATTTAAGGCTAAAGCTACTGTCCATCCAGAAGGAACTGTACCATAAGCAGTAAAAGTAGGAGCAGTTCCCATCCAAGCTACTGTTGTAGTCAAGTTTGCCATCCAAATAGAACCACTCGCTTCCCACGTACAACAAGTTGAAGTAGCAGGACCACCTGCTTCTTTTGCTACCAATATAATTTTAAATCGATTTACTGAGTTTTGTTGTAATACAAGTGATTGAGTATTACCATCCGAAAAGTCTGTGTGTAAAGGAGTTACGGTAGCGTTTACTGTTTCGTTTGCTAATCTAAGCCAACTATGTCTTGAACTTGTACCTATGTAATCATCTTGTCCTACAGAAAATTGATTGGTTTGAGTCGCTTTGGATCTTGATCCTAATGCTATACTCCTATCACTAGAAACTTGAGCAGCATCACCTACACTGGTACCATGAGATACAGAGTTGCTAGAATTGTATACGTTTGCGAAGGCACCAATAGCAACATTACTTGCATTTGCGAAGGCACCGTTAGATGTATTTGCGTAATAACCTATAGCAACATCATTACCCAAAGATAGGTTACTAGTATCACCAGCAGAAGCACTGTTACCTACAACAACTGAGTTTGTACTAGATCCTCGTGCGATACTTTGATAGCCGATACTAATTGAGTTTGTAAAAGCAGAAGCAGATGCTCCTATGGCCAAAGCGTAGGCATCAGCAACACTGCTATACCCTATAGCAATGCTAGATATACCATTAGAAGCATTAGCTTGTGATCCCAAGGCAATTGATTGAATATGTGAGCTAGTTTGGCAACCAATAGCAACTGAATCTGTATGCGATAGTGGTTCTGCTTGATAGCCAACAGCAACTGAATTTGTGCCAGTACAGTTTGCTTGCTCACCAACACTAACACAGTACTGGGCTGTTGCTAAAGTAGCGGCACCAATAGCAACTGAATCAGCATAAGCAGAAGCAGAGGTTCCGATGGCTACACCATCCGCTCCATTAACACTTGAGTTGTAGCCTATAGAGATTGCGTAACTTGCTGTACAATTTGCTGTGGTTCCAATTGCTATACTTTGGCTACCAGAACAAGACGCGTTATTTATTGCTAAAGATCCTGACCCTGTAGCAGATGCTCCATAACCTAAGGCTGTTGCTTTACTAGCCTGACTTATTGTTGATGGTCCTATTGCTACTGCATAACTAGCACTTGAGTTTGAAGTATTTGCACCGTTACCTATTGTAATTGCATAATTGTTTGTAGAGACTGTTAATGCTGATCCTATACTGACACAATAACTCGCTGAGTTGTTGATACCAGTACCAACAGCAACAGTCTCAACACCAGCAATATTATTTGTGGGGCCTATAGCAACTGCGTTATTTGCAGCTATTGAGCTACCAGTTCCTATTACAATACCGTTATTAGTGGTAGATGCTGATGAGGATGTTCCTATAGCAACGTTACCATTACCTTGGTTAGTTGTTTGGTATCCAATTGCTATTCCGTAATTTGAAGCAGCAGTTATGGCATTAGCACTAGCTTGGTATCCTATACTAATGCTATAAGAACCAGCAGAGAAAGGTGTTGGAAGTCCATGAACATATGCNTGATAACCTATAGCGATTGCACCATTAGATGTACCTCCACTACCTACATTAGCACCATCACCTAAAGCTAAGTTGTTTAGGCCATTAACAGAAGCAGCGGTAGTAAAGGTAGACGGAGCTATTCTATTGTCAGTAACGCCTGAGACATTAGCATTAACCCATTTAGAGCTACCTGAATCATATTGTAATAGCTGACCAGCAGCTACACTAGTGAGCGAGACATCAGTACAAGCAGCTAAAGAAGGAGATGGAATACCTGAATTAACCCACTTTGAAATTGATGCATTATACGTCAATACCTGTCCATTAGCTACACTAGTGAGCGAGACATCAGTATCTGATGCTAATGCTAGATTTTGGTTGGTCCAATGTACGCCATCATACTCTAATACCTGACCAGCAGCTACACTAGATAGCGAGACATCAGTATTTATTGAGAGTGTAGCATTTATGTTGGTCCAATCTATGCCATTATATTGTACTAATTGACCTGATGAAGGACCAACTATTGAAACATCTGTAAGTGAATCAAAGACCAGTGTTCCGTTAATCCAATCTAGGCCGTCATATCGTAATACTTGTCCGTTAGTAGGACTAGTTAGCGAGACATCAGTAGCGGTATCTAGGACTGGAGTAATGTTGTTCCAACTACTACCATCATACAATAATAGTTGTCCATTAATGGGACTAGATACATCAGTCACTAATATACGGCGAGCAATCAAATCATTGGAAACTATTGCTTGATTAGTAAAGTTTATAGGTATACCTGTATTGGAAGCAACAAACGTACCTCTTGATAACATACCTGTAGAGAGAGTGAATACAGCGTTGGTAGCAATCTCCCAATTAAGGCCATCAGTTACAACAATATCAAACGCTAACCCATCTTCTGTTGGAGTAAAGGATCTAAAACCATCTACAGATGTACCTATCAAATAGGATGATGTAGTGGACGGAGTATTTAATACATTTGTTTTTAAGCGATCTAAATATAACATACGTGCCTTAGATTTTTACAATGTGAGAAGCATAGACACCAGCAGCGTAGTTTGCACTGCCGCCTGTTGTACCAACAACATAAGATCCGGGACTACTTGGCGTATATTCTACAGCAGTATCACCACCAGCAGCAAATGAATCAACGTGCTTACAGTTTAATAAGTGGTTATGTGCAATTACTTGACCAACAGTTTCTGTAGCTACTTGCGCACTAGCACCGAATATTAAACTGTAACCCACTGGTGCCCAAGGTATAGTGAAATAACCAGAAGCAGGAGTAAATCCACCATTCCATAAGGAACCCATCACAGCATAAAGAGATGGATAAGCACTAATTAAATATTGAGCAGCAGCAAACGTACTAGGACACAACAAGAAGCCAGTAGGAGCACTCGTACCACCGAAGGGTAATATTACACCAGATGGTAGAGTTTGTATAGCAGATACAGCAGTATTAATCTTTGATGTAGCCCAAGCAGTAGTAGCAATGTGGTTGCTGTTATCTGTCTGTAATTGAGTAAGGCTAGTTAGTTGATAATCAGTTAATACCCATTTAGAGACGCTTGTATTGTAGGTAAGTGTGTAGCTATAACCTTGAATTAACTCACCACCTAACAAACTATAACCTGTTGGTACAATTACAGGATACGCACCTAATCCATTATAGTTGAACGTTACTGGACCCGTATTAGTATTTGCTACCCTCAACGTAACTTGTAGTCCATCAGCTAAACTCAGTAAAGGAACAATTGAATTTGATGTTAGCACGTTTACGGTACTAGATGAATCTGTTTCATACGTAGATAGCTGTAATGCCAATGCTAGGTTAGAAGTGATTGTAGAGGTAGTACCATCATCTATTACATTTACGTTTGCTGTTTGACTTACATAAGATGATAAGACGGTAGACATTATGCTACTTTGTCTCCAACTCTTATTTGCTAAGGTAGGATCAGCGACACCAACACCAACACCAGTACCAGAAGCAACGGCTGTTACATAATTACTTTGCGTCATTACAGATGAACCATTAGATGACGCAAAGACTAGAAAATCATTTACTAAAGACATTTTTTACTCCAATTAGTTTTTAAAAACTATAGACAACCGTAGCCCAGTTACCTTCTGACCAACCTTTAATATAAGCAGTTTCAATACCCCAACCAAAGAATATACTAGAAGCATTAAATGTAATGTGTACGCCTGCTGGCTTTAGGTTGAAATAGCCTCCTTGTATTAGGGCAACTGTTAATGGGTTTACATAGCCAGCAATATCAATGGTCATAGTCATATCTTGACCATCAATAACAATAATCTCATTATCTTTGAATGCTGTTTGTAGGGCATTCACAATCTCAGGGATTGAACCATCCCAAGAATTTAAAATTCTTTTTGTGTACAAAATTTGACGATATATTGGATCAGGTAGGATTGTAATACTTCCCCCAGAACCATAAGTTTCCCAATAAGCTTGTCCCCAACCTAAGCCATCTACTCCCCAACTAAAAGAAGCGTTGGTTATACCTGGACTAATAACCCTATTAAAGCCTATCCATTCACCTATAATATCTAGTTGATCACCTACAGCCGTATCAATATCAAACAAGGATGGTAATTGTTGACATAATAATGTGAGTGTCCAACAAGCCCTAGTATAGAGGTCAGTTATTGCAAGCATTGCAGGTGTCTGAAACTCTTGCGTAATGAGTGTTAGATACGGATTAGGTGGAGCAGTTGTTGTTGGGTTTATTGGTATAATAGGAGTCTCAACAAGTGAATCACTTATTGAGGCTTCACTCACACTATATTGAGAGATGCTCATGTTAATCTACCAAAGTAATTGCTGACATTAGTACCTTAAAGTTGCTGTTAAAGGTGCCAGCTACATCAGCGTTAGTTGTTGGGCTACCTCCGTTAACAGTGATTACTATGGTCTCAGTCTTGTAGGTGGGTCCAACAACAGCAGCGAGTGCCTGAGCAAACTCATAAGCACTACCTATTTGTAAACCATTTATATAACTCATAAAGTTGGTTTTTATTAAGGAGCTGACACTACTATCATAACCAACTTTAGGAGTAATAGTAATGGTAGCTGTTACTACGGCTGTGCTTGATACATAGAAATTGATTGTTTCAGTAGTGTTACCTACATTCACAATCTCAGATGTTGTACCATAGGTACCACAACCTGGATCTTTTGTATTACCTATTGTATTACAAATCGTTATTGGGTCACCACCTATAACAACAACCGCTATGCTATGGCCAGGTAGTCCAGGTGCTCCACTAATAGAACCTGATGTGTCTGTGGTACCCGTGTTATTTTCATAAATTTGTACGTCAGTTACTCCCAGTGTATTACTAAGCTTTTGATAGATTGCTACTACGGTAGAGGTAGAACCATAAGAAGTAGAAAGAGTTTGTCTTTTTCTTAGTTGAGCATCAGTCTCTATAGGATTACCTGGAGTAGATGCCTCTGGATTTGTTACTGACTGCCAGCCTTTAGTAGGTGTCACAATGTTTATAATTGTATTGGCTGCTGAATAGATGCTACCTAGGGCAGTACATGTAGCTAACACACTTATGGAACCACTTAAAGGTATTACAATGCTTGAGGGTAACGTGTATTGATTACCTAGCGTATCAGAAACAATACCGTTTGTTATTGGAGCACCTGCTTGACCTACAATTGTTACGGTAGCAGTGCTATTAGTAGCTACCAACCTCTGTATTCCGTTAATCTGTACTACGCTAGATAGACCAGTACCTTGAGCATAAGTAGGTCTAAATGAATTATAGGCATTAAGAATAGCTGTATTGACATCATTAATGGCTGCAGCGTAAACGTTAATTAACTGAAAATCTTGGCTATCACTTGTTAAATAAGAATCAGAACCAAATATAAGTTTATATTCAGTTACAAAGTAATTGACAATGTCAGGGAATAAGGGAGCGTGGGCTCCTGAAGCATCTATGGTAGCAGCTACATTACTTGATACTAATTGTGAGGATGTTGACATTTAATCTCCTTAGAATCCTGTGTTAAACGTAATTACAACAGGCGTAGTATCATACTGTGTTAAGACTGTTGCATTCACACTTAAATTACGATTCACGATACTAGAAGAGTAACTCACAATCTCTGTTACTCCTTGTGTCCCTAGAATACGATCTTGAATAGTCAAGTCATAAGGAGTACCAAATCCTAATATAGCGTTATCCCAATCTGTACCATCATAAACATTAGCGAACCATTGACCTAACCAAAGCTTTAATCTTGTAGTAACACATTGAGCTACACATTGACTACTGTTGGACAAAAATGAGTTTAATTGATAATCACCGTCTTTACTGAGTTGACGTACTCGCATATATGTTCCTTATGGTAAAGGTGGACTAGTTGGTGACCCAGGTGCTGCGCTTGTATGGGTATGATGGTCTGCGCTAATGCTTGCAGCAACTATATCGCCTGTTGAAGTCATTGAACCATTTAGCTGAATGTTACCATCAATTGTTGTTAATGGACTAGTAATATTCAAAGCTGTTGCATTTAAATCAATAGTAGGTGCATTCACAGAGACCAAACTAGGTGTAGTTATTGTAATATTATAGGTAGAAGGATTAAGTCCAAAGTAAGCTTTAGGATGTAAGCCATCCATTTCATTTGTACGAATCTGTAACTCAGTTGTAGAGATTGATGGGATTACTTGGGGAACACTCTTTATACCGGGAATAAAGGTAGCATCACTAATGTCGTGCATCCTCATCTCAGGTTGAGCTGATGGAGTAATAACTCCTTGATGCAAAGTACCTTGATACCACCAAGCATCTATACACTTGCAACAGAATACAAGTAAACCTTCATCACCGTAGTTTAAGGGGAATGTGAGACTGCAATTACCTGCGCTAGGGAACTGGACTAATACATCATACAATACGCTAATATTCTCATTAACGTTTGTCACATTATAAACATTTGTATTGGACGGTATAAATCTAATTAGTTGAATCATTACCTGAACTGTTGCTGTCTGTGTCTCAGGGAACCATTCTACTATTGCTCCTGGTATTGCTGTCCAAATCTTGCTTTGTTGGCTACGAAAGTTTAATAGGTCTGTGTCTAATGGGTCTGCAATTAACTGTTTAATGTCCATAGTTTAAAAGGGTGTGTATTTGCCAATTGAAGATGGAGGAGGTGTGTCATAAGAATAACAAATTAAATCTGTATACCAATCTTGTCCTCTAGTATCACCCACATGATTTACAGCCAATATCTTGTAGTTGCCTACAATGCCGTCTAATATAGGTGTAATGTTTACAACATAATCTTTAAACTCACCTAAACCCGTTCCTAATGCTTGTACTTGAATGAGCTTATTATTTAATTTTATACCTCCACCTCGTACCAAACTAGCATTCAACGTACATCTAACATTTATTCCATTAAATGTTTGTGTAGGTAATCCTATAAGACCACTAGATGGACTAATCTCAATCAAAGGTCCGTTAATAGAATCCCTACCTAATACAGTTGGACTACCATCTTCAAAGTATACGTCAGCACTGTTGTTGGCACCGAATGCTCTTAGTGCGTCATAGTAAGGACTTACGATTGTCTTTCCCCTATGAAGCACACCCTGATTCTCTTCGTAGTTTAATACAAAAGGCATGGCTGTTATTCCAGTATTCTGTAATCTACGTAAATCATTTAAGGCTGCTGCCGTAGCTGCTTCCATAGTACTCTTGCTTGTTTGACCTGCCTTAACACTAATATTTGTAAAAGCAGTGGTCATTTGAACATCACCATCTACGGCAGTAATCTCTAACACAGAATCAGTTGTATTGGCAAGCAACTTTCTTGCTTGAATGATGTTACCCATAAATATGGGTTTAACTGACATTGAGGGGAATGCTTGACTAAGACTAGTAAGGTGATCAGATAGCAATTGACTAATCTGTGCTTCACTGTAAAAGCCTGATTTAGGATCAAGAGCTACAACAGGCTGAGGACTGGGTAATCCTAAATAACCTGCGTAAACAACAAGCATGTTACCTTCTTGCTGACTAAATTTTAATTGTTGATCAGAGGGATTAAAACTTGTAAAATGAATTGTTTTAGGTTGGGTTGATAACGCAGCTTGAATATCAAAATGTATATGAAAACCTAAAGTAGAGTCTACTTTATTTGAATTTGAATCCCAAGTATATTGATTAGGAATCTCTGACTCTAGGACCATTATACTATTACTTTGATTTTGAATGTAGGCAAATACGTACCTAAGGTATTGATTACTCATAGCTGACTCCCTAATAAGATACTAGTAGATGACTTGTTTGTCCTAAACTAGAATAGGTTGGTAGTTCATCATTGAGGTCATCATTGACAATGTACCATTTACCAGGAATGTTTAAGTAAGCAAAGGGATACAACAAATCAGTACCAGTTACTAGCATGATACCTGATACAAGAAACGCATTGTCTTGTAAAATATCTAGGTAATAGTTGCCAGTTAATTGTCCGTATTCAGAGTCAAGGTAATTAGTATCAAAAGAAATGTTTGTGACAAGACCGAATGTAGTTGAACGCCAAGTAATGTTTAATACATAAGTATCTGAGTTTATTACAAAGGTTAAATTCTGAGAACCATTTATTAAAGGTATTTCAATTACCATATAAACTCCTAGGGAGTAGGTAAACTAGATGCTGGTTGTGAGGCAGCGTTAACTGTTCCATTGTTTTGACTAGGTCCATAAGCAGCATTGTCTGATGTAGAGGTAATGATTATTGTACTGCCTATCAAAATTTCTCTACATCTCAGTTCAAGCTTAACAATGTTTTCAGTCGTAACGTCAGTGGTCTCTTGAATCTCTTCAATGACCATATTATGATAACGTCTCTTACCAGTAACAATGTCAAAAGGGTTGAGTGAACCTTGTAAATCAAGGAACATTTGATAATAATCGTTAATTGACATAGGAGCTTCAATGCTGGATACAAGGCTCGCAATCTGTTTAAATGCGTTTATGCCACTGCTAAGAGAGTAGGCTAATACAATGTTTACTCTTTTGGGTTGCCTGTAAGCATGATCTGTTAATGAACCTATAAAACTATTGGATGATGAGGTTGCAGCAACAGGATGATCAGTAAAGGTATATACATCTGTATGGTGTTCAGTAATGTTACAGGGAGCCAAGAATTGTCCTTTAGGTTGTCCGAAAGGACCTATTCGTCTATCGTTCTGTACTTTGAATAGTGCGAGTGTAGTTTCAATGCTCATTAGGCCATCCTTTGTTGTTGATAACGAGGAGCTAGATTATTAACAGATACCTTTGTGCTTCTAGGAGTCTTCTTCTCACCATCAATATAGACATCAACCTTTGTAAAGTTGTCTCTACCATGTTCAATCACATATTTCTCACGTTCCTTAGAGATGCGTTCATTTTGAGCGTCTTCTACTGAATGTATTGCACCTGGACGTACATAATACTTGCTAAAGCTGTACGCACCTTCATGTCTACTACGCTTAGCACCTTCAATAACTTTGGCCCAATTAGATGATTCTGTACCGATAAGCCCTCTGCGTTCCATGTCAAAGAATAGCATTTGTTGGTCATAACTAGCATTAGGATCCCTAGACAGATATTCCATTGTAAGTCCCTTGGCTTCAATCATCTTTTTAAAGTCTGTTAACCTAGAACCTAACAATTGGAATAAACCAAAGGCACCGCTATCTTTATTTATGGCGTTTATGATGCCGTGAGATTCAGGACCTATACCTCCAAACCAAACACTTTCAGCCTCATTTCGGGTTAATCCTTTTTTCATTAAATCTTCTTCGGCCTTATCAATACCAACAAGCTCATGTTGACCTGTAAACCGTCCAATAATCTCATCAGAAAGTTTTGTGTATGTACTCGGTTCAGGTATACCTTCACCTCTTGCTCTTGCTTCCTCAGCTCTTTGTTCAGGTGTCTTCGCAAACTCATTGACAGCCTTTTCAAAGGTATCAACAGTTCTCGCAAACTTGTCTTGAGCTTCATCAATACCTTTTTCAATTAGCTCACGGTTAGATTTAAGGTAATCAACGGCATCCTTTAATGTTACCATCAAGGGTTCCATCACGTTTGCTTTAATATTGTCAGCAGTAGCAGACAACTGTTTTAAGCTTTGTTCAGTAGCTAATGCCTGAGTCTTTGCTAGGTCTTCTTCTTTACCACCTGCTTTTTTGTATTCATCCAAATACTTTTGAAACTTTTTAGGATCATCATACAGTTGGCTAACCAAGTTCTCATTGAATCCTGCGTGTTCAGTAAATCTCAAAAGAGTAGGTAAACTAACACCATTGGCTTTTAACGTAGGAATGTATTCGGCAAGCTTCTGGATAATTACATCATTCTTGTCAGAGGCTTTGACAGTGGGGATAAAAGATTGAATGAAGGCTAACCCTTGTGAACCAAAGTAACGTTGAAAGTGTTGTAGACCTGCCATTGACCCAGCTAGTTCATCTACTGAGGAACCAACGTCTTCAGCAGCTTGACCCATTGCTTTCATGTTTTGTAAGCTTGAACCGCCTAAACGAATCTGCATCATGTAAGCGGAGTACAACTTATCGGTATACTTTACCGTAGCGTCACTAATCTTGTAGATTGCTACACCAGCTAAGGCAGCAGTACCTATAATCTTACCTAAGGTAGATAGACCAGCATTAAGGCCACCCTCTAACACCTTACCGAATTTATCGGTATCAGCCTCTAAATCACTCAATTCTTTTTTTAGTTTATCTAGTCCTTCACTGGTATACTTTGTTATGACCAGGAATTCACTTAGAGATTCGGACATTGGTTACTCCTTAGCTTAAAAAAA
>JGI24891J29808_1000556_pt1 | contig 17932 bp, 24 predicted proteins | sample FreactcultuFSWF8_FD_29808 | JGI IMG/M metagenome (IMG submission 29808) | reverse complement strand
GTGGTCACCCACCGTAGTACTAATCTGCCGTTCAACTGCTTATGTATGGCAGAGCGGACGGGATGCCCAGTTTTCAGCTGACTGTGGCCGTATGTGCTTGAGCAACAAAGTCATGAAATTATGTTTCATGACACTAAGATAGCACAAGGCGGTGAACGTGTCATGCCAATCATCCTAGACCCTCAGCGAGGCCGGACGTGGGGCTTAGTGGGGTCCCTGCTCGCCCAAACGTCTCGAACCTCTTGCGCAGTTATATTGCGGCGGGGCAGGGCCCCCAAGCAGCGAATAATTTTCCCCTCTCCCTTTCCCTTGTTTCTTTGAAATACACATACACAGCACAAAAATGTCTACCGCTAAGAGAAGCCCCCCTTTCAGAGCTGAGCACGTTGGCTCGTTGCTCCGTCCCGATGAGCTTGTTCAGAAGCGTTATGCTGTTGCCGCTGGCAAGGCTGATGCTGCGGAGTTGAAGCCTATTGAGGACAAGTCTGTTACTGAGGTTGTCAAGCTTCAGAAGGACTGTGGTTTCCATGCTTACTCTAGTGGAGAGTACACCAGGTATGTGTTGTATCTCTTTGATTCAATTGATGTTCCATGATCACCTCGTTGTAACTCGTCTTGCTTCAATGCTTGATTTCATGAGATTGTTTCCATTTCTGCTTTGATTTCCATCAATTTCACGAGAAACATGTTTTGAATCAACTTGTAATCAATCCTTGAATACAAAACACTAACCTGACATGAACAAAAAGACACATGTTCTGGGGTACTTTCTTCGAAGAGCTTCACGGTATGGAGGACCGCCAACTCGGTGTCCTCAAGGGCTACGACGCCTCCATGTTCCGCGACTACGCACCCGACGTAAAGTCCTTCCTCGAGGCAAAGGAGATCCCCAACGCCGTCACCGTCTGCGTTGACAAAATCCGCCACCCTGGCCACACCAGCAATGCCCGCGAGCTCGAAGTCATGAAAGCCAACGTCCCCGAAGACGAATGGAAGAACATCAAAATCACCGTGATTTCACCCTCATGGTACCATTTCCGCTACCGCGCCGGAAGAGCTTTCCCCAAGGAAGTCTACGCGACCGATGAAGAGTATTTCGAAGACGTGGCCAAAGCCTACCAAGTCGAATTGAAACTCCTCCACGAAGCCGGCATCAGAAACGTGCAAATCGACGACCCGAACCTCGCCTACTTCTGCTCTGAAGCCATGCTGTCGGGCTGGAAAGCCGACTCCGGTAACACGAAAACCGCAGACGAAATGTTCGACGCCTATGTCAAATTCTACAACGCTTGCTTTGAACGTCCCGCAGATATGCATCTGGGTATCCATTTGTGCAGAGGAAATTACATGGGCAGTCGTCATTTCAGCGAGGGCGCTTACGACAACATCGCTTCTAAACTATTCAAGGATCTCAACGTCGACACCTACTACCTCGAATACGACACCGCACGCGCCGGTGGTTTCGAGCCCTTGAAGCACCTGCCCAAGAACAAGAACGTCATTTTGGGTGTCGTCACCAGCAAATTCCCCGAATTGGAGGACAAGGAGAAGATGGTGGAGAGAGTGTACCAGGCTGCCGATTTCATTGCCGAGGGTAATGGACAGAGCAGAGAGGAGGCTCTGCAGCGTGTGGGTGTTTCGCCTCAGTGCGGATTCGCTTCTCACGCTGAGGGTAACTCATTGGGTTATGAGGATATGCGCAAGAAGTTGCAATTGGTCAGAGGTATTGCTGACCAGGTCTGGCCTAGCCAGCCTTGAGACGAGTTAATCTGTCTTTCTGCCCTTCTTCCTTTCTTTCTCTTTCTCACATTGGCATAAAAAGGCTTCTCACTTGGAGGATTCACATTTTCTTGGAAATCATTGCACATTTTCTCTTTTTACACATAACGGCTATTCAACAAGCACAGTCGAAGGAATGACTATATCACGACAAACATATAAACAAAAAAATACAATATAATCTCAACATCCCATCTACAAAAATCTCCAGTCCTACAAAATCTACTCTACATCCATACTTTCCATCCAGAACATACACCTCAACATCCCAATATACACATCTTTCTTACAAATCTCCAAAATCCCACCACTCATTGAACATCCTTCCGGAATTCTGATCCAAAAACTCCGTGATGGCGGCAAGATTTTGATCGTTGAAAGCCATATAATTCGGATCCGCAGGGGTGGACGGGAATTGCGCAACACCAGGCATGAAAGTCGGTTGTTGAGGTGTTCCTACAGCAGCAGCCAAAGAATTACTCGTCGCGGTCGCAGGGGTAGGTAAAGAAGGTCTGGCGAACGATGATGGGCCTGTGGAGGTATGGAAGCCATCTGCGGGAGTGATGTTCTGGACTGTGGAAGGTGTGGGGCGGATCATGGAGGTTGCGTCGCGGGTGAGGGTGTCATTGGAGGGGATGGCGAAGGAAGGGCTGAAGAGGGAGGAAGTGGAGGTGAGAGAGCGGGAGGGGGAGTGGAAGATGAGGATGTCCCAGAGGAGGTCTTGTTTTGTGCCGCTGGAGGCGGAGGGTTGGGGGCTTGTGGAGCGGCGAGAGGTATCCATTGCTTCGAGACGGTCTAGAGCTTTCCTCTGTGCATTGTGTCAGTTCCGTGTGGGAGGGGTCGACTTAAGAAGGAAACGTGATGCTTACCATGCGTTCGACATTCTTCAGCAAACATGATAGTTCACCGAGCTCTTGTCGACCTTTGAAGAGTCCCTTCTCAGCGTTTTGTCGTAAGCTCTGTATCTCTGCATTACGATAGTGAATGAACACTGTGTTTGCAACAGAGATACAATATGCCACAAATGGATCCGAGATGTTGACCTCCTTCTCCTCGAGCAGATCCAATAATCGAATGATCCAGTTCGAATGTACAACGACCTGATCAGAAGACGATTGACTGAACGTCCTTGGACATCTGCCAGCAGCAGCGATTCGTAGTGAGATCAGGAAAGGATGATTCAGTAACATGTGAATCGTGTGATACATGAATTGATTCACCAACCAACAACTCCAGAATGCCCAGTTTTGCTCAATGGCATCTTTGGAGTGCTGTGTCATTTTCGTCCTATCGAAGCGATATTCTGGGTAAAAGTTGGACTCCAGCTCCAGAAGTTCTGCTTGGATCGCTGCATAGTCTGACTGCTGTTGCCACGGCGGGTGCGGGAGTACGCCATTTTTAGTGTCGGTGACATACTTGGCAGCCTTCTTGAATATGTCGAACATTGGTAGTGTGTTGATGATGATACCAGGTACCGGGCCGTCTGCTACGATATTTTGCGACGACGGTGAGACGAGCTCTCCTTTAGAAGTGGCGTTGGGGCTGACTGGTTTGAATGAAGCATGATATGTGATGCTTTTTGCGCCTAGCGTCAGTGTCTGGAGATTGAACATGTTCTCCATGATGGCAATACTCCAGAAGCAACGCCTGCGTTCTTCAAGTTCGACTGAGTTATTGATTACAACTTGCGGGTCAAGAAGACCAGACGTCTGAGCAAGAGAGATGGCATTGACGAGAAACAGGTGTGATCGCTGTCCGTTGTCGTCTAAAATTGTCAGTCACATAGCAGATCAAAAAATGGCGCCAACTTACTTGTGAAGTCTAGGAACGATAGCAAGACAAACGCTTGTATCGTACTCAACCTGACATCTCCAGCAAGCACTCTGCCCAATGCCAACTCTCGAGCACGGTGAGCATTGGCTTCACACCAGTCGTCAACCTCTTGACCTCGTGCATTAAGACGGCCAGCCATAGCTAGGATAGCGAACTGGAGTTCTGACCCTCTCGACATGTAGTCTTTTTCCAGGTTAGGGTGGAACAATGGAATAGGTTGACAGTTCCATTTTCTCAATAGAATGGGCACTGCTACCTCCAGCCGACTGGGCTCCTGAGGTATCTGTAGTCCAGAGGGAGTGGTACCATCGGGTATGTCGAGAGACCGTCTCCTCGATGTTGGCACTACACTAGGTGATGGTCGAGAGCTATCAGCATGAGATTCCAGTGGTGTCCGCGGTAGTATTGTGGGTGGTGTTCCAGGTCTTTCAGCACGTCAGCGTTGCTTCGTCTATCCACGTGTGCGTGTATTACGAACATGGCTTTCAGCAGAGATTCAAGTCTATTTTCCAATTCCGAGAAGCGAGCATTCTATGCATAGAGTCAGTACCATGCACAGCTAATACGCTTTTGGTGGGCGAAGTAGCTTGACTCCAATGCGACAACGTGTCTAGATAGGCATGACACTTGTACATACCATTCTCCTCTCAATCGCCGCAGACCTAATCTCAGGCATGGAGCCATCATCCGCATAAATACACGTCTGCTTCAACCGTGTACAAAGCGAACATGCCGGCTTCTCCCCAGGACATCTCGACTTCTTGCGCCTGTGCTCAACAAAACGTCAATATCAATCAACAACACGTACAATGGAGCGTACGGTAGTAGGCAGGGGGATTATACACGTACCGACAGGCTTCACAAGCTTGAGACACGCGCTTAGGGGGCCGCCCGCTCTCCGGCGTTTGCTGCTGCTGCAGTGCATTGTTCTCCATACCTATTGGATGATGTTGAGGGTTGCAGAGGCCGGGACACCGGACCGTCCTTGTGTTGCTGTGCGCGGGGGTGGACGGGTGTCGGCGGCGTGTGGGAAGAGACTGCCACGCGGCAATCATCCGTGCCAAGAAGAACTCTTTCCTTCTCAACGCGGGCCGTGTTCCGTGCTCTATACGACTGTTATCGCGACATTTTATCGGATCAGGGCATAGATGGCAGGGAAGAGGTCGAGATTTGAAGGATGTGATTCGTTGGTGAGTTCGAATGGTATCATGATACACGAACAGCTATATGGAAATTGTCCCAACCATGGCAGGGAGACGGGTAGCATCCGAAGGATTGAGATATCAAGATATCTTTTCTTCTCTGAGTTAATTGTAGAAGTATATTGTACCATTCTATGACCACTAGACCATTCTTTGTGGTGACTCTTGAGCGTCCGAAATCTGATTGTCTTGCTCATATAATATCACAAGCTTCGAAGCCTGACCTAAGGGCTCATCAACACAAGATGGATTCATCGGATAGGTCGCAATCAGCGACAGAAGCATACGAGACCGAAACCAAAGAAATGCACGAAACCACTTGGAGCTCGACAAGTTCATCGAACGCTTCCCTCAGATCGATCAAAAGAGAGGAAAGCCCAGATAGCCAAAACGACCATACCGTAGCTTTTGCCGACCTCGAGCCTACCGCGTCCAGAAGTATTCCACCTCCACCGCGGTCGCAGTCTGCTTTCTTCGACCCGGATTTTGAGATCAAGTGGGAGGAGAATGATGTCGAGAACCCCAAGAACTGGTCGGTCTGGAGGAAGGCGCATACCATCTTCGCTTGTACAGTAGCAAGTTGTACAGTGTAAGTATTCCGGAGAGATTGAACCGGACCAGCGCTAACATCGAACAGTGTGCTGTACTCGTCTGCGTATACCTCTGGTATCTCGGGCGCGCATAGCATGACGGCAGAGCTCGACGTATCTAATTCGACAGTATCTCTGCTAGGCCTCACAACATATCTGTTCGGTATGGCCGCCGGAAGCATGATCTGGGCTCCGCTAAGTGTTAGTGACTACACACCACCTCTATCGATTGTCGCTAACTCTTGTTAGGAAATGCTCGGACGTCGACCGGTCTACATCGCAACGCTTTTCGCCTTTATGTTTTTCATCCTGCCTTGCGCCCTTGCAAAGAATGTAGGGACGATCCTCGTATGTCGCTTCTTCGCTGCCATGGTTGGATGCTCGGTTGTGTCGAACTCGCCCGGTACAATCAACGATGTCTCGACAGACAAGCATAGGGCCTTCACCTTCAGTATCTGGTGCATTGGACTCATGAATGGGCCCGTCATAGGACCCTTGGTCGGCGGCTTTGTGTTCGACAACCTGGGCTGGAGGTGGATCCATTGGCTCACGCTCATCTTGGCTGGTGTCTCGTTTCTCCTGATGGCAACCGTGCCTGAGACCTATGGCCCAACTCTTCTGAGACGCCGCACAGAGAAGAAGAGAAAGGAGACTGGCGATGTGCAGTGGTGGAGCAAGCATGATGAGAAGCGAGCATTTTGGCCTTTGCTTGGAGCATCGCTCTGGAGACCGATTTATCTCACCGCGTCTGAGCCGATTCTCTGGTTCTGGGATCTCTACATCCTGATCATCTACTCGATGAACTGTAAGTACAGTCTGAAGTTGGTTTTCTCTGCATGGTGCTGACATGTAGACAGACTTGACGTTTGTCATCTATCCAAGAGTGTTTGAAGGGCTCCGTGAATGGTCGACTGGGCAGACCGGACTCTCATACCTCGGTATCGGTGTTGGCAATGTGCTGGTGATTGCATGCGAGCCACTGCTCAGAAAGATGGTGCAGAGAAAGAAGCTTGACGCCAACGGCAAGCCGACTCCGGAGTCGCCAGTATTCATCGTGTGCATCGGCGCATGTTTGGTACCCATTGGCGGACTGGTGTTTGCCTGGACCTGCACACCAGACGTGCACTATATCTGGCCTATCCTTTCTGGTATCCCATTCGGAGCAGGCACGACAGCGACATTCATCTATGGGTCCAACTACATAGGACGAAGTTATGGCATGTACGCAGCTTCAGCCATGGCTGGAAACGTTCTCACGAGGACTGTTGCGGGAGGAACATTGCCTCTCGCTGGAGCAGCCATGTACAATGCACTGGGACCTCACTGGCAAGGGACACTTCTTGGGTTGCTGGAAGTGTTGATTGTCCCTATTCCGTTTGTCTTTTACAAGTACGGCCATCTGATCCGACTAAAGTCCAAGTTCATCAGCAGGATGGAGCAGGAGGCCAAAGGTGGAGAAAAGGGAGGAGCATAGAAATGGATAGACCATAGACCTAGACTTAGACCTGGTAGATGACTTGCAACGAAGTAATGAGAACGATTCAAGACAAACAAGGAAAGAATGACCGAGATTAAGTGGTGCCTGCTGTGGGAGTGGAGAAAGACGATTGAGTTTGGAGACATGTCAAGCTCATTCGAGCAGTGACAACCCCGCAAAGTTTCAAGACAAGACAAAGCGCTTGCTCCGTCACTTTTCCGATCAACACACTCGAGTCCGAACAGTGACGGCGCATACCAATCAATTCTTACAACAAACGCGACAAAGACTCGAACAATTTACATGGCGGAACCGAAGCCCAAGCGATCACTATTCAAACGTCCAACGTGGGCGGCGGCTGCCACTCCCGCCGCCGCATCAGCCTCACCAGACGCTCCAACGAAGCCCGAAGAAGCAACCGACATCTTCAGTCACTCGAACACTTTTGGAGAAATCGTAGAAGACCGTCAGCGCCAGCGCCGTAAGAAGAGCGACAAGGACACCCTCAGGCGAAGTCAAACGAATGAAGTCAAGGATGAAGAGCCGCGAGCTGGCAAGCGCCGGCGCATAAGCGATGAGGATGGCACAGAGCTTTCGACCAAGACCAGCAACAAGGACACAAAGAGCAAGACCAAGGACACGGAAAGGAGGGCATCGACACAATCAAATGGCGCATCAGAAAGCTTTGCGATAGCTCCTACACCACAAAAGTCCAAACCGCGACAGGAAGCTGTAATAGAACTGCTGGACTCTGATGGCGACAACGAACCTGTCAGCTTCAACAATGGCCTACACAGCTTCACGCCTTCGAACGCTACAAGTCTCGAGCCCACACCTGCCGCAGATCCAAATCCAGACGATGATCCAGATGCCGTATATTACTCCGACCCGGAAATGCGCGAATTCGCTCGCAAGGCCCGTGAAAAGCGACGACAACAAGAGCGAGAGCAGAGTGAATCTGGTGCACATGACCCGACTGTGAAACTCCTCATCACTTCACCTCTACCCAACACGCAACCTCTGATTGTGTCACGGAAGCTTTCACAAAATCTCCAACAAGTCCGCGAAGCCTGGATCGGCAAGCAAGATCTACTGGACCCTTCGACCGCGAGTCGCATCTTCTTCACCTTCAAGCTACGGAAGGTCTATGACGTGACAACCGTCCGCAGTTTGGGTATAAAGGTGGACTCCTATGGTCGTATTATGACCAATGGACCTTTCGCCAATACCGATGACGATCATGCTGAGAAGATACACATCGAAGCTGTGACGGAAGAAGCATGGCAAGAGCTCAAGGACAAAAAGGCGGCCCCGAAACAGAACAAGTACCTCAATAATGCTGCGTTTGCGGAGAACAGAGGCCTTAGTGCAGAGGGTACGCCTGCTGTGGATGGTGAGGCTGCTGTTGAGGAGCCCTTGATCAAGGTTACGTTGAAAGCGAGGGGTCACTCTGATATCAAGATCAAAGTGCGGCCGGTGAGTAACCATCTATCTCAACATCTAAGTCACAAACAATTACTAATCTCGAATACAGAGCACGACATTCATGAAAATGATCAACGCGGCTCGACGAAGTTTCAAGCTTGATCCGGACAGACAATTACATCTCGAATTCGATGGAGAAAAGTTAGAGCCGCCGGAAGGTCTTGTCAAAGATACCGACATCTCGGACATGGATTGTATTGATGTTCATATCAAATAAAGGGGAGGTGTGTGTTCTCGGACAAAGCGTGGTGTTCAAAGCAGACTGGTTGATCTGTGTGTTTTCTTCTATTCTCGAGCGATGGCGCAAAGGCGTGTTAAGGCGCAATTATGGGATATCTCTCAAACAAAAGGAGAAGGACTTTATCTTCTGATGTTGAATGAATCAAGTCGTTTGCTGATATATGTGTTTCTTTTTGCATTTCTTCCCTCCTTCATTTCGATATGCAGACCAGACCGTGATATGTTCCTTCGAGCGATGGTCGGGTATCTTCGCTTGCATCTCTTTCTTGCCCGCCTGCTAGGTGCCTACTCCTGGTTTTGACGTGGAGACGCCTTTTGTCATCCCAGACTATGCTCCGCACCCAAAGCGTCTTGTTGTCGCAGCTCCTTGCTCATCCTCTTGCCATATATCCATATGCTCTTGTACAACCCGTCTTGCTCTCTTTCTCCTCCAAGACTCCGTTCGTTGCCTAGTATCCCTCAAGCCATCTTCTTCTTTCCTCATCTATACCATTCCACGTCTTATACCAAATGGCTGGGCAACAAGAAATTCGCAATCCCCTCTTTGACAGCATATTCATGACCACAATGTCCACAGACCAATTTTCCATTAGCCACACTCGTTTCCACCAACAGTGCATGTAGATCCTTCAGCGTTTGTGTGGGCTCATTACTCCCATCCTTCTCCATCAAATCTTCAGGGTTGGGTGGTTGTTCTGGTAGAGTGGGTAGACCGAGCTGTTCAAATCCCCTCACACGTCAGTATTATTTCTCTTCTTTCTCACATCCAAGGAAAGTGGTAAGGGGGATAGTTTCAAACTAACCTCATCGCCCAGACTCCTGACGGCCTTCCACTCGAGACGAGGCAGAACATTGACCAGAAACTCCGGGTTCAATTCCATCTCCACGCGTTCCAACTCCGCGTCGCGGGGGTGTAGAGGGAAAGCCGCCGGTTCTTGTTTGCAAGCTTTGCGGGCGCAGGTCAAAAAGTTGAGGGTGAGGAGTTTCATTGTCGCGGGAAGAAACAATCAAGGGTCGAGAGATTTGTTGTGTGAGAGAGAGGGATTGGTAGATTGGTTTCGGCGAGGTGGGGAGGAAGTGGTGTGTGATGCGACGAAGTTGTTCGGGTTGTGAAAGTGGCAGAGTTGAGGGTTTGACGGTGACGATGGTTTGGAAGATTGCGGAGAGGAAAAAAGATGCTTGGAGCGGGCGGCGTTTGCGGCGTTTAGGATGAGCACACATGCATGTGAAAGCTGCTCCCTCACTCTTTCATAGACAGTGAACCTCAGGATACCGTTAACACAATATTATCATGATCGCCGATTTTGTTGCACTAGGCATTTCATAGCTATCATGAATGATGAAAACCTAAGCTATCATGAATGATGAAAACCTAAGATTGAACCGAAAAATACACATTCGCCTTGCTTCTCTCCCCAACTCCGCTCCTCCTCCCCATTCCCGCTATGCTTGAAAAGTATGAGAAATGATTTGGTTCCAAAAAGCTATGCATGAGGGAGATACAGTTGCAGAGTGAAAAGGTAACTCTGATCTGCTGCTACTATCTGCTCCTCTCCGGTAGGTCATCAACAATGCGTTATCATTGCGTGGGTATTCTATGTCGTTGAGTGGTATGGTGTCGTGTGGCTTGTGTGTGTGTTGTTTTTCATTAATTTAGAGGTCGTCTCGGTATTCGAATTGCTTTATTTTGCTCTTGAGTGCGCAACTCCGTCATGGTGGGGATTTCATTATCTCATCTCTTTCTCCTGCCTGAATCACGATCTACACCCTCATCCTCCTCTGGTACAGCGGGTGTTCTTCGATCATGTCGCTTTGATCTTCTTTTTCTGCCAAAGTCGATGTTGCTCGCAGAGTCGTCTGGTGCCAATTCAGATCTTCCATCGTCGAATAACGATTGTTGTTCATCATCCCATGGTCCACCAGGTGTGCCAATTCGCACTCCTATATCAGACGCCATGGAACCTCTGCGCGCCTTAGCAGCCATTGCGAGTCCGGCACTACGCTCGCGTAGTCTCTGTCTAACAGCCTCAGCTTGTCTGTGCAGAACTTCAAATTGGTCTTCCAAGGCCTCCATGCCACGATAGATCTCACGCTCCATTTGGGCAAGAACAGCAATCTCGGTCTCTTCATCCATTTGGACGGGAGCTGGAGCACCGCCAGGCATACCAGGAGCCGGTGTTGTACCTCGAGAAGGAAACATGTTGGCTGTGTGATCTGGAGACATGACGTTGCGTAGGGGCGAGAAAGGCGTTGTGTTCCGGGATGGAACACCTCCACTGAATGGAGTCGTTGTACGAGACATGGGCCCCATGGTTGACCCATAGGCTGCAGATGGTGGTACTGTCTCTGCACCACTCCACAAGAAGCCGTCAAATCGACCAGACACTAGAATATCCCACTCACCAGCACTCACTGCAGCAAGCGTGGCGAGCATACTGTGCAACTGAAGGTTATTGAGCAGATAGATGGTACATTCTGGATCTCTCGGCAGTTGTGGCAGACGATACAGACGTTGCAGAGCTGCAGCAGTCTTGGCCAATACTTCGTTCTTCGGTTCGTTAGCAGGAGTCGGTGCTCGAGAAGAAGGTATAGTCGAAAGTCCTTTCATGAGAGCCGTGAATAGCGGTCGTCGCTCAGGCTCAATATGCGTGAGGATGGCAAATGTCAAAGTTTCGTCATCAACTTCTTGCGGAGGACTCGAAGGCGCATCCGGCTGTCTCACGAGCCAATCCTGGACTGATCGCTTGGTTTTGGCGTTCTGCTTGATGTAGTGAGCACGATACTCGTCCGGGACATCGGGATCCAGTTTTTGCATGGGTTCTACACCAGAAAGGTTGAAGCCAGCGCTTTCGGATGACAGAGAAAAAGGAGGCCACTGTGGTAATTCTCTGCGACCAGCAACATATTCCAATATCTCGCCCCAGCTAATGCCCGTGTCTTCATCGTCAGACAAGGTTGTCTGGGCAATTCTCAAGCACAAGACACACTGACAGCGCTCGTGTGAGATGCTGCGAGCAAACACGGCTTCAAGACGGTCCAGCAATCTCCTAGCGACGGAGCGATATCCTGTAGCTACTGCGAGAGATCCACTTTTGGACAGAACCTTTGCAATATCCTCAAGACGACCACTCACAGGAGCAAAGACATGTTGGACGTCGACTGCAGAAGGTATGCGCGGTGATTGATATTGTGCGTAGGATTGAACAGGCTGGTTGTTGGCTGATGGAACAATGGACTTTGATATCAAATACGGCAATCCGCCATTCTGCAGCAGATAATCAACGCGAGGGGTATCTTGGAAAACCATCGGTGGAGGCGGTGGCGGTGGGGGCATAGCCACAGAGTCTGGATGGGCAGACCGAGGAGAGTAACCAACAGGAAACGCATCGATTCCAGGGGTAGATTTTGGCCTTTGGACAAATGAAGGGAAAGTCTGATCTTGCGGTGTGGGAGTTCGTGGTGAGGAGTCTGGTCGTGATTGAGGAGAATAGTGTTGTCCGACAGAAACAGGTGGAGGGCGTGAAGGGGGCTTGCGCTCAGGAGCAACCGAAGTGGCTTGTGAATCAACAGTTGTCTGGCTGACATTTGAAGCGGGCTGAGAAGGGGCCTTGTTGTACTTGGTCGAGCCAGTACTTGGAGCAGAAGTCTCAGAGACACTTGATGGGGATGGACGACGACTGCTTGCTGCGGAACCCGTCATGTTAACCCGCAGACCATTATCCATGCTTCTTCTAGAATTGAGACCGGCTTCTGATTTGACTCTGTCTGTGTGTTTCCTCATATTCCCTCCACTCTTTGCTCTTCTCAGATCCGGATCATCGGCGGTCAATGGTGGGCTCGGTGGAATACGCGAGGGGCTGTCGGCCATATCTGCTGGAGTGCGAGGTCTCTGGTCGTGCACATCGGTGGCACTCTCCGAGCCTGGTGCGACGGCTTCCCTGCTATGTGCTTTTGAAAAGTTGGGATAGGATTGCGGTCGCTTGTCGCCGATTGACGAGCGTCGCTCCATCTCTGGAATCAACATGGTGACCTTTTTCGATGACCGTTCGGACAGGGTTGATTTGTCCGGGCGTGAAGGGCTATATTCTCTGCTTGCGTCGCTGCGTCTGCGGGTGGTCGTCTTTCTGGCCGATGACTTATGGCGCTCCTTGGTATCCTTGTCCCTGGAAGCCGGTTTGGGCGAATCGCGGTCGTAAGATTTCTTGCGCCGACGAGGCTCTTCTTCGCGAGAAGATGGCATCCTGAATGATTATTGCTCTAAAGGCAGGAGCGACCGAGAGCTTGAACTTCTGCTGAGAAGCAGCTACCCTGATGAGCTATCTCCACTCGCGTGAGACAGAATCAAGTTGGGCAGAATTGGCGGCGGCTAAAACAATGCGCGCCCTTGTCACTTTAGACGCGCCAGCGCAATCCACATGCAACAGTGCCTGACATGATTACACTGTTGGATCGATTACTTCCACCGCGAGCCCCTCGTCATTGCAGAAGAGGCTGGTGACCGCCAGATTCCTCCATCGATAAATTAAAGCCAGGACCGTTTTGAGGTCTGACTCCCGCTCCGCCCCGACCCTCTCCAAGTTCGCGGGACCCTGACGTTGCCGTTTGACGTCTTGGTCTTGCTGCATCGATGCATTGGACGAATTTCCTTCATGTTGATTACATTGCAGAATAGGATGCGTGAAACAGAAGATTAAGGTGGAAGAATGCTGCAACGTTGCTGATGGCTGCTTAGAGGCTCTGAGAAACGCAAATCTGTGATGTTTGATACACAACGCCAGGGTCACTCTGCTGGCAAGATCTCATGAGCACATCACTCAAGTGTATGCCTCTACTGGAGACCCTATAGTCTATCTGCTTCCTGGGCGAACTTCTCTATACATGTTCAATCGAAAGCATGTGTTTAGGATGGAGAAGAAACGTCGGGGTCTTCAAATATAGCTCGAACGCCAACTGAAGCCTTGTATTAAACCAAACTTGACGAGCAACGGCCAAACCTTTTCGACGACACAACGGTGTCATGGAACATAGAGACATCACTTTACAACATCTATATTGATTGATGAGAGGCCATGGGTGCACTACGAAGCCACACGCAGAACTCACAATTGTCCAACCAAAATTGATATCACAGAACATCAGCCGGTCGATCAGCTCTTCGGGTGGCAAAGCACGTGGATTGTAGCTCAAGTCGCATGCTCTTATTCCCGTGACATGTGAGGCTCTTTCAACACGACAAATGACCAACGCAGCGACAGCAAAGATAGACTCGAAGACGGCAGAAACAGCAGGTCAAAACTGTTGAGAAGATCCGAGTCAGATTATGGCATACAGCGGCGAAGTGACCAAATGGCAAGACAAAACGGAGGAGGATCCCCCGGGCAGCGAAAAGCGCTAGCCAATGAGATGACGGAGGCTGATGCGAGCTGCCCCGCCGATTGCGGGCGTAGGATGGACACAAGAAAAAAGCTATCGCTCGTCAATCACTCATTCTCCTTAGCCAGTTCTTTGTTTCGACAGAATCTGGTATTCACATCTTCACAATGGCTTCCAACAACTCGCAAAAGATTGGTAAGATGCAGGAATGAGAGATACCCCGACGCCGAGAGGCATGCGCTCACGCAAAGCTCAGCCATCTTGTCCGTCTACGACAAGACCGGTCTGCTCGACCTGGCCAAAGGTCTGGTCAAGAACAATGTCCGCCTTCTCGCCTCTGGCGGCACCGCCAAGATGATCCGTGAGGCCAACTTCCCCGTCGAGTGAGTACTGGAAGACATGCGACCCGATTGGACGAGGCTGACCCCAGCGCAGAGATGTTTCGGCCATCACCAAGGCTCCCGAGATGCTCGGTGGCCGTGTCAAGACCCTCCACCCCTCAGTACACGCCGGTATCCTTGCCCGCGATCTTGCCTCGGACGAGAAGGACTTGGCCGAGCAGAACATCAACAAGGTCGACTACGTTATCTGCAACCTGTACCCCTTCAAGGACACTGTCGCCAAGATCAACGTCACCATCCCCGAGGCCGTCGAGGAGATTGACATCGGTGGTGTCACTCTGATCCGTGCCGCAGCAAAGAACCACTCGCGTGTGACCATCCTCTCAGACCCCAACGACTACCATGACTTCCTTTCCGAACTCGAGAAGGGCGATGTCACCGATGCCACCCGCCAGATGTTCGCCCTCAAGGCCTTCGAGCACACCGCCGACTACGACACTGCCATCTCCGAGTTCTTCCGCAAGAAGTACGCTGGTAACGGCAACCAGCACGTCTCGCTTCGTTACGGTACCAACCCTCACCAGAAGTCGGCCGCTGCCTTCATGAAGGACCAGAAGTTGCCCTTCAAGGTTCTGTGCGGTGCTCCCGGCTACGTCAACTTGCTCGATGCTCTCAACGCCTGGCCCCTTGTCAAGGAGCTTAGCGCTGCTCTCAAGTTCCCCGCTGCTGCCAGCTTCAAGCACGTCTCGCCCGCTGGTGCCGCCATTGGTGTCCCCCTCAACGAGGTCGAGCGCAAGGTTTACATGGTCGACGACATTGAGGGTATCGAGAGCTCCGGTCTCGCCCAGGCCTACGCCAGAGCCCGTGGTGCCGACCGCATGTCCAGCTTCGGTGACATGATCGCCTTGTCGCACGAGGTTGACATCCCCACTGCCAAGATCATCTCCCGTGAGGTTTCTGACGGTGTCATCGCTCCTTCATACACCAAGGAGGCTCTTGAGATCCTCGGTAAGAAAAAGGGTGGTCGCTACCTCGTCCTCCAGATGGACCCTGAATTCGAGCCCGCTGCTCAGGAGTACCGTACCGTCTACGGCATCAACCTGACCCAAGGCCGCAACGACGCCCACATCACCCCTACCGACAGCTTCGGCACTGTCATCACCCCCAAGGACTCTGCCGCTCTCCCCGAGTCTGCCCTCCGCGATCTGACTGTCGCCACCATTGCCCTCAAGTACACTCAGTCCAACTCTGTCTGCTACGCTCTCAACGGCCAAGTCATTGGTCTTGGTGCTGGCCAGCAGAGCCGTATCCACTGCACACGTCTTGCCGGTGACAAGGCCGACAACTGGTTCATGCGCTTCCACGAGCGTGCCCTCAACATCAAGTGGAAGAAGGGTACCAAGCGTCCCGACAAGAGCAACGCCATTGACATGCTCTGCAGTGGTGTCCTCCCTGCCTCAGACGAGGAGAAGCACGAGTACGAGAAGATGTTCGAGGAGGTCCCCACTCCCTTCTCTGCTGAGGAGCGCCAGGCCTGGTTGTCCAAGCTCTCCCAGGTCGCCGTCAGCTCCGACGCTTTCTTCCCCTTCATCGACAACGTTTTCCGCGCTGCTCGCTCAGGTGTCAAGTACATTGCTGCCCCTACCGGCAGCCAGAACGACCAAGCCGTCTTCACCACTGCTGAGAAGTTGAACATCACTTTCGTTGAGCAGTCCACCCGTCTGTTCCACCACTAGATTTGACCTCTTTTGGGCTCGAGAAAGTTAGACGCTTCAACGCAACTGTCCGTAAGGACCTCGCTTGGGATTTAGAAGGTGTACATGTGGGAAAGGAAAAAAGCAGGGAGTGTTTCCCTTTTTACATGTTTTTGATGTTAGTGAGCTATAACAGCTCCCCATCTATATTATGACGAGACGAATAACAATAACCACAATTCAACGTTTTGGAAAAGAATTACCATCCACGATCATTTTTTGTGCATGTCCACATCTCCATCAAGGTATTCACAAAAATGTGTTAGGTTTTTCGAGAAACCGCTGACGTCACAAATGGTATGTGGAGGCATGACACTACCACTGTTCACCAAAGTGCTTCCACTTTCTCCAACAATTGGAGTACTCCAGTAGCATTGAACTATACCTTGACAAGCATTAAAACAACACTGCTCCCCACACTCCTGTCTCTGAATCGTTTTCGCATACACGTTCTTTCTGCTCTGCATCAATCGACCTGTATTCACAATGCCAGCACTCAAAGGTCAACTAGTCCTCCTAGTACGCTACAAACCTACCTTCAAGCCTCAACGCGCAACTTTCTAATCATGACCATAGACCGGAGCTTCTATGGGTATCGGTGCAGCAATTGCTCGCTCACTAGCTGCATCGGGAGCAAATCTCGCACTCTTCTCTCGCTCAGAGGATAAACTGCAAGCGTTGGCTGAAGAGATCAAGTCATCTCATCAAGAAGTCAAGGTCACTTACAGAGCAGTTGATGTAGGAGACCATGAAGCTGTTAATAAAGCGGTAGCTTCTGTGGTTAAAGAGATGGGTGAGATTGATGTATTGATAAACAATGTAAGCTCTTGCATCACCCCACCCATGTCAAAGTGACAGACAAGAAAGATGGATGGATCGAAGGTGCTAATCAAACAACAGGCCGGACTCGCCCTAGGCGCCCCCAACGCCTTCCCAGATCTCAAAATCACCGACATCATCACCATGAACAACACAAACATCAACGGCTACATGTTCGTCACCTACAGCGTGCTAAACCACTCCATGCGCACCCCCTCCCGCCACACAGGCACAATCCTCAACATCACTTCCACCACCGCCCTCGAAGCCCCTCCCTTCCCCGGCGAGGCTGTATACCATGCCAACAAAGCTTGCCAAGAGGGCTTCACCAACGCCCTTAGAAACGAACTCTGTGGTACTGATATCAGGGTTTTAGCACTCAGGCCTGGAGTCGTGGGGACGCATTTCCATAGACAGAGGGTTGGGTTTGATGATGGTATGTATGATGATTTTATGGATGGGTATAAGCCGTTGGTTCCGGAGGATGTTGCGGAGTCGGCGGTTTATATGCTTAATGCGCCGATGAGTGTTTCGATAAAGGCGCTGGATGTTGTGCCGTCTGGTAAGTTACCCTCGAGAAAGATGAGTGTTTGGATGTATACTAATGGTCCGTGTGCTTGCAGCTCAGAGATCTCTTACCGTGTTTGACAGAGAGTGGAGTAAGCGTAACGAGAAGAAGGATGCAAACTAGAACTACTTATACAGAGACATGTCAATCAGGGAGTAGTCAAAGGAAGCTAAAGCAATCACACCGTCTTCAACTCATCTTCAACACACACCCTCACAGAACCCCCACACTGGCCTGTGGTTCCAAAATAACCCCATCGTTCCTCCTCAATTTATATCATCCACCCTAATGCCTATCACCCTACTGCCATCACATCCGAACACCCACCTCTCGTGAAAATGATTGCCAGAACTTTATGGACACCTTTGCCAGAAAGGGAAATCATGAATCGGCGCTTTGGCTGAGTGGTTATAGCGATAGACTAGAAATCTATTTCCTTCGGGAGCAAGAGTTCGAATCTCTTAGGCGTCG
>JGI24891J29808_1000555_pt1 | contig 17982 bp, 12 predicted proteins | sample FreactcultuFSWF8_FD_29808 | JGI IMG/M metagenome (IMG submission 29808) | reverse complement strand
ATCATCGGGCAAAGCCTCAGCCTCTGTAGAGTTCTCCCAACTCTCAAAGTCCATCTCCCCATACTTAATGATGACCTTCTTGAACTCAAGACGGGGCAACTGCTGAGGACTATAGGTTCTATAGGTTCTGCTCCGTAAAGTCCCCTTAGAGAGGGTGTTCAACCGATTACAATAGTTTCCGCTGGAGAACCGATAGAACCTATAAACTTTTTTTTGTTGGCAATGAAGAGAATGCCGTATGACTTGAAGAAGGCAAGAGGCAAGAACTTGTATTGGGTGATTACGAAGGGAACGAATAAGAAGCACAGTAAAGAGCCATTACCTCTTGAAAAGGCGATTGCTCAAATGCGGGCGTTGTATGCGAATGTTCCGGATGCCCGAGGCAAAGGTCTTAGCCCTTCTGACCAGTTAGAGATAAGTAAGACCACCTACGGCAACGCAAAGCCCAAGATAGGAAACGCTCAACTAATGAAAGAAACCAAGACATTAAAGTTCTACAAAGAAGGCAACAATATTATCATTGGAGTGCGTGGGACGAAAGATTGGAAAGATTGGATAAGCAACTTCAGTCTTGCCGTCAGAGACAAATCAATCTTTAGAGCAACTCCTCGTATCACTGAAGACATCGCAGAAATCAAAGAGTTTCAAAAACAATATCCTCCGAGCCAATATCACTATTCGGGTGTCGGGCATTCACTTGGCGGTGCGGTCGTTGATGAACTGATAGACCAAGGTTTGATTAAGGAAGGACGCTCATACAATCCAGCAGTTCATTTAGAAGACCTCCATAAGGGCGTTGATAAGAACAAGCGTGTGTATGAAGAGAAAGACCCTCTGCGTGTTATTGGATTGCTTGCTGGGCAGAAACAAGGAGACCTTGATGTGCGTAGAAGCGTCATTGGAAGCGAAGACCCGCTTGAGCATCACAAAATCAGCAATCCGGCTTTTGAAGGAGGTGGCAAGGGACACAGTAAGATGCCGATTAGTTCTGTTCCTCCAGTAGAGACTTCAACAAAACAACGCAATGAAAACACATACTTTGAAAAGAAAGGCGACCCATTTTTAGTTATTAAAAGTGTTAAACCAGATGGTGAAAAATCCTTCGTTCAGTTCTTTACACCAGAGGACTTCTTCAAATCATATCGTTGGGAAACAATAAAACAAAGCGACCAGTATAGTCATCACAAACAACTTTTACTTCTTGCTAAAGAATGGAGAAAACTAAATGACAAGCCAGAAGTTGAAGAAGAAGAAGAAGGAAGCGGATATGGTGGTATGATGCCCTATGCTGAACATAAGAAGAAGATGAAGGAGTTGCGTGAAGAGAACCTTGCGAAACAACGAGCCAAATCAAACTTCTCCCCTATTCAAGTGCCACCACCGCCTCCTCCGCCTCCGCCACTGAAGTCTAATCGCAAGATTGTCTTTTCCTATTATCGCACTGCTCCTCCCGTCTTTAAAGGCGAAGGCATTCACGGCAAGTTCCATCAGCAGATTATCCAAGCGGGGATGACGCCAGAGAGTTATATGCGTGCCATCTTGAAGAATGCGAAAGCCAATGGCTATGGTGAATACACCGCAGACATTGAGTTTAGTGATGATGATGTTCATAAGTTGATGATTAAGACTGAGATTGATGGGCGGTCTCGGACTGAGCGGTTTGGACGGGTTGGCTACGGAGACTTTGTGTTGTGGAACCACTCAAATCCAGAAAAGGCTCAGTCAAAGAAGGATACTTTTCATCGGTCGCACGAAGCGATGAAAGGTAAGTGGCGTAATGACCCGCTGAGCCCGAATAATCTTTCGCTTCATATACTGTGGTAATCGTTGCGATATGCTTGAGGTCGGGTTGCCAATCTTTAATGTTTATAGACGGCTTGATTTTGCCACTGCGAAGGAGCATACCTCCGCTAATATCACTACAGTAGAAACGATATGCGTCGTGTATTGTTTCTAATGTATTACTCATTCTATATTTTGTCGGGGGATTTTATTTAGCACATCCGAGCGTGTAGACCTTTCTTGCCCATTCCAGCACCGGTGCCAGCACCAGCACCAGCACCGCCCACCTTCGGTGCGTCGGGGGTCTTGGTTAGGCAGTTCGCAAGGGACGCTCCCATTCCAGAGCCAGTCCAGCGGGCAAGCATCGCACGAGTGCCCGTCGGGGCAGTCGGGGCGGAGATGATGTCTTGCTCTGAAAGCACGCCCTTGATGATACGGCTTGAGCCACGGATGCTCTCAAAGAAGCCACTATTGACCGTGATGACAAAGAGGGACATACTCGGGACTGACACCGCCGTGTTGTTCTTAACTTGTAAGTTGAACTGGAAGGTGAAGTTGCCAACAAGCGACGGGGCTTGTCCAGTCTGGAGCGTGATGTCCTTGCCGGGCTTGAGGACAAGGAAACCGCCCGTAAGAGCGTGGCGACCAGAAGCACCCGCAGTTGTCGTAGAAGCAGTCGTGGCGTCGCCGGACGCAAGACCCACTTGCTGGGTTGTAACAGTTGTAGAAAAGTTGGTGCCGGGAAGAGCAGAGCCCGGAGGAAGCATACCAAGGTATGAAGAGTTGCCCGTCGTAGCAGAAGCAAAGCCACTGTGGGCAAGACCAAGCCACTGGGCATATGACATATCAAGACCGTTATGGACTGACATCTCGTATAACTGCTCCGCACTCGTTGAGGAGAGAAGACCAGAGAAGTTGTCAAAGTTTACACTGAGCGGGTTATTCACGGCATCCATAGCGGAAGCGGGCGGGAAATACCAATCACCTTGAGACGGGTCAAGAGCGTTTCCTACAATGTTATTTACAGTATATGCCGTGGGCTTGGCATAGATGATGAAAAGGTCGGGGATTTGCGGAAGTGTAATCGTCTGCGACTGTAACTGGGCAACCGCACCGGCGGCGGTGGCTTGTGTCAGTGTCGTGATATAACGGGGAAACTCCATATACGGCACAACTGACTTCGGGGGCAGAGGCACATCAAGAGACGGCGTTAGGAAGATTACATTCACACGAGAAGCGGAGAAACCACCAGAGCCACCCGATGTATTGAGGGTGACACCACTGACAGTGCGTGTAGTAAAACCAGCAAGGTCTGCCGTAGGGTTATTACGGACTACACGACCAACATCCGTCTGTAAGTTCATAATCAACTGGATGTTGTTGATGCCAAAGAGACCAACATCAGCCTCGTGGATGTCGGAGAAGACAAACGGGCTGAGAACAAGTTTCTCTGTTGAGCGGAAACGAACATAGAGAGTATAGACGGCTGAACTCGTGGAGGCAGTCATACCCGTCGCCCAGATGGGGACACCATAGGCATCAATGCCATAGTCGCCGGCGGCGAAGTTCCAAGCGGGCGTCGCACCCGTGTAGTTGGCACCAGCAGAGGCGGCGGTGAAATAAGAGGCGGCACCCGTAGAGCCAGTAATCCAGCCAATCGCCTTCTGGGCAGTTGTAGAGCCACCCGTGATGCCAGAGCCACGCAGAGGAGTGCCGTTCTTCTCTGTGAAGATTACATCGGGAAACGCACCGTTCGGCACAAGGTCAGTCGCAACTGAGCCTTGTTCATAGCCAGCAATAGGATTGCCGACGCAGTTGGCGGCGTCGGAATAATAAGCATACTTGTCTAACATCGTCGGGCACTGACGCTGGCGACGATTGTCCTTGAGGTCAGTCAGACGAAGAACCTCCTTGAGAACATCTTGGGAGTTGATGACCGTCGTGGTGTCGTTGATGGTCGCCGTGACCGTAGAGCAAAGGGAGTTCAGAGGAAACGCCGTTAGAGCAAGGTCAACGCCAAAGTTCGCAATGCGTGTGCCATCTGAAACCGCACCACCCGCTCCAGAAACAAGCGTCACCGGGACTGAAAGATAGACTTGGCTCGTCCAGTGAAGACCACGGTCAACGAATACATTCTCGGAAGGAACATAAATGTTGTAGGTGTGCTGGGATGAGGTCGCCGAAATGGCGTTGAACGGAGCGTTCGTTAGGGAAAGAGCACCCTTCTCTACCGCATACTTGGGTCTCTGCTGAACAATGCGGGTGTCATAGACCGCCAACTTCTCAATATCCGCTGACATTCGTATATTGAGAAGAAAGATTTTATTTTGGCTAAACTATTCACTTGGAAGTTCTCTCGGCTTTGTCGCCGATTGTCTTTCGCCGGAACATACACTTTATAGAAACAGAGGAGAGATTATACATCTGAAGAGGGATTAAGTTGCCCGTAAGCCTATCCTTCCAAAAGACTTGGATGTCAATGGTGCGGATGTCTTGGTTGTGGGCAGAGAAGTCGGAGAGACGGTATTCGGCTTGCGGGGCGTAGTAGATAAACTGCTTGTAGCCTTCCGCACCCGTAGATGACTGGTCAATCGCAATATCAGTGACGATAGGTTGGAAAGCAGACTGTGATGTTGCCTTTGAAGTTGAAATGTTGCCCGTGCCAAGAACAATCGGCTGACCTACGGCTTCTGATTTCACCGGGAGAAGTGTGCTCGTGAAAACAATAGAAGCAACTGGAGACCACAAAGCACTTGTGCTCGGGAAGTCTTGAATATTGTTCCAGAAATACTTCTTGTAGTTAAGAGGACTGGAACTATAACTCGCACCAGCACCCGATGATGGAACATAGCCGGCGTTGGTGTAGTCAAGAATGTTCTTCCAAGCCTTTGTTGAACTCGGGAATAGAACTTCATATGAGTAGCCAATCGGAACTGGCACTAATGAGTTCACCAAGGACTGACCAATAGGTTGATAAGTATATACTGTGCCGTTTGTGATGCTCTGCGTTCCAGAGAAGGCTACATTGCCAACATTCTGACCAAAGCCCGTGCCAAGCGAAGCCGGAATAGGATTGTTAAAATACTTGTAGTCAAAAGTTCCAAATAGTCCGTTCATATTGGTATTGAAAAAGAGCCGGGCGAAGCCGTTGCCACCAACTGTTCCGCCCGTTCCACTGTTGGTTGCGTTGGTATTCACACGGTCTCCAAACCAATCTGTGTCGCCAATGATAGAGAATAACTTTGTTGTCGGGTCATAGGATAAGACTGGCGGTGCGAGATTGATGCCCGTAGATGATTTCAGAAAGCCTCCAAGAGTGTTCCAGTTCGTGTTCCAAGTGCCAAGACCCGTAGCACCGGCAGTGACGGCGGCGGTGTAAGCGTCGTAAAACGCATAATAGGTGTCGCAAATACAGCAAGTTGAAACTGGGCGACTTCCACTTGATGCGTTGTTATTTACATCTCCCGGGTTATACATCGTAATGTTCCATAAATCTACAAAATGCTGATAGGTCATTCCATAGTAATAGAGTGAAGTGACTTGCTGGGGACCACCATTGTCTTCTGTTATGGATGTCCAGAGGGGACTTGACACCGGAGTATTAACTGGAAGTCCAATAGCCCAGATTGTTGTTGAGTTAGGAGGAGGAGCACCAACGACACTTGTCTGTCCAGATTTTACATTGTAAAGAGTGCCGTTATAGAGAACTACACTCCCCGCTCCATAAACACTCAAGGCACTCCAAGAAGGCTGAGGCTGAACTTGATAAAAGCCACCAAAATAAGAGTTGTAAAGGGCATTGGGATATAAATAGGTGCTTGTGCTCAAGGTCTGCGTCGTCACAATGTCTCCTAAGTTATAAGTCGTAGTGGTAGAGAATGTGCCTTTAAAAGAAGGATTGGAAGGCGAAAGTGGCGTTGGAGCACCTTGAGGATTTACATTCTCGGGGGCATACTGAAGCCAACGAATAGTCGGCGTCGCTTGAAGTGTTAAAGATGTTGTCGTTGAGCCTAATGACAGAGGAAGCGTCAGTGCGACTGCCATTCCATATTCCGTCAAGTTTGGATTAATCTGTCCAGTGCCAGACTGAATGTTGGGAAGCCAAAGAGGCAAATCCTTGCCCGGTCCGTTCATTCCGAAACGAACGATAGAAAAGTAATAGTCCGCACAGTTCTTGACGAGTGCCGTATCACGGGTCTCATTGAAACGGATGGCTGGGTCAATGATGGACTGATTGTTGTTGCCACGGTCATCCGTCTCGTTGTTGATGATGTCTGCGTTATAGTAAATGTAATCGGGGGCATCCTTCGTTCCACCTTGGTATGTGAAAGCCATTCTATATTCTCTAAAGATATTATTTCCGTAGGGCTTTGAATGTTGTTCCCGCCACAAAGTCATCCGGAGACAGTTTGCTACGCTTAATCAGTTGCTCATAGTCTTCTAATGGCAAACGACTGTAAAGAAGTCTCGTTATACAATGACGCCCACAAGTGTTCATAGATGCTCCGACTTTCTGAAATCCGTGTGTGTTATAGATTACGGGCATTCCACTTCCTTTCAAAAGAGCAGTAAGAGTATTCTCGGCTTCGCCTAACTGTTCAAGCCGGGCTTTAGGAAGAATGCGTTTCTCTGCGTCCGGCTTATGCCCATACGGGTCAAAATATTCAATGTGGTCGGGTCTCTTCAACATCGCAATCCAATGACCCTCTGTCGGTCCAGTCGTTAAGATGAGCATCATACAACGACCTTTGGCATCAAATGCGTCGTGAATAGAGTTCATCTGCTTGAGTTGAGGATACGGAAAAATACTGGTCGCCCCGAGGCACTTTCGTATGTCAGCATCCGATAAGGAATAGTCTTCAACTCGTTTCAAGTCTTCCCTACTCATTCTTTTCTCTGCTTAGAAATAAGAATGAACAGTGCGTCGCCTTTTGCTACTGTGAAAGAAAAGAAGCCCCCCAAAGAGCCAAAGTTGCCCAAAGATGATGTGTGCTTTACGAAGAGCCACGGTGTTGCTGAGCAGAAAGTATCTCGGACGGGGGCTCGGGGACTACTGGGACGGACACCAATGGAGCATCACTTGCCGTGGCTCTCTGGATGGCTGGAACAGTTGAGGCAGTCTCGCTCATTGCCGATGAGCGTCGTGAAGGATGGGCTTTCGGGTTTGGCAAGTCTTTACTCTGCGGAGGAATGCCTATTGATAGTGGGCGAATGTCGGAAGGCTTTTGCTGAACGCTTTCGGGGCGAGACGGTAGTTGAAGAGGAGATGGAGACTTTGCTGGGAAATCTGCCACCGGCGGTTCAGCAAATACTAATATCTTCTCAAGACCCTCAGCCTCTTCCGGCATCGCCACCCCTTTTGCCAAGGCATCCTTTTGATATTGACGGCGAAACTCTTGAAGAAGTGTTGGCGGGAGTAGAGGACTGATTTCTGCCAAGCGGTCAATATTTTCTTTGGTGTATTTGAGGAGGTCGGTCGGCGACATCCGCTCCTCCCTCGGCAACGCCATCTCAATAGACAGAAAGCGGTAGAGTTTGGAATACTGAATAGCACTAATGCGATGTCCTTCGGCACGCTTGCTCCACTGAAAATAACTACCAACCGTCCCGAGCACTGAAACGAAAAGAGATGCCGTGCCGAGTGCTATGCTGGCAATCATTTGTTCGCCAGCAAACATAGACGCACTTCCAACTTGTAGGAAACCTACGACAGTTGAAAGGACGATTTGAGGAATGTCAATGAACTGCTTCTGACGACTATAAATCTCTTCCGCACGCTTGTGAATATAAGATAAGCCGTGTGCTTGTTCTCCGGATTTTACAAAGTAATCCTCAATCCGCTCATTCCACGATACTTCACCCAAGTCGGACATATCTGCTTGGGTCAAATATTTTTTATAGGTTCTATCGGTTCTCCATCGGAAACTATCCCAATCGGTTTGAGGGGTCTCCTAAGGGGACTTTACGGAGCAGAACCTATACAACCTATACTCCACGCTCCAGTCTCGCCTTGACTTCCTCTGCCGTGCCTTCTACCTTTACGACCGGTCCGAGCGTCTCTTCCTTCTTATCAAGAAACGGGCTCATCTCCTTCGCACCGCATACGAAATACCAGAGTTTGCCGATACGCATCTGTATCTTCCAACGCAAGTCCCGATGAACTGCTGAATACTGAACATAAGTCTCGCCAGTGGCTTCCTTCGCCATCTTCTCAATCTCATCCGCCTTATGCGACATATTGAGGATTTCCTCTAACAGAGCCTTGAGGTCTTCAGTCTTCATTATATTCTGGGACGGGATGTTTGTTTGGGTTTTTAACCGCATCCGTAAAGAATACTATTGCCAACTCCCTTCACGCAGAGTGAAAAGGCTGACTTGTTTGTGATAGACAAGAAGTTTCCAACAGATGAAGCCGGATATACAATATCCTTAGGAGCAACGGGTGTTAGACCAAGCCGTAGCACTTCCTTTGCTTGAAGGGCACACGCATTCGTAGCCTTCGCTAATGGAAGAGCCGGAGGTCTCTGCGACCATCCCCATTCAATCTCCTCCGCCTTACAATCTCCATCCACCATCGCAACTGATACATTGAAGTCAGCAAAATAGGAACTTGAAGCGACAAAAGGCATCTGCCATCCGCTTATCCAGAGGAAGCCCGTTGTGCCGGGAGCAAGTTGTAGAGTGTCCAGCCATAGACCTCCAGCCGGCTGAGCAGAAATAGCGACGACAGAAAAGCACTGCTTATTCGCTACACCAAGAGCCTCTCCGTAGTATTTTAATGACGCATCCACGGGAGGCAAAGGGGGTAGTAAGGACGAGATGACAATATCGCCTCGGAAAGCCGACAGTTGAATATTCTTGCCGGGTGCTAATGAAAGAACACCTTCGTTCTTGATGACTGGCTTCTGTCCATCGCTTACTGAAATCCCATCACCCGCTACGACTGAAACGACACCTTCATTGGTGAGTGTCGCCACGCCATCTGCCGTCTCAACACAAAGTGGCGAGGTTGTTCGCACTTCGTAGATGCCCGAACTGCTGAGGCTGAGATGACCATTAGTAAGCGTTGCGGAGATAGGCGTAATCGCAGAGACTGAATAAAGAGGAGCGGTGTTTGTCAGAAGGACATCCTTTGACCCCGTAGCAGAAAGACCTTCGCCAACGGCAACACTCAAAACGCCTTCGTTGCTGACGACTTCACCATTGACTGAAATACCTTCGCCTCCTACGACCTTCTCAACCGCTCGGCTACAAAGACGAAGAACGCCATCATCAAGAGACGCATCCAAAGCACCTTTCGTCTCTACACTCTTGAACGGTGCGGTATTCTTTACGACCACCTTCTGACCACCACTGACTACGACACCGTCGTCTCCTTCTACGCTTAGAACTGCCGTCGTGCTGACTGTGTCTTCATCAACAACAATCCCAGCACCAGCCTTCAAATCAACTGACACCGTCGCAACTCCATCGGCAACGGATGTCTTGACACCCTTACTACCGACGACACTCTGAACAGCAGTGCTGACTAAACTCAAACACCCACTTGTTAGTGTCGCTAAAAGACCCACGGCAGACACACTCTTGAAAGGGGCAGTGTTGCTGACAACATCGCCTTCAATAGAAACGCCTTCGCCTCCTTGTAAAACTGTCGGAACGGCTGAAATCGTCTTGACTTTGTCGCCTTCAATGATGATGCCTTTGCCCGCTTCAAGACCGACCACGCCAGTGTTTTCTAAAGTGACAACACTATTGACCGTCTTGACTTTCAATCCAGTTCCTCCTTCAACAGAAGTCACTGCCGTATTATTAATCACAAGTGTATCTCCAACGGCAGATAGACTTACACCAACGCCTCCTACGACTGACTGCTTTAGCGTATAACCATCAGCCGGGTTTCCCTCCAGTTGAAGACCTACGCCTTCTACTTTCAGAGCAGTCTGTCCCGTCGCCACGGCTCTCCAACTGGGGCTTGGAGGTTTGTCATTTTGATTGGCTTCAACACATACATAGGTCACGCCTTGAAATACGACCTCATTATCCGGAACATAGTAGAGTGCTTGGTCCCAAGATGGCATTCTATGACAGTAGAAGATTTTATTTACTTGGCGAAACGACGCCAAGAGCCGTCTGAACTTGCTGAAGCAGTAAAGTCGTCTCGGCGTCGTGCCTACGCTGATATTCCACGGCAAGAGCCTCAAAAGCAGACTTCACTGAAGGGTCAGTAGCACCGGATGCTTCTCTTTTCATCTCTTCTACCTTGTAAAGCATTGCGTTCAACGCCATCATCTTCTGCTGAACAACGGCAAGAGGGCTCTGCTGATGAGGAGCGGACATTATACCTTAAAAGGAGATTTTATTTAACTGAACGGACCAACGGCAACCCAACTGAACAGAATATTTGTAAAGGGTCGTGTAGGACTTGAGACAAAGACAGTGAACTGTGATGAGTTGACAGAGTATTGAGACCAGACTGTTGGGTCCGTCACTATGCTTGTTGATTTTTCAGTCACTACGACTTGATAAAAGTTGCCAGCACCCATATTGTAAGACATACTAACTGTGACACTTCCTTGACCGGCGGCGTCAGTGTAAATAACATCTTGCTGGGCTTGAGTAAGCATAATAGGTTGGGTCGGTATGCCACTTGTGCTATAAACTGGTTGATTATCAATACTATAGAGAGCATTTGTGCCTACGCTCAAATGACCTTCATTCGGAGTGCTTTTCAATATGATGTAGCCAGTTGCTCCTAAAGTATAAGTCGTATAGGGTGATGTAAAAAGCAGACTTGCGGATTGAAAGTCAATGTAGTTAGAGCCGACAACACCTACATTATTGGCTAAGATGTTGAAGTTTGTATTTCCCGTCATTGTGACATAGGGTGCGGTCATAGCAAAGTTGTATCCAGATGTGAAAGACACATTAGCAGAAGCACCGGGTGCGTTAAATATCATATTGGCAGATGTTGCGGGTGCGTAGACTGTTATATCTCGGAGACCAGTCAAGAACGCATCTTGACCCGAGTTGATGTTAATGTCGTGTCCGCCACTTGAAGGTGTCGTCAAAAATAAAGCATCTGAAGACAGTGTAATGAACTTACCCCCCGTGGTGGTTTGAATAGTTATAGTAGCAGACAAACTTGTCAAAGATACATCTTCTGTTGTGTTGATTTCAAGATAAGAACTACCACTTCCGTTCTGAAAACGCTTCAAATAGCCGTCCGCACCACCGACTACAATCCCACCATAGTTGTTATACACTTGTGTGGGGTTTTCAACAGTCCCTTGACCCAAGTCAATAACACCACTTGCTGATAAAGTTAAAGACGCAAGATTGGTTATAGCACCCGCAGATGCGAATGACATATTCTGGACATTAAGAATGCTGAAATAGTTCATATCCAAGTCAGAAGTCGCCAATGGGACATAAGTAGCAGAAGCCGAAATCACATATTCATAGGTGGCTGGATTAGTAATCGTCACATTCGTTCCAGCAGTTAAACTCAAAGGGAAGTTCGTATATCCATTGATGGCATTGACATTGTTGATGTTGCCAGTGCCCATATCCAAAACGCCACCAAGAATATAAATGTTGCCAACATTGTAAAGGTTTTGACTGTTAAAGTAGCAATGAGCATAAAAGTTAAAATAGGATGCTGTAAGTTCAGCAGACCCATACGCAGTTAAATAGTAGGTTCCCGTGGTTGCGTTTATCACTACATTACCTTTTCCAGTCAGATTAGCATCATTAGTCAATACAAGAGATGTTCCAGTGCCGGTTTGTAGCGTCGTTGAAGGCGATGTAAGAGTATATGATGTTGTTGCGATTGTAGTGTTAGTGGCACTTTCTAAGTCAAGATTGCCCGAATACGCAAGCAAAAGGATATTGTTCCCCGAGTTTAGTTGGAGATTTGTTCCGAAGTTGATTGTTGTGAAATACTGAAGTCCAATAGTCAAATAGCCGACAGTCCCTCCATATATTGTGGCAACATTGCTTATAGAATAGCCCGCCATATTCAAGTTTGTTGTCGCCAAGGAGACAAACGACGGTGTCAAGGATAGATTTACAAATCCAGTTGAACCCGAGATTGATAATCCAGTGCCACTTGTGACAGTAAACTTTGTGACGCCAGTGTTTTGGATTGTTACATTTCCACCAACAGTATTCGCACTTATGCCCGCTCCCGACCCGGCGACAGACAGAACCCCACTATTAGAAAGTGTGATAGACCCCGTCGCACCCGTTGTAGTTATTCCACTGCTTACGGCAATCGCAGTCACTCCAGTGTTATTCACAACCACTGCTCCAGTTGTCGGCGACACGCTAATGGCAGTTCCTCCACTAACACTTGAAACACCCGACGACGCAGTTGAGTTGATTGTCACTATTCCCGTGCCACCCGCTGGGCTAAGACTGATGTTTGTCCCCGCTACGAGTTGCGACACTCCACTTGACCCCCCACCACCTCCAGCCGGCACTGGCGTCCAATAAGTCACATCCGATGTTGGAATGATGTTGTGATTAGGCGGAAATGTCTTGACAGTGCTGATGTAGTATTGATTGAGATAGGCGACGATTTGTGTCGGGACATAATAAAGTCCTCCATCCCACTGCGGAGCAACCCAAGGCAAGATTGTGCCCGTAAGGTTGGTAGAAACATTCCAATAAGTCGGATTAGACACGGGAACAGTATTGTGATTTGCTAAAGAGCAAATATAAGTCAGCCCAAGATACTGAACGATGTTGTTCGGCACATAATAGATGCCAGCATCCCACGCAGTCGCACTCATTCTCTTGTAGTGGGAGATAATAGTCTTGCGAAGCAAACCATATAATACAAATGGGAAAACTGAATATTAGCACTATAGGTTCTATAGGTTCTCCAACGGAAACTATTCCAATCGGATGAACACCCCTCCTAAGGGGACTTTACGGCGTAGAACCTATAGAACCTATACGACTAATACTCCGATTTTTCTTCATTATTATACGCTCAGCCGTTCAGAAGCCGTGCGTGTTGCGACGAGACAAGCCACTGCGGGTAGTGTTTATAGATACAAACCCACCGTCCCATCTTCTTGAGGTCTCTAACATCGTCCTTGCTCATCCCTATATGCGTCTTAAGCAAGTAGCCGAGGGCGTGGAAGGAAGTTGCCATAGGATAGACGACAATATGGGTGGCTTCGTTGAGAAGGAGACGGGTTTTCTTGTAGTTAGTAAGGTAATGTGACAGACATAGCATAGTTGTGTTAGTATGGCGACCCATAGTTGCCAAGTCATCTATTAACTTATGAACAACTTTTTCGTGCTTGCCCGTGAAGGTGTCGTAGTCGTCAAAGATGACCAGACAGTCTTTGAACTCATCTAACTCTGGATAGTCCTCAATGAAGGTCTCAATGTTCAGTCGTATAGGTTTTGGCTCCATCTTGTCCAATGTGTTGTCTTCACCCAGTTTGGAGATGAGATACACTTCTCGGTCTGGGAAGAACTTCTTGTAGCATTCGGCGATGCTCTTGGCGATATACGACTTGCCAGAGCCGGACGCACCAGCAATGTAGAAGACTTCACGCCGTTTAGGGTCTGGCGAAGGAATGAGTTGAAACTGCCCTTGGTCGCTAAGTTCCACCGCAGTATCCTTGAGGTCATCGTCTAAAATACGAGAATATAATGCCTTGCCGATTGCCGTTTCTCCAACCAGTTGGTCGGGGGATAGGTTCTTATGACGGGCTTCCTCCAGCCGACGCATCAACATCGCCCTATCCGCACCTTTGACATCTCGGAGTTCCGTAGCATAGCGTTGGGCTTGGATTGGCTTCAGACGCTTCTCTCCTTTCGGTGCGTCGTCCGTGTGTAAATAAAGTGCTTTCCCATCGTCCTCTCCGTCTTTTACCACCGCAATCGGAACTGCTCCCTTGGATTTCTGAAAACTGAGACCGGGCATCTATAGTAGTAGCAAAGATTTTATGAAAGTCTTTTCTACGCATATAATACACTTTTTGAAACCACTTATCATATCCGCCGTAAAGAAAGATTTTTACTTCGGCTGGATGAGGTCTGATGGATTATTAAGAAGGGGATATGAAGAGAGAAGATTGACAATGTCATTCCATCCATCATCGTTAGGCAAGACGGATGGGCGTGGGACATCGGGATAGGTCGCATCCCCCCACGGACCACTACCGATGGCAATAGTCCCCTTGGTGTTCATCACACGAGGGCGGGGCTTAATGTTCTGCCGTCCAAGACGCTTAATCTCTTTGCTTATGTCATCAACAATCGTTGCGAGTGTTGGATAGTCTTTGCTTGAGTATTGTGCCACACCATAGTCATTGGTCGGCTTTTGGTCTTTCAACTGCCTTGCGATATACCCCGCTTCATCAAGATGGGCTTTATCCACCATTGGGCTTTCAACTTCTCCTTTGATATTTGTCTTGCCTTTCATATTCTTATTAAGCCAGTTGTCAATGTCGTAGTAGAGTTGCCGATACGCAAAGCCACGAAGACTGTCTCTATTGTGCCAGTAGTGTGATAAGTCTTGAAAGCGGTCTCGGTCTCGGGTCATCTTCGCAGTCAACTTGACGACTTCTGGGTTCGTTTCATCTTTGAAATAATAAGTCTTGACATTTTTGTTCTTGATGTCCTTCTGGTCATATATTCTTTCTTGTGCTTGCTTGTGAATGGGTGTTTTCGTATCTACTATCTCGGGATACATCATCTCTATGCTCATCAATCCGCCTTTCAAGGGCGTGTGCTCCTCAAGCAATCCCATCAGCAAGGCTTCAATCATCTGAAGCGTCTTAAGGGATGGCTTGTCCAGCAGTGCGTCCAAATCTTTTAAGATGAGTGCCTCCTTCTGTAAGAAGCCCTTGACTGTGTAGATATGCGATAGACGCTCTTTGAAACTATTGACCTCATACTCAATATCCTTGTTGATGGAGTGTCCTTCTTCAAGAAGATAAATGAGTGTGCCGACATCCGACAAGATGCTATAAATCTTGCCCAAGTCCGAGTTGAGGGTCTTGGAAATAGTCTCCATCTTCGCCGTTTCATTTCGCAGACGAGCAAGGGCAAAACGCCGTTTCATAGCCTTGAAGGGATTGCCTTGATGTTCATAATACTTGACGGCTTCTTCTAACTCGGCTTCTACATCCACTCTGTTGTCGTTAAGCAACTTCCCATTACAAATAAGTTTATACACCATTGAGAACTCTGTGTAGTGGTTATTTGACACCCATCCTACAACATCCACTTTGACTGGTGCGGGACACTGAAACGCCCGTTGAAGCGTCATTACTGAGCCATCTTGGACTTTCTTGTGTCCTACGAGAACTTCAGCGGGTGTCCAACGCACTGTGTGATATTTACAGTCGTGCTTGAGCAGAATAAAATCCATCTCCGTCCTTACTGACAACACCTTCTTGGACAAGGCTTTCATCTCATCTACACCAATCGGCAGACCTTCAACAACCTTGAGACTTGCCATTGTATGAAAATCCTTCCACTGATTGGGAAGCACACGAAACGCTTCTATGCTCCCCGCTTTAATATCTCCAATGACGGCTTTAGGGATTTTCTTCAGACGCAACATTATGTTCGCAAACTCTTTGGAAAGTTCATCAAGCACTTTTTTACTATCGCCAGTTCGCTTGACATCTTCATCTGCGTCATAATCTCCGGCGTAGAGTTGAGACCGTAAAGACATTGAGCCGATGACTTTCACATCGTCGCCTTCAGAGAACGACATAGCGTCCAAGATGGCAACTGCGTCGGAAGGATATGTTGATGGATACTTTCGTTCAACTGCGACACTCATTCTCCAATGTATTGAGATTTTATCTTGCGAAAGCGGAAGACTTCTTGACTGCGTTCTTAATGAGCGTGTGTGTATGCGTTCCCGCCTCAATCTTGCTACGCAAGGCGGACTTGACTGGAATATTGTGGTCAATCATCCACCGTGTCATTCCCTCAAGATTACGGCTCTTCTCAAGGTCAAGGAAGGCTTGCTTCGCCTCGGCGGGAATAGACGCTCCCTTCTTCGGTCTGCCTATTGTTGTAGCGGGGGGCAACTGCTTCGTCGGTGCTTTCTTGACGACAACTTTCGCCGGCATATACTCGGGCTCTTCATCGCCTTCAGCATCACCGTCATTTGCTCCCGTGCGGGTCTGAATGCCCCAAGTGCCAGTGTCTTGGTCAAAGTGGGAGGACACGGTTAGGGGTTTTGAAACCGCAGTGTTTGTCTGTCCGCTTGTGGCGTGTAGAGAACGACCCGCTGAAGGATTTTTGGTCTTACGAAGACCACGCACGGGCTTCGGCTGGACATACGCATCGTCATCTACTTCCAACTCTTCATCCAACTGACCCTCTTCACGCTTCTCCGCACTGACTACTGGCTCATTGAAGAAGGTTTGAGCACGACCACGACCACCGGACGCAACACCCTTGTCTTGCTCCTCTTCGCCCGCACCTTCGCCGAAGATTTCTCTGTTCCAATCGCCTCCGTTATTCGGCAAACTTCTCTGAAGACGCACACGACCACGACCTTGCCTTGATGGACCACCCCTCTGTCTGCGGGCTTCTTCGTGTTCATCATCTTCACGAGGACGACCTTGAGGAGTGAAACGACTATTACTATCTAAATCAAGTTCCTCTTGTTCTTCACGAGCATCGCCATCTTCATCACCACTGTCATCGTCATCTCCACCACTGCTACTTTCATCATCTTGAGACGCACGAAGACGGTCACGCTCCGCTTGCTGAACCAACTGGTGATGAACACGGGGGTCCATTTCACGCTGAGCCTTGGCAAAGCCAAGATGCTGAACAAGAGCACGGCTCTTGGCAATACGCTCATTGAGTGTGCCACGAGTAGTCCGTCCTTCACCCGCCGTCTCAACAGACGCCATCTCGGCGAAATACTTGCTTAACTTCTCAAGCAACGCTTGTGATGTGTAGAATGTTGTTAAACGGGGTTTGCGTAGAGTGTTATACACTTCTCCCACATCTGGTTCGTTCACTCCATCTGGCACGGTGTAGGATTTGAGTAGAACAACGATTTCGTCGCACATTCCTTTCCAATCCGTAAGTTCTTGTCCAGATGATGACGGAGCAAGACGGAAAGATAGTTTCATAATCTTCACGACATCTTCTGTCTTGAAACGGCTGAGATAGTTTGTCTCATCACCTTCGCCCTCAACTAACTGGCTATTACCCTCAGAACCTTGGTCTTCAATATCAAAAGTCTTCTGGGCAGACGCAATCGCATCCAGAAGCGACTGAAGTCCTTGCGTAAGTTCAATCTTCGCACCCATTCCTTCAGCCGGAAACTCAAGACCGCTTGTCTCTGCCGTCATACTATCCGCCAACTGTTGCTTCTGTAGAGCACCTTCAATGTCGCCAACGAAGGCTTGCTTCTCAATATCAATCTGATTGAGTTCATTGAAGCGGGCAGTAAGCCGACCCTTGGCGTGTCCTTGTCCTTCGGCTGAACGCAGAACACCACCAACAAGTCCAGAAAAGTCGTTCTGCGACCTACGAGGCAGAGGAGTGTCGGGCTGACGAGTGTAAATATGACGCATATCTTCCGATGTGACGAAAGGAGCACCATACACACTGTTGCCACTACGACGACCACTATCAGACGCTCCAATCGCACCGTCCGTAGGATTGGCGTTTTGTCTCTGACCAAGAACGGCTCTCGGCATACCGAAATAGCCCATATGGCTACTCATTGCTCTTGACCGGTGATGAGCCGTAGCGATGACTTTGGCTCTTGCCATATAATGAGCATCCTTACGCTTCTGTTCGTGCCAGAGTGCTTGAAAGTCATCGCCCGCAATAGGCTTGGAGACTTCTACACCAGTTGATACTTTATAGGCGTGGGGTGTTGCGACTTGTGTTCTTACTGCGGGAAAAGTTAGTTGGACGGCGTGCTGACCGCCGGGCTTCTGCGTTCCATAGGCACTCATCGTATATATGGAATGAAGAAAATAAATAGGGTTTTTTTGTTCTAATAAAGTCCGTGGGCTTTGACATACTTGGATGCCTCAATCATTTTCATACCGTGCTCAGCCATAACCTTCTTGACGATGGCGGCACGAGCAGAGACCGCACCACCGACCATACGCTTGGGCTTCTCTTCAACGACCGGCATAACACGAGGGCGTTCATCCCTTGCCTCAGCCCTACGACCTCTGCCCG
>JGI24891J29808_1000553_pt1 | contig 18210 bp, 39 predicted proteins | sample FreactcultuFSWF8_FD_29808 | JGI IMG/M metagenome (IMG submission 29808) | reverse complement strand
AATTGCTTACACTCATACCAACTAAGTGATGAACCTTGTTTATTTATACCCCATGTGTAGTACTCCCTAACAATAGCTTCGGCTTGAGCCTTAGGCGTATCTTGTTTAACTATACCATCCGCTGGTAACTTAATGTCTAACTTAGACATGTAGAGCTTACATAACTCAACCTCAATTTCGTCCTTAGATTTTTCTGGTTGCCTTATGATATTTTTAAATTCATCTGGCATAACACTAGTACGAAATCTACCGTATTTAACACATTCTTCCTCAAGTATTTTTTTAAAATCACTCATTTCTTTAATATTTTTTCCAATTCTTTTTCCATTTCTGTAATTACAGCTATGGCTTGTTCTTTACTCTTAAATGGTGATGTCCAATTACGATAACATTTCTTAAACAACGGTGACCCAAAGAATTGGGTAATTCCATTGTCTTGAACAATGCAAATTGTTGTATCTGAAAGTATTACCGTATTTGAATCAAACCATTTCATTTTTTAATCGTATTTTTTCAACAACATACTTAGTTTCAAAATCAAGTATATCATTTAAAGAAATTTTTTCTTCTAAACATTTCAAAACATATAAAATTTTACGATATAAAACTTTATCCGATTCTGAAATCGGTTTTTCAACTAATTCTGTCATTTTTAATCTTTTACTATTAAACTACCTAATTTATCCAACCCCTTGCATAATAATATTATTATATGTATAAACCAGAATATTGGCCATACTGTTGAGAAAGATAAATATGCTTGGTTGTTACTAGCATAATCATCATAGGCTTTATCAGTTCGATATTTGCTACTATAATCAAGTCCAAGTGCTGAACCAAAAAAGCCCAACGTTAAAAAACTTAAAATAAAGCCCATAAGATAAACAAAAATACCTGTTACTACATCAAAATTACACATACACATAGCCTATTTTTTTACAAAGATACAAATAATTTTTGAAATTGCCAAATTATAATGCTGACGTTCCTATAGTTAAGTATTCATCATTAGCCCAATTCCTAATCGCTAAAAGCGTTTTCTCATCGGGTCTTCTATTATACTTACCACGTACTTGAACTATTCGTTCATCTCTAACTTCAACGGTTGCCGTAGTATCTTTTTCTTTATTATGTTCATAATATCTAACTGAGAAGATTGCACACTTGCCAGCTGAACAAATACTAGCATAACTACCAACACAGTGATGCATGTAGTTACCTTCGTCTCTTAAATCATGTGAAGACAACAACTGTATAATCTTATACTGTATTGGGGTACCATCTGGAGCTTTACCCTTAGTATATGTTTTATTGTTAATAAGATAACCTTTCCAACTATAATTAGTGACTACGTAACTTCCTCGATTATAATTGTTATTACCTACAGCTAATCTTCTATTAGCTTGTGCAATCCTTTGTTTATAGTAGTGCCATTCATCTGATTGGTCAATAAGGGTTTGTGGGTTCCTAGCCTTCATTGAGAAGTTAGGATGCTCTGGTGGGTGATTAACCGTAATACCATCTACCCTAGTTTGTCTTGGTTCAAACTTAACGTGATGTATGTAATCTATTATCTCAGCAATCTTCGTTGGTTCAATCATTGTATTATCAATAAAGAACTTCATTACTGTTTGCCAGAATTCATCATGGTGTAAGATATTAGCTTCTCGTTCACGCATATGATTTGACCTCATTAACGCATTGAAGATGTATTCATCCCCACCCAAATATAATATTTGAGCTCGTCTAATCGCTTGAAAGAACTCTAAATCTTCTGGCGTAGTATATAAATGATGCGCTGCTTTATTATGAACAATCATACCATTAGGATAACCAGCATAGTTCTTTAATGACTTACCAGACCCTAAGTGTAGGTACATAAAAACACCCTCAAAATGATTAGTTAAAAATGATTTCTCCAAGAATACTGGCGTAGGATATTTTGTGAATAGATGCCTAATTAATGAATAGACTTGTTGCTCAGCATTACGAGACTTAGGAACCCATGTCTCAACAGGACGAAGATACTCCGAATGATATTCTAATACGGTTGATAATATGGAAAATACGCCATCAAATGCTATTATATTGTCAGAAACATCTAAAAGGATAGATATTAGATTAATGAATTTAGATTTAATTTCTTCTTGTTTACCATTAAACAATGACGTAAAACGATTCCAGAATGATTTGCTTGGGTTACTATTATACATAGTAGAACTAACCTTACTACGAATATTAGCATCCTTGATAATTATATCAAGTAATTGACGATTGGTTGTTTTATTAATCTTTTTAGATAACAACCTTTCTTCCTCTTTCTCCCTTAATCTAGTTAAATGCTTATCTTCTGAATCTTGTTTCTTTATATATTTTGCTACCTTAGCCATAAGTTTATCCTTTAACTCGTGTAGGTGACCTATACTCTTCTTTTAAAAATCCAATGAACATACTTAAATCGCCTTGTGCCCATTTAACCTCTTTCTTAAAACGTTCAAGAATTTCATCCCAAGTCTCAGTCATCCTAACCAATTTAGCGTAAACGATTGTACTATCGGCAAGCCAACTAGGCGAAACAAGATACATAACGTCTTTATCAATAAAAGTTTCTAACTCTTCTTTGGAAAACGTTTCGCTATCTTTCACTGGAAAAACCCTAGTGTGCTTGATTTCAGTACCCGTAGTTGGATTAATACTTGTAATGTAATCTTCAACAAACAATTTACCATCTTTCTTTACTAACTTTCCCTTATATATTGTCTGTAACATACTAACTAATTAAATAAATGTGATACAAAGATATACAAATAATAGAACATAAGTGCAATTAAATATATCTTTACCGTGATTGCCGTAACAAGCCCAACCATCAATTGATTTTGACCCTCTAAGAAAATGTATACGTATAAACAGAACAAACCTATTATACAACCAAGAACCCAAATAACAGGCATACCAATATATGAACCAACTGTCACTTGCCCAAGTAATATAACAACTGAAACAATATACAATCCTAACCCAAGAATACTTTTCTTTATCATAATTCAACATTAAACAATGTACTTACTAAATCAGGTGTTAATCGGTGATATAATGACCAAGGAATGCCATGCCTATTAGCATACAATACCTTATTATCAGGGGTTAAATGACCAATACCGCCTATTACACCATCTACGAACCAATGGAACATTTTACGTCTGCGCTCAGCCTCATATAATATTTCCTCTATTGTCATCTTAATGGGATTACAAAACGATTTACTAATTTAGTACCAACACCTTCAATGTAATAAACACTATCACCATCCTCTGGGTCTTTGAAAGCCTTTGTTAAGGATATGTAATACTGGCCATCCTTCAAATCACTAACAGCTTCATGAATACGGTCTTGCTGAATAAGTGAACCAGAATTAACACATAGTAACTTAATACCCTTCTCAGATTCTTTCTTAGCGACATATACCGTATCATGTTTTATAAACACGGAACCATTAGCAACATAAGATGACTTATTAGTTGACCTAGATGTACATAATCTACATTCAACTGAATGTGTATAGATTACATATCCACTAGTAGTTTTCTGCGCTAGATAATCATGCCCGTCCGTAGCTAATACAATGGTTAAACTATCCGTATAAGAAGGATGATATGGGTCATGAATCTTTATTGATGCAGAACTATCCGCAATAACAGTTGGGCGATTTGAACAGCTAATACTAAGCGTAAGTATTAATATAAAAAGAAAATATTTCATTTTTAATGTTTATATGGTGTAAAAAAATACATTAGTGATATACCAAAAAAATTGTTATTTGATGCTGACGTAGAACCACTTAAATAATAAGTTCCAACATAAACATTATATGATAATCGGTCAGTTGGAGTATATTCAATACCAGTTGTCAACTCATTGAGTAAAGATTCACTAGCGTTAAATACATAACCAACACCGATTGTTAAAGTATTAGTGAACTTATCTTGTTGAAATATATTCAGATTCGGACGGACCTCAAAATAAAAGGTCGTATCTTTACCTCTTTGTGGAGTTACATTAAATTTTCCAACATCAAATCCAAGACTAAATGATTTCCATTGTTGGCCAACTTCAATTGTGGGCGTAAACCTTTCCTTAAAAGTCCCAGCATTAGTAAATAATGAGGGACTTAGGGAAATGTATTTTTGTGAAAATACATTAATGTTTAACACTAAGAGTAAAATTAGTAATATATGCTTCATTAATTAACCCTTTAGTTCAGCTTTCTTTTTCTTCATCATCCTTTCAGTAAGCTCGATACAATACATAACGTCACTTACTAAGATTTCGTCAGTATGTACCTTGATTTGTTCTAAATGAAACTTAGTTGCATTCTTACAGTAGTCAGATAGGTTCTTAAGAAGGTCATCAATTTCCTCTTGAGTAAGAGCTTTCTTTTCATCAACAACTGGCTCATCTTTAATGTCTTCCTCAATTGGGTCAACGATTGGGTCCTCAACTAGAGTTACCTTCTTACCTTTACCTTTCTTAACAGATACGTTTATAGTTGTATCAACTTTAATTTTTTTACCTTTCATTATTTTTGTTTTAATTATTCTTCATCAAAATCATTATCTTCTTCCTCATCATCATCACCCCACTTCGCTTTACGTTCAGCTAGTTCAGTATTAAGAACTTCTAATGCTGCCGTAAGTACTTTTAACACACTCTTATGGTCACCACATTGAGGACTAGTACCAACAATTTCGGCCCATTTACCATCTAAATATACAATTGGTAAAAAACTAGTTTCACCAATACCATCGACTCGTTTTTGTTCAGCATAATAACTAAAAACCTCACTAGTTATTTTAAGTATTGGGTTATTACTATGAAATAATGACCTCACATATGTACCAATTGGGTATTTATCATGTGCCTCATCTATTAAATTTTTTATCTCCCGTTCTTCAATATTTATAAGAGCATAATCAGCTTCACTAACAAAGTGACCCTTTTCCATACAATGATACAACCAGTCACATTCAAAATTTGTCGCAACTCTATAAGTCCTTCCACCCCCAGCAATACGAAGATTACTATTCCATGAATAACTACCCATCGAATTAATTGCCGAAACGCTTTTAATTGTTTGATAATCTGAATTAGGGATTAACGAATTGTCGTTAACCTTAAACAAGGTCCAAAAATTATTACAAGTCAACTTATATACTTCACCAATTCTCATATCATGTGTTTTAAGTGTTTCATTTATATACGCTAAATGAGTATAATAAACAACCGATTCAATACCATTATCCCATTTAATTGTTGGTGCGGCTTCGTTATCGTCTTTTACGGTTCCTACCCAACCAATATGGTATTCATTAGATGTTTCACTATCTTTCAGACAGATTACTCTTTCATTACTTCTCGGTTTTTCAGTTAAAGGTATATAGCTTAAAGTACTAGGTTCTTCATCATAATCACCTTCGGTATCAAAATCATAATCAGTAAGCATTGCGTCTTGGTGTTCTGGTAAAAATGCAAGGTGATATTTAAAAACTCTTTTTAATTCATTATCTTTATCAAACTTTACCTCAACCATTGAACTACCAACCCTACAAACTAAGCCTTTATCACCAATAATATAATCATCATCAACCGTATCATCGCTAATAGCTATAACTCTAGTGCCAGCTGTAATAGTATCATTAATGTGATAAGGCTCAAAGCTAGAAACATCAGGCTTTGGAACAAGAAATGGTAATAAATCTTTAAATTCATACTTAGGTTTATTACTATTTTCAATGTTTGCGATTGTCCAATATGAGGTAGTATTCCATCCAACGGATTTCCGTCCGTCAAGCCTTAAACTTTTACCGTTATTACGTTTAATTAAAAAATCCAATAAACGCTTATCAACTGAATTGCAACATCCAGTGCTTGGGAAACTAGTTAATTTAGCCATACTATTGTTTGTAAATTATGATGAAAGAAGTTGTTAAATCGGTAGGCTTTAATGCTGGTACCGTATATGTTGAAAGCGTTGATGTAGCCACTAAAACTTGGCATCCAATTGATAAATTATTTGTTATTGGATAAGTTAAACTATTAGTAGACCTAAAGTTAAAGTTATTACCATAACCAATGAACGGGTCCATTAGTATTGCTGGTTGAATTAACGTAACCGTATTGAAGTTAACCTTACTACTCACGTTGTAATGCACTCTAAATGATAACCTAAGTGATTTCTCAGTTCTATTTGTAAATGAAGAATAATACTCAGGCATTAATGCAATTGATGTCGAAGTAAATGTATTCTTATATTTGATATATTTTCCAATACCAAATCCAACAGATGCTTTAATATTAAACTGTTTTAATAATGAATTTTCAACATCGGTAAAGAGATATAAATTATAATCTTTATACTTACTGTAAAATGATGTAGCTAAATAACTTTCACGTTGTTTAGTAACCCATTGGCCGCTAGACTTAACTTCACTATAACAAAAATAAGGTTGTATTGAAGGGTGAAATTTAGTAGAATCAAAATGAATATCAGATTGCATAGTTGTTAAGAACAACCCAGAATTACCATTATTATAGTTACCGCCCAATGATGTATTTGTTCGAAATTGTCCATAAGACATCATTAGCATTAAAGATAATAATAATGTAATCAATATTTTATTCAGAATCATCTTGTCTCTCATTTACTTTCTTTAAATTTTCTTGACATTTATCACAATATCTTGCTTCTAAACGCTCTTTAATCTCACCCCTAGAAAAAGCACTTTCCTCGTCACTAAAATCCTTTCCAGTCTTAATAATCACCCTACATGATGAACATAGGATTGCACCTAATCCACCATTATACTTAATGATAATTCCGTCATTGCTATTTTTATTTGGATTACTCATACAATTGTATGTGGAACGTTATAATTTTTCATTAACCATTGAGTTAAGCTTTTAACACTAATATCCTCTGGTTTATGCTCAGAATAGTACTTATTGAATATTTCGTACCAATTAATTTTACGCTTTAATAATCCAGCTTCAATTTCTTTCTCGGTATTCTTTCTCGAAATATCGGACCAAGGTTCCAACATCAAAGGTTTAATTGCTTCCATCAATTCTTGAAGATTTTTTTGACCTTCAATTCTAACTTCTTCTGCCTTATCTGGGTCATATGTAAAAAATTCATTCATGATTAAAACTTTATGTTTGTTATTGAGTCAAAAGTTATATTAGTAACCTCATAAGGTCTTTGAATTTCAGCCTTAGCTTCATCTTCAATTTTATAATGAAGAGTAGGTAATACTATTTCTGAAAGTGCCTTACTTATCATTGGTTTAAACTTATGGTCTGAATCTCTCATTTGTAAAAACTCAACACTGATAATTTGCAAGGTATCTTCATTTAACCTAATATGTGGTTTATTCCAAGACATAAATCTTGTTGCTTCAATATCATCACAAATATGATGTTTAAGCATTTTTTTGAAAAAGCCATTGAAGACGCTTTTTACGTCATCAACAGTTATCATTAATTTACCTCGCTTACCTGCTGGTAACCTATTGATGTCTGATACCCATCTTGCCGCAACCCGATTTGTTTCTTTAATAGTGTCCTCAAGTGACCGCCTAATGCGGTCAGCTTGAGAATTACTATTGTTTTCATCGGGCATAATTTGTTTCATTAGCATACCCATAATTTGTTTACTTTACTTCTGTTTCAGAATCAGTTGTTGCATCTTTCAACGCTTGAACCATTTTCTTAGCTAAATCATCAACATTTTCAATCTTGTTGAAGAATTTCTTCGCAGCCTCAGTAAACTCCTTTTGCTTAGTTTGCTTAAGTTTCTTCAACTCGTCCTCTTTTTTAGAGATTTCGGATTGCAACTCAACATACTTTTTCAAGAGCGTACCTAGCTCAGCTTTAACTTCAGCACGATTTTGTTCAACGCTCTCCTTGGTTAATTCACCAACGATTTCGGTAAACACATCACCCTTAACTTTCTTCTTTGGGTGTAGTAACGAATCACTTTCGCCACCGAGAATGTTCTTAATCTTAACTAATACTTCATTGTACTGTTTTTCAACTTTACCAGCATCTTGTTGCTGCTCTTGGCCTTGGCCATTTTCAATTTCTGTACTCATTTTTTTATTTTTATTGTTATTAATTCGAAATGCAAATATAGTGAAACTTTCTTAATCTGCCTAATTCTTTTTGAAAAGTTTATTCCAACGCTCTTTAAACATGACAACCACATCTAACGGCTTAACAGTTGGATTGAATTCAGCAAGTGATGTCATATGCCAAGATGCACATTCATCACAATAATATACTCGATTTGTTTTATCCTTCTTATTCCAATGGCCAGCCTTAACCAAGGTATTTACCTTAGTATTTACTGCTCGCTTACTAGGAAACTTTGATTTAGTGCATGGCATAACATTAAGTATTAACGCAAAAATAAACAAATAATACAAATGCTATTGCAAGCATAATTCCACCTATCCTATTGTCAGGGTCTTTATTATCATCAGAATTATGATGATTAAGACTATTAGTAACTAAATGTACAAACGGCATAATTATTCTTTTTTAATGTTATCTTCAACATCAGCTTGATACATTCTAAATGTAATCCTAAGATGCCTCTGTAATATACCATCAATATCCATGTTGATTATAGTATGTAATATTGCATCAATAGCACCACTGATACTTTCTTTAACTTCACCATGTGATATTTGTGATAACTTGGCCCATTCATCCCATTCGTCTTTTAAGCCATTCTCATAACAAAATACTCGTAATGAAAGATACTTACCATCCTTATTAGCCCTAGCGTTATACGGCTCCTTTAATGACTTGTATAACTCATCTTGTCTGGTCTTTTGCTCCTCAGTGCGGTCATCAACAATCTTTATCTCGTAAAGACCATCTAAGAAATCAGTTTGACGAATTGACTTATGGAAGTCATAAAACCAATGTTCTTGGTTAGACATAAACATATCATACATCCTATCCAATACAATACCTAGTGTATTATCACCACACATTGTGAATATCCTATGATATACAAAACCAATATCAGAATCATCCTTTTTTAAAAGGCTTCTAAACTTATTAATCAAATACTCAGTTCTTGTCATTTCTTACGTTTTACGATGTAAATAATTATTGTTGAAACGATTGCCCAACTAAGCAACCAACATAATGGAATAATAAAATTAACTAAATCAAACGGGTTCTCCATAAACAGGCTTTATTACGTCTATAAATTTAGTTGGTACATTCTTAGCCCACTCTATTACCTTGTTGTAATCACAATATGTCCAGTTATTACACTTAGGTGATGGGTTAAGCTTAGTAAATTCAATTACAGCCCTTGTACGCTCAGGTGATGGACCATCACCTGTTATTCCAAGACTCTTCAAATGTTCCAAGACTAAAGCTGTATGTTCGTTAGAACGTTTCTTATAGTCTTCTTCATCGAAATCTGGATTTGGTCCATCATACTCAGGACACTCAACAACCCTCAACTCAACGTCTTTACCACGAAGTTCATCTTCGCCGCTAAACGCTAATAGTCCAAATGCGGCTATCCCAGTAACAGTACCTTTAGCATCAATCATACGAATTTCGACTTTTGAATCTAATTGACCTTTACTTGACTCTATTAATCCGTCAGAAAATTCTTTTAATATCGGAAAAATTTTAATTGAATCCTCTTCTCTAGGAATTACCCATATTTTACCCATTATTTTAGATTTTTTAATTTAAACCAAGTTTTGTACATATACCTATGTAATAATCTTTCAAAAAAATGTGCTGGCATAAATTTCCAACCACCAGCTCTACACATATGACACTTATCATTATAGTTATAATGTGCTGAACAAAATGAAAACCATTCATAAAGTCCAAATAGCTTTGTCTTACGAAGACGTTTAGGTCTTTTCATTACCAGCTAATATAAGTTGTACTTCCACATTGATAAACAACGAAACCTTTATTTTTTAGTACACTAACCATTTGTTCACCCATATACATACCACTTGGTAAGTACCATTTTGAAATACCCTTTCTAGCTTCAGTTTCAATATACTTACTAAGAGCTTCAAAAGTTAGCTCTTGGTAATACTTAGCATTTTTAATGTCATCCATGTTATACTTATTTTATTGTATCACAACCACATTTAAGATACATACTATCAGTTTGTGCAACAATAATAGCTGCAACTGGAGAGTTATGGTTACTTAGATTAACAATTACATTATCTCTTTGATTCTCTAAATTTTGACAGAATCTTCCTTGCCTTGAATATGGTCTATCATCACAGGCAAATAATGTTACTAACAAAACCATTGCTACTACTTTTTTCATCATTGAAATATATTTACAACGTTAAACTTCATAATTGGATTATCCTTAGGAACATATAATTCCTTGATAAGACTAACCTTATCCTCAACATCAACAGCTTGTCTTATAGCATCACTGAATATTTCATTTGACTCTTCAATGTCTTTAATTGTAAAATCCGTTACACCACAATATATCGCCTCATCAACTTCTGATATAATCATACCAGTATATAATCCCTTAAGTTTATGGGCTCTAACAAAGTAATCTGCATTACACCAAACAAACACACATACTTTATTAATCAAAAAAGGAACAGCTTTTTTATCAATAATATACCTACCATGACCAATTAAACCAATTGGCGTTCCATGACCTAACATAATGATTCTATCATGAATCAATAACTGTTTCTCAATTTCTTCCCATGATACATCATCAGTTATAACTGTCCAATCCTTGCCAGCATATATTACCGATAAACAATCTGTTGTTTTATCTTTTGGATGGATTACTAGTGTTTTTTTGCTCGAACTTTTATACATACTAAAATTATTTTAAATAATGTAAATTATTATTTGGGCTCAACTTATGTGATTTTCCTATATGAAAGAAAAAACAAGTTGTACATTTGTATGCTGTAAATAAGTGTATGTTCGAAACCTTCTTGTTCTGAGAATCAGCCGCAGCAACAGCCTCATCAACCTTCAAGAATTTCTTCTTTTGGATAGTTTCACCGTTACGTTTGTATGAACAATTTGCGCTCTTCTGCATCTTAATACTTATAAAAGGTTAAAAAACCCCAAGAAATAATGGTTGCAATTCCGACAATAATCCAAAACCAAGTTGGTATTTTATCATCGTCATCATCATCATCATCATCATTCCGTCTATTACCACCTGAAAGTCCACCGTATCTATTACGGTACATGAAGGGAACTGGGTTTATTGTTGGGAAATACATAATTTTATTTTTTGCAAATATACGTAAACATTTTTGGATTAACAAATCTTATTTACCTAAAAACTTAATATTTATTAGAAAATAATTATGTCAACATTAATCTACTTATTATTACCAATTATCTTCTACTCATGTAGCGGAATCTTAGATGCTATTATGGACACACTTAAAGACCATTTTGCAATCAGCATCTTCTCAAAACTAAACCCTATATTTTGGAACCCAGCTGTAAGTTGGACTAATAAGTATATTGACCATGACTCAACAAAAGGTCACAGAACGTTTAACTTCTTAGGTATCAAAATTAATACACCAGATGCATTCTCAGATGCTTGGCATATTAGTAAATTCTTAAGAGAAGGTTTTAATATCTTAGCAATATTATCAGTTATTGGGTCATCCGTTACATTACCTTATATCGCAATATTATTTATCGCATTGTCAATATTTAGAAATCTAGCCTTTGACATATTCTATAACAAAATTCTAATAAAGTAATTTTTTTTCATTGAGTGATTTTAAATTGTTATACGTATAAATTTAGGATTAATTGGAGTCCCATCTTCCCTTAATCTATCATAAGATAATATAGCGAATTTATCCTCTTTCCATTTTGTAAATACATTAAACAATTCATTAAATTTATCTTCGGATAACGTTGAATTTACCCAAAATAATTCTTCATTTTCTGTTTGAAACGTCATTGATTTTGGTTTAGACAATCCTTTTAATAAAAATTTCTTTTCCATCATTTTATTATCAGTTAATTCCATATATAATAATTTTATTTTAGCAAAGATACAAAAGAATTTTTGAATAATCAAATTTTTATAAAATTACAGAAAAATGACAATGGTGGGGCAACTAAATATGGACTTTATAACTTTCAGATATATTTATAATAAAGACAATATGAAACAGGCATACATTTACAAAATGACATCACCAACTAATAAAATTTATATTGGCCAGACTAGAAATTTAATTAAGAGAAAATCATATTATAAAAGATTACAAACAATTAAACAACCAGCGATACATAACTCATTAAAAAAATATGGATTTGATGCTCATAATTTTGAAATAATTGAAATCTTACCAGAAGACATCTCACAAGATTTATTAAATGAAAAAGAAATATACTACATTAATTTTTATAAAAATAATGGTTATCTAATGTTAAATATAAGAGAAGGGGGTTCAAATGGTAAACCAAGTCAAGAAAGTATTGAGAAAGTAAGAATAGCAAATACTGGACGAAAACAAAGTAAAGAAACAATCGAAAAACGAAAACAAACAAATTTAAAAAATGGCTTTATACCAACGCCGCCATCAAATAAGGGTAAAAAGGCAAGTATGGAAACAAAATTAAAAATGTCGTTAGCTGCAATGGGGCAAGTTGGGGTTAAAGGTCTTAACAACGCTAAAAGTAGATGTATAGCACAAGTATTAAATAATGAAATTATTTGCGTTTTTGAAACCGTTACAGAGGCTATAACCTTAACTGGAATACCAAAAAATACAATCCATCGAGCGTTAAAAAATTCAGATAATCACTATGGTGGTGGCTTTAAATGGAAATATATTTCAAAAGAAGAATTTTTTTCACTCAAATCAAAAAATAAAGATATTTATAAAAGAGTTGAATTAATTCAAGAGAAAAAAATAGTAGCAATTGATATTAATGGTGTTGAAACCATGTTTAATTCAATATCTGAGGCTAGTAGGCAATTAAATACTTGCAAGTCTAATATAACAAAAGTTTTACAAGGTAAACGTAAAACTACTAATAAAATGAAATTTAAATATTTAGAAAATGGCGGACTTTAAACCATATTGGGAGAAATTAAAAAAAGCAGAAGGTGTAGTTTATGAAAACAATAAGTTAGATTCGCAAGGCAGTACAAAATTTGGCTTGGTTGTTGATGATTTACACGAATACAATCTTGATGAAAATCATGATGGTGTTATTGACTGGAAAGATGTTAGAGACCTAACTGAACCAGATGCATATAAAGTTGCTAAAAAATTATATTGGGATTTCTTTAAAGCTGATACAATTACTAATCAATCTTTAGCTGAATTCATTGTCGATGGCGCATATAATATGGGCCGTGTATTAATTGTTAAATACGTTCAACAAATTCTAGGGTTAACTGTTGATGGCCAATTTGGTCCAAAAACACTTGATGCGGTAAATCATGCTAACTCTAAAGACTTATTTACTAAAATATATCAAAAAAGAGCCGCTAGATATGCTGGCATCATTGCTGCTAACCCAAGTCAAAAGGTTTTTGAACATGGATGGACTAATAGACTTAATTCAATTAGCTACGTAGCTTAATAAGGCTTTTTGTACGCATCATATAATCTACCGATTAGCTCACCAACTGATACTGAGAACACTAAGGTTAAAAATATACTTAGTACAGCTTCAATCGTAAATAGATTTGAGTCTATTTCAAGTTCTGTACGAACAGCCAATCCTATGGCTACTAAGATACAATAACAAGATATAATTAAAGTAAAATACCTTGCTTTCATTATACGACCAACTATAAGTTTTACTATTTTTTTCATTAATTAGTTTTTGTGATTTCTACGAATTCTTCAAGGATTATTTTCCTTTCATCAAGAAGGAATCTTACATAATCCACTGTTATTGTCTTGTCAGCTAACATGGCCGTTAAGACATCAATTACTCTTTCATCTTTTCCGATAATACCCATATTTTTAAGTTTAGTTTAAATTTTTGGTCTTACTCTTGACCCTAAGATATAGCTCTAACCCAATCTCACCTATAATTAGTAATGAGAAATAGTCTCTGGTTAAGGGATTTTTATCCCAATCAGCATATAATAAATCTGAGAAGTACCCTAAAAGGACTATTTCAAAGATAATTATTAATATATTAAGAAAACTATATAATTTCATGTCGCAAATATACGAAATAAATTCGACATATGCAAATAAAAAAACCCACATTATGTGGGTTTTTAAATTAATTAGTTCCTGTTGGTGGTGTAGCACTATCGCTAGGCCCATCAGTAAAGAAATTTGATAAGAATTTTGCTACTCCAGCAATTAACAATACTGCAATTGAAACTGTTTTGTAATCATTTAAGAATGTAAATGTTGAAACAGTCATTGCACCTGCTAAAAGTGAATCGGCAAATTTTCTAATTGCTTTAGGCGTTGGGGCCCAATAAGCATTGTTTGATAAAGAGAATTTTGTCATAGTATTTACTTTATAATAAATATCATAAACTATATTTAAATTTAAAACCTTTATGATTATTTTGTTTATTTTTTAAAACTCGACAAACGGCACCGTCATCTAAGTCTAAAATTCTACACATATTTTTAATTCCAACCCAAGTATCTATTTCATTATCATTTAAATCTAACCGAATAATTGTTTTTAATGTTGGTTGATTTAATCTATTATTTTCAATACTCTTTTTAGAATGATGTTTACCATATAATGGATGTGTAATACCTTTGTGTGGGCATTTTAGTCTAAGAATATCTTTTGTTTTTTCAGAAACATGTTTACCTAACATCAGTTGACTTTACATACTTATTTTCCATTGTTAAATTTTATAATGCAAATATAGTAGTTTTAACTTAAACTACCAAAATTATTTTACTTGTGAAATAACAAATAACCAACCGCCAAGCCAATTATAAAATCAAAGTAGCCAATTGATAATTCACTATACCAAGGACTTGGGGTAATAACCTCGTCTTCGTCCTCTTCGTCCTCATCCTCATCAACACGATACATAGATTCATAATCATAGTCAATCGCTTCAATCTTATACCCAAATAATTCAAATGAAATAATTTCTTCATCTACATTATCCTCGTCTATGACATAAACTTTAACGTCCGTCAATTGAGGGTCGTGCTTATTTTCACTTAGCTCAATTTTAGAATATACACCATCCCAAAAACCAGAACTACCAGTACCATCATCTAGGTAACTTATTTTAAATTGCTTCATCGTCTGAATCTTTTATATTTATTTTTTACTTTACACCCGAAAAATTGAAATCTTAATGTTCTACAAAAACTACAAATATGTGCATATTTAGCGTCATAAGGATTAGAATACCTACCATCAGAATAAGTCCGATTACTATATTCCTCACCAACATTCCAATGCGAATAAGCTGAAAATTTATGATAACTACCATTAATCTTAAAGTCACAATATTGAACACCTATATAGATATTGAATTCATCATATATCCATTTAATGATTGAATCAACCTCTAAGTCTCTATCAAAACCTTTTGGTTCATAACCAAGGTTAGCATATCGCTTAAGAATTGTTGATAATTCCATTATTTCTTAGCTATTATTTGATTGATAGCCCAAAGTATTGCTTGTGATGTTTCACGAGAATATACTGGCTGTTTAATAGCTTCCAATTGTCTTAATTCAGTACCTGAATCGTAATCGTTTGGTGCCAACTCAGTACATTCAAACTTACCATTATCTTTTACATAATAAGGTATAAAACTATCACGGCCACCATAAAGCCTAGCTGTTTCATTAGCTGATAGAAAACAACCAACTAAATTATCCAATTGCTTTACCCAAGCAGCATTGTCATCTGGCATATCAGGTAATGGAATAATGTTTAACTCAAGACCACCCTCAGATAATTGTTCAGCAAAAGTACCAGCAATCATTTGTTTTCTGAAATAGAAGGTGTAAGGATTTTTTAGTGATATTGGTTCATTACCAACGCCTAAAAATATAACAACCCTATCATGCCTATCCAATACTGTATTGATAGTAGCTTTATGAGATTCAGTTAAATACGGAACCTGCATACGACAAATGATAACACCAACGCTTGTCTTATCTTTTAGTAAATTACTCATTGTTTTTAGGCAAATATACAATTTATTTTCCAGTTATAAAGAAAATATTTTTAAAATAGTTGATTTTTTATATTTCTTTAGTATATTTATATATAGAGGTTCAAAGTAAAATATATAAAATGAAAACATACTCAATAAGACTACACCCAACTACAGAACAAATATCACAACTAAATCAGTTGTCCGATATTCGTATGGATATTTGGAACACTCTTATTGATATTCAACAAAAACACTACGAATCAACTAAAAAGATATATTCAAAGTTTGATTTGATTAATCTTATTCCACCGTTGAAATATTCAACTAAGGAAAATTGGAAACAATTTAATTCTAAAGCGGCACAAACGGTTGCTGGTGAAGTGTTTCAATCATATCAATCTTTCTTTATCCTTATTAAAAAAGATAATACAGCTAGACTACCAAAGATAACTGAATCTAATGAATTTCATACATTATCATTCAACCAATCTGGTTGGATATTTAAGGAAAATAATATAATTTCAATTAATAAAATTAATTTTAAATACTCAAGTCATTTAACAAATTTATCGGAATTAAATATAAAAGAAATAAGAGTTAAATTTGTTAATAACAAATGGCTTTGTGATATTGTTGTTGATGATGAAATTAATTATTCAGACAATTTAATAATTAAATCAAAAGTTTTAGCTATTGATTTAGGTCTAAAGAATTTAGGTACTGGTGTTGATAATAATTGTACTGTTGTTATTCTTAAAAATAAATCAAAGAAGATTAACCAATATTTTAGTAAACAAATTAATAAGGTTAAATCAAAGTTAAGCAAAAAACAAAAGAATAGTAAATCCTTTAACAAATTAAATAAGATTAAGAAAAAGCTATATAATAGACAAAATAGTCAAATAAAACAAACTCTACATATTCAGAGTAAAAAATTAGTGAATATGAACTACAAGACAATTGTAGTTGGCGATTTAACAGTTAAAACCCTAATGTCAACAGAAGGAGTAAATAAAAATAAAAAGGGTATTAGAAAATCATTTAATGAATCCAATATTAATATGTTTTTAGAATTTCTTAAATACAAATCACAAAATAAACAATGTGATTTAGTTAAGATTGATGAGAAATATACAACACAATTAAATAGTCTTACTGGTAAACTATTTAAGGAAAAAGTTAAGTTAAAAGATAGAACTGTTAAACTAAGTGATACAGTCGAAATAGATAGAGATTTGAATTCTGCTATCAATATTATGAAAAGATATTACGACAATCATCTTGCTTCAATGACAAAGCCATTGGATTACACCAATGTGATTATGAATAGCAATATCCATAATAAAATAAATAATGATTTAATTGTTATTTAATATGTCATAAAGTTCACGATTGTAATCACCGAAAGGACCATTGAATAATACATCCCAGCTAACTTCCTTAACAACACCCTTGGCATTACCAATTTCATTATCCGTATTTATTTCACCTTCGGCAGTGCAAAGATAGGTAAAACTTATGTATTCACCATCAACTCTTTGAAAAATTCTTTCATTTGTAAGAATCTTTAACCCAGTTTCTTCAAAAGTCTCACGATATAGAGCTTCAAGAACTGTTTCACCTTCATCAACTTTACCGCCAATAAGACCAAAGGCTTCATGGTCATCTCTACGAGATACAGCAATAATACCACCATTAGGTCCATAGATTAAAGCACAAACTGAAATCTTAGGATTACTATACTCACGAATGATTAATTCATCGTTTGGAGTGTATGGTTGTTGAGTCTTTAACCCTTCCATAATCTGAGGGTCACCAATAACAAAATCTTTTTCTGATGGAAACATATAACTATTTTTTAAATGAATGCTGTTATTATTAACAATCCAATGCCAGCTAGAAAGAAGTACATAGGTGTTTTTTTCTTTTCAGCTCTAAAGACATACCCTAAGGTACCAATGCCACCAGTTATTAACAAATACAAAGCAACTAATATTGCTAAA
>JGI24891J29808_1000552_pt1 | contig 18214 bp, 17 predicted proteins | sample FreactcultuFSWF8_FD_29808 | JGI IMG/M metagenome (IMG submission 29808) | reverse complement strand
CGTTCTTTCGTGGTATTCGTGTCTGTCCCCCCCCCCCCAAATCCTAAGATATTACCCATATGAACAAAGGAAAAAGAAAAAGAAAAAGAAAAAGAAAAAGAAAAAGAAAAAGAAAAAGAAAAAGAAAAAGAAAAAGAAAAAGAAAAAGAAAAAGAAAAAGAAAAAGAAAAAAAGAAACATAAACGCCTGCATTGCAACCTCCAGCAATGATTGTAAACGAAAGTGTGGTCAACGCTCGCTCTTCTTCATGCAATAAATGCTATGATTTTTTCTTGTCCTTTTCAGTCGCGTTCAGCCAGCCTTGTTTGCATTTTCTGTGGCCTTTCTTTGCATCTTTCTGAGATTTTCACGATGAGCATCCTCATACTTTCCACTACGCAGCATTTGCTCCATTTGTATTGTTCTGCGTCGCTGGGTTTCTACCGCTTTCCTGGCCTTTGCGGTGTCTTCGACGGCTTTCTGTGCAGCTTTCTCTCGATCCTCCTTTTGCTGTTTGAGGCACTTCTCCTGCTCTTCAATCTGGTTGACCAAAGTAGGCGCAGCTCCTTGGACTGGAACGCTACGTATGCGCTGAGTATGTGGAGTGGGTAAACCGTTTTCCTGTATGGTAGGCTGAGGTATGTTGTCGAAGCAAGTAGCGGTGTTTATGCCGTTTGGAACCGATGACGGGATTGCATATCGGTACGGAGGTACGGGAGTGAGTTCACCTCCTGGTGGCGGGGGATAGGCGCCACGCAGCGGGAATGCGGTGGTGATAAACGGAGGATGCGCAGGCGAGGATGCGATGGGAGTTGTTCTTGCGGTCGATTGAACACGTGTGCTGTTTGGAGTGTAGGGCACGTGGGACGATACCGTAGACACCTGACCGCTGCTCATTGTTCTTGCCGCTTGAAGGCTTGCTCGCCTTTCCGCCAGTGTCATGTCATCCTCTTCAGGAGGAACCCATCCGACACTGTGGAAGTTCTTCATGGCGACATGGCCTGCGGAACCGTCTACCGCCAACTCATGCGTGTACGATTTATGCTTCCTTCTTTGTCCTAACGTCTTCTCCCGATGGTCCAGAAGGTTGGCGGCGGTATTGAGCAGCGGAAGGGACAAGTTACGCTCATGTACGCGTGCTGATATGACTGGTGCAGGTAGTATGGCGGACTTTCCTTCGACGACTGAGACGCGTCTAGATCTGCGTTTCTTCTGCTTAAGGGGACTTGCTCGTACGAGAGCAGATTCTGGTAGCCGCGGTGCTGTTGGACCTTTACCAGCCGTCAAATCAACGATGCTGTCTGTTGTGTGCGTGCCCTCGAAGCCTGACCAAAGGCTTGGGGTGTCTTCATCTGCGGATGAAGCTCTCAACTCTGGCTCTACCGGAACCACTGCCTTACACCACTCGTTTGTTCTTTCCATGACTTCTTTTTTCCTCTCATCTTCCATCTCAGAAAGTTTGCGGACATGGCTACCACTGCTTTTGCGGCCTCGAGATTTAGCCTCCGGCAATTTTGGACTCTGCAATACACTCTCTGACTCTTGACGTTGCTCGTTCGTGCCTTCTCGTCGGACACGTGGCTTTGAATCAGACTCGTGATCGGAGTGTTGAATAGATTCCTGAGCGGATTGTCTATCGCCATCGTCGTCTCCAGAAGTCTGCTCCCACGAAAACAAGTCCAGTTGGAACTCTTTGGGTGTGGTAAGAGCATTGATTTTCCCATGTCCTTCGCTGTCTTCTGTATCCTGCAGCATACGAGACAAGGCTGTGGAACTAACCCTATCCGAGAGAAAAGGCAATGAAGTTCTGGTCGAGTTGAATGGAACCAGAGCGATTCCATCTGAGGATGGTTCAGATTCAAGCCCGTCATCTGAGTGTGGAATGATAGGTCGAGGGGGATGCGAGGTTGGACGCAAAGTGCGGATGTAGAATAAAGCCGAATTTGATTCTGTGTTGTCTGCGGGGACTTCAACAGGAGAGATCTCGTCATCGTGGTGTTGTTCATCATTTGTCGCCACCAGCGTCCGAGCATCAGAGTCTGGTCTGTTCCGTATGCAGTTTGCCGCGCCATGAGACCTTCGGTGGCCAGCCTGTCGTGGAGAGTCTGGGTAAACCTGTGTCTGTTCGACATTTGGAGTCTTCTTCTCCCCTTGAGGTACTTCAACGCAGCTGCGAGTGCCCATGTCATACATCTCGTTCGGAGCTTCAATATCACTACCTCGTCTGCCGTGTAGACGCTCTGGCAATATCTTTTTGATGGATGACGGAGTGTAGAGTTTGTACTGAGATATGAGACCAAAAACAAACAAGACCATTAGACAACCTAGCTCCGCCTTGATGCCTCTGGTCAGGGGATAGTCGGTGGTAGGATAGGAAAAGATATCATCGTTCCTGAAGCCTGTACAGTTCAGTATCAACTCATGTGTATTCGAAGACCGACTCACGCCAGGTGTACACCCAAAACTCCTTCAGACCAGCACGACTGAAACAATCTACACCTAGCACAATTGCAGTCGCTCCAGCAAATGCTGAAGATACGGCATGAGGCCAACTCTTTTTTGCCCCGAATGTGGCCCCGAATGTGCATGCGCAACCAACGAGAGAGGCGAGCACAATCCATATCGCGACCAGCTGAGATTGTATGAGGCCTCCAGGTCGTAGCAATTCGAACCACATAGCGATGCAGAATCCTCCTATAAATCCGCCGAACCATTCGGCACTGTCAGCGGAAAGCAATGAGACGACAGCACCGAGGATGAGAGCTGGCAGGACGATAGCCACTAGATATGCGCCCTGAATTCCATGGGACACCGGCAGATTCGCGGTCTCGAGGACAAGCACCTGTTGCCAAGTCAGCGCTGGCGGTGGTACCAGAAAGGCAGAATGCATACGGTTACACCAAGACCGAAAGAGTAGGTCCAACTCAGTAAACCATATAGTCTGCAATCATTGGTTAGCAAGCAAACAATGGTCAAGTGGTGAACCAACGAACGATTGGCTGTTCTTGCCAACGAAGCAGAATGCTGATCCAGTGATGATAAGGATGGCACCAGCGACGCCGAATGCAGGCGTGAGGACCGGAGCAAGAGGCAGTACATTGTCGATTCGATTCGCTGTGATGCTTGGTTAGCGATGGTCGAACATGGGAGTGGTAGATCCACGTACACAATGTTGAATTTGAGACACTGGAAGGATCCATTGTCGCAACAGGAGGAAGCTGCGACTGAGAAACTCAGCACTTCGATTTTGGTTAGGCAGTTCGTGCTGATGTTTTGCTTTCTCAGCCGCTTCTTCCTTCACTGTTTCGAAAATGGCATGCGCAGAAGAGGGGCAGGCTATGCAGGAAACACGCAACAACGAGGAAATCACTCGTTCTGGGCACGGCGAGGATAAATATGATCACTTTCGTCGAGTATCATGCTTTTGTTTCAGGATGGTGACAAGGAACTAAACCATGGCGCTCTAGAAACTCTAAGCTGAATATGTGGTAGTTTGAGAGACAATTGATAGAGGGGTAGCAAAGGAGCCTGCCTCGTCGCGAAACGATGCAAAGACAGCGGACGCTCGCGTTACCTATATATCGTAAAGGCGATATGCCTGCATTCATGAGATCGAATCAAGCAGGACGAGACCCGCGGGCATACGTGTAGATGAATGCATGCGAGAACTCTAAGGTCGAGTAAGCATGCAGAGCGATGAGCGCCGGACTGCCTGTTTGGCTTAGATAGAGTTCTTGCCGCTCGCCGGATTCAAGACTTGCTCTCTTCAACTCCACAACTGTCTCAAAGAAGGTGGTTGGATTTGGACCAAAAGAGCGGCACGACTGCACGGGCGGATCTTGTCCACCCGATGCCAGCGAATCGTCGCTGGGCGTGTTGCTAGGATCTACCGGCCGCGCATAACCGCATCCAAGTCTTCCAAGTTGTGGCTGTAACTTTTCCAGGTGAGATCCCGGCGGAGAGGGAAAAGGCTGGTGCTGGATATGCAACATGCAAGCAAGTCAGAGCACGGACTTCATTGACAACGGTTATCTCCACTGCACTCCGGTTCCCCCAAAGAAACATGCGGAGAATGCTGACGATCACAGACCAAACCTGGCTCGAGTCCTGGTCATTATTCTGCCATTACATCCGGATAGCAGAAGGTAGAACCCTGCGGTACCTCCTTGCGGCTGTCAGCAAAAGCTTCACACGATTGAAACTCTGTCCCAGGTACTGGGATACATTGGAGGTTCTGGTCCTCCAAATTCACAGATCATTGCGCGTTCGCAAGAAAGAGCACAAAGAACCGCCTCTCCCAACACAAATTGCTTCTGGTGGTCTGACCAAAAGAATCGGCCGTACAACAATACAGCAAACTTCCCCGCCGTCAAAGCATCACATGGAGAATGAGGTCGTTACATGGCACTAGCCACCTCAACTGCTATCACGATGTTGGACGATAAGGTCAAGCTTGGTCTTGGTTCTGAACTCTATCTCTTGATGGCTGTCGGGCTGGTCGTCCGGTATATCATCTCCGTTCGGCCAGGCAAAAGGGCAGGGCTGGAGGGCAAAAGATCAGTGCCCCCTGACGGAGTCGAACCGGCGACCTCGGCATTACTAGTGCCGCGCTCTACCAACTGAGCTAAAGGGGCTGATGCGAAGCATGTTTCGTCAGCAGCCTTCATGATTTTGCAAATTTTCCATGTGGAACGAGCAGCCACTCCCAGATCAGATAGCTCTCCCGCGGGTTGGTAAGTTCGGGATCTGTTTACGCACTCCTCATTCGTTCTAAGGCTCAATCTGTAGCTTCTAGACAGTTGAATTGACATGTTGTATCGTGATATAGATGATGCTACGCTTATGGTCCCTTTTTGTGGTCCATACCTTTTCCCAAACGCCACGCTAACAAGTAACAAGATCAAGTTGTGCAGAGCCGACTATTGATGACGATTGCTTTGAGCACGAGCAGACTTGCCTAGACGAGCAGGACCCAGTCCGAAGCGGATCTCATCAAGCTGCTCCATACCAGTCTGGAATCCTGACTTCTTGATGTGACGACCACGGTTGCCGGCGCGAGAGTGACCAGCAAGGAAAACGTCCATGATACTGTCGAAATCGGTGCGGACGAGGTTGGGTGCTTCTGAATCGGTGGCTCGTGAGTAAGAGCTGATGGCTGAAGCGTGAGACATTCCAGTCATGCCAGAAGCCATGGACTCTGCATCATCGAATTGGGAACCGTAATCGTCAAAGTCGTCTTCGGCGTAAGCTTCTTCGATCTTGTCGAATCTCTGGTCTAGCAGACTTTGAGCGTCTGTGCGAACGAGAGCGGAAGAGGACATGGAGTAGCCAGAGGTTGAGGTCATAGCACCCTTGCGCTTCTTGCGGCGACCTGATGCCAGAGAAGATAGACCGGTGTTGACAGATTGTATTTCTGAAGGAGCTGCCTGAACAGGCTTCTTAGGCAGGGCTTTGGCAGCCTTGACGTCTTGCTTGAACTTGGTGAACTCTTCCATCCAGGCACCCTCGCTCGGGTCTGATGGTGGAGGAGCGGCGGTGTCTGCAGGTGGTGGTAGGTTCTCGCCCTTTCCTTCTCCAGCCTTGATAGTGTCGTCTGATTGCCAGCCTTCATCGTCGTCGTCGACATAAGCGTTGCCCTCTTCCTCATCGAATTGGAGATCCTCAAAGTCATCACGGTCGAGCTCCTCAGCGTCGCCTGTGAGTTCGCCGAAGAAGTCGTCCTCATCATCAACGTAAGCCTCGTCCTCCAGGGCCTCGAGGGCTTCACGCAGGCGAGGGTCCATGTCGGGCTGGAAGCCAGCAATAGCATCGGGTACGTTTTGCATGTCCTGGTAGGTGGTCTTGCGGACAAAGTCGCTGGGCAGCATATCATCGGGCATCAGACTTCTTGATGAAGCGACACTCTCTCCTCCGTAACTCTGCAAGTCGTCGTCCTTGAGGTCCATGCCGCGAAGGGCGTCTTCCAGGCTCATCTTTCCCTTGTTCTTGTTCTTGGCTGAGGGAGCCTCGACCCATGTGGCAGCACCACCTCCAGAGCCCAGGTCGCGCAAATGTTGCATGTAATCGTACTGGGTATCGTCGAAGTAAACGCCGTGCTCGGCAGCCTCACCCTCGTTGGGCTTGTATTCTGTTCCGAACTCATCTTCCAGGTCGCCACGCTCCTTGATCTTGCGTCTGTTCTTTGCATATTGGGGGCCTCTCAATTCGGCGAAGACCATGTTCGGGGCGTCGGCATCGTTGATGAGAGGGTCGTTTTGGGCACGATGGACCAGGGCGAACGTGGTCGCATTCTTCTTGTCGCTATGAAAGTGTTAGAAGTTGACCGAGGGGTTCTTCGCATGTCAGATACTCACAATTTGCGAGGAGGCATCTTGACTGACTGTTGTTGTCTTGTATGGAAAGTGACGAAGATTGGGCAACAAAAAAAAGAATCCTTTGACCATGATGGCGGGGATGCACGGACGCTTGAACACATGTGCCCTGACAATGTTTCGATGCTCCTTTCATGTTGACACATTAACCACCATTCTGCCATGTCGCAAGAACCGGAAAATGAAGCTCCTTCTGAGGAGCTGCTGGTCCATGGCCGTGCAAAACGAGCGACGGCGGGAAACCGCATGCAGTTTCTCATGCAACATCTCGAAGACGAAGACGTACGAAACGACCTACTAGCCGAAGACGAAACCGACCAACTGGACTACCAACTATCAGACACCGAAGATGTCGCCTTTGGATCCAGTGACGACTCGGACGACGAAGGTCCACCACGCGACGGCCAGGATGAGGAACTACAAGGGGAGAAAGAGCTACAGAAGGCGGAACGCGCAGAGGCACGCAAGAAGAAGCGCAAGGCCAACGATTTTGCCAACATGCCACTCAATCCTCTCATGAAACGCCAAAGACTTGCTGCTACAAACTCGCTACTCGCGCCCCGTCCGCGCAAGAAGTCCGAACGCATCTCCTGGCTTCCAACACTCGACGATGCGCCAACACGTCAATCCAGACGTCGCCAGACTGTCGCGAACAAGGAACAGACAGAGGCAAAGCTGAAGGAGAGTCAGAAGCGCTCAGAGAAGGCTCACGAGCTTATGAAGATCGCTGCCGAGAAGAAGGCCGCTGCTGCCGTTCCTGCCCTCACTCAGGAGGACCGTATGAAGAGAGCTCTCAAGGTGGAGAAAGAAAACAGCAGGACACTCAATCGCTGGGAGAAGGCCGAGGAAGAGCGCCAACTCGCTCAACAAAGGAGACTGGAAGCCTTGAGAGACAGACAACTGGAAGGTCCCGTCTTCAGGTACTGGAGTGGTTCGGTCGTCTGGGAAGGAGAAAAGATCAAGGTCAAGCGCGTCCATCAGCCTAGGATCGAACCTGTCGTTGAAAGCAAACCGAAGCCTGCCGCAGAAGTCTCATCCACAGACACACCTTTACAACCTCCTGCCACCGATGCCGACAAGACGCCAACTCAATCAGACGCACAAGGAGACAAGCCGGTACATGTGCCAGCAGACGCCGAACATACCGAAGATACCGTCATGGTAGACGCAACATCTGAAGCGACGACTATTTCACGGCCAGAACAACCAACGGATGAAGTCTTGGCCTTGGAAAAGGAGCAAGCGATATCTCCGAAGAACACGATCGAGACGACTGAGGAGACATTGCCGGATGCGGTACAAGGTGCTGAGAGACCAGTGGAACCACAAGGCGAGCAGAAGTCTGCTGAGGAAAAGGTTGCTGAGGAGAAGCCTTCTGGGGACAAGACGCCTGAGGAGAAAGTATCAGAGCCAAAGACGGCGCAGCCTAGTCCCGCTCCTGACCAAAAGTCACCGTCGTTCTTGGATGGCATTCACTACTGGGCTTCTCAATCACCAGAGGCTACTGCACAGAAGAAGAACGATTCATCGTTACAAACCCCTACACCGGTACCTGCTACTCAAGCACAAACAGCAGAGACAGCGCCTGTTCAGATACAACCTCAGCAAACACCTGTGACTGAGCAATCTCAACAGACAACGACCACCGATCATCCTCAAGCTCCTCTCCCTCAGGCTCCTTCGCTACAACCAGCAGACACCCCATCACAACCAACACCATTCGACATATACCCACAAGCCCAACAACCAGAGACCACCACACCACAACCGCCACCCATCCCCCTAATCCGCGAACAAGCCCAACGCTCTTTAGTAATCCTCGAAGCCTTCCCCGAACTCGATCCCTCCATCCTCCCTCCTCCCGCGCCATCAAGCAAAAAGTCAACCGCAACTTCGACTCTCCTCTCCAGCGTCCTCATCCCTGACGCTCTACCCCACCTCACCCCCCAAGAATCCAAATACCTCACCTCCAAATCCGCAAAGAAGAAGGAATTTCTACCTCCCCCGCCTCCAAAACCCATCTGTGCGATTACAGCCAAACCGGCCAAATTCAGAGATCCAAAGACGGGGATTGCGTATCAGGGGTTGGAGGCTTATAAAGCGCTTCAAAGGGTTAGTGCTGGAGGGTGTAGATGGGGAGGGCAAGGGTGGGATTGCTGGATGGGCATTTTGGGAGAGGGTGTCATGGGGAGAGTTGCTAGAGGTGTGCCGGAGTGTTTTGTTACTGGACGGGTTGTCAGGAAGGAGGTGGTGAAGGAGAAGGAGGTCAAGAGTGAGGAGGGTGGGAAGGAGGCAGTTGCTCCTGTTGCTGCTCCTATGGCCGCTGTTGCTCCTGTTGCTGCTCCTGTGGCTCATGTTGTTCCTATTGCTGTAGCTGCACCTGGGCCTTCTACGACCACATCTGCACCGACCATTGCTCCTTGATGGAGACACTAGCATAAACCCAAGCACAGGAATGATATCCCTAATGATTATGATCACCCATCACTTGAACCTCGACTTCCATCTCAAAGTGCAAGGTCTCTTGATACCGTGTCTACGTGATTATGTATACATCTTAAGTCGAGAACAAACTACCTGACAGGAACACTCCGGAGACATGAGAAATTGTGAATCGGTGATCAATGAACTTTTTGAATCCGACTGGTAAATGTCTTGTTCAATGATGGCATTTGATACTTATGAGCGTCGAGGACGTGTTCAACTTACAGTTGTACAAGGTCAAGAGACCATAGATGTGAAGTTCCGAAGGAGGGGTAGGTTAGTTTGAAAGAAGCAACACAATCTATCGTGAAAGTTACTCCGAGGTCAAGGAAAGAGTGAATTGTTTACGAGTTCAAGTATACTGTAAACTACAAGGAACACGAAAGATGATGTGACAGAATAAAACGAGACAAAGACTGGACTTTTTGATGATCGTACTTTTCGAGTAGGGGGTGTAGACTACGAAAAGCTAAGAACCGGACGCCATTTTCATCCCCATCCATGACCACTGTAGCAGCATGATACAAGTGGTGGTATCTTTTAGAAGGCCGGGTATTGAAGACAGTGCGCGCCGATGTGTGTTGAAGTTGTTGCAAATACCATGTTCCACAGCCAAAACAACATTTTTCCACATCCGGCGTAAACGACATACGACAGACCACTCCAGAACAACAAGGCGATGCGCTTATTTGTCCTTCTTGGTCTTGGCACCCTTGACCTTGGCGGTACCGGTGAGGGTCTTCATGCGGTTCTTGCGTTGCTTGCCTGTGGTATGGGTCAGTATTGAAAATTTGACAAGTTTGGGATTCTCTCCACGTACGCTGCTGTCTGGAGGCCTTCTCGATCTTGGTGGCCATGCCAACACGGACCAGACGGTAGTGGGGCTCGAACTTCTTCATGGCCTCGTTGGAGTCGTAGATGAGAGCGAAGCCAGTGGACTTGCCACCACCGTACTGGGTGCGGAAACCGAAGACGGAGACCTGGTCCTTGTCGGCCTTGTAAAGCTCGGAGAGCTTCTGACGGAGCTCGTCCTTGGAGACGTTGGGACGGTTGGGGTGGAGGACATCACTGTATTGAGGAAGAATCCCTCGTCAGTACTCGGATCTCAATATAGAGGAGATCAATTGTGCCGGCTGCCTCAGCTACCACCGTCAACCCCCAGTCTGCCTGCCATGTGATACGAGAAACGAGTCGTGAAAATTCTCTTCATATCACTGATTCTTTCACACATTGCGGCGCAATGTTGAATGTCGTGCAGGTGTGATGGTCCTCCTCTTCCTCGTTTCCATGGCATGATAGACTGGCGGTCGGCGGCGGCTGCGTCGGTGCTCTAGCGGTTGGGGGGGGCGAAGAGACTCACACGACCATCTGCTTACGGGCGAGCAGGGGGTTGCGGATGAACTTGCGCGTGCGCAGAGTAACTTGAGCGTCGGCCATTTTTGCGGTATGGGGATGGGATCGATGGTCGTCGAAGTTGAATTGTCGTCTCAAGCAAAGCAAAAGAAGAATCCTCAAAGACGCCGCGCAAATTCGACAAGCCAGCCTGCCTCTGTGTGCGTGGTCCGTGCTCCGGCTTGCTAGCGTGCTTCTCCGACGTCGAGCCGCTCCTTCCCTTCGACTTTTTGTGCATTTATTTTAATCCAGCGCTCAATCATCACTTGAGTGAAGTTCTGATCCTTTGACAGCATTCACATGTACTCATCATGACCCAAGGATCGCTTTCAGAAGAAGCGCTGCGCCAGATTCGTCTGTTCCGCAGGCAATATCTGCAGCTTCTCGACGCTCAGAATTTGGCTTGGCCTTCCTCAGAAACACTTCGCTCTTACCAAGCACAAGAATGGATATACGAGCATCTCTTCCAAACAGACGATGTCTCTCGCTTCCTTCCTCCAGAGAGATATCGTCTCCTTATTCTGAAGCCGCTCATGTTTAAGATTGAAAACTCTATTGTAGATCCAGAAGAAGATGTAAGCGTGTTCTGGTCTCCTTTCTATCTCCCCTGTTTTCTGATGCTTTGTCTTTTCTATGTGATCAGGAAATATCAGACAACCTCATGTCCACCTTGGCTGAACTCATGTTTTCCCCCATGCCGGATGATGCTACTGCCGCTCAACAGAGGAACTGGGTGACCTATACGCCTCTGTCTAAAGATTCTCCCTCACTGGATAAGGAGCCGGAATTGAAGCTACTAGAGAATCGTGCAGTTATCTCGGGTGCAGGTACTACCGGTTTGCGTACTTGGGAGGCGGCACTTCATCTTTCCTCATACCTCATCTCAACGCCCGAATTGATCGCGAGCATAAAGGGCAAGAGAGTGATTGAGCTTGGTGCTGGGACAGGGTTATTGTCCATCCTGTGCGCTAGTCATCTTGGTGCTTCTCAAGTAGTAGCCACTGATGGTGACGAAGGTGTCGTTCAGGCTCTACACGAAAATGCTGCCTTCAACGATGTCAAGGATGCCATGGACATTGGAGTGCTTTGGTGGGGTCGAGCTTTGAAAGGATCATGGATGTTTGAGAAAGACCCATCGTTCTCCTGCGATCTTGTGCTTGGTGCTGACGTGGTAAGTAACACATCGGCAAGATCCAGTGGTACGCTACTGATTATACTCTAGACATACGACAAGGCAGTCATACCTGCTTTGGTGTCGACCATGAGAGACATGTTCGAAGTCTGGCCTCATGTGCAAATCATCATATCGGCGACTATCCGGAACAGTGACACTTTTGCCGCTTTCGAGTATGCTTGTGGTACGTTTCACAACTGATCATGTAATGTTTCTCGACAGCTGAAACTTCCATCTAGCACACAACGAGTTCAATGTCCATGAGGTGGATTATCCTTTGATCCCCATGGAGCAGCAAACATCTCTTTTCCATTCGACTGCAGTTTCTATCAAGATATTCTCTATCACCGCGCCAGCGAAGCAACGAGATCCTTATGCGATCTAGAGCATCTGCAAACTCGGTCTCTCCGTCTTGAGCTCAAGCAGCGTCCGCGATTCTTCGAATATCTGCTCTCTCCTCCTCGGTAGTGGTATTTCTCGGCACTTGCTTGATAACCTTTGCTGGGTTTCCTGCCACAACCGTGTATGGCGCCACATTCTGGAGCACAGGTATCAGCACACGTCTTTCTCAATGAGAGTATGTGGGACGTGGTACAACTCACCTTTGTGACAACGCTCCCGGCGCCTACAGTGCTGCCACGTCCAACGGTGACACCAGGGCAGATGGTTACGTTACCACCAATCCACACATCCTCCTCGATTGTGATTGGCTTTCCAGACTCTGGACCGTTGGTTCCGTTTCGCAGGTCGGGATCAAGAGGGTGAGTGCCGGAGTACAGGCTCACGTTTGGTGCCAACAAGGTTCTTGAGCCGATGGAAACAAGACACGTGTCGATGATAGTGCAATTGAAGTTGATGAAGACGCCCTCTCCGAGACGGACGTTGGTTCCGTAGTCGGCGTGGAAGGGAGCCTCAACCCAAGGCTCAGAGCCAAGTAGCTCTTCATCTTCGGCTTCTGTGCTACCTTCCTTGCGAGGAGGAAGAGGTCTGGTGTCTCCGACTACGCTGTCGAGTGTCTGAGCTCCATGTCCAAGCATTTTGTTCTTGAAGGAATACACAGGGATCAAAATTGAAATGTCATGCTTACTCTTTCCATAACTCCACCTGGCGTCTTCTAGTCATAGTCTCATCTTCTCCTGCTTTGTTGTATTTGGTGCAAGCACGAGCACAACGACGGCGTTCTGCCACCAATTCAGGAGTGAATGCATGATAAGGCTCGCCCCTAAGGGATCTGGCCTTGTTCTCCGAAATAGGCATGATGGTAAAACAACGTTCGGTATATATGTCTTTGTTCGTCGGAGTTTTGAATCAAGGTGATTGGTTCCTGCCAAGGCTGACGCATTCAGGGATGACGCGGGGAGACCCTGGACATTGATATTGTTCATGCGCATTCCGGAAGTTTGGCACTTTTTCCCTCGACCACCTTTGGTCTTGTTTATTCGGCGCCGCCGTGTGTGTTGCCATCTTGTCCATACACAGCAACGCAAAGATGGAACACCAAGGCGACCCGAACATCTCTCTACCCACTCCCATCTCGCCAGGAGGGAGCAGCAATGGTTCAGCAACAGCATCGCGCGCATCTTCTGTAGTCGTCGACCCTACCATCTATCCCGGAGGCTCTCGTTCTCTCGCGTCGATTTCTCTTCATGCCTTCTGTTTGGGCATAAGTCTCTCGACCGGCTTGTTCGGCACCATCTACTTCGTCTACTCCGGCCAGCGCATCTGGCGACTCACAGAGTTCATTGCGACATTGTCACTCTTCCACTTCCTCGAGTTCTTCACCACCGCCCGCTGGAACACCTCCAATGCCAAAGTCTCCAGCTACCTCCTCCTCTCAAACGGTGCCGCCTACCTCACCGCCCACGTCTCCGCCATCATCGAAATCATCGTCACCTCCCTCTTCTTCCCCGAGTTGCAAGATCTCTACAGCAATGAATACACAATTGGCTTGGGCTTGTTGTTGGTAATCGGAGGACAAACTATCCGCAGTATCGCCATGGCACAGGCGGGTGTCAGTTTCAACCACATCCCTGCAAAGAGCAAGAAGAATGATCATGTGCTGGTGACTTGGGGTTTATACTCTTACTTCCGCCATCCCAGCTACTTTGGATACTTCTTCTTTGCTATCGGCACGCAGATTTTGGTTGGAAATAAGATTTGCAGTTTTGCTTATTTGGTTGTTTTGTGGTTCTTCTTCAAGGACAGGATTCAGAGTATGTTGTCCTTGTGTTGCGTCTTGTGCTGTTCTGCAATGCTGACGACCCGTTCACAGATGAGGAAGAAGATTTGGTCAAGTTCTTTGGTGCTGATTATCAACGTTACCGTGAGAGGGTCGGTACTGGTATACCTCTCATCCGATAGATCCTTTAAAAACATTCTGCTTCTGATACATCCTTACAACCATCTTGTACCCTTCCCATTCATGTGACATATGTGCCTTGGCCACGGTCCTACTCCGTTTATTCCGTTGTGCATGACTCAAGTTGATGACAATAGTACTTGCCAAAGCAAAGCAGGCTGATCATGTACGGATGAAACATGATCTCTCAACTCATCGAGGAAGGCACGACGAGGCCACCGCTCCTTCTTTCTTACCTACGCATCACATTTACTCGTGACTTTCTTGCGTCTGTGTCAAGGCACTGTCCTATTCTGCTTCTTGAGCACCTATCTCCACCTAAACAACCTGAGCAAAAGCAAACCTCGCACTCTTCGGCACATTCAACTCCCTCGGCTTAGCCCTAAACTCAGCCAACCACACCGCATCCCCATTAAACTCCTCTAGCACACTTCTCTTTCCCTCATCCAACCCAGCAATCGGCGCCAACATCCTAAGTACATCATCGAATTTCTCAGCGTCAACTTCAACATCCTTGACAATCACAACCAGCAAATCCTCAAGACTATGCCATAGTTGTTTGGTTGACGTGTCCACATAACCTAATTCCATATTTCTTGATATCAAAGCTTGACTGTTTTGTTGTTGTTGTTTTTGCTGTTGAGATTTCGACATCCCGGAAGTGATTTCTCTGCTCAGTTTGCGATGCAGAGATAGTAATTCAGGCCACAGCGAGTCAATTCTCGTACGCATGAATGTACCTGCATGTTCGCACATTGTAGCGATGATGTTGAGAGAGCCGGCTACGATGAATGCTTCAGAGTCGAAGAGGCGGGACGTCACTTCTGGCCAGAGCGTATTTACCAGAGGTAAAAAGGAGTTTTCGTGTTTGGCGAGGGCGGGGATGGTTGTGCGGATGAGAGAGAAGAGAGAAGTGCGGAGGGCGGGGGAGGAGGAGGAGAGGTAGTGTTGGGTCAGTTGGGTGATTTTCAGGAGGAGGTTGTAGGTTTTTGGCGCTGGGGGTGTGGATTCTGAGGGTTCTTCTGGTTCCTCGAGTTGGTCTTCTGGAGTAACATCGTCTCCAGGGTCAAGCAGGCTTGTCGGAGGATCTAAGACATCGACTGGTTTGCGAGAAAGTCCTTTGATGATCCCGACAAGCTCAGCGAGATCTGCTGGCTTCCAGCGGCTTGTGTCTTTCTTTGGTGCCTCTTGTCCGTTCGTGATGGACAACATAGGAGACTTGACTCCTTCTTCGGCCATCGTTCGAAGAACTGCAAACAGAAGCTCGACCAGAGTTGTGTATCCGTGATAGTCTTCCAGTGCTGCAAAGATACTCTCAAGTGTGTCTTCCAGATAAGGCAAGAGTGATGGTCCAGCCAGCCTCACCATCATGAGCAAAACTTGAGGTCCTTGTGGTGAGACATCGAATGCGTTGAGCTTCAAAGCTACAGCATTGACGAGGTAGTCAACGTTCGACACAATGAGCTCGCCGGCATCTGCGTAACCACATGAATCCGCCACGATGTTCAGACATGTCATTGCGTGGTTTCGCACATACCCTGACTCCGATCCGAGGTGGTGAAGAATAGGGTAGAGAGCTTCCACAAGCTCGTCTCTGAACTCAACGCCATATCGCTGTGCGTGTAACGCGACGGCTTCAAGAGCAAGACTCTTGAGTCTCCAGTCCACTGTGTCGTCGTCCTCTAGCACTTCTAAGGAGAATGAGTACAATTGTTCTCTCAGTGACACAGATTGATCCTTCGAGTAAAGTCCGCCGACGAGCATATCGTTCATAAAGCCATCAACTTGGTCGTTGGTGTTTTGGAGGTCCTGGAGTATCAGCCAGAAAGTGGCGACTTGGGTGGTCTTCTCCGACGTTCTCAAAGCTGGCATGAGGTCTGAGGCAAGTCCCAACGATGGTTGAGCTGCTTTGAGCTTCTTGAGCATCTGACCAACATGGTCCAACATAGTCTCCTGAGTCTTGTACTCTGCCAGTGGTGATGTGAAGATCAACGACTTTTGACTTGTTTGTAAGGTCATGTCTGAAATAGTGACCGGTGTAACTCTGTAGTTCTTTGCTTTTCGGTCAACCGAATGTTGTAAGACTGTCGTCACGCTGTCCTTCAAGCCAGTGCCCAACATCCTTGAGATGATCGACATGTCGACCTCAGTGCCAGCGAGTATCGTATATGCGCCAAAGAGCTTTCCGAGTGATCGCTCTTTCGCTTGGTCATCATTCGATTGCATAATTCGTACCAGCGAGAGTTGTTCGTTACGGAATACCGTCGACAGAAGTTCTGAGATCTTGGTGTTGTTCTGTGCCAGATTCGCAATCTTGTCCCTGTAGGATGCATTCGAATCTTCCTGTATCAGAAGCAAGATTGTTTCTGCTGCCAGAGCGCAGGATTCTTCCAACGCATGGCTGCATTCGGAGAGCAATGTTAGATTGAAGTCAAGAACAGCTTCTTGTACTTCTGGGCGTTCGTGTGTGCGTAGCCTATTGATGTTCGCTATTGCGACTTTCAATTGCGCTGCCGTGGCTTTCACCCAGCTACTGTCCAGCTTTGTTGGTTTATGATCCTTGACAACTGTCTTCCTTTCTGCTGAAGACAACTGATCGACCACGCTATCATTGAGAAGTGATCGCAGAAGCGACTCGACAGTGTATAAGCCGGCCACAAGGACTCTCCAGTGTCGACGGCCCTTGGTAGCAGGTGTGAGTGCCTTGGTCCATGAGGAAACGATACCCGGTAAGAAGCTTGACAGTACGTCAAGATCATCTATGCAAGCCACCAGGGCCTGCAAAGCTTCTGCTGCTGCTAGTTGAACCTGGAATGATTTTCCACTGACAACACCTTCGAGGACCACTGAGACAGCATGTCCTAGAGAAGGAACGTTCGCGGTCGCGACCAGAGAGGACTTTCCCGCAGAAGTCGTTTTCAAAGAATCGAAGAGTGCTCGCATGCAATTGAACCCAGCCGCGCGAAGCTCGTCTGTGGCAAGCCCTGTAGGCACCGTCTTTCCAGATGTGTCGCAAGTGAGAGTCAAGAAGATCAATAGTTGGCCACTCAGGTTCGGATCGATCTTGTCTGACCAGCCTTTGGAGATGAGAACGGAGAGACATCGCAAACATGCTTCCATGGCCTGCACAGGAAGATCCCGGCTGGCTTTGAGAACCTGTGAGATGGGAAAGAAGACATAATCGGCTAACTTGTGATCAAAGGTGTCTGGTCGAGTCGCAATTTCTTCCAGGATTCTTGATAATCTTTCAAGAGATTGAATGATGCTGTCGACGTTTTTATGGTTGCCTGCAAATGCTAATGTTGATTGACTGAGAGCGATGCATATTGGTTTGAGCTGCACATGGTAAGAACGACGTGTATACTTGGATTGGCATAGTGCTACATACTTTCTGAAAAGCCTCGTTTCTTCTTTCCATCCTATCGTGTATTTACGATTCAAGTTGTGTTATGTTTCGAGAGGCAGAGTTGTTCGGCGCTTTGGAAGTTTGAGCTTACTGGACTGTGATTGGCTGTGCTCGGGTCTTGGCGGCACATGCCGTGGTCGTCACCCTGGCTCGACTCTCATCTATTCCTTTCGGATCATATCGCGCTGTCGCAATGATACAATGTGCTGTTCTCAATAATAGTGACAGCTCAAAACCAGTCTTCGCAAATGCACTTGGTGCGGTAAATACGAGTTGTTCTGGCAACGCGACCGAAAGCTCGATTCAATGTTCTTGCATGCACAAGGCTAATTCACGTAACATAGACTGCCACTTCAAAACATCGTCTGGACCACCGACCCCTAGGGCACACACGGCTCACCCTGGGCAGTGATCATGGTTTACAAGAGCATCTGGATCGTCCTGCTTCCTATCGGTCCATTTCACCTATCTTGTAAGTCTCACGCGCTGCTTGAAAAGTCACATACTTTTTGGCAACAAGAAAACATGAAACGAGTCGATCTTAACTATTTGGAAACAACATAAGGTTATACATGATCTAGATATAAGTAGTGTGTTCTTCTGCAGTATGACACGCACTCTTCTATGTCAGATTCAGGGAATATGCTTCCGTTCCGACGGTGTAACTTGAGTAGAGTTTTGCAGCTGTCAAGACCACCAAGGTTGCGTGTAGATCCAGGTGCAGTCACGCTGTCGAGACCGTCATATGTCCGGCCAGATCAACAAGCTTGCAGCCTCGTACCCAAGTACATGTCCAAGAAGATCCGAGCACGCGCCGAGCAGCTCTCGGGCGATGCACCGACATGAAGCAAGTCTGGAGAGGTACCTCCCCGTGTGCTAAATTCTGTCACTTCCAGCCATATCCCACGGCCATGCCCGGGTTCATTTAGTCTGTAGAAATGCACAATGTTTTTAAGATCAATGCAGCCCTCCACTGAGAGTGTGATACTCAGCGCCTCTCTGCGGACGACTAGAGAGATATTGAAAACATTGTGCATTTCTACAAGGTG
>JGI24891J29808_1000551_pt1 | contig 18240 bp, 34 predicted proteins | sample FreactcultuFSWF8_FD_29808 | JGI IMG/M metagenome (IMG submission 29808) | reverse complement strand
GCGGCGCCGGCGGCAGCGGGTACGTCGCGCCTGCCACGGTTGTACTGCCATAGGGGTACAACGGCGCAATCGGAGCCTGCACGCGCTGTGCGGGCATCCTGGCGTTGCCTGATCCGCATCCGCACACGACTGCGGCGAGCACGGCCAACAGGGTTAACCGCACACTATTGAGTAGCCCTCTCATGTTGCCTCCTCTATATCGATCGCCGGCTGCTTAGCCAGTTGCTTTTGGCTCGGGCCTATAATATCGTCGATCAGTCGCTGCGCTTTCGCCAGGATAGCGCGATCGGCCACATGCTCAACCAAAAACGCGCCGAACCGATCCGCCATAACCAGCGCATCCTCGGCAGAGACCATCGCGCCCATGGCCACCAGTCGTCTTTGCTCTGTTTCGCTATGTTTGCGCCTGGACTCCATCGCTACGTATATCTCATCCCAGATTTGATGCTCATCTGCGCCTGCCTGTATCGCCTGTATTAACGTAGCCGTCGAGGTATTAGGATCTCGAGCCAGCTTGAGTAGCCGCTGATAATGGCTACCGGCCTCGCCTAAATCGAGTTTGCCCAGCAACTCCTGCAAACGCGCCTCAATTAGCGCAATATCGTTACGCGTGCTGAGTAGATCAGGGTCGGCTAGCGTTGATTCGTAGGTTGCACGGAGGCGTGCAGGCAAGGCAGCAGACCTACCATTGCGATAACTACCAGCGGCAATACCTTTCGGAGTTTTGCCTCCGTGCATGTCGCATCGACCGTTCGCCATCGCTACTCGGCGGCACGTCCCGCCTTTGCGTAGTTTAGCCCCACATTTTGGTGTGTCTGGTGTAAATGGCATATAGGCATCCAATGTATCGGTTGGGGTGTTGCTCATGGGGTTATACCCGATATCCAAAAATAATCCAATTATTTTCTGCTTACCTCTTGCACACTGTGTGCAACATATGATATATTAGGGGTGTAAGCAATCAACGTGCGGACGACAGAGGAGACACGAACATGAAAACACTCACACTGACCAACGACTTCCACAACTCATCGGCGACACTGAGACTGAGCGCGGACAACAAAGCCACCAAATCTCAGATTTATCGTGCTGCTCGCAAGCTCTGCGGAGTTAGCGGGTGCACCTGCGGTGGCAATTTTGGCGAGCGCGGCAGGCAGCAGTTTGAGGATTACATCACATACGATGATGGCAGCGCAAGATTCTTTTTCGCGCACTAACCTATACCAGCCCGTACAGAGGATGATTTGCCGTTCGATACGGCATACGGGCATACCGGATAATCCGGCCAATCACACAGAGGAGACACGGAAATGACAACCACAGCGACAATCAACTACATTAACTGCACAGAGGACAATATTAGCCTAGGTATCAAGCCCGGGATCAAAGGTGCAACGAGCCTAGAACTATTAGGCACATACAGCCACCCGGATCATCAGGGTGAGGCTGACTGGAATATTAGCCTCTACGAGTACGATCTTAATGGTTACAAGGGGAGAGTGCTCTCCACGAATGGTGATCCGGTTTGGGAAGATGATGGGGTTGCGTTCGCCGAAACGCTCGCAGAGTACGGCATCGAGGCGAACGTATAGCTGTCAACAACGTTTTGATCGATCTGAGGAGTGACAACCGGCCCGGCGGTATCTCCGGGCAACTTGCCCAATAGGGCTGAGACCAACAGAGGAGATAGAGATGAGTATTAACGAGATCCCCGTAGGAACGAAGTTCTTCATATCACTCGGGTTTATGCCGAGCACAACGCCATACATTCGCATAAAAGATTTTGAGAATGGCGGACTGGTTTATAACGCTCGCATCGGAACACCTAAAGGGTCACGCATAACAGTCGATGAAAGTGAAAATTGTGTACCATGCGACACTGAGCCGATGTTCTCAGAATAGCACGCCCACCAGCCCTACCCGGTGACGCGGTTCAATTCCGCGATAGGGTTTGCCCAATCATGGGCTGATAACACGAGGAGATATGACAATGAGCACACCAACAGTAGACGCGTTTGCAGTGGAAGATCGACTAAAAGAGCATTTTAATACTAGCAAACGGTTGACCACCGATTTGTTAAAAGAGGAGATCATGAACCTGGTCCGACAGTGGCTTGCAGATGACAGGTTAGACGATTATGCGATCGGGGCGGCGTTGCAAGGATTAAGAGGCGCTCTTAGATTTAACCGGGGTCGAGATTATCCGGACGAAGAAGAATGGGAGAATGCGCTTAGGAAGTGTGATGAGGTTGCCACAACGGAATAGCATACCGTAACACTCACAACTGCGCCGGGCAGTATATCCCGGCAATTTACCAGGAGTAGAGACCATGAACATGACACTATTACCACAAACATTCATCAGCCCGAGCGCCAAGCGTTGCATCGACGGCGCAAAGCTCGTAGACGGGCAAATCATGAGCCAGTACTGCAACAAGACCATCGAGGACCTTCGTACCGAATACCCCGATGTGATCCTGGTTAACGACGATGAGGCATCGGCCACAATAGAGTCATTACACATCACTGAGCCGCAGCTAATCGAGGAATGGCAGTTTGTTGACGCGCTGAACTGTCTGCCGCCATGCAAATGGACACGGGCCAGCCAGTACGAATCATTCCACATCAGTGAGCGCATTTATGGCAACATCGCGGCGTTCTATGTCCGTGTCCGGTCCCGCTATTACCGAGTGGATACCTACGCCACGACATCACACGAACAAGTTGTCAACCTGTGCAAATCAGCCAAGTGTAACCTGTTCTCGTGCTGCATGGCGACTGGCATATCCTACTCCAACCGCGCAGTTGAAGCCGATGGCGATTACAAGCGAATCGCGCATCTGTATTTCCACAATCTGGAGCTGTCAATCAGCGATCCTCATTCTTACCTGCTCGAATCCGTGAAAGCTGATGCGGCTAAAATACAAGCTCGCAAGGGTGAACAGTATCAAGTCTCGTCGTGCGGCCAGACGGTTACATTGGGGTATGCACTATGACTGCACCAACCGCTACACTCCAGCGCATTATCATCAACGGGTGGACGGGCACGAAAGACAATAAACCCGATCCGTGGGCAGTGTGGATCATGGGCCGCAGATGGGTGGAAGGGTGCCCTGCGCATTGTGTCAGTCCAGGCATGATCATGCTTTACAACTTCGGGGGAATTGCCGATGTGGCGGCAGTGGAGACAAGAGGGAATCGGTCGACTATCACCGTCCGGTATCCCGATGGCAAAGAATATACATCAACGCGCGGCGGTATCGTACCGGCGCAGCCGAAGGTACTGAAATGATCCAGACCAGTCTTAATCAGTACGCGCCCGGACTATGGCGAGCCGAGATCTACCAGAACGGGCGCATGATCGACGCACTCAACACCCGGAGCGAGGCGCAAGCCCGCAAGTGGCTACGGCGAACCGCTCACGACATGACCAGCAACCCGGCGCTTGACCTGGCCGGCGACCAACCGCAAACCATGAGCATGGAGTTTTGATTATGTCAGTGATCATGAGCGGTACAACCGACTATCACCTGCGAGCGAAGTTCTACCCGATCGCCGTCGCCGAACACATGCTCGCTGAACTCAACAAGTTGGCCGACGCGGTTGGATATGCCGTGCCGGCGGGACTGTAAACCAGTGGAGCCCCGCGACCGATCAAAACCGCTCACTCTGCCATCAGTGCCGCGCCGGCAGAGTGAGTACTGCGCGATGTGCGGACGTCCGGTCGGGCCGTCGCACGAGAAGTACGCGCGGTATCGGTATTGCAGCATCGAGTGCCACAAGAAGGCCCGGCGCATCAACGCTGCCGAGAACCGCAAGCGCAAATCCATGAGGCGCGTAACTGTCGATGCGGTTGTACCTGCCGATCACAAATGCCGCGTGTGCAACAAACAATCGCCCGATGTGGCATTCACGCGTGACAACAGCCGATCTGTGCCGTTTGCGCTGCTCTGCACTTCCTGTGAGCGCAAAAAAACGGCTGAGTATTACCAGTCTAACCGCGATCGGATCAAGGCCAAATCACTTGAGCGTAACCGTGAGACCCGCGCGAAATCGCAGCCTAATCCAGTGACTGGGATAGATCTATCACCTGGGCAACTCCTGCGAGCGACTAACAATCTAGCCGCGATCCGGCGCGAATTACCCGAAAGCGCCGTCGTTGCAATCATAGCCGCACTCGACGCTGGCCGCATTAACGGAATGCTATTCGAGGATAAATCGGGCTGCGGCTGTCTGTGGGGTACTGCCGGCCGCGCTTGCGGCTGGGGTATCTCCGAGGAAGGCGCATGGGCTCGAAAATACCGTCAACGCTGGTGTGCCGAGATCGATCTGTTCGGGCACATTGCGCCAGGCGACACGCCACATACCAACCCATATTCGCGCATCTGTCGCGATATTTTGACACAGGAGTAGAGACCATGAGCATGACACTATTACCACAAACATTCATCAGCCCGAGCGTCAAGCGTTGCATCGACGGCGCAAAGCTCGTAGATGGGCAAATCATGAGCCAGTACTGCAACAAGACCATCAAGAAGCGGTCGCGCCGAAAGCCTGCGGCATAACCCAACAATCACACACAATGCCCGTTTTAAGCCACTCTGCGGCAAAAGACGGGCATTCCACCATAACGCACAAAACGCCAAGTATTAGAGTAACGGGAATATTCCCGTTTTGGAGGCTGAATCAACGTGAACGACGAACTCAGAGTGGTACTCATCATAGAGCCGTCATTGTGCCTGAAGTGCCGGTTCGCAGCGATCGCTGATATCCAACTGGCAGACGGCACAACAAAACGAATGTTCCGCTGCAAGCGTCTGGATTGTGACAACCACCAGGCAACACAACAGCCCAATCCCACCAACGTTACCGAGGTATCTGAATGAGCGAATTACTAAACCTCAAAGCGGCTGCCGAGCGTCGCGGCTGCACGCGGCATACAATCCACAATGCCATCCGGGACGGTCGCCTAAACGCCCAGTTGGTCGGCGGTCGGCGTTTCGTGCGTCCGGTGGATGTGGATAGTTTTCAGATCCACCCGACGCGCCCGCTAACTCGGGGATTTGCCCCGAAGGAACCTCCGCCCTAGGATAGGTTTTAAGCTGCCTCAAGCTGATTAGGTGACGAATTACACAGCATTGACCCCGGAACCGCCTAGAACTGGCAAATTCCGGGGTTTGTGTTGATTTTAGGGCGTTGTCGATGAGTCCGGTTTGGGCTGAGCGGCGCGCAGGGATTCTTCTGGAGTGTCGCAATCCCAGTTGCCATTGATTGTACCTGCACGCCATTCTGGATGTCCGCCAGTAAGATGTTTGAGCCACATTCCCGCCGGCATCTCTCTAACCAACCTGCCGAGTTCGGCATCTGCATGCGTTTCTTCTATGGCTCGTGACATCGGAGTATCTGCACCCAGCGGCGTAGTGTACAGCCTCCACTTCTCCGCATCCGCCTTGAGCTCGTCGTATTCCGTCATCGTGATCGTGGTTGTGCGTCGCACCGGTTCCCCGAATTTGTCTTCGCCGGGCGCGTATTGGTTACGGTGCTGCGGCTTTAGCTGTTCGGCCTTACATGCTGCATACTCCAACTCGGCAACGCGCCTCGATAGGGCATCCAGCTTATCAGCGACGGATGCAGCCAACTTCCACGCATTAGTCGCCTGCGTGGTAACGATCGATGCTGAATTCTCGGCGAATCGATCAAGTGACTCCGCCACTTGTGCAACCTCTACCCGCGCCCGGTCCGCCTTATTCTCCGCCGCGATTAACCTATGCTGTACCGAATCGAACTCTTTTTTCAGTTGGTCGAATGTGTTCATTGGGTTTCTCCTTGTAGTGTCAGATGCTACGTCGATTTATAGTTCCAGCTCATCCGCGAACGGATCGGCCTCGGTCTCGGCAATCTTCCGCTTTGCATCTCTAGCCTCGTAATCCATTACCATTGCGATGTTCCTCGCCCGAACCTGCTCCTCGATTTGAGATTGGCGTTCGATCGGTAGTTGAGCTTTAATCACCTTGTCATTGCCATCGAGTTTAACAAACCTCCTGCGAATGTCATCAGCAATCCGCGCATGTTCGCCGTATTTGCGCTCGTGATCTGGGAGCAGTTGCGCCGACACCAACGCATAGTACTTAGCCGTCTCGTCATCGAGCCACGAAATGCACTCGCCCATTGATCCTCGAAGCACGCGATCCCATTTGCCGTCTTTTTTCGCGATGGTGGTTGGCGAGTGGTAGCAGAGTTCATTCTTTTCCGTTCCTGGCTCGCAACAGAAAAACGGTGGTTTGCCCTCAGTTTGCCCCCAATAACACGTCGGAATACCGGTGCGAGACCAGATCCATGCACACCACACCGAATTAGGCATTTTCGTTCTGCCGGCGACAAGCGACTCGGCTGAAATCAGATCACGTTGCGCCTGTCGAGGCATTTTGATTTCCATTCAATCCATCTCCTTCGGTGTCCGGTGGTGACCAGGCTACGATTGACGATATGCGGATCTGCCGAAGTCGCTCGGCCTCCTCGGATTTGGCGATTTGCTCGGGTGTTTTGGTTGGTGGTTTGCTTTGCACGGTATCTTTGTGACTGCCATCCAGTGAGCGGTTGTGCTGATCGGAGATCCATAATTTCGCCCGTGCGGTCCAATCCTCGATTGGTTGACCATTAGCCTTTTTCCAGCCGGACGACTGGAATGTCAGATAGAAGCGTTCCCACATGTCAGCCTGGCCGCACGCCGTGAACCAAGTCTTAACCAGTTCTTCGCTTGGTATCCTCGAATTCTTCAGGTGTGAAACGTCGGGGTGTGGGGAAGGGGGGCTCGCGCTCGCGTTCTCCTCTACTCTGTTCTGTTCTAATCTATTTTGTTCTAATCTAATCTGCGCGTGACGGGGCGTGACATCGCGTGACACGGGCGTGACAGTCACACTTTTGGCTTGATTCTCCCTCTCGCGCTGCTTGCGTTTGCGCTCCGCCGCCGCGCTCGGCGCATCGCTCGGTTTGTCATATTGGCGTTTAATCCAGTTGCAAAACGAGATGGAATTATCGTCAGGATCGAGGTCTAAAATACGCAGTTTGAGAAGTAAATCGATGGTTTCCTCAAGAATTTCTGCGTTCCCGTTGGAGCATTCGAGTGCCAGTAAATCATTGCCGATCGGAGGAATTCTGCCCTCGTCATGGCATTCTCCGGCATAGCAAAGGAGATTGAACCATATTCGGTGTTGGGCGTCCGTGAGCCGCGCGAGCTTCAAATCTGTGCGCGCGTCAAAATGCAGTCTGAGGTACCAATACATAGCCGCGTGACCTCTTTTTAGCGCGTTTGTGACGTGTCACAAATGTCACACTCGGGTTTGTGACATGGCGTGACATGGGCGTGACGGGGCGTGACAGTCACGCTTATCGGGAATAATCCAACGAAATCCTCAATTGTATAGGCCGAAATGATGCACTGTTCGGCATTCGGATTGCCAGGATCCATTCGCTCCAGTCGCTTGCAAACTTGATCGGCCGTCAGGAACATGCCCGATGTTGAAACGCCGTCCTCAGTATGATTGACCCACGAGAAAAAGTACTCGTCAGGTAGTCGAACAGCCGCCTGTAGAGTACCGATCACGCCATCGCTCTTACGCCTATAGATACCTGGCCGAACCTCTGAGTTTTGCATCATTTACACCCCACGTGCCTAAACCACGCGCACGTCTCGCAATAGCACACGCCGCAGAGCTTGCAAACGATCGGCTGAATCCTGCGGCCGCATGGGCAGTGAGGGACCGGCAGACGCGTTTGCAGCTCGCTCGGATTGGCCGGAGCCATGGCATCTCGGAGAAGCTGGCGTAGGTTGCCGTCTGATTTGAATTGGTAGGGATTCATCGACTAACCGCCTCGATGAACTCATCAAGCGTTTTCGCCGATACCATCAGCCCGGCCTCGATTAACGCTTTCTGCGAGGGCGTGAACCTGCCTCCACGCGGCCGCTTTGTTTCGACCATCATCCAGCCAGTGCCAGTGATAGGTCCAGTCAACCAATCCGATCGCATCCAGCGCGGATGCCAAACCAGCAGATCGCCAATCCCCTTGTCGGCAGTCGTCGCAGTCACGGAGGACGTGCGCAAAACGGTATAGCCATGCAGCGCAGCCCACTCGCAGATGAGCCGAACGACATCTTTCTCTTTCGTCGCCTTGGATAGGATTTCGCGGGATTGTTGGACTGTTAGCGGAGTTTGTTGTTTAGGTTTCATGCCATAACCTCGTCTCCGAACAGGTCAAGCGTGTTGTTATTCGCCTCGGCATCTCGCAGGAATTTAATCGCCTGCTCATAGTATCCGCGCTTCAGTTCGATTCCGACATATCGCCGATCGCACTTCAGCGCCTCGTACCCGGTAGACCCGATTCCGTTGAACGGGTCGAGTACCAGGTCCCTCGGATTGCTCCACATCCTTATGCACCGCTCGATTAGGTCAAGTTGCAGGGGGCAGATGTGGCGCTCGTCAGAACCGTCGCGGGCGAGCCGCCCATTTAGAACGTCGGTCTGCTGAATATCCATCCATACAGGGGATGCCCATTTCTGCCACTGCTCAAGCGGGAATTCATCCTTGGTATGGTTGACCGCGTTTATTCGAATGCTGTCCTCCTGGACTGCGCCGGTCCACTTACGGAACACGACCAGGTAATCGGCCATCCCCTGCCTGGAAACGCACGCATTCGCTCGCAGGTTGCAATAGAGAAGGCCGTAATTCTTGGTTCGCTCCATCTCTATTACAGGGTCTTTCCAGATCGTAACCCGGCTGTGGTATGTCCATCCCTCTTCGCCGAACATCTTAATGATGGAACCTGGAAAGTCGAATAGACCGGCCGCGTCATCACGGTTCATGTATAACGGCAGGTCCTTGCAGTGGATCACGCACAGCCGGCCATCCATCGTGACGCGGAACAACTCGCGAGCCAGATATCGGAAATGGTCGATGAATTCGGCGTTATCGGTGCAGTTGCCCATATCAGCAATCGAGTCTGAGTAGATGTACAAGTTGTTAAATGGGCAACTTGAAACTGTAAGGCCGACTGAGTTATCAGCGATCTTACTAATTTCCTGGCAACTGTCACCGAGGTAAAGCGTCCAATCCTTTCCGTGTTGTACGTCCGTCTCAATATGCTCTCGTATCGTCACGTCGTCCATATCGCCCTGGTGTGCAGTCAGCATTGCGTTAGTCATCTCTCGCTTCATCTCCTCATGATCGGCCTGTTTGCGCTGGATAGTTGATAGTAGATCCTGCTCCTCCTCGGCCAACAATACATACGCCTCTACCGGCTTCGTCTGCCCGAACCTCCACGTACGCCGAAGAGACTGGTAAAACATCTCGTACGAATAACCTAGCCCGACGAATATCACGTTCGCGCAGTGTTGCCAGTTAAGCCCAAACCCGGCGATTTTGCCCTTGGTGCAAATTCGAGATATGCTGCCGTCACTGAAACCGATCAGCTTCGCCGTCTTCACATCGTTATGCTCGCTGCCCTTCAGGTTAACAATGCCCTCGACATGCCTGCAAACTGCGTCCGCCTCATAGTCCGTATTGCACCATATCACCCAAGGCACATCGGGATTAGCCGCTACAATTCGCCCAGCTTCTGCTGCCCTTGCTTCCGCTGTCTGTCTACCAACCCGGTGTATCTGAGTTGCACTCAGCTTGCCAGCCGCAACCAATTCGCCCTCGGCAGGCGCAACGTCGGCATCGACCATGCGAGGCTCAATGCATAGCGGCGGAAGAATGTAACCGGTATCGTCATATCCAAGGTCAGCAGGCGTCGTGACCGACACGGCCCAGCTGCACACCCATCGCCAGTAATCCGCTGCACCATGCCGCTTTAGCCGATAACCTCCAGCCTGCATCGAGTCGGCGACGAACCATCGCATAATCATCTCGTTGGAAGGCATAATCCCGAGGAAGTCCGCATGATTGCCGAGTTCGAGGTGGTCGTTAGGAGCCGGGGTCGCAGTCCACGCAGACCGGAACGGCGTATCCTTGAACATCTCCAATATCATACGCTTCGTGACGCCGGTAAACGATTTAAGGATGCTGGAGTTATGGACAAGCAAACCATTCACCGAAAAAGATGGATGCCGTGTTGCGCCAATATCGTAAAAATAGATGTGTCCATCGGCGTCTCGGAATTCTTCAAGTTCAGGATTTCCTGGTTTGAGAATCTCAATACCGTCCACCCTAAAGATACCAACATCGCATCTTTCTTCTGATCCTGCGACTTCCTGCTGCGGTGTGAGAGACCATCCACCTCGATACAGATTCTCTTCGCAGGATTGGCTATATCGAGTTTGTAGTTCGTGGGATAACCTGCCTTGCGTTTCCCCAACGACAAGGCATACTCCGCTTTCCATCCGCCGGTCAATAACTCCATCAAGTACATCTGCGGTACTGTCATCCCCGTTCCGTTTCCACCACGTACGGAAGGTCCGTGCTTCATCTCTTTCAATCGGCGGGAAATCTTCGCTCTCGTTTCCAGGTTGGATGTTGGATTGAGAGCTGTAATTCTCGCCATTTCCTTCTTCGCTTTCGGATCGTCGGATTTCAACCATGCCGACTTCTTCGCTCCGCGTTTCGCGGCAACCTCCGGAGTGTGAAGTTTCGCTATGTGTTCCGGTTGATTCATCCTCCATTTCGCTGAGCAGGATGTCCCGCAAAACCTCTGCGCTCTCTGCGCCGCAAATCTCGGAGAAAACGCCTTGCCGCACCACAGACAACGCCTCTCTTGCGCCCAATGTATAATCACCTGCTCGGAGATATTGTGCTCCAATCCATCCGCGCTGCGTGAAGATGGGATGATTTGGGCTGGCAATGAAACTGGTTCCATTGACCGTAACCTTGACCGCATATTGCACCTCTCGCCTATGAATGTCGGCGACTTCATCAAGTCCCGCCGCATTCAATATTATTTCACCTTTCCGTATGTGTTGAATATACTTATCGGTAAATTCACCATCTTCAAAACATACAACTTTTGTATTCGGTGCGAAACACTCATCCAACGCGATGCCGCCAAACTTCGTCGCGTCAAAATGCTTCAGCATCTCGTAATTGGCGACGTTGACACCTGTCTGAACATCGTCCTGCGTTCGACAGATCGTAACATTGACGCCGAACCATTCCCCTTCACGTTTCGTCTGTTGCGCCACGGCCAGCGGGCAAAGGATAAGAACCGGCAACCCCGTATGCAAATGTATCTGGTGTGCCCACTCCAACTGAATCACCGTTTTACCAAGCCCGCAATCTGCGAATCCCGCTGCCCGGCCGCGCCGGAGCGCCCAACGCACGATATGGGCCTGAAACGGAAACAACTTCGGATTCAGATCCCCGCACTCAAATCCATAACTCGGCGCGGTCTCCATCTTGGACGATAGAAACGATTGATAATCCATTCGGACTCCTTTGTTAATTGACTCCTTGAAAAAGTCCCGGCGCTCAAGGAAGTCAAACCACGCCGGGCAATGGTAGCAGAGAATGCAAGGATCGTTGTCCCTGCCGTCAAGGCTCGATAAGCCCTCACGGCAGAGCAGCCCGGATGGACTGCCCCACATCTCAGAAATTCGCGTCGAAGCGCAGGGGCTCGCTTAGTGGAGAAAAGAGCGGATTCCGCACCGGTCCATATCTCTCCATCCTAACCGCCAACTCACGAAACTTTGCCAACTCGGAAGCCATATCAATATTGGCAGTCTCCAGCATCCGCATACGCGAATTCAGATCTACAACCTCTTCACGAAGAGAATTGATCGACTCGGCAAAGACTGTGTTTGCTTCGATCTTTGCAGCCCCGAAATCTTGTGGGCCGGTTGGTATTTTGCTCATGGTATCTCCTCACAGTTACCGGGCGCACCAGCCTGTTAACGCCGTAAGTTGCGCCCGGCATCGACTGCGCGTCATGTGTCATGTGTAGCCGTCACGCCCGACGCCCGGCAGACCGCCGCTTCTGCGCCGTGGCGCATATCAATCAAGGGTGCCCATGAACGGCACAATGCCGGTCTCCTCCGCGATGTTCACGCAGATTGCTTCGAATTGATCTTCGAGCAGCTTATCCGGATTAGCCAGCTTGTAGGTAAACGTGAGACCGCCCTCATCACTGATCCTGTACCGAAGTCGCGCTTCAATATCGGTCGGATGTTGCCCGGCCATTATCGGTATTCTGATAGTGAACCGACTCGGAACTTTGATCGTGCCTTTTCCTTTGCCTTCAACAGCCTCATCATAGGTAAACTGAGTCGCTCCGTTGTCCAGGTTCAACGCCGATCGAAACTTGACGGTCTTCGTCGCCTCAAGATGCATTGCGGCTTCCAGAACCGACGCCGCTTCAGGATGGACTATATCTGCGTTGTTATCCTCCAGGAAGTCCGCGAACTGCGCCTGAGTAAGCGATAAACCATGCTTGCCTCGCCATACGTGCCACTCACGCGACTTTTTAAGATCCAGTGTCAACCGGTGAGTACACCAGGACGCATGAGCCTCTCCCGCCATTCCATGATAGTCCAGCACCGCGACAATCTGCGATTTCGGTTCATTTGCAAATATCGCCCCGGTAGGATGAGCGAACTTGTCCAGATACCCGATGAAGCTGTCGACGGTTGCAACGGTCACATATTGGCGAATCCGCGTCGGGCTCGGCAGGTAGCGTTCGAGTCCCTCGATCTCACAACCTTCCGGAACCATCGCAAGAGGAACGAGCGCATCCTCGCCGGTGAACACCGGATTCGACTCGACGCCCAATTTAAATGCAGACTCAAACTCTGTGCTCATCTCTCTAACTCCTGCATACTCATCTGATTAGGATTGCGCCGCGAAAGCGATCCGCCATCCTCGATGAAGAAAATAGAAAAGCCTTTATCAAGACTCGGCTTCTTGCTCGATACCTTATCCTCGATTTTGACCTTGCCGCCGCCCATTGGCGATATTGTAACCGTGAGCGTGAGCGTCGCTGACTTGGACGTGTCCTGCACGGCCAACACAGCATCCGTCAGAGCCTCATCAATCTCGCGCTGGGCATCACCACCCCGTAACGCGCCGATCATCTCAGAAAAGCTTTTAGCCATTATTCCCCCTTAAATCCCGGCAACCCGAGATGCCGTGAAATCGCCTTAGCAACGCGAGCCGAATCGGCCTCATGCCCTGGCTGATTGTAAACAACGATCGTGACCGGTCGACGCAGCGCCGCCAGATCGACGATAATGCGAACAGAAAGAATGCACAGGAATGACCACAGCAGAATCATTCCGGTTGGTTTGGCTCGGGGCATTTCAACTCCTTCAGATCCATGACCGCACCACCATAAACGCGGCCGTAACCAGCGCAACGGTCGCGCCCAACAAAAACAGCGACGCGCAGACGAAGAACAGCGAAACCTTCCGATCAATCTCCGACTGCAAATCGAAGTCATGCGCATTACTTTCCTTGATATAAGGCATCTCCTGCCCGTGCTCATCCTCACTCAATCTAAGATGCATTAGAAACCTTTCTAGGGCGACCACCCTTCGACGCAGGTTTCGCAGCCCACGCCATGACCTCAGACTCGCGCAGCAACTTGCATTTAGGCCCGCGCGCCATGCCCTTAACCGGAACCAACTCACCGCGCCTAATCGCGGCGTAGATACGTGTATGAGTCGTCCCCGCTGCTTCCGCAGCTCCCTCGACAGTCAACAAAGCCATTCGCGCTACCTCCGAGTATAGACTAGCATACCCTCCAAACAAATGCAAGCCTATTTTGCGAAATACCCCGTTTAGGCGTTGACGTTATGAACGGGATATGCGATACTAAGGTCAGTTTACACACAAGGAGGCAGCGATGGCACGTTATCAAGTGTACGGCAACAATCAAAAGCGAGAAGGGATAACCAATCATGACAACCTACACAAAAACTGAATTCGATGAGATCCTAGAGCTGCATCGACTGTGGATTATCGTAGATCCGAAAGGCAAGCTTGCCGACCTGACGGATGCCGACCTGACGGATGCCGACCTGACGGATGCCGACCTGCGCTATGCCGACCTGCGCTATGCCGACCTGCGCTATGCCGACCTGACGGATGCCAACCTGAGCTATGCCGACCTGACGGATGCCGACCTGCGCTATGCCGACCTGCGCTATGCCGACCTGAGCTATGCCATCCTGACGGGTACCAACCTGACGGGTGCCAACCTGACGGATGGTGAAATTCCGATAGTAGAGTGCATAGATCAGACGATTCTCGCACTCATTAAGGAGACGCCCGGCTGCTTCGACATGGGCTCGTGGCACAACGATTGCGGCACAACACACTGCCGGGCCGGTTGGGCTGTGAATCTTGCCGGGGACGAAGGCAAGAAACTTGAAGAAGAGATTGGATCGTCGGCCGCAGGCGCGTTTATCTATGCCAAGTCGTGCCCTACTCTACCTGTGCCGGATTTCTACGCCACGAATGAAGATGCGATTGAGGACATGAAAAAACGCGCAGGGTATGGCTGCTAATTCATCCGACTACCATCAGTTTCAAAGGAGGTTATATGATTTTCATCTGTTCTGCTAACGGCCGCGACCTGATGAGAGCTTACTCTCTGGTTCGATATCCTGATAACGTGCAGATGACCTGCGACCCGGATCTGAGTTCGGATGGTCATTACGTCGCGTCAATGAATCAGTCGGAGTATGCGAAATGTCACTACGCGCATAACGGGATCGGATACGGCTTATCCCAATTCCCATCTCTCCCTGAATCCTTCCCCCCTGGATGGATAGAGCGACGATGCGCTGAGTGCAAGCAGGTATTCGATGATGATGACGCGGACGTGACCACATGTTACGAATGCCAGACCGACTGCCGGCCGGGTTGCCTCACTTGCGGGGTACGAATGGACGATGGCAACGGGTTCTACTGCACAGAGTGCGACCCGCCATCGCCCGAGCCGCGCTACGGCAATTGCAGCGATCGAACGGCGCGGGTTTAGGAGGTCCAATGTCAATCAGCGGAACCATAACTGCGAGATAGACGAGCAACCGAACACACAGGAGACAACATGACAACCACAATCTACAACGCCCACGAATCGGTTCCGGTGATATTAGATCCGCCCGGACTAATCTATGCCAAGCGCGAGTCAGAGAAAGCATGGTTTTTGATGGGGAATACATCCACTGTTGTTTGGCAAGTTTACAATCCGCGATTCGGCTGCGTTTTGGGCACAGATGGCAAACGGGGTACCCCTCACGTGACTGCGCATGTAGTCGGCGCCTGGTCCTACTATGATGGATCTGCTAGCGTATCTGGCCGGTTCGGTAGCTATTCAACATCACTTGACTGAGAAGAATTAGAAGAGGAACAAAATGTCTGACCTAACACTAGAAACCCGCATCAATCCCGAGTGGATCGTAATATCCGATCGCGGAGAGCCGACACTGCCGTTCAAGTTCCTAGTGAAGATTGCGCATGATGAAGGTTTGCAAGAAATGGATTCACAAATCCTACAGTTCCCCTCTGGCGATACCAACAATACCGCAATTGTCAAGGGAACGGTCTGGATAAACGGCGGTAAATTTACCGCACACGCCGATGCAAGTCGAGAAAACACTGGCGGCAAGTTCGGTCTATTCCTAATCGCGACCGCCGAGACAAGGGCATACGGGCGCGCTCTTCGCAATGGGCTGGGAATAACAATGCTCTGCTTCGAGGAGTTAGGCGGCGACGCACAGCCAGATCGCACCGGCGTAGAAAAGCATGATTATTCAGTCGATGCGGCCGCACCCGCAAAGCCGACGCTGATTAGTGGTTATCAAGCCGTAATCGTTCGCCAGGAACTCGATAAACGCGGACTGGCCGAACCTGACGACCTTGACGAATGGACGTCTGACCGCGCGATCGAGTACATCGGCGAGCTGAGAAGCGGGACTGTTGCGGAGGTGAAGGATAATGGCTGACGCAACCCCCGAAGAACTAGCCGCCCTATCAGATCCGGCATTCCTCGCCATGCTGCACGAGCGATACCCGAAGCAGGCCGAGGCGTTCGATAAGCTGAACTGCGAACCCGAGATTGCACGCTATCGACGAGGTATCCAGACGCGCGAACAGCTTGACGCATATTGCCGCGAACTGCTCCTGTTAGATGCCGAATACGAGGCGCGCAAAGAGGCGTTCGAAGCATGGGCGCGCCGAAACCGGTCGGAACGCGCATCAATCGAGTTTCTTAACCGGTACGACGCCGAGATAACGGCGATGCGTATCATCGATGAAGAGAACCGCGGCAAGCCGAAATCCAGGCAGAAATCATCGGCGATACTCGACTATGCGGAAGTCGGAATAACCAACGTGCAGCCAAGCATCGAACTGTCGGACCCAACCAAAACGATTGCCTATCTGTACAAGCACCTTCGGGGCAAATACGTTAAGGTCATCGAGTCGGTCGATCTGGCAGGATTGAAACCGGTCGCTAAAAAGATGTTGGAGGACGGCGAAGAACTGATACCCGGCTTCGAACAGACGCCGGCGAAACGCCGATTCAACGTGAGTTTGAAAGGGGCGAAATGAGTAAGACTGCTGAGAGGATACGCGAGCTGCACGCCGCCGCGGTCAAGCCCTACGCAAGTAAGGCAGAAGGCGAAGCCGCAATGCTCGCGATAGACACTTACATTTTGCACCGAGCTGAACAGTTCGCCGCGCTGATTGAGGCTGCTGAGAAGGTTGTCGATGACTCAGAACCATTCTTTACATACAGCCAGCGTGACATGAAAGACGCACTCGCCGCACTTGAGGAGATAAAATGACAGGAACAGCAATTGCAACGAAAGATGAGATTAAGTCGACCGAGCGAGCTACCCCGGTAATGCTCAAGCGGTTTCTGCGGCGAAAGTCAGACGAAATGCAGCGCATTGCGGCAGCAGGACTGAACACCGACGCCATTATCGAAGGAGCTGCGCTTGCAGTCATAGCTAACGCGGAGCTTCAGAAGTGTACGGTCGGAAGTATCTTCCTGGCGGTCCAGTGGGCCAACAAATTCGGGCTAAACGTCGGCGGATTCACCCAAGAGGCGCACATAGTTCCATACAACGTCAAGATAAGCAAAAAGGGCGAACCCGATCGGTGGGAAGTCCAGGCACAACTAATTCCAGGCTATCCCGGACTAGTCAAGATGATCGTCAATACCGGGATCGTGTCTCACATCCAGGCGCATGTGCTCTATGAGGACGATGTATTCGAATACTCAGAATTTGTTGGCGGCGCACCTCGATACGTACCTAACCTGCGGTCAAAGCGCCGAACAGATGCCGACATATGGGGCGCGTTCGCTATCGCGAAGATGAAGGACGGCACCATAATCGTCGACTTCATGACACGCGACGAAATCGAGAAGTGTCGCCATTGCGGCAAGCAGCCGAACGGCCTGATGTGGACGAAAGCCTATCCGGAAGCATGCAAGAAGACGGCGATTCGGCGGCTTGCAAAACCGATGCCGAAAGCAAGCGTGCCGCAATCCGTCGCGCGGACAATCGACGCCGCAATGGACGCATCCCTTGAGATAGAACCGGCAGACATGCCTCTAAATACCGCCGAAGTCCCCACTGCCGAATTCACCGAAGACGCCGCGCCAATCTCACCAAGTGAATTAGTAGCCGCGTGGAAAGCCGCTGGCATCACAATGAGCAGCTCACTCTTCGAATCAATCCTTCTCCGAGAGGTCAAGGACTGGGGCGAAGCACTGGCGGAATGCAGCGACGACGATCTAATGAAGTTGCTCGCGTTTGCTGAGGAGAAGAGGCAGAAGTGAGCGATGGAGTTAAGATCGTACGACCGACGTTTAATTGGACTGACAAGACCAGAAGTGGGTGGGTAGAGTACCTGGAGCTTGCGGGGTGGAATCGAGACTCCGGAGGATGGTGGAGAGACCGTCACGGGACCGGTGCATACCGCCTTGAGAATGCGTCTAGGCGAGAGTTTGCACTCCAGGACTCGATTAAATTCCACGCTAGCCTAAAGCGGCTTGAGGAGGTGGAATGAACACATACGCGACGGATGAACTTAAACATATTAAGCGACTGCATATAATGTGGTGCAACAGCGAAGAGGGAGGGTCCCGCGCGGACCTGAGCGGGGCGGACCTGAGAGAGGCCAACATGAGAAGGGCGATCCTGAGCGGGGCGATCCTGAGAAGGGCGGACCTGAGAGAGGCCAACATGAGAAGGGCGGACCTGAGCGGGGCGGACCTGAGCGGGGCGGACCTGAGCGGGGC
>JGI24891J29808_1000550_pt1 | contig 18268 bp, 13 predicted proteins | sample FreactcultuFSWF8_FD_29808 | JGI IMG/M metagenome (IMG submission 29808) | reverse complement strand
CTGCCCGCAGATTCACTCATTCACATGAGGTTTTACTGGTGGCGGGTGAAGGATTTGAACCTTCGAAGGCAGAGCCGGGGGATTTACAGTCCCTCCCATTGGCCGCTCGGGCAACCCGCTTGGTTGATCTAGCCATCAGAATGAGCGCAAAAGTACCTCAGTAATGGGGCTTTGGGTAATCCCCCAACAGCACTTGTTCGAGCTGGTGTATGGAAAGTGTATGAGTTGTAAAACAAACCTTGGAGGTCTGTCACTTTTTGACAGTCCCCCGGCGTTTTTTGTGATTGCTGAGACCCTTTCGTAATACGCACTAAATCAGTGCGTTACTCAACGAAATGGATAAGAACATGTCAGAACTAACACAAACTAATCGTAAGAAGTCGCGTCGCCGTAATGGTGATGGAAATACCTACCGCCATAAGAATGGGTGGCGCACTGTGATCTCACATAAAGGGCAAACAGTGACAGCGATGGGTCGTTCAGAGCAGGAGTCCCGTCGACTAGCGAAAGAAAAGATCAAAGCTCTTCCTATTTATGATGGCTCGTTGGTCCCAGCAGCTGCGAAGCTGACTACTGGCGAATACCTAACTAATTGGATCACTAAAAAGCACAAGACATCTATTGCGGCAACCACCTACCGCCGCTATGCCTCACTCATTAATATCCACATCATTCCCGCAATGGGAACAATCAAGTTGCAGGCTGTCACAAAGAATCATGTAAATGCACTCATGCTCCAGATGCGGGAGAAAGGTCAAAGCGCTCGCTCGCAACAGCAAGCACGTGCAGTGCTATCGGCTGCATTTGAATCCGCCATGGAAGATGATCTGGTCGCCTCAAATCCCGTGGCTAAGTCTCGAACAATCACTCTAGACAGTCCACAGATCCATCCGCTTTCACTAATGGAAGTACAAACCCTTCTAACTAAAACGACAGGGGTGCAAATGCAAGCACGGGTACGCATGGCAACTCTTTATGCAATGCGGCAAGGTGAAGCTCTTGGCTTGCAATGGAAGGATGTCGACTTTACCAAGAAGACTGTATTCATCTGGCAACAGATTCAGAAGATTGAAGGTGCATATGAATTTGTAAAGCTAAAAAGTGAGGATTCAATTCGCACTTTGGAGATCGACGATGAAACGCTGGCTGCGCTTAAGGCCCATAAAGTTCAACAGAATATGGACCGCTTAGCCATGGGTGATAAATGGGAAGATCATGACTTAGTCTTCACGACTTCAACTGGAAAACCGATTGATTGTAAGACTGACTACCGTCACTGGCATCGTGCGCTCGCAACTGCTGATCTACCAATCAAACGTCTTCACGATGCACGTCATACTGCGGCAACTCTTCTATTTGACCAAGGGTTGGACATTGAAGTAATTCGGCGTTTTATGGGTCACTCATCGGTGCTACTTACGTCAAAGACATATGTGCATCACTCTGCTCGACAGTTAAAGGGTGCAGCAGACCTTATTAACAACATGATTAAAGGTGCCTAAGTTATGAGCGCTAAGACTGGACTTAGCCCGCCATCCTGAAAAAGACTACTCCTTTTCGAAGGATGAATTCTTAAACTTTAGAGAGCGAGCATTCTCAAGAATTACTCGAATCTTATCCGCAGCAAAACCTTCTTTAACGGCAGCATGTATCTCAATTGTTATGTCAAGATCTACCCCATCAATTGAACTTAAGTGTTGCAATATCTCTTGGCTTAATCTATTTAAATCTCGACTGTAACGCTCTGGATCCACTTCATAAACACCAAAAAACCTAGTGCTTGCTTTAGAGTCAACAACTCCTGGCGTAGTTATCACTGAAGTTGGCGCAGTTATCCCTCCAGCAGGAAGATCAACAGGTGGCGTCACAACTGCAGGTAATTGTGCCTTAGCTACTTCAGGTTTGACCACAAGTGTTTGATCTGTGATCGCACCAAAGAATCCACCAGCACCAGGAAGCACTAGCCCAACGTAATTACCAGTAGCACTTTCAAATCCCTCAGCGAGCGCAAATCCCTCTTCTTCCCACATCATTCCTGCTAATGACTCGGAAATAGCGTCGGCGAGAACTTTGCGATTTTTCATTCTTGTTAAGTATGGATATGAGCAATAAAAGGCCCATAGTTGACCCACATTCAAGTGACCCGACTCCCAAGCTTTACCTAATTTGGAATCAAGATCTATACGAATCATTCGAGGCGAAGCAATGTCGGTAAATAAACCGGCACGTACCAATTTCTCGGAAGTACGAACGGCAAGGGAGGTTTCTTGTCCCTCGGCTTTCTCTACTGTCCACTCAATTGGCTTACTTGGATCGGGTTGCTCAGGCACAACAGCCCAAATATAAGTCTGTGCGATTCGAGAAGTCACTCCCTCATGGGCCTGATCTCTACGAGTTGTCGCTTGCTTTGCTTGTTGAGGAGAAAGATTCATTTCTTCAATTCGGCTCGCAATGTTCTGCCAAGCAAGAAGATCTCTGACTGCTTCCATTAACTCTTCAAGTCGCTTGGTATCTGGCGCCAAATAGACCAACATATTCTTGTTGATTCTCTGCGCTGATCCACGCTTTTCCAAAGATTCTTGAGCAAATTTCATTGCAAGTGAATCTAGAGAATTCTTTGAGTGTGAATGTGATGGATGGAGAATCACTAGACGTGCTGAATCTTCATCTGGAATATCTGCCGAAGTATCTGGTGCTATGTGAACTCCAGAAAAGGCTCCACGATTGCGGTTTTCATTTGCTCTTAATCTAGAGACAATCTCCAGCCATACTTCTTCAGGCTTATCGCGAAGGCGATCTGCATAATCGGCTGCAGTTCTCGTTACAGATGCTTGAGTATCAAACCAATACCGATGTCCATCTGCATAAAGATAAGTAGCTCTTTGAGAAAGTAAATCCAGAGCTGATCCAAAGTTTCCAATGGTGTCACCCGGTATTGCAACACCTAACCAAATTCGCGGCTTCTCTGCACCTATGTGGCTACTCTTCAAAGTAGGAGCTGCTCCAACGAAAATAGTTCGGGCTAATCTACGTGTCAATGCACGCTGTCCGAATAAAGGTCTTTCTGAGTCGATTTGAACCGGAGTAGAACCTGAACCATCAATATCTGCATCGACGATTGGTTTCCAGGAATCGGGTAAGTACTGAGTAATCTCACTCAAGACACTTGGTACGTCGAGCGGAAGTGATCCGGGCATAATTAGTGGACCCGCATCTTGAGACTCCCACAGTGCATGCACAACTGCACTCATTAACCGAAGTACTCCGCGTGTTCGCTGGAAACGTTCTAACGTTGACCAATCTTCGTAGAGTCGATCAAATAACTCTGGATGGATTGGATACGCTGCACGAATTCTTGCTTCGTAGGATATATCGGAGCAATCTCGTGGAAATTCACCAACATGCTGTGAGTAAAAATTCACAAATTGACGCGCTACAGCAGAAATATCTGCCAGCGCTGCAGCATCAGGTTCAACAAATAGACGGCGTCTTACAATCTCAAATGACTCTTGTGCGCTCGCAGGTCTCCACTGATCTGCAACTCGACGAACCACATTTTGCAATCTTTGAAGTGCTTCTTGACCGTTTGGGCCTCCTACTTCTAGCGCGCTACCACCTGATTGACCATCTTTATCTGGATCATGTGAAGCAGGAATTGAGATCACAAGCATCGCACCAGGGACCGTCTTAACAACCTCTGTTAGTGATTGTGCGAATGTAAATTGAGTATCAAAAGTTCCACCAGGGAGATCCTCGCGTTCCCATAACTGACGAGCATATGCAACCCACTCGTCAATGAGAATCAAGCATGGTGAATATGCAGTAATTAACTTTCTTAGCCCTTCACCAGGGTTTGTGCGACTTGCATCTGCTTCTGCTACAAATTCAAATGCTTTCTTGCCACCCAACTGCCAGGCAAGTTCTCCCCAAATTGTGTTTACTTTCGTACTATCTGGTTTAACCAATGGCGCGCCGGGTGACAAGTGAATTCCAACGAGTGCAACACGATTCACGGTCTTTGGGAGTGGACGATTTGCAACAACATCCTGTACCTCTTGAGTGAGCGAAGAGGTTGGCACTCCTCCAAATAAGTGCCACAAAGCAAGCATGGAGTGGGTCTTACCTCCGCCAAAGTTTGTCTGAAGATTGATAATCGGTGAGGCGTTTTCATCTCCGGAGATTCGTCGAATACCCCTATCTAAGAGTTCTTTTAGACCTTCCGTTAGATAAGTACGTCTAAAGAATTCGATTGGCTCTACGTATTCACTTGATCCCTCGTTCTGTGAAACCATATAAAGATCAGCGGCGAACTCACTTGCAGAGTAATTTCCAGTTGCAACGTCCTCATGTGGTCGTAGTACCTCTCTCCAAGATTTCAGACCGGTGCCAGCAACACTTACCCCATTATGAGAATTTAATATTGCTTTTTTCGTCTCTGACTCAAAAACTAATCGCTGATGGTCTTGTCTCAGTTGGCGTATTGTTTCCGCCTCAGATGGTGCTCCTGCTGCGGTGAGTAACCGTTCCATTGTGTCGAGAATGCGATAAGTATCATCATTGTCAAACTTTTTATTGTGTGCCCAACTATTCCGGACTTCACGTAGTTCAGATGCTAGCGACTGTTGTGCGCGACTAAGAACTTTTGCGAAAACTCGCCACTCTTCGGTGATTACCTTTAATTGAACTGCAGGATCCTCTTTCACATAGTTCTTCTTGATGCCATTCTTGGTTTCATCTCGCTTCTCAATCACTTCAACCCAATCAACACCAATACCTTCTGTTGCTGAACTCATTTGGCGATCCACAAAAGTCATGAGGCCAGCAGCAAGCTCATCAAAGCCTTTGCTTACTCTGTCACGATTACTTATTGCCATTTATAGCCCCTTTGCTAAAGACACCGACGTCATTTTTAGTCCAAATCCAATTCTGTTTGGCTTGCACCATTTTGTGGATCTGATGATCGATAACTGCGAAAGTCTGCCCATGCTGAACCGAGACCATTGAAAAGTAAACCTGACTCGGACCAATTCTTTTTTTCACATATACTGAATAAAAGATATGAAAGCTCTTTTACGGCCTCCATGTCAACCTTCTCGCTTGCGATTTTAGAGAGGGCAGCCGCGCTTTCTATACCTTCAGTATTTACTTTGAGGGCAATTCTTAACGCGACTTCCCAAATACTTATATCTTTATCAATTCGTGGATCCCAAGCAATCGACATCTCTTTCGGCTCTATTAATTTTGCTTTTCCGGCAGAAGCTTTGAAAATTCCTCCCCGCTCAAGAACAGTAAGCGATGTGTTCACTGCACGCGTCAATACATCCGCTTCACCCGAAGTTGATTCATTCCACTCGTATTGCTCGAACCACTTGATACAGAATCTAGTTTCTGGATCAAAGTCCCCTTCCTGAGAGGACAAGATTTCAGCCAAAACTTGATTGATTAGGGCCAAAGCAGTTTTTACTGTCATTTCGCTACCGTCAGCTTCGAGTACTTTCGAGAACCGAGAAAAAACCGACATTCCAGGACCAATTGCCGCCTGAGCCAGATCAACAGGGGCAATACTTCCTTGTTGAAGATTTCTGAGAGCTTGCGGCAGCTCATCCTTCAGGGTTGTCATAAAAGTTCTTCGATTTACCGTTTCTGCTGAAACTTCCCTCGGTCGACACGAAAGCACAATCGAAGAAGCCAGTGCATTAGTGCCTGAGCCAATCATGCGATTCGAAAGTTCTGTTCGAATCGGCCAAGTTGCCGTAATGGTGAACCCAGCCTCAATGAGGCCGGACAGCATGGTCTCCCAACCAGTCGAAGATGTTCCAGCTTCGCTCTCCTCCGATTGTTTAAAGGCATAAAAGATTGTTGTGGGTATCTCCGGTCTGTGCCCGTTTCGAATACGAGTGAAAGTATTCAAAAAACCTTCTTGAAATCGTAAATTTGCCGTGTTCTGATTTCCGTCAAAGCGATACTTAATTGCAACGAGCTCTTCCGTTTTAGGCGTTAGTACGGTGGCAGTTTCAATCGGGAAAATCTCGTGTAGTGATTTTCGTAACCAGATATAGAAAAAATCAGATAAATCTGCATAAACAATGTTGTCGTAATACGGTGGATCTGTTGAAACAACTTCATCCTTTTCGATTACCAAATCTTCAGCATTCAATTGTGAAACTTTTCCCACCAGCCCAATTGGTAACTTCTCAATAGCCTTTGCCAAATTATCGATTGAAACGACATAATCACCTGCAGCACCACTGAATGGTGAAGTTTCTGCAAAGTCCCATACCATCGATACTGATTGTCTTGAAAAAAGCGTTAATGACTGCTCCCTTGAACTCTCCCATCTATTTAATGCATTAAAAGAATTCGTCATTCTACTAATTCCAAAAGCGAGATAAAGACTTATTGCCTTTGCATAAGCCTGGGCATCTGCTTCGGAAAATTCGCTACGTTTGGCATCCTTATAGACTTTTTCCTTAGCCAGCGGTATCAATTCCACAAATGCCATCAATGCGTGCAGTTGTCGATTAGTAAATAGCTGAGAAAATAGCTTCAATCCGTAATTTGGCGTCGCGAAATCACGAGGATTTTCGGGGAGAGGCTCATCTGGTGCATTTGCTGGTTTCTTCACTTGGGCAGTTAAAATCTGATCTTCTGTTGCCTTTAAGAACGTCCTACCAGCATCAGAATCAATTACGGTGCAAAGAAGCGAATTGCCTAAACCATGAGTTCTTCCAAATTCACGAATGTAAGAGAGTGGAACTGAAGTCTTGCAAATAACACATGTTGCACCCGTGCGATCAATAGTTCCAGCGATTGTTGGTGGTCCTTGATTTATTACGACGTCATACTCAATTTTTCCATTTAAAAGGCTCGGTCTAACCCAAGCCTGTCTCTTCGCCTTAGTCGATAAAGAAAACGACCTGACCAATGGCATATCTAAGCCGCAGGCTGGATTCGGACAGGTGACAGTCCTAGTCCAAAGCCAAGCAATAATGTTTGCTTCACCACCGGATGGAAGTGTTGCCTTTGGATAAAGTTTTCCAACTCTTGAAAATGCCTCCGATTGAAGCCATCGCCCGTAATTCCGAATGTCTTCTGCAAGCCCTCTATGTCCCGTCCACGAAACTAACTGTGAATTATGCGATGCCTCAGATATCGGTTCATTTCCAATGATCAAAGCTGGAACTTCAATCAAAGCTTTGTTTATCAAAACCGATACAGGGTTTAAATCAGATGCTCGGGATTTCAACCCTAGCCTCTGACCCTCTAAGGGAATTGTCCCCCCACCAGCAAATGGGTCATAAATTTGAGGGGGATTTCCATCAGTGGAATTAAATATCTCGTCATAAGCTTCCTTTAAGATTTTCTTGTCATTTATATTTTCCCAAACAACTAGCTTCTCAATTATTCCAAAGAGTCTTTCTCTTTCACTAGCCTGCAATTCTTCTGTCGGAAACTTTTCGGGATTCGAGGATGGATCATTTACTAGTTGAGCAAAAAGAACAGCCCTGCATGCGGACAACGGTCGGCGAGCCCACCACAAGTGCAATGTAGACGGATGTCCGTGTCGTATCGATTTCTCTCTAACAGCCTCACGATTAATTACTTCTAATGGCAGAGCCACTTCGATTAATTTCCGTTTGTAAGTACTCATCGAGGCTCACTCCCTTCTTTCCATCTAGAGTTCCAATCTACAGTGAACCGAGTGATACTAAAGTCTTCTGTACCCACTAAATCAAATGGTCTTGATACGTATCTGATTTCGTCGTTTTCAGCTCCGTTTTGGCTAACTCGTACTAAGGCAAGTCTGTAATTATCTTCAAGATTCTTAGCTGTTAATACTTCACGACGAGTGATTTGGAAATCGCTAGCACCTTCAATTCTTCCCTTCACTTCGATCTTAATTACTGTTCCATCTGGCGCTACAGATCTAATGTCAAAACCAGGATTGTTATGTGGCATCTCCTCTGGGTTTCTTCCAATAGAACGTTCTGCTGCCATGGCAGCTGCTACAGCACGACGGTCAACTTCTGCAGTTTCTTTTGCATAGCTTGAAACAGGTCCAGTTCTTTCACCATTAAGACGATCTACAAAGCCCTGTGGAAGCACCATTGCAATCCCGACAAGTGCAGGTGGATGCGTAACAATCTTTGAATCAGAGTCTAATTCTGCTAGTCGAATTTCTAGTCGACGTTCAAGATCGCGAGCACGTCGTTGAGCGGTTTCTGGCTTGATTTTTAGTGCTTTTCCAGCCGCTTCTTGATCAATCAATTCGGCATGGCGTGTATCCCAATAGTTAATTTCACTAATTAAACGTTTACGAACTTGTTCTCTAGATCTCTGTGTGGCTGGAATTACTTGTGCAGTAATCTCTTCTTGATGTTCTGGTAAAGAATTTTCAATAGCCCAGTTCACCGCCAACGTTTCCATATTCTTCAAATCCCATGAAGTGACCTGAGAGGACCGAGCTTTCTTGTAAACATCTTCGGAGGCTGGTGAATAATCAAGATATGGGGCTTGACCGACACCAAAAACTTCACCTAAAGAAGTAAGTTCTACAAAATCAAATCTTTTAGAAATGGTTCTGGCTGGAGTGTTTCCATCACTAATGCTCTGTGTCATTGCAACAAGAAGTCTTGGCGTTTCACCTTGATCTTCTGTATCAATCAATACCGCGCCGTGTTTAAGAGTTGATGAATTCTGTTCAATCATTAGATCAACAACTGCATCCAGTAGTGGGTGTCCTGGCGCAACTAAATCAGCTTTAGCCTCACCAGCCACGTTTACAAACTTTCTTTCAAAAGTTATGCGCTCGTACTTGCTTAAAACTGGAGCGCCAGTTCCTATCTGTCTATCTCTATCTCGCACTGCACTTGGAACATGTGTGATTTCCCATTTGCCTGCTTCGCGAGCCGCGGCACGACCTCCTAGCCTGTTGAAGGCGCTTAAGAAGAAGGATTGAATATAGTGAGGTTGAAGTCGTCTTGCTTGTAAATCTTCAATACGGCGTTTGATTTCTTCTACATCGCTCAGTGCCAGGATCTTTGTGTGCAATGCTCGTTCTGCAATCAGTACATCAAGTCCTTCGCCAACTCTTGAATCAATGACTTCGTTTAGTCGTTCTCTAGTTGAGGGCTTGTCACCATACCTAATTGCTTCTATAAGAAGTTTTCTAAGTGGTTCTTCTGCAAAGGCTTCACCAAGTACATCAAAAACCTTGCCTTTATAAGCAATTCTTTGCTCTTCAATTTTCTGTAATAGACGTTGAAATACTTCGCCCTCACGCGTATTAGCAGCGACAAGATTCCAAAGATGGCAAACCTCTTTTTGACCAATACGGTGAATACGGCCAAATCTCTGTTCAATTCTGTTTGGGTTCCATGGAAGGTCGTAATTAACCATTAAGTGCGCACGCTGAAGGTTGAGACCTTCGCCCGCTGCATCTGTCGCTACAAGTACACGTACATCTTTATCTTGAGTGAAGAGGTTTTGAACTTTTCTACGATCCTCGCGGCCAACGCCACCATGAATTGCGACCACAGCTTCGTCTCGACCAATAAGAGTTCTTATTTGCTCAATTAAGTAAACCATTGTGTCTTTGTGCTCTGTAAAGATAATAATCTTTCTTAAGTTACCGCTCTCATCCTTGGTTAAAGCATTGTCACTAAGAATAGTTCGGAGCTCTGTCCACTTCTTATCCGTTCCAGAAAAGCGCACACGTCTGGCTAGCTCAGCAAGACTTTCGAGTATCTTGATTTCATTTTCAAGCTCTGCAACAGTCTGGGCAGCAGTAGCTGCGTCAACCACATTCTCTTCGATATCCTCAATTTCAGATTCTGGAATGTCGTCAATATCGTCTAAATCATCATCGGATAGATCGCGCTCTAGAAGCGAGCGCAGATGCTTCTCAAGTGAAGAATCACGCACGGATGCATTAGCAATCTGAGTCATTTCAATACGACGTGCTTCAAGTCTGTCACGACGTCTTTGAAGGCTCTTCCAAATTGCTTCTGGGCTTGAAGCTAATCGTCTTTGAAGAACTGTTAGTGCGAAACCAACAGTGTTTCCACGTCTGCCATCACCTTCAGCCTTTAATCTGTCAGCACGATTCATCTCATCGCGCACGTACTCTGAAACTGCTTCATAAAGTTCTTGTTCTTCATCTGAAAGTGCATAAGGCACTGTGTAAGCGCGTCTTTCAGGGAAAAGAGGTGTTCCTTCCATGGTTAAAAGTTCTTCTTTAACCATGCGGCGCATCATGTCGTCGATATCAATGCTGTGAACACCATCTCGGTATTTACCTTCAAAGCGATCTCCATCAAGGAGTGCAAGAAATAGCTGAAAGTTTTCTTGATTTCCAGCATGAGGCGTCGCAGTCATTAGAAGCAGATGGCGACAGATTTTGCCAAGCATGAGGCCAAGTTGATAGCGCTTGGTTGTTTTTAACTCTTGGCCAAAGTAGTGAGCAGACATTCGGTGAGCTTCATCGACAACGATTAAATCCCAGTCGCTGCGTTCTAAACGAGCTTGTAGCTCCTCATCACGAGAGAGCATGTCCATGCGAGCAATCATGAGTGGATGGTCTGTGAATACATCCCCATGAATATCTGAATCAATCATTGAACGAGTAAGAATTTCAAATTTAAGGCCGAATTTTTCAAAGAGTTCGTCTTGCCATTGTTCGGCCAGGCCGCCAGGTGAAACGATCATGCATCGAGCAAGATCACCTCGGAGAATAAGTTCTTTGATATAGAGGCCAGCCATAATCGTTTTTCCTGCACCCGGGTCATCTGCGAGCAAGAAGCGCAGGGGTGTTCTAGGGAGAAGCTCTCCATAGACAGCGGTGATCTGGTGAGGAAGTGCGTCGAGATCTGAAGTTGTAATTGCCAACATCGGATCGAATAGAGCGGCATAGTGAATACGTAAAGCTTCTGCACCAATTCGCCAAGATTCGGGATCTCCATCAAATGCAGGCCCAGTTCCGGCTGATGTAACTCTTAGGGATGATTCTTTATCTCTGCCAACAACAATCTGGCCAGTATCGCCATGGCCATCTTTGTAGGTGAGGGTAATGAAGTTGACCCCGTGCCATTGCACTTGAACTACCGTGACAGGAGTAGCACCGACTAATCCACCAACTTCGATGCCTGGAACCAAATCCTCTAGGCGTGGGGCCGGATTTGAGCTGGGTGGGGTCTGATCAGCCACTTTTCTTTAACCCCCAATAGTCCGCCGGCACGTGGGCTAAAACTACTTGATGTCACTGACATAAGGAAATGTTTTGGGGTCAAAGTGGCTGGTCATCCCAACAAGCTAGGGATTTATTGGGAATTAGCCCTCTGACAGGGCTTTTCTGGTTTTTACATTAATGGCTCTTGCCTTTGCCTCCATCAGGTCCCGTTCCTCCTGGCTTTTTGCGACAGGTAGAAACTTATAGCCGCCAGATCCACCCCTGCTGGTTTGTCCAGGCACTTTTGGTTTCTTTGGCTTAGATGGGCCTTGTATTTTCTTTGGGTTAATCTTTCCAAACTGTTGTTCATTTAACATGAGGGCTACTGTCTTTCTTTAGAAGTTGGTTTCTACGTGCGTGACCGGGTGTACACGGCACTTTTGTTTAACTATCAGGTATTTCTGTTCATGGAAGTTCAATGGAGTACAAGTCAGATGCCCTCTTATGCGCATAACAACGCAACTTTCCGCTTTTAGCCATTGTGCAAATATCTAATTACTATATAACTTGTCGATCACTACTTCTGGTCCACGTTTTGTTAAGTACTCCTTTACATGACCCGCAGTAAATCGGCGATTACGGCCTACCTTTACTGAACCTATTTCATTATTGCGAAGTAGACCGTAGATAGTCCCCCGCGATACATGTAGGTAATCAGCTACCTCATTAGGGGTGTACAGAGTTGGCATGTCCATTTTTGTTCCTTTCGATTGATATATGTTCAATGATGACAAAGTTTGTTGATTTTGTAATGTTAAAGTCCAATAAATAACATCAAGAACATACGTAACCGAATTCGGCCTAAATGGGTTACGGATGTTCCTGACGTTTCCATAGGTTTCTATACCTCTTTGATCTTCTCTTTGAGGCGATAGGTGTGTTTCGTTCCTCCAAGAATGAGTTGGATGTTTTTGCGGCCAGACGGTGTCTCGATCGTGAAGTGCCGATCTAGGAGGCTCTTTAGTAATTTGCCCGCATTAGATACCTGAGCTCGTGGCTTAATATCAAACCACTTGTCTTGGATATCCAGATCTGCAACGTTCGCGATTTCGACAATCTGTGTAGCTGTGAGATTGGCATTTTGGTTGGTCTTCCACCATTCCTGAATCAGGTCACGGACCTGCTCGGTATCTGAGTTAACGGAATCCTTTTGGTAATCCATATCCGTCATAAACCCTTCAACACCCGCATTTTGAAGAATTCCGCCCATAACCTTGGAGAATTCCTCAAAGCTTCCAAGCGGTTGTCCATGCCAAGCAGGTCGCCCAGCATTAATCCAGGACATCACGATTGTTAAACATGCATCTACTAAGTCGGCACGGTTCTCCTGAACCCATTTCATGAGTGGGTTATGTAGGAAGTTTTCTCGTAAATATGGCTCATCAGTATCAGGAATTAGTCGTGCGCGGATAACACGACGTTTCAGCTGACCAGAAAAGTCTGGATTATTGCCCGTTGCAATCCATGGGCCCAAATTTTCTAACTTCACGTCATTATTGGTACCAAGAGCTCGATCACTATAAATAGTAGAAGTAACAACGCTTGCTAACACGTCAGAGTCGATCTTGCGATCATCTGGCAAATTATCAAACAGATATGGACCGCCTCCAGACATCAAGTGAGAAGTAATCTGCTTTCGCACTTCTTCCTCGTTATTTGAGAAAACCTTTGTCGGTACGGAACTTCCCATACTTGGATAGCAAAGAACTGTCGCAAGCAATGTGGCACCAGAACCGTGGATTGGTTTATCCAATAGAAAGAATGGTGATGGCCCAGTAAAGAGATTACGTGCAAAGTCATGAAGCATTAATGCGAGCGCATGTGCCTTATCTTGCTTGGTTGCTAATGGAAAATCATGTAGACAGTCGTCGAGGATAAATGAGGCAGCTTCTGCCGCATCTTTGAATCGTGACTTCTCCCCTAAATCCAACCGAGAGAGATCCAGACTTCGGACACGGTAGATCTGCGAATCTGCGTCATAACCAAAAGCGCTAACTAAGCGACCATCAGATGTAATGACCGGAATGGTCGTTACCTTTTTAAGGTAAGGAAGTGGTGGATTTATTGTCTCTAGCAAATCATCAATAACCATTTGTTGCGGATCTGCCGGAGTCAGACCTTTGCTTGAAGGGCGAACCCAGTCAGCGATACGAGCAAACTCATGACGGGCTGATTTTGAATCCAATAGATCCCACCCAACTTCACCGGGATTAATTCGCAGAATCCCAGTTTTGTTACGGAAGATTCGTGGAGGCTCATTGGCAACGTAGACAGCCGACCATGCCTGAGCTGTCTTGGTTGGCAGATCTCCACTATTTGCCACGATGTAACGTTTTCCTGGAAGACCCAGATCTACTGGAGAACTGATGCCGCCCTTGAATGGGCATTGATTACAGTGGTTAGCACCATGGAGTGACGTGGCAATACTTTCGCATGTGCGTTTAGCTTTTTCAGGCTCGACTTGGTCAAATAAGGCATCTGTTTCCGCAGCATCATAATCCGGATGTTTTTTGGACCACTCGTGAAAGCGAGCGCGACCATCATCGGCAAAGTAAAGAATGGAAGCTACTGCAAACCATTCCGGGTACTTCACACTTCTTGGGTTCACTAGAGCGTTATTGACCCAGGAACAACCCTTGCTAACTTTTGCGAGTGACATTGCACCCGGCTTAACTTGGAGCGGCTGCTTAGGTAAAGAGGTTGGCTTAGCAATACCTACCCCTTTGATTTCAGAGATGGAATATGTGCGCTCTGGGTTCTCTGAAAGAAAGACAACCTGTCTTGGGTTTTCAGGATCCTTAAAGTTCCATGAACCCGGAAAGCGCAACATACGGGAGAGATCATGTGTTGAGTCAAACTTAAATGGATGTGCGAATTGAGCAAAGCCTCGATAGAAGCTGCGTACCAACTCTTGCGCATCTTTACGTTCTTGATCATTAGTAATTTCGATCTCTTCGTTGAGTGCCCAATATGCGTGAACTCCAACTCCGGATGAAATAGTAAATGACGGTTTTAATGAGAAGGTTTCTAAAAGAGTCAGTGCTTCTTCTTGTGATTGCGGAAGTTCTTTATCCGGTTCTTTAGGATCACTTACATCAATGTCCATCCCAATGATGCTGATGTTACCGACGTCTCCGTTTCCTCCGCGCTCTCCTATGGAAAGCAAATGGGAGCGACGATTGATTCCAAAATAGACCTGAGATTTTTTGGAAAGCGATGCCGCTCGATCTAAGATGAGATCACGATCAGATGCTGGAAAGCATTCACTTTTAAGGAACTTAGTCTTTGGATCCTGCGTGTAAGAAAGTGTTACATACCCTCTACCTGACCCAGCTACGCTTTCGATAAAGCTCTTTGGTGCAATTGTTTTGATATTTGAAAAACTGTTATTCATGATTCTCCTTGAGTGGACGAATGTTGTGAGCGGCTAGTAGTTCGTATCCGGCCTGTGTGGGCACGTATTCTTTGATCGGGTATTCGCAATCTTCAGCGTCCGTCGATCGCAAGAGCTTTAGATCCTGGATGATTAATCGAAAGTAGTCATATTCATTCTCTGCTTCATCAGAACTGGTATTGATGTACATGCATTCATCTGATCCATAACAAGTTGCTTCATGAACTAGTACTGCAAATGACTGTAGGGAGATCACTTGGCTCCTCCCTTTAAATAAGCAGGTAGCGCAAGTGGCTCCGGTTCGGCGAGAAAATTGATGGCCGACTCTGGGATTCGCACTGCCCGCCCAATACGTTGGACTGGAAGCTCGCCTGAAATGGTCATGCGGTAAACCTTGCTTTCGCTCAGGCTTAGGCGTTCGGCAGCCTGCCGAACAGTTAAAAGAGAAGACATACTGTTTATTCCTTACTATTTTGGTTAGGTTTGGTTACACCTGGTTGGTGCTGGACCAACAGTCTCATTTCTTGAAAAAAACACGGGAGGGCTGTCGAAATTCGACGGAGGTCAGATGCCATTTATTAAGAAACAACCAAAGAAACCACCAGTAATCATTGATTTGAGAATTACGGAGATGATTCGCTGGAATGTGCACTCTGTCTTACGCAATTTCGTCGCTGAAGATATTCGACTAGCCCAGGAGATTGAGGAGTACCTCAAGAAGATTGGCTCTAAGAAAACCAAACGGCTTGTGAATGTAAATTCGTATATTTTTGAAGAGAATGGCTCCCTACGAGAGAAGCCGGATTACCAACGCTGGGGCGCTCGCAGGTTATCGACAATGCTTAAGCGCAAATCTGAATCCTCATACGGAAAGGCTATCGGTGGTCAGAAATCGGAGAAGTTGCATATAACCGCAGAGGAATTGGTTCACTTCTCCTTGTTATTAGGAGTTTCACCTGCTTTTCTTCTACAACCAACACTCGATCAGCTAGAGCACAATGATTTACTAAAACTTAAAGAGGTTGGAAATCCTGATTTTGAGGTCCGTGCTGTTTCGTGGATGCTTTGGGTACATGGTATTCGACCACTGAATGAGCTAAATCCAGACACCTTTCTCTTCCGAATGCGCGAACTGTCCACAAACCCAATAAATGTAGGTTCAGTTGATAGGCCAATTCCAGCAATGCCAAAGGTTGATGTTTCTTCGCCAGATGGTCTCCACCAAGATGTAACACGCTGGGATCAAGCACGTAAGTCACCGATTTCCGCGCTCATAGATGGCATCACAACTCCGGAACACGGTGGACCAATAACATCACCGCCTAGCAAACATCCCTTTGATGAATTCAAGCGGGGAACGAAATTTGAAAACTTTTATCAAAATGTAAAGAGTTACAACCTGTTGATGCATCATGTCCGTCAATCTGTTGTCTATATGAATAATCCCAACCGCCAACACAATAGAGTGAATGACATCGAGTGGTTCTTAGATCGTATTCGGGAAGATCTATCCTCAATAGCTTTCTATGGTGATGGGGAAGCGCTACAATCTGAAGTAAAAACTTGATTAATTCCCACCTTACAAATAATCCAGAAAGGAATGCTCGTGACCAAGAAACTTTACGTCGGCCTTGTTAGCGGTTCTGAAATATTTCGCACAGAGATTGAGTGGGCACCAGAATTGGTTGTCATTGAGGATATTCGTCAACTAATCAAACTGGAACTTCCTTTGGAGTGGCAAGGAACTCTAATTGTCGATGATAAACCGATTTTGTCGAACGACTCTCAGGATTGCATGCTTTGGGCCGATGTTAAACGGTCAAAGGATGGTGGAGTCGAATTAGGAGTGAGACAGCTGCAATGGCGAGGCGGAACGCCGGACTCAAATAGGCCTTTAGGGTAATTACATTTAATCAATTTCCATTTGTTGTTATTCCATCAGGCCAACCGTAATATGTTTTATTAAGAGTAGAAGACTTAAGCTGTAATCCCCAGCCCCCGGAAATATTTACTTTCCATTTGTATTTGAGATGAAATAAGCCTTGCCCAAATCCATGCTTAAAATCGTCATCACAGTAGTAATCTTTTCTTAGTTGTGGATGCTTGATTACCGCAACAGTTTTCCACTTCGTGCCACTTCCAAGGGCCTGTAAATATAGAGTCCCCACATTTGCTGTTGGGAGGCAATATTCCACCGTAAGAGATTCTCCTTGTGCAGTTGGGTACCAACCAGCACTTGCCATCCCTGGCGAGGCCGATAGGTACAGAACGGCATTTACCATTATAAAAAGTTTCCATCTAAACAATCGGATCGCCCCTTTCATTCTCGTCTAGAAAAATCTCTTCGAAGGAACTAATCCTACGTAATACCTCAGAGGCGGCATCCATCCTGCCTAGCTTTTTGAGAATATATGCATTTTGCTTTTCTAGTTTAATAATAGCTTTCCAAGGTGGATTTGCCTGACTCACCATCATGCTTTTAGCTTCTGCAAATAAATCTAGTGCTTCTTGATATTGACCTAAAGTCTTTTTTGATAATGCCATTCTGGCTTTTGCCCACATTAGATGAACATTATCTTCGGCGGTTACTGCGTAATCTAAAGCAAGCTGAGCATGGACGAGAGCGCTGACGCCATCCCCAAGCCAGACATGGCAAAGGGATATTTCTTCATCACAGTGCGCGATGGTGCGTAGATCTTTTAACCTTTTATATCGTGCTCTTCCTTCGGTGAAGTGCTCGAGAGCTTTACTCCACTCCCTAAGTTTTTCCAGTGCGGTACCAGCATCAACGTAATTCCTAGCAACAATAGAATCACAAGTGTCGGGATTGGAGTCTTCAATAGCTCGTCTGTAGGCATCGTAAGACTTTTGATACTCCTTGGCTTCATACCAAGCATCTCCCTCTTCGTTAAGAATATGGAGAGCATCTTCTGAACCAACCACTTGATAAAGTTCAACCGATTTCGCTAGAGCATTCGCTGCATCAGCAGAGCGTTTCAGGTGGCGCAGGCAATGGCCGATTCCAAAATAGATATGAGCCATCTTGATGCTACTTGCTAGGGAACCCAAGGCCTCGTATGTCTCACGTGCTGTTTCGCAGAATGCCAATGCTTCTGTGTATTCCTGTTGTCCCGCAGCGTTGTAACTCAACTGTAAGAGAGCATCAACTTTTGTATCGCCATCCGGGGAAGCCACTTTCTCCCAGAGCTTTGCTTCTTCTTGTTCATCTTCCCTCATTTTGATCCTTTCCGGTGCGGAAGTAGGACACTAGAAGCAGGCACTGACAATCTTGAAATAAGCGGAAATTCAGCGGGAATTGCGGAGGCTTTTGGGGAATGGCCGTTGAGAAGGGATCCGTGGTTCAAAAACCCAAGAATTATCAGCCATATGTGTCCAGGTAATAACTCGCCCATCCTCTTCAACAAACGGGAACTCGGCACGCTCACGCCTAAAGTTATCCTTGCTCACGACACGACCTTGCCTACGAGAAGCATGCTTTAAAAATATCTTATCGCCAACTACCCCTGGTGCGCCTTCTGTAATTTTGCGTGTAATTGCAAGTTCCTCATACTGCATTTTTTCAGCTCTAGAGAGTAAGTCGTGTCGAAAACTTGAATCTACGAAAACTTCTATTTCGGCATTTGGAT
>JGI24891J29808_1000549_pt1 | contig 18409 bp, 15 predicted proteins | sample FreactcultuFSWF8_FD_29808 | JGI IMG/M metagenome (IMG submission 29808) | reverse complement strand
CGTCCCGCTACCTCTGCAGGTAATGTAGGATATCAAGTAACAGCCTGGTTTCCACCCGCCGCTCCCACCCCCGTCGATGACCGCCCTTCCCTCGCCCATCGCTCCAAATCCGCCATCGACCCTTCTTCCCGTCCCGTGTCCAACACTCGCGCTCTTCACACCTCACATTCCACCAGGACAGGTAGAGGAAGCAGCACCAACGGAGAAGACGACTCGCCGAATCTAAGACGCAGTAAGAGCGTGGGAACGGGGAGGAAAGCATGGTTTGCTAAGAAAAAGCAATTGGAAGATAGGATTGGAGGGGAGGGTCTTCCGACAATTGGGAGGGGTGTCAGGGAGGATCTTTTGCATCATCAGGAGCAGGGGAAGAGGTGTGTTGTCATGTGATTTGGTTATCTTGTTGATGAATTCTTTGGGTAGAGGAGTTTCATGGAGTAGGTGATGAGGGGTTTATGCATTAGTTGGCGTTGAGCGTTTGCTTTTGGTCCATAACTATACCACAACGTACTCGCAGGCTCTCGGGGTCTCGCACAACACATGTTGCACGCTAGAGCGAACGTTGCGAAATCCAAAGTTCCGAGGCGTCCGAGCTGCCGAACATTGTTCATGACCTCCAACCGAACTCTTTTAATGACCGTCGTGTACTGATTGAAGTCTCGCTGTAGGATCGAGGATCAACATGAGAAATGCAATTGACTTGCGAGTACATGAGCCTTGTGATCGCAGTCCCTATCGAAGGTCTCGCGGACAATGCTGGTTGAGAGGATTTGAACAATCACATCCCAAGCAAACTAAAGTCTCTCCAGCAGGCTTCCTTCGGAGATTGCATCGTGGAGATAGAAAATAATGACCACAAGCTATGGCTCGAAGTAGCTGCACAACTCTCGAAAGCTTAAGGATGCGAGATAGAAGCTTCCCCTCACTTATCGGATGACGTACTTGACCCGGTCCAGGGTTAGATACAGAAGCAGTCGTTATCAACATCGGAGATAAAGAATCTCTGGCATTCAGTTGTACATATTATAGAACAGAACTACGATAGTCACATCCATAATATCTCGGAAGCGTGTCCACTACCTCTACGGTCGCCATGGCTTGTCACCCTTTCGTAGCACAATCGTCACTCTTCCACCGCACATTCGCCTACGAGCCAGAAACCATCGAATCGGGTCAAGGAATCGCTCTCATCACAAGCACTGGTCGCCGTATCCTCGACGCCTCTTCAGGTCCGGCGGTATCTTGTCTCGGTCACTCCAGACCCGACATAGCCCAAATCGTAGCAGAGCAAATCAACAAAGTCGCGTATGTTTACTCAGGCTCCCGCTTCACCTCACAGGCTGGTGAGGAACTGGCTACAGAATTAGTCGGCCACCGTCCTGGAGGTTTATCCAAAGCCATCTTTGTCAATTCGGGAAGTGAAGCTACGGATGCGGCTATTAAACTTGCAACGCAATATTGGCATGAAGTGGGCCAGCCTCAGAAAAGGCACTTCATTGCCAGAAAACAGAGTTATCATGGAAACACTCTCGGTGCTTTGAGTATCTCCGGTCATGATTCGCGAAGAGAGTTGTATGCGGATTGGCTGTCCTCAAATGTCTCCTTCGTTGAGCCGAATATACCATATCGCTTCAAACGCCATGGCGAGACCGACACGCAGTATCTGAAGAGATCTGTAGATGAGATAGAAGATGAGATTACAAGGCTTGGTCCTCAAAATGTTGCAGCATTTGTTGCTGAGACCGTGAGTGGTACAACATTAGGATGCGCTCCTGCTGTTGAGGGTTATTACAAAGCTGTTCGAGATATCTGCGATCGATATGATATCCTCTTGATCTTGGACGAGGTATGTTGAAGTCAGCAGAATGGTGAACTGAACATTTTGACACAATCGCAGATTATGTGCGGTATGGGAAAGACCGGCACCTTGCATGCGTGGGAGCAAGAAGGTATCCGCGGACCAGACCTTCAAACCATCGGTAAAGCCCTCGGAGCTGGTTTTCTGCCACTGTCGGCAGTGTTGGTCCACGAGAAGATCTTCGATGCACTTGTGAAAGGCTCGGGCGGTTTGGCACATGGTCATACGTTCCAGGTTCGCCTTTCCCATAATCCGTCACCGAGACCAGATACATGTTCGGTGCTGACATGTTTTCTAGGCACATCCAGCAGCTTGTGCTTCCGCTCTGGCTGTCCAGCGTATCATGCGCGAAGAAAACATCCTCGAGAACGTCAAGGCTATGGGGCGTGTTCTCAGCGATCTTCTCCACAACGTGATCCTTCCACTTCCTCTCGTAGGAAACGTCCGAGGCCGCGGTCTTTTCTGGTCGGTGGAATTCATGCTAGACGAGCAGGATCGTACCCCGCCCCCCTCTGAGATGCAGCTCGGTTTTAAAATCGTCAATAAAGCACTTGATATGGGGCTTTCGATTCTTGGAAATCTGGGTCAGACGGGCGCGGTTTATCTTGACTTTGTCATCGTTTCGCCTCCTTATACGGTTACCGAGACCGAGCTGATTGAAATTGTTGATCTGCTGAAAGATGCTATTATAGCTGTGACGGATGATCTTGGATTGGAGAGTTGAGGAGACTCTATCAGAGTCCTGCCACCAGCCGCATTTAGATTGCAGCAGAATGTAGTAGCTTGATCAATGCGAGTCAGCCCTACTTTTCGGATTGGTCGAAGCACATTGAATTGAGCCGTTTCACGAGACAGGTTTGATCAGACGCTTGATCGTAGAATCAAATCTGTGGTGATGCTCCGAGGGAAGACCAAGGCGCCAAGGCCATCGGCAGCCTGAGGACCAACTCGGACGTCAGAGCCTCCACAGGTGCTCAAACGTTGTTATTCCCGAGTGGTGATATCCCGGATATAAGGACTTTGAGTACCTCCAACTCCAGAGTGGACGATACGACCTTCATCCATCATGACTTCCTTGTTCGTTACCTTCACGGTATCCTTCTTATTTGTCTTACTCGGACGTATCAATCGCACAAATGCTCAAGAACTAGTTGGTTGCGCTGCGGTAGATTGCCCCACCCGGTACGAGAACAGCGATTCTCCAACATGTCAGGTCGAATCGACGGACATGACACTGGTTGGTCTTTTCTCTTATCAAACCCCACTGTCTGAGGATAACCTAACCTGGACCATTGGAGACTCTGGCCTGCAATCAACCATCACGACATATAACCGCACCGTCACCAGATCATTTTACCTGGGCACTCCTCCATCGTTAAACTTGACGTCTTCCACTTTGACCCACCGGGGATGTGCAATCCTCATCGTCTCACCTGATAGAGGCGCGTATCAACTCTATTCAAAAGGAGCATCGCAGTATGCGAATGAAGCTTCCTGCGCAGGAGCTTTGGGCGAGAACTGTATTGACGATCTGACTGGGAGAGTCGATGAGCTGGCTCGATCCAACGCTGGTGCGGACACGTATAGCTTCTGTGCCAACATTGGAGAGGGCCTTCAGGCTAGTCCACCACTAAGCTGCTACATTCGTGGTCAGCGGATTGAAGCAGTCGCACTGACAGGATCTTCTGCCCCACAACCCATCATGGAACAAGGAAATGGAAGCAGCAACTGCTGGCCTACTCTGCCCAAGACCAACGACTTGACGAAGATATTCGAATATGACCACGTTGCTTATTTGGACGACACAGTTTCTTGGTTGGGATACAATCCTTTGATCACGGTATTCCAAGCAACCGAAAACCAGACTGGGGCTCCGTCTGACGATAGTGTTGATGCACAGTCGGCTTGCATGAAGATTGTAGACTCGGACAATTTCAGCGGTAGAACCCTCGATAACGGCACTGGGACTGGGGATGCTGAGGGCGGTGCAAGCATACTTCAGGGTAGTGTTTGGAGTGTCATGGTCCTGGTAGCTGGCGCGATGTTTTCATTCGTATAAGATCCTCTCACAGAAAGCTTGTTCCCGTAGCAAATGCGCGTGATATGTATAGTTCTCAACTCTCTTGCGACTCGATCGAACTTCTGATGTGGAGGGTTGTGATGGATGTTGTTTGTGTCTAGAGCGAATGTGGGAAGCGTGTCAGGTCGAATTGACCGTTCGGGATGTCAAGCGGGAAAGCCGAAGATGATGCGGAGCTCGGACGCCAAGCCTTTTTGAACTTCGACTCCGCTGTTGCCTGCCAACATCGACATCCTCCATCACCATTATCGCTGTCGACTCACGAGCTGCCATCACACGCGCATCACCTTGTCGAAACAGACTGGACTGACCCTCTCGTGTGCTTGTCGTTCGTGCCAAGTACCTGCTCTGAGCCGTCACGCGTGCCCGCTTTTACAGGCCGACGCGCGCGACCGCGACGACTTGTTTCTTCGTACCTCGACCTGCCCGACGCGTGTCTGGTTCACGTCTGCTTTTGACATCGAATGCCCGCTTCCTCTTCTACGCAAAGTCAAGGCTGCTTTTTACACGAATTCAAAAGCCTGGGTGGGCGGGTGCCTTCTCGCCGTGTTTCACTGCCAGAAGGGGCCGTCAGGTATCGTATTCTTTGCGGGTGACCACTCGTCGTGTGTATGACAGTTTAGGTTCTATAATCGCACCACTCCCGCGCCATGGACGAGTACGGTCTCGTCTCGAGTGATCCCCCATGGAAATGGGTTGTCGAGAAGCCGTGTTTTGTCTCTTGGAACCATAAAGAGGAGGGACCATCAAGTCTTGGACAACTGTCGCCTGTAAATTCGACGTCGAAATTGACCATTCATATTGGTTGGCGACCTGAAACCAACGAGCTGTTGATAGCTTTACATCTTCCGGTATCGATACGCGCTTCAAGACATCCTCGCGACATGTTCATGATCATCCCATGCGACTTTGATATCTCAAGGCTTGATTTGAGTTTTGCTCCCGTGCAAGCCGATGGACGACTTGATCTAGAGAGTGCCGGTCTTGCCGACTGCAATCTGTTCCACGTTCCGTTCAAGTTGTCTAAGCCTTGCAATGTTGTCATGCCGCAAGCGAAACGACAGAAGCCTGTCAAAGGCACCCCGAAGGAGTTGATGGCGCTACTGAAGTCCTTGTCAGAGACCTCGACCTTCGATACATACTTCAGATTCGACACCTTTGCACAACTAGAGCTGAGGAAGGTTTTTGCTTCCGCCTCCCAGTACAACACACCTCGAATATTGCTTGAAAGCATGTACGATGGTCGCGGAGGCGGCTTCAATCTCTGGCTCAATCAAGGCTTGGGTCTTGAGCCTGTCGATGCCATCAAACTGGACGTCAAGAAGTCTGACTCGTATGCAGAGCCACCCCGACAAGATATTCCACCTCCGCCATATACTTCCGACATTATTCCATCATTGGATCTGAACAAGCCACATGTGGAAGTGCCTTTCAGTGATGCAAGTGTCGCCTCTGTATCTGCATACAAGGATAGTGATGCCGAAGGTGTGCCAGAGACGCCGTTCTGGGTACGCATGCGACGAATCATGGACTATCGATCACCTAGTGTTGAATCCCCTGTCAGACAAGGCAGGTTCAAACGTGCTGCTAGTCTCGGGTCGCTCTCAGAGAAAGATGCTCGTCTAGAAAAGCAGATCTGCTTGTTTCGATCACCCACTTTCGGGCCCATGTTACAAGAAGCCTCTGCCCCTGTCCCTGTCGTAAAGACTATAGCAGACCACCAGGACGTAGCGATCATCTCAACGGGATCATCGGATGACAGGCTCGATGACATCGCTCGTTGGTTATACACTGCTTGGAGCGTTTTACCATCTGCCCACCACGATCTACGCACAGAACTCCTCGCCCTCGGCGCAGCTGAAGACCAACCATCTTTTGCCAACCTTCGCGTCCAGTGCTCCACACGACTAGCATTTGCCGCAGCACGAGCACCAAAGCAAGCATCAACATCACCCGTTCTGACAGAGATGTCTGAAGCTGAAGCACATATTCAGGAGATTGTGCGATGGATTAATGATGTCAGAGCTGATGGTGATGTGGCGCTGATGCGTGAGCTTGTTGTTTTGGCGGGTGCTGCGATGGATGTTGTGGAGTCTGGAGTAGATGTGAGGGCTGAGAAGATGGAAGGATTCATGATGTGTAAAGCGAGGTGTATTGCTTCTACTTGCGTTCTTGGACGCGCCGTCACGACTTTGTGATTTTTGTCTGAATCAATTTACCGCGGTTCTCGAACAGCACACCGCAAAGCCGCTTTGTCAACTACTTTCAATATCCGCCCGACATACTCATCATATCCAAGCATTCATTCAAGCTCAATCTGCAGTCGGGTATCCTCAAACATATATATATACAACTATTTACCTGTCAACCTATCCACACAAAGCCGTCCTGTTATAACTCAACCCATGTCCAAACCTAAACAAAGGATCCTCAGTATCAAACGGCACGTCAGCAACCTGCCCCTCCACCGCCTCCATACTCCTCGGCATGTCAAATGGCAATTTGCCCTCCGGCTTCCACCCATCAACATTGAACACCACATCCAAAAACGCATCAACACTAGCCCCATAATGCCCAAACAGCGCCGCCGCCTCTTGCGCAATTTCCGGAATCACCGCTGGTCTGTCGAGCAAAATATCCACTATAGTAGGACAGGAGTTGAACAGTTCTGAATGTGAAGCTTTTTGCGAAGTGTTGAAATCTAGACGTCCTTCGTGGTAGCGTTGGCGGAATGGTGAGCCGCGGGCTTCGTAAGGGGTGCTGAGGCGGAGGAAGCAGAAATCCGCTTTGTAGGGTTGGTCTACGGTTTGTAATCCGCGGGCTTCTAGATATGAAGAGTTGAAACCTCTGGCGTAGAATTTCACGCCGTCGGCAGGGCGGAGGGGGAGGGTGTTTATTTGATTGGTGAGTAATGTGTATGCACGTCTTTGCGTTTCATTCCCAACGCGAGAGAAATAGGCATTCCCCACTACTTTTTCCGCGGCTTCTGGGTCTACGAATCTGTGGTCGAATAGCCCCAACAGGAATTTCTCTTCTAGTAGTTTTCGGACGGAAATGTCGAGACGGGATTCGGGGATTTGGCCAGAGGTTACGAGATCGATGAGTAATTCCGTGCGGATTTCACCGCCGAATTGATCGACGCCGGCGTCCAGGACCATTTTCGCTCTTTCCAGTTCGGTGGTGTTTTCGACGCCCCAGGCGCGTGCTGGTTCGATTATACCGAGGATTGCTTGGTCGGTGATGAGACCCCAGTCACTCACCACTATACCTGTGAAACCGAGTTCTTCTCTGAGTAAGCCCGTGATGACTGGTTTGTTGAAGCCGAAAGCCACTTCTGGATATTTTGTGCCGATGGGTCTAGCATAAGACGGCATTATCTGTCTTCCTCCAGCTGCAATTGCCGCTTTGAAGGGAATGAGATGGTAGTCCAGGAAGTCGCCGTAGTAAGTATTATCCTTTCCAGTAGCGAAATGCGAATCATTGCCATTCCTACTCGGTCCAGCACCAGGAAAATGCTTCGTAACCGTCGTCACAGAGTTCAACCCCAACTCCTCTCCTTGGAACCCCTTAATCAACGCCACAACCATCGAAGCAGTCAGATTCGCATCTTCGCCGAACGTTTGCCCACTCCTGGCCATGCGTGGTTCGGTAACCACATCGATTTGCGGCTGTAATGCATTCCTGATGCCCACTGCCAGATATTCTTCGCGGACGATGGTGGCGTAGAGTTCAGCGAGAACAGGATCTCTGAGCGCAGCAATACCCAAACTCTCCGGAAATTTAGAAAACTGCCCACTAGCGATGGACGAACCAACGGTATCCGCAAACGCATGTCTAGGATCAGAAGCAACAGTAACCGGGATTTTCAATCTCGTCTGCATCGCCAGATTCTGAATCGCATTATGCCATTCAGCCATTTGGCGGGCTGAGCGAGCATTGTTGACGTTGAAGTGAGAGAGCAATTTTTCGGTTATTAAAGGTGCGGTGGTGAGGTTTCTGGTGCCGTCGGGGATTATGGTGGTGTTGTCGATTGTGCCGTTGATGCCGGCGGGAATTTGCTTGATGAAGAGTTGGCCGGCTTTTTCTTCGAGGGTCATGCGGGAGAGTAGGTCATCGAGGCGGTCGTTTATGCAGAGGGAGGGGTCGAGGTAAGGTAGGAGAGTCGAGTTTGTAGTGTTTTGAGAAGGTATGTTGGTTGCAATATCTGGTTGTGGGATTGCTGAGGTCAGAGGAGAGAGAGCGAGAGCTGAGATGAGCAAATTGCTCCATGAGGGTGATGGTGTATACATCTTGTCACCGACGTCTGTAGTCCAGGTTTATTGTCTCACCTTTTCTAGCAGCGAGATACCTTCTTATACATACTCACCAACCCACAACGTCTTTCCATGCCGCCTCATCTGCCGCTATTCTATTCCTGACTCTGCATATAAATAGTCAGGTGCGTAGAAGCCAAGGTAACAAACCTGTCTTTCTCCAACCATCCTTGCCAAAAGTCTCCACACCCCACATGTAAGATCCCACCTCACTCCACAGATCGCGGAGGAGTTACTATGCGGGAAGGAGGTGCGGTGAGGCTTAGCAGCTCGAGCGTAATGGTAACTACGTACGCCAATGTTAAACACGACCTTGGCGGTGGGGATACCCTGCTACAGCGACCCTTGGCGACATCCTTCGGAAGAGGGAACACCACGTTCGGAAGGAACAGCGAGGGGTGGAATCAAGGGCCGTGTTTCCGAAGATCTTGTGATAGACCACAGGTGCGGTTATCTGCGAATCGAGGTTGTGCACAAGAGATGCCAGGAAGTCGTGGCACTCGGTCCGAGGTCATGATGAGAGATCCGAGCACACGCTAGGGATCTCTTCTTTATAGGCAATAGCGACCGGTGCTCTAAGCAAGGATACAACATTTTTTCACACCATTTGGAGATCGAGTAACAGGGTAACAAATTGTATAATCTGGATGGAAGGTTCCAACGAAGATAATGATAGACGGTCATAAAATTCGCTTAATCCTCGGCCCGCACCACAATGTCCATCCAACCCTACATGCCTACACAACACCTCACCCCTCGACTCCCCCCAACACCACCATCCCAAATCCACACCCCTTCAGACACAATACACAGCACCCCTACCCACATTCTTCGTATACCCAAGGTCAACAAAAGTGCCATAATTCCAATAATCCTGCTGAGTACCTTGACCATCCACTTTAGCCGTCCCCAAGAATTTGGCGGTCCAATATGCAGAGCCGGAGGTGTATTTGTTGAATGCGTATAAGCCCGTGAGTAGATTCTTTTCTCTCAGTGTGAAAGTGTTGTTGAGTTCTGCTTGCTGTGTGCGAGAAGAGCAGGTGTTAGCTAAATACAACAAGAGAAAAGTAGAATGAAATTGTGGAAGGGTTATCAGAGAAGAGGCGCAGGGGGAAGAGAAACTTACAATACTCCATTCACCGACAAAAGTAGGGAATTTGCCATCACCAGCAGAAGTCTTTGCGTCCGAACAGATAAGTGCGGCTTCATTGGCCGAAGTGGCACCTCTACCCGCGAAATAATAATTGTGTATATCAAAGACCAAATTGGCGGTTGCGGGAAACGAAGACGAGAAGTAAGATTCACCTTTAAAGCCATCTTGAAACATGACAGGAATTTTCGAGTTGACGGCAGCGACACGGGAAATGACACCTTTGATGTAAGAAGTCACCCACGCTGCACCAGTATCAGAAAGAGCGAGAGGTGTGCCGAAGAATTGGATATTCCTGTTGTCCACAGGTTCATTGATGGGTTCGAGGGTGAAATGCGATGGAAAGTTCGAGGTTTGGATGAAGTTGATGGCGGCATCCACGGCTTGGTAGGAATAAGTCAAGGCGGTCGCGTTGTTGAACCAGCCGAAATTTCCTTCTTTTTCACCAAAAGCCATGCCGTTTACTCCGCCAGGAAGAGAGTGGATGTCGATGATGATGTGCATGTTGTATTTGTTGATTGCATAACTCGATATAGTTTTGAGGAAAGAGAGCTGGTTACCAGAGTACAGCTGACTGCCGGGAACTTTGACCCAAGCGGCGTAGGTGGTGGGGATACGAAGCAGGGTTGTGTTTGCTGCGGCGAGTTTGTCGATATCGGAGGTTGTGATCCAAGAGGCATATCTCTTTTCCAGCACGGGACCGCATTGAGATCCCAGGTTGACGCAAAGACCCCATTCATCGGGAGCTCCGCCGGAATACTGATTCCAGAATGCGGTATCGATGGTTAATTCTTGGACAAGCCAGCCGCCGAGGTTGACGCCGTTGGCTTTGAAGGTCTTCCAGTTGATGTAATTGGTGCTGGGTGGTGCAACAGCAGCAGGGAGAGCTAGAGACTGCCCGACCACAAAGCTTAGAGCAAGCACGGCGATGGGAGAAGAAAGCATGATCGTTCCAAGTCGAAGAGAAACTGATGTGTTATTCTGCTCATCTCAGCCAGAGGACAAATGCTATTTTATATCGCTTCTCATGCTAACGATCAAGAAGTATCACCGTCTCCAATCTACATGATCGGGACAACGACGTCCGAACTAGCACACAAAACCAGTCCTGCGAAAAGACAGCGAGCCCTAATTCAAATTCTTCTTGTAGTATAAGAGCAGAGGTCACGCTTAAACAGTCTTTCTCGCTTACCATTATAGTCCCCTTGATCGCTCACCCCGCAATGTGGAGACCCCGGTTCCTCCACCTTTTCCGCGCATACGTACGGAAGATCATTTACATGTGTTGCGACATCTTCTCGCATGCGACATGTACAAGATTGTTAATATCCAAGCGATGGTATGCCACTGTAGCGTCGGGGTGAGATGGTCCGATGATGACTGAACATCCAAGTCTCCGCTTCGGTCAGAACTCTGGATCTTGGAAAAGTGCTTCGTGATTGGAGAACCGTTTGCTATGAGGAATCAGTGGGTGGATATGCTTCGGGACCGAGTATGCGGAGAACCTACATGTCAAAGCGAGGAGATCTGGAAAGTGCATGGCGCATCTGCACGAGATTGTCGACTTTGCTAAAAGTCTCACTCTTCCGGTTCTACTTTGCAGGAAGAATCAACGCACTCACGCGCAATTATGGTATGTCGTTTAGTCAGAACCTTGTGTGAATATCTTTTAGCATTTCTTTGGTATACGCCTTGAACATTTTGAACAATCATCATTCTTCCTCCATCTCCATTCTAATCCTTGTCAAGTCTAACAGCAGCATTGCTTTCAATGAAGTTCAAATCCACCTTGTGACCAAGCAAATCACGAATGTTGCTCACAGCATACTTGATCATCGTCGGCCGCTCCAATGACAAACCGAAACCGTACACTCTCAAATCCTTGGGCAGACCCATGGCCTCCAACATTTCAGGTCTGAACATGCCTGAGTTTCCGATCTCGACCCACTTTCCGAGACCCTTGTGGTAGCCAAAGACTTCCATAGAGGGCTCGGTGTAGGGGTTGTAAGCGGGCTTGAAGCGGAGGTTGGAGATGCCGAGTTTGGCGAAGAAGCCTTCGAGGAAAGCCATGAGGCCGCCGAGGGTGAGGTCGTAATCGGCAATGACACCTTCGACTTGGTGGAACTCGGCAAGATGGGTGGCGTCGACGGTTTCGTTTCTGAAGACACGGTCGATGGAGAAGTAGCGGCAAGGACGAGGGTTGGCGGCAAGTCTGTGCAGAACGTAGGTAGAGACAGCGGTTGTGTGTGTGCGGAGGACGAGTTTTGTGGTTTCGGCGTCGTTGTAAGGGTAGCGGTAGCCAATTGAGCCGAAGGCGCCGTCTTGGTGTACTTTGCGCACGTTGTCGTAGTACTTTTGGTAGTCTTGCTTGGGCTGTTCGGTGGAGGCGAGGCGGGGATCGTAGAGTTTGGCATCGGCTTCCATGGCATCCATTGCTGCGTCTGCGGCGGGGTCGGCGCGAGGGAAGTCGGCTGACACGGGGTCTGAGACGTAGAAGGTGTCTTGAAGATCGCGAGCGGGATGTTGCTGGGGGACGAACAGGGCGTCGAAGTTCCAGAAGCCGGTGTCGACGAATCTGGGAGGGAACTTGTTAGTCGGGGTCGTAAAGAAAGAGGAGTCTCAGGGACTCTTACCTGCCAGTGGGCATCTCAATGAAACCCTGGTGGAAGAAGATCTTGCGGAACTCCTCGCGCACCTTCATCAGGGGATGCAGAGCACCAGCACGCTGTTGAGCTCCAAGTGCGGCGAAGTTGTAGGGCTTGAAGTTTGCAGTCTTCCACTCGCCAGACTCGAGCATTTCGGGTGTGAGGTCGGTGTGCTCAACAGGCATCTCCTTTGCGTACTTGGGACCCTTGGACGCAACATAGCTGATGACCTTTGTGACGGTGACCAACTTGCGCTTCTTCAAGTCGGCGAGAAGCTTGTTGTCTGACAGACTCTTGCTGCTCTGGACGCCGGCGAGGATGTCGCGGGTTGTGTCCTTGGGCGAGTCGACCAGCGACACGAGAAGATCGCCGTCCTTCTTGATCCACTTGAGCTTGAATGCATTGCCCTGGCCGACCTTGGCCGAGTCTGCGCCGACCACGCTCTGTTTCCCGCAACATCAGCGACTGCCTCAATCATCATCAGATTTCCATGGAACAATTACCGGAAGCTCCTTCAAGGGCAGTTGGCCTTTGCTGTTGACAGCCTGCCACACCTTGAACTCGTGACTGCCCTCATTGGCGATCTGCTCTCCCTCCTTTGTGAGGACAACCTGCTCTTGGTCGTTGGTCTCGTAGGTGACCATGTTTCTCGAGGCCAGTCTGTCCAGAGCGGCCTTTATTTCTGCTTGTCCAACATTGGGGAGGTCGCTCTCGGTCGCAACGCTTTGCTTGGTGTCCAGAAGATCCAGCACTTCCTGAGTGAGGTCGCGGCCGCCAGCCTGAGCCAGCACCGGTACGGGTCCACGTTGTCCAGGCATTGTGTGATGGGTTGTGGTGATTGTGGAGTGATGCGCAATGCGATGTGACTCTTTCGAAAGTCGCCGGCCAAGCGCCGTCTTCTGAATTTTGCTGACTCGTGGCGGGGATTCAATGCGTGACGCTCCGCCGCCTGCTCGAGTCATGATCATAACTTCATCTTCACCTTTCTCTCAACATCACTTCTCCATGTCATGCAAAGGTCGACTCTTGCTCGTAGGCGATTTGATTTTAATGTTTTGAGTCATCTCAGATCTATCTCATACGCCTCGCGATCAACGCCATCTGTCACTCGCACATGCTCATCCAAACTCCTTCACCACGCTATGCAGAAACAAAGAAACACGAAATGCTACACTTCAAACACTCTTCAAATCTTCCTTCTAAGCTGGAATGTCTTGTTGATCGTTGCTGCCGGCAGCCCTTCGGAGAATCTATCGCGTTCTGTGTTTCTTGTTAGCATCAACTTCGTATCGTAAAGTCATGGAAGTTGTTCTTACCATCTTCCGTCTCGAAGCCAATGGTAATGTCATCGTGTTCTCCGGCATACTCCAATCCTTCAAGGTTGATGAACTTACGTCGCACGCCCTTGCCCCAAACCTGAGAATCTGAGTGTGCTTCATCTTCACCACCTTCTCCATCCTTCTCCTTCTTTGGCAAGCTGAACTTGGCATCTACAAACTTGACACAGTATTTGGCTGGCTTATCTCCTTTGGCTTTCTCAAACGTGTCCGCTGCTTTGATCTGAAATACCATCGCATCTGCATGGCTGAAGTCTTCGAAGAAAGCCGCTATCTTGGTGACATTGCCTAATGTCAAGATCTGGATGCGCACCTTGGTCGCTTCCCATTTCTTGTAAATGGGCACTACCATTCTGCGCCTGGAGATTGCAAATAGCGTGGCGGTGCAGTCAAACTTGACAGTGTATCGAGTGAGTGCTTTCTGAAAGGTATGCAATTCTTCGATTGAAGGGAATGTCAAGGTGCGGGTGGTAGGCGTGGTTGCTGCTGTCTGTACAAATCTCTTCAATCCTTCGCGTCCGTGCTGAGCTTTGCTGATGTCGAGGGATGCTGTCAAGTCTTCTTGTGGTGCGCGCAGGAGTGACACGCTTGGCGCACCTGATGCTGGAAGGCGTACCAAGAGCTCACCAGGGCCTATGATTCATGTTAGCGATTGCTGTAGAAGCAGATGTGGGATTACTTACCAAGATTCAAGCGATCAGTGATCGCACCACTATCATGTATAGCAATCAATCGGAAATGCTCAGAGAGCGTCATATCTCCCTGATCTTGTCCAACTGCTGCATTGGCCTCGCTGACGACACGCACTTCCTTCCACATAAGACCCTGGAACGCTCCGGCAATCGTATCTTGTCCGGTTGACGCTTCAGCAACCATGCTCCTGAGACCGACTCTTGCGACAACTTGCTCGTCTTCGTTTGTTGAGATGCCCTGGAGTACATCGTAAAAGTCCTGTCGTTCACGGCCACTCTTGAACATAAGCGTAGTCTTGCACTGCCTCTTCGAGTCTTGCGTATGGACATTCATGACCGGAGGCTCATTCGCGCCAGACATTTCAAATAGCAGGGGCGAAGTTCTGCAGAGGGGAATACCAGCCATGGTCAGGGACTTGTTAGTTGGATTGGCCATCAACAGAAGCCTGTAGCCGCGATGGAGGTTGGTCTCTCCGAGTCCACTACGAGTGTGCAGCCTTTTCTCAAACACAAAAGCAGTGCAAGATCGAACCTTGTCCTTGGAGAAGGCATTAGGGTTGGTAGAGTCAGTGTGTGCGAGCTCGATTAGATGCGCTTCGTGAATCATACGCTCATCAGCCTCAGGCTTCATGCTACCGTAAATCTTGTTCGTGTAATCGACCATACTCCACAACGCACGAAAGTCTGGTTCCTGGAAAGCGAGATTGAGGGTGAAGCCGCGTGGAAGACGGATGTAGAGACCATGCTCTTTCGACTTCCAGCTAACATCATGCCAAGTCGGTCCCTTACCATAACCACCGTCTCCAGGTTTTATTGCTAGGTTCACCAGATCTGCTTGACTCGAGATGACAACTGAAGTCTGGAACGAAGACTTACTCCTGATCATGGTGAGAACGCAAGGTAGAATGACACGATCAGTGTCCACTTCTTCCGTGTTGATCGATGCGCTGACAAACATCCTGCTGTAGCAAAATACATCTCTCGTATCACCAAGTGGTAAGGCTTCCAAGGGATCCGCTTCTTCGTAGTCATCTTGGGCGATCAACGCCTGAGAGGTGCTGCCGCGAAGAAGAGATGCGACATCAGACGCAAAGCGAGGATACTCGATCCACATGGTCGTATCTTGGCCTTGAATCAGAGATTGATGGGGAGGCATAACGTTGTTACGGCTCATCGAGAGTGTAAAGGAGCGTAGACTTGCGCGTACGACATCCATGTCTCGCAGAAGAGTATCTTGTGGAGAGTCAATTTTCGAGTGTGGTGAATCGGCACCTGACAACACATCTGTAAGGATCCACCACGTTTTTGCAACATCAACATGTGCTTGTGTGAGAGTCTCAGGTCTGTTTGCTCCTTTGGGTGTATTGCGAATCTGGGCGGTCAGACCTGCGCGACCCTTGTGCAGCCACCAGATTGCAGCGCGAGTCCACTCCCGGATGGTACAGCTTTGGATCGGTCGTTCGCGCTCAGCGGTGAGGCGGAACACACCTCTCATGTGCGCGACACGCATGCCGAAATCGAAGAGAGCGTCATACTCTGCAGTACCCTGGACGTGCTCTGATGGAGACGCGTTACGGTAGGAAAATGCAGAATTGGATCTGCCGTTTGCGTCATACGAAGGTGCAGGAAGCAGTCCAGGGGTGAGACCAGGGGTAAGTCCGGGGGTTAGACCGTTGACATTCGCTGCATGAGGGGCCAGAGATTGCTGGGAGAAGTAGCTTGGGCTCGGACCACGACTTGGGCCACGGCTGGGAGGTGGAGGCAGAGGATGACTAGCTGATGGATTCACCGGCCGCGAAAAGTTGTTTGGCTGTAGAGAAGCAGAGCGGACCGAAGAAGCTGGTGAAGAAGAAGGCATGAAGTCGGAGGGTAATCGTTGTCGGTAGCTCGAAGCTGAGTGTGCCGAGTCGTTCGTGTAGTGAGAAGAAGAAAAAGACGGTTGCATGTTCCTAGTCTGAATGGGAGGTACTTCCGCCCTGACAAAACCATCGTGCTGGCCAGGAATTTCTGGAAGCGGGTGTGATCGATGTGGAAGTACAATGGGAGGTGGTGCCTGATCAGGAGATGCGGATCTGAGATGGTCAGGGATCTCGGAGACGAAGTCTGTAGGCGCGACCATGGGCAGTTGCGGACTACGAGATCTGCTCTGTCGAGGAGGAGAATTTGGACTAGGCGGCCTACGCGGATCCAATTCCTCAGGGGTCACTTCTTCGTAATCAAGTCGTGACAAGCGTCGCAGAACTCTGCCTTCTTCTTCTCGGATCATGCTCTGCCGTTTGGCCACGCGTGGAGGTAAAGAGCGAGGTTGTGGTGGGGAGTCTTGCAAGAAAGTGGCCAGCTCTGTGTTGTCGATTATTGGAGGGGAGAAAGGGGGCTCAGGAGGATTTATCGTTGTCATGGGAAGTTCGATATGCGGAGGTAGAGGTGGGACTTCTTCGTCATCACTCATTGGTGACATTTCGTGGTCTTCGAGACTGCTGAAAGTGGTAGGAGCACGCTTGAGCATGCCAGGTCTCGGAGCATCATCTTGCGGAGCGTGTTCAGGCACTGGTGGAGGTACGGGTTGAGGTTGCGACTCGAAGAAGGGATGGTTTACAGGATGTGTCGGATCGGCCAGCGAGTTCTTTCGTTGGTAGACATTGCGAACGGCAGGAGCGCTCATGGGATAATTCGCTGCCTGGCGGTGCTTCTCAGCTGCCTGAGTGTCCAGCACAGGGGCCGCAGGTCGTCGCTCTGTTTGTGATCTTGCCAATCTTGACTTTGCTCTTGAAACCTCGATGACTGGAATGTCCGACTCGTCGCCGCCCTCTCCAATGATCTCTGGTGGTGTCCTCACAAACGCGACCGTGACGTTCTTTTTCCTCTTTGGCTTTGTCGAGTATGTTGGTTCAGGGGGGCTAGCAGCCGCTCTCCTTACATCTGAAGCCTCTGGCCATCTCTGAGCAGCGGCGGTATCGATACGCGGAGCAACCAGCTGTCGCGTGCCTTCGCCAGGAATTCTCTCCTTCTCTGTTGATGGCTTGAGGAAGTCGACGACGTCTTCGTTGAGCTTAAAGTTCTTGTCCGAGGCATCATTCTTGCGCAGCAGTTTGCCCCATTTTGAACTGGCCTTGAGACTCATATCGTTGCCGCTGCTTGTTGTGTGGACGCCCAAAGGTTGTATCGAAATTGCGGGGTACGAGGGACAGGGTCGGAAAATAAAGGAGGGCGATCTGTTGACACTGCACTTGGCTTGTGTTTTGTTGTAATCGTGGTTATCAGTACTTCTTTCTCACTCACAGCATGACCACCTCGGTCCATTGACTGCCTAAGAACAGTGTAGGAAACAGGCAGGCAGCAAGTGGCAGGGGGATTGTCTCGAGATCCTCCTCTACATGCCAAGGCCACTTTGATACATAACACAACGGTTGGAGTCAAACTGCGCTAGTCAGGCACAAGCTCCGGCAAAAGGGTAGAGACCCTTGGGCTCGTCCCTCTGTCTGCCCCAAGCGTCGCCTACTTTCTCAAGCCACTCCTTCCAGCGCTTCCTTTTGACCATTGCTATCTCAACTCCTTCAACGTCTTGATTGGGATTCTCATGCCGTACGTTGTGCTTCCTCGTCACAAGCTGCGTCATGTCTCGGTATATGTTCTGGTCGATTTCGAAGCTTCAAAAGTGTTCGATCGCTTGCTCTCTACCAATATCCATACACCGGTGTGACACTCTATCAAAGCCGCGGCTATTTTGAGCTCTCTGACACGACCCCATCACGAAACCTAAATTCCGAGGCTGCCCATCATTCTCCTCGCTGGCCAACATGTTCGTATAAGAACACCGGTCAGACTTACGCGACCTTCTTGATCGAACCTCACTGTTATATCTGGCCTGGAATCATTGTGTCGACGAATCGCAACCGCCGTTGACACAAATTCGCAATCTTTGACGAGTCACTCCCGCAATCTCTGTTGACCCACCAGCTTCCTCTTTCGATCAATTGCGGCGCATATGCAAGCAATTCCGTGTACTGCCATATCAGAAGTTCTCATGACTTTGCGGCACACGCAAGCGCAACCACGTCTTACTGTTTCTCGACCTTTTCGCTTGAGCAATTAGACCTCACTCCGGTGTTCTCTTCGATATGATTCAGACACAATCTCCAACTGACCTCAAAATCGTTCATGATGGGAATAGGATTGCCTTGGTGCCTTTCTCGTCTTTTCTTTTCTATCCCAATATATTGTTCAACGGCAGCACACCAAGCACATACGGCCACAGTCAGCTGAAAACTGGGCATCCCGTCCGCTCTGCCATACATAAGCAGTTGAACGGCAGATTAGTACTACGGTGGGTGACCACG
>JGI24891J29808_1000548_pt1 | contig 18435 bp, 34 predicted proteins | sample FreactcultuFSWF8_FD_29808 | JGI IMG/M metagenome (IMG submission 29808) | reverse complement strand
ATCACATAATTGCTGAAGTTATAATCTCAATTGTAATGGAAATTATTACGTTTACATTGGGTTATGTATTCGCACGTAAAAAGATCTGGAATAAAATCCATGATATGTTTGATAGAGAGCACGGAGTAACCCATGAATAATCTAGGGTTATGGTACTTTATTATCGCAGCGTTTGTCTGGGTTGTTACTTCCGTCTATTTTGCTAAGGGAACGGTGTTTAACATCTATGATGATGTTTTAGGCCCAGCAACTCTTTTTGCGGTAGCATGGCCATTGATAGCAATTGTTTTTATTATAGCCATTATATTTGGTATGGGGCTGTTGCCTCTATATGCTTTTTATACAATGCTGGTTTATTTAATTAATAAAAAGATTATTAAGAAATAGAAAGGAGATAATATGGAATCAGACTTGTCAAATTTTTTGAACATAGCAGTTGCATTGGCGGTAATTCTTCCACCAATGGTAGGATTGCTTGCGTTCTTTATTTGGATTGCTGATGAAGTACAGAATGAGGCAGAAGAATAGGATTAGGCCCCTATAGCTTAATGGATAGAGCTAGTCGTTTCTACCGACCAGATGTGGGTTCGATTCCTACTAGGGGTGCTACACTGTTAGAGCGAACGACGCAGGTCTCGGGAAGACTTAAAACTCGCCCTGGTCGGGCTACCGATTGGAATCTCCTGCAGGAAACTGAGTAGTTCTGGCAACAGAATTATGGGTGCAAATCCCATCAGGAGAACTAGCTGTTGGTAGTATCTGCATGGGTTTCTACCTCCTTTTGTCCCGTGAGTGCTACCAACAGTATTTTTTTTGACAAGTTCGTATTTAAGTGCTACTATTCAAATATGGGAAAAACTAGTAGAGATTTATTAAGACACGGTGCCGGGTTAGTTGTTGGTTTAGAGATGATTAAATTGGGTAACCGTTTACAAGAGAATGCGAAACAAATGAAAAAAGAAGCAGAAGAAATCAAACAACAGAACGCTGAGAACGTGGTGTGGGAATACCGCTTTGAAGAATTTGTTGTAGAGAATATTGTTGAAGTCACTTCAGAATTAGTAGAAGCTATATTGCGCAATGGAGTCGAAGTAGATCCAGCTATTATGGGTAAGGCAAAGGAATTGATTGACACCATGACCGCAATATTGAATTTTTATAAGGACAAATAATGGAATTAAAACTAAGTGTTAGTATCGGTGCCACCATTCAAGTAAAGAACGATAAAGGTGAGTGGGACTGGATTAAGCCAGAAGTAGGGGCAGAAGTGTCTCTTAATCAGCATGATTTAAGACAGGGCGGTAAGGACAACTCAATGCTCCAAGCCGTATTTGCCCAACTTTGGGATGAGGTCGTAGGCCCACAGTTCTCTACTGTTGTACAAGACCTGATTACTCAACAGTTGCCACCAGCTGAAACAAGTGAAGAAACAGTTGATGAGAGTGCTAATGATAAGGTAGAATCTTCTATTAAACAGAACGAAGATGAGTACTACTAAATGACTGTAATAGCTGCAGCAGTAACTAAAAAAGATGGAGTCGTCATTGTAGGCGACTCTGAAGTAACTTCTAATTTTACCAAGGACAACGATGGCTACAATAAGCTATGGGTTGAGAAAGAAAATGGACAGTTTATCTTTGGTGGCTGTGGCGGAGTGCGTGCCATGCAAGTTATAAAGCACTGGACTAGCTGGCCTTTCTATCGACCAAATACCGACATCGAAGAGTTTATGGTTAAAGAAGTTGTGCCAGCAGTCCACGGTGCATTAGACGAGCACAACGCTTTAATGATCAATAATGATACAAAAGAAATATCATTCGATGGTGCTTTCATAATGGCCTGGGAAAATACCTTGGTGGTCATTGAGGAGGACTTTAGTGTTATGTCGCCGGTAAGTCAACGATATGCCATTGGATCCGGTCAAAGTGAAGCCTTAGGACACCTAGGCAACCAACCCCCTTACACTAAAGAAGATGTAATCGAATCTGCAAGGAAGTCTTTAATCACCTCTATCGGTGTTGGTGGACCTTTATGGGTGGTCACCACCAAGACAATGATTGTAGAGCAAATCCCATAATATTTGACATCTATATCATTAGATGCTATGATTTTATAAACAACCTTAGTAAGGAGCAATAAATGAATAATCCAATTATGCCAACCAGGAAGCCTAAGCTTCAAGAAGTAACTGAGCCAGAGTACGGCGAATCTATCAAGAGCACGACACGCGCGCAAAAGCGTCGTGAGAGCGCAGAAGATATCAACCTCACTAACGTAGACCTCATTTTTGAGAAACTGACTCAGACAATCGGAACCACCGACATTTCTTCACCAACCGCAGATATTTCACCATTCGAAATTGATCAACTAACAGAAGAACTTATTTCTGTACGTGATGCTAAGGACATCGTTGAAGGCCGCGAAAGTGCTTTGAAGGCATACGCTACCGAAGTAATCAACAAGCGCATTGCACTTACTGGATTAGACCCGGCCACTGAGAGTGGGTATCTGGTTAGTCCTGAGAACGGTGTTAAACTATCAAAGGAAGTATCTGGAGGCAAGCTCAACGTAGACATTGATCTATTAGAAAAGAATCTAGATGCAGATCAGTTCAAAAGCGTCGTCAACAAAGTAACCACCACGGTTGTTACGGAGCTGCCTGATTCCTCGGTTAAGACTGATGTAACAACAGTATTTGTTTTGAACGAAGAAGCTTTAGAGAAGCAACTTAAAATTGGTTCCATTGGTATGGAGCAGATCCTTTTAGCCACTATACCAAGCAAGATGCGTACTGCTTTCTATGTCAGAAGCCTATAAACGGCCTAAGCGAGTAATAAAGCTCAGAGACGACGAGAAGTTATTCACCGTCGGTATGGCAGCTGCATTCTTTGATATTACTGCTCATGCTCTGAGAATGAAAGAAAAGCATTTATTTGATAAAGATGGCAATAAGATAGAAATTAGCAGAACCCCTGGGGGTGACCGCCGATACAGCCTAAATGACATTCTTCAGATTGCGCACTCCCTTCGCAGATCGAACAAGATGACTGATAGGCAGTTAAGGCTCATCATCCTCAGGGTTGATGCATTCAAAGAGCCAGTACTCAAACATAGATTAAGATTCAGAAAAGGCGACAACCCACAATGAAAAAGAACACATTCTTAATCTTCGATGGCACAAATGTATTCATTAGAAGCTTTAGCGGATTAATGCGACAAGGTCTTACTGCCCCAAATGGAGAAGGCACCTGGGGAGCTTTTGGTGCGTATAACGTTGTATCAAATATGATTAGAAAGTACGAACCATCACACGTTCTAATCGCTTTTGATAAAGGCAGAAGTTCTAAGCGTTTATTGATTGATCCAGAGTACAAAGCTAATCGTAAAAAAGATGATGAAGCGCCACGCAATGCTATGGATGAGGCATTCCAATTAGAGTACAAGCCTCAAATGAGCATATTTATGCACCTTTGTTTAAAGAGCGGGATACCGTTTATTAGGATAGACAACGTTGAGGCAGACGATGTTATCTCGACAGCAGCCTTGAGTTTTGCACCAGTATTTGATCAGGTTGTCATTGTCAGTGCAGACCATGATATGCAGCAATTGATTCGTAATAACATAATCGTTGTTAAACCTAGTATTAGTTACAAGGACATTCAAGAAGAACGTTATACTACGGAAACAATCATGGCTGAGTGGGGCGTAGAGCCGTGGCGTCTACCAGAAATTTGGGCGTTAACAGGTGACCGAGGAGACAATATCAAAGGCATTCGAGGTATTGGACCTAAGAAAGCTACCAAGATGATTGCTGAATACGGCAACTTAGAAACGTTGTTAGCATCCGATGACCCTAAGATTATTGATAATATCGAGATCGTAAGAAAAGCATACAGTCTTATAGAGTTAGGCATCGATGAAAGCATTCCGTTGCCACCACTAGGTGACTTGCAATTTAATCCTATTAAGCCGGATGATTGCGATGCAGGAGACCTGGAGCAACTCTACGATTCGTTGGGCTTTGTACAGATTAAAGATAGATGGAAGAAGAATAGCCTGTGGAGCGACGGTCCTCAATTCGGAAGAAGGCTATGAAAAGACAATGGATAATCAATCCATCTATTGACATGGTCAGCGTGCTAGAGCAATACGGTAGATTTCTAGAAACAGATTACCGTATGTGCATCGAGCATCTAGAAATACCACATACTTTTGAAGAGTATACCGAGAACACTGGCCGTAAGTTTATGATCATTGGATCTCGAGAAGCTCCAGGATTGCTGGCTAAGAGTGTATTCTTGTGCCTTAAGTTAGCCGGACCATCTAGCGTAGCTGTGAAGGTGCCCTCATTAGATGAGAGTTTCCTGGTCCAGAACGTTCTAGAGCATCACGCAGGAGATATTAGTTATAAGATCTTTGTAGCTCACAATGATGAACTAAAGCTGAGCAACGAATGGCGTGAGGAACTGGAGAATTCTACCGACCTGATCGTATTTGGTGATCAGAATGCCATGGAGACTTTCCGTGAGTACGAAACAGTAGATCGCCACGTATGGGAACACGGGTACAAGTTTAGTTTTGGCATTTTGCGTGCTGAGGATCTGACACCTTCAATGATTAATGAGATGTGCTTTGACTTCTTTTCTTATTATGGAGAAGGCATCCTAGCCCCAAAGTTCTACTTTATTGTAGGTAAGCTCACTAGATCAACTGTTAAGTTGATTAGCGCAACGATGTCTAATATGTACGGTGATTCAATCACTAGCTACCGTAACAAACTGTCGTTTACTCAAAAAAGTTCATTAATTGGCGACTTAGCAAAGTTTAAACATATTGCTAAATATATCCGTATTGAGAACTTGAAATCAAAAAGTTTGCGTGATACTCTATATGGAGACATTCGTCTTGTTGTTGTAGATGATCTTGAAGAAATCAGTGACTTCATTAAAAAATGGAACGAGAACATTAGTACCGTTGCCATTAATTATGATGATGACATGGAAACTTTAGATCTTTTAGAAGACATGATGGTCTTGCGTATTTGCAGTGTAGGCAACATGCAGTTCCCAGATTTCTTTGAACAGTATGATACGGTTGATGATTTTAACGTTTACACTAACGATACCGGAGAATTTTAAAATCTTACATTAGTAAGTAATAGTAGAAGGAAAATAATGGCAGTAAAAATTAATAATCATAGAAGATCGGCTTCATCGTTGTTGTTTAGAACGGCGTTGTTTATCGGTTTGACAATCGCTTTTACAATTATTATTCCATTGTTGATTGTGCTTTCGCCATTCTTATTGGCGGGCACTACAGTCAACGCTCTTACAGAGATCGCTGAAAATAGAAAAGATAACAGTCGATCCAATGAATCTGATAAGAACCAGTGGAATGAATTTGTTAACAGTATGAATAAATGGAGCAATGAACTATAATGGATAGATTAGCTCAACCAGGAGATATCATGTTCGAACGTAACATTGGTATCATTGCGAGTAGGCGCCAGGAGGTCCAGATCTTCAGCGATGGATTCGTGTATATTGGATTCATTTGTGGACTAGATGAAAACTGGATTCAATTGTACGGTCACGAAGAGGGCGACAAGGATAACTTTAGTACTCAGTGGAGATTTCTTCTGATTGGTAAGGAAAACATCTCTGCCGTTGGCCCAACTGGCCGCAGTATCCACGACGTTGATCCAGAAACCCGCGAATGGATCGAAAAGAAGATTAAGATGTTCTCAGAAGTTTCTGATAAGTTTTTGAACAGTAAGGGTGTTAAGAATGACCGAAAAGAAAAGTTTTAACGGAGACCTTGCTAATTACGATGATGATAGCTACGATGATGTCGTAGAAGTTGTTGCTCCTGAAAGCAAAGAAGAGTTTGTAAAAGAACTAGACTTGAAGAACGCTACGCCTAGAGAATTATTGCTATACTTTGCAGACAGGTACAAGGAAGTTCACGGATTCGAGCACAAGGTTGAATGGGTAAAAGAGATAGCTATCTTTAAGAGTTACAAAGAGCGATTCGATATATACGCTGGACCCATGATTGCTTTGTTGTTTGATAAGCATAAGGGTAAGTTGAATGATATGGTGTTAACACCTACTGCTTTTACAAAGGGCAGTAAGTGGATCCAAGATACTTTGTACATTGAATTACAACAGGACAGAATTAAGGAAGAGAGCCGAGTAGGTTCAGAAGGGTTATTAGAAGCAGATGAGTTCTTTAAACGATTCGTTGTTTGATTGGCAGAAGGATTACGTTAATCTCAAGTATGAGTTCCTTGAGGATGACGAAGTAGATTACCTATCACTGAAGTATCCACAGTTCGAGACGTTCAACCGCAATGGTTGCCCAACGTGTGAGGACAAGTCGTGCGGTGACTGCAAGATTCAGCTACAGCTGTACAAGCACTATCTCCGTGCAGGCATTGGTCTCAATTACCAACGTTTGGATTGGGCAGATTACAACGGTGACCACAAGGCACTAGACCTCGCCAACATCTACCTAAGTCAGCACAAAGACTTTGTTAAGGGTGGCATGGGATTGATGTACCATGGAAGTTGGGGAACAGGTAAGACCCTCCTCACCAGCCTGGTTGCTAAGGAATTGGTTAAGCTCGGCTACTCTGTCTACTTTGCTACTTTTACTCAGATGGTGGACGAGTTCACTAGAGGATGGGGAAGCAACGAAGACAAGGCACGTTTTGAAAGCAAGGTCGTTAAGAGCGATGTCTTCTTCCTAGATGATATTGGTAAGGAGTTCCGAACCAAGAACAATCTGAGTGAGGCTACGTTTGACCACGTATTGCGTCAGCGTGCGTTGGATAACCGTCCAACTTTCATTACAACTAATATGACTACTGACGAGTTGAACGAAGGATATGGAAGTGCTATATTCTCTTTGTTGAAAGAACGTATGATTGTTCACAACATGGAAGGTGTCGACTATCGTGAGTATGCTCGCAACCGTACACTGGATGAAATTAAGAGCGGACAAGTAAGAAAGATTATCTAAAATGGATATTGAAAAGAGCTTTATAAGGCATTTTGCCAATCTAGAAAGTTTTAACGAGATTTGGGCAAAGGGTGTTCGTAGTGAGCACTTCTTTGACGAGGGAGTGCGAGAGATATTTGACTACAGCATCTCTTATTACATTCGTAGTGAGTTCAAGCAGACAGTAGACCAAAGCTTTCTTGAGACTAAGTTCGAAGATTACTTCGTACGAAACCCATGGCCTGAAGAGGAATACCTAATCGGTGTTCTGATTGAAGAGCTTATGACTAAGTACCGCAAGGCTTCTACCCAGAGTGCATTGCTCAAGGCAGCTAACGCTTTGGAGGAGGATCCTGAGGTCGGCATCTCTATGGCTTTGAACAGCCTGACGCAGATCCAATCTGATACTAGTACTCGTGAAAGAATTGAAATCTATGGTCAGGGATACGAACGTCGTGTCAATGACTACGTAGATGATGTTCTAAACAGTGACAAGGACAAGCGCGGAATCTACTTCGGATGGGACGATATAGACAACCACATGTATGGCATCCAAAAGGGTGAGCTTGCAGTTGTCGTAGGTATCCCCAACGTTGGTAAGTCATGGGTTGGAGCAAAGATTGCTGTAGAAGCAGCACGTCGTAAGCAGAAGGTTTACTTTGCTTCACTGGAGCTACGCAAGGAACTTACTCTGATGCGCCTGGACTGCTTAGTCAGTGGTGTTCCATACGGTAAGTATGAGCGTGGTCAGCTATCTCCCAACGAACTTAAGCGTCTCAAGGAGGCACGAGAGGAAGTTATGGAGTTCGGTGAGTACCTGCTTATTGACTCACCAGGACGTAAGAGCGAGCGTAGCGTTATGGAGCTTTACTCAAAGGCTAAGCACTGGGGTGCAGACATCATGGTGGGTGACCAGTTATCATGGATCACAACTGAAAAGAGCTATGGTAATGCGAGCAACGTTCAATCACTACAAATGGCTGAAGTCATTACTGACGTAGCCAGTGTTAACCGAGAGATGGGTATGGCCTCTGTATGGCTAGCACAGTTCAACCGTGAAGCCACTAAGAGCAAGAAAGGCCGCGGAGGACTGGCACAGATCGGTCTCAGCTCCCAGATTGAACAGGTTGTTGACTGGGCATTCGGTATTGGTTGCACTAAGGAAATGAAGCAGCAGGAAGCCCTTGTTATGGATATCCTTAAGAGCCGTCGCAGTAACTTGAAGTCCTGGATGATGGGTTTTGAGTTGCAGGAGCGTACAAGCCTGAACGTAGTCCGGGAGTACGAGGACAATGGCAACGAATAACGTACTCAAGGATATCTTCAACGGTCTTGATGCACGAGTGGTATTGCAGGACATCCTAGGTGTAGGCGAACTCATCGAGAACGGTGACGAATACATCCATAGTTGCCCTCTACCATTCGGCGTACACAGGAACGGTGACAGAAACCCGAGTGCCAGTCTCAATAGAGAGACTCTGTTATTCAACTGCTTCACTTGCGGAGGCGGTAGCATAATCTGGCTAGTTCAGAATTGCATGAACGTAAGCCGTGAAGATGCTATCGCTATCCTCAAGAACGAGGTAACAGCACTAAAGGTGGAGTCCGTAGAGGACTTTATCGAAAGGCTGGAGAACGTCTTTGCTACAGAAGGACACGCCAAGCTAGATATCCCACATTACAGCGATAACATCATTAAGCGGTGGGAAGGTCCATGTGACTATCTAACAGATCGTGGGATCACCCAAGAGGTGCAGCGTCAAATGCGCACAGGGGTAGAGCGCAACCGCATTGAGATGGCAAAAACCCCCATGGGGGAAGAGCAGGTAACCCTCGACAGGGTAGTATTGCCTCACTTTATGGAGGGTAGGCTCGTGGGCTGGGTCTCTCGGAAGCTACAGGATATCTCTGGTGTGCCTAAGTATAGGAATAGCAAGTCGTTTCCACGGGGCGCCTGGCTATACAACCTCGACAACGCCCGAAATTTTGATTCTATTTATGTAGTGGAAAGCCCCATGAGTGTTCTCGTTATGAAGAGCCGTGGGATCAATAACGTGGTGGCCACATTCGGTGCTAAGGTAGATAAGAGCCAAATGGAGCTTCTCCGCAACTTCTCAAAGGTAACAGTATTCATGGACGGTGATAACGCTGGAAGGCTTGCCACCGACAACATTGTAGGGAGCCTAGGAAACTTTACAAAAGTCTCCGTAATTATGACTCCTGACGATGAGGATCCTGCTACACTAGAGAGTATCCCAGGGACAGTGAGCGCCTTAGAGTGGCAATTTAGTCATTCGATGGCTTGACAATCCCCGCGATATTGCTGTATAATAATATTTGTCATCGTGACATTTGTAATATAAACCAAAAACTAAACTAAAGGAAACTAAAATTATGGCATTAAAGAAAGGCATGGCAGCTGTTCGTGAGAGCATTGAGCGTTCTCAAGGCAAGAGTAGCGGTCCTAAGACCTACACCGAAACTAATTGGTTCTACTGGACACCAACGGAAACCAAGGCTCTCCGTTTTTTGACAGACTCCCAAGACATTTTTGTTGTACCTGTACACGAGAATGTTCCTACTCACGATGGTAAGAAGAAGACTTTTGTCTGCCGTACTGCTTTCGACGCGACTTGCGAGCTTTGTGCTCGTGGACATGGTAACCCAGGTGCCTATCGCCGTGACGTAGGTTATGGAGTCGCTGTACTCCGTGAGCCAGTCTACGAACAGGTAGGTGATGAGCGTAAGATAAATGGTTACCGTGACGTAACCACTGAGTACACCGAGACCGTAGACGGCAAGAACGTTACTAAGAAGAAGCCTTACGTGGGAATTGTATCCCAGGGGATGCGCAACTTCTGGAATCAGATTGCTGTTATCTCAGAGAAGTATGGTTCACTCCGTGACCGTGAGATCGAGATCCTTCGCCAAGGCGCGGGTACTGACACGACGTACATGGCTTTTGCGCTACCTGAGAAGGCCATCGAGAACATCGATGAGCGTTACAAGAAGTTTATCCCTGACGTAGAGTCATTCCTTAACCGCATTGGAAGCCAGGAGTACTACGATGCTCAGCTCCACGGTATCGTTAAGGAGAAGGAAGCGCCTAAGAGCACTCCTAGCTCAACTGTTAGCATGGTCGTAGAAGATGACGACTATGCTGAGGATGAGTACGTCTCTATCGAAGAAGAGACTACTGCTGACCGCTTGCGTCGCAAGATGGCAGACCAGCAATAAGTTTGGCCACTCGGTGGGGTCTGTCCTTCCCACTTCCCGCATTCTTCACCGGGTGGGCCGCCCCCTTCACAATCAATATAGTCAGGGTTAAATCTATCTTTAATCTGGGTTTTCTAGGCCCCTGACTATATTGGTTGTGTTATAGTAAGGATCAATATGACAGACAAGTTAGTTCACCTACACACACACTCAGAGTATTCTTTCCTCGATGGACTGAGTACCATTGACCAGATTGTTAATCGAGTAGTTAGTCTCGGACAAGAAGCAGTCGCAGTTACCGACCACGGAGAATGCGGTGGTCACTTACGCTTGCAGCACGCAGCTGATGCAGCAGGCATCAAACCCATTTTTGGTATGGAGGGTTACTTCACAGAAGATCGTTTCGAGAAGTCAGGTCGTAAGGGTGAGAACTATGACCACATGACTATCGTCGCCATAAATAATCAAGGTCTGGAGAATCTCTGGGCTTTGAGTAGCATGGCATACATCGAAGGTAGCTACTACACCAACCCACGCTTTGACTGGGAACTCCTAGAGCGTTATAACGAGGGTCTTATTGTCACCGGTGGTTGTATGGGTGGATGCATTGGTAAGCACCTTAAGGATGGTGAGAACCATCAGAAGGCTGTGGAGCGTATCTCTCGCTATCAGGCAATCTTTGGTGATCGTTTCCACCTAGAACTACACACATACTTAGACCCTGAGAGCAACGAGTGGAACCTGCGAGTGGCAGAGGCCGCATTGGACTACAGTGTTCCTCTTATTACGGTCAGCGACTCACACTACGCTGAGCCTGAACAGTGGTACGCACACGAACTCATGACTGCTATTCAGATGGGTAGGACTATCAATGACCCCACTCGCTTTCACTATGGACCAAACCAGTTGGTCATCTTCTCCGAGGAGGAGACCCGTCAGCGCCTCAGCTACCTACCTGAAAAGATTGTAGACCAGGCAATCAGTCGCACCAATGAGATTGCTCAGATGTGCGATGCACGTGTACCTGGTGCTCGCAAGATGCCAGTGTTCTTTCCAACTCCAGAGATGGATGAGCGTAAGATTAAGGAAGCTGCCGAGGCAGGCTTTGAGAAGAAGATTGTTGGCCACGTAGCCGATGATTTACTAGAGAAATACCGTAAGCGTTTGGACTATGAGCTAGAGGTAATTATCACTCGTGGATTCCCAGGTTATTTCTTAACGGTACAGGACATCATCAAGTGGAGTAAAGAAGAGGGATACCTTGTGGGTCCATCACGTGGTTCAGTCGGTGGATCTTTGCTCGCTTACTGCTTGGACATTACAACTGTTGACCCTATTCCTGCAGGGTTGATCTTTGAACGCTTTCTTAATCCAGAGCGTGTAAGTATGCCCGACATCGATATCGACATGCCAAAGAATGAGCGTCAATTCGTACGTACACACTTGGAAGATAAGTACGGTAAGTTCAACATCGCAAGTATTGGTACGCTCAACACGCTTGGTGTTAAGCAAGCCTTGAGAGACATCTGCCGTGGTCTTGACATTAACAAAGATGATACACAGAAAATCTGTGACATTATCGATGATGACTGGAACATTAAGAACCGTGGTGCTGACTGGGAGACTGTTGAGAAGCAGTACTCCAAAGACTTCTATCCATGGATGCAGAAGTATCCTCAGCTGTTTAACAACTTGCCTGAGTTTGTCAATCACATCCGTCACGCCAGTGCACACGCCGCAGGTATCGTTATCAGTAAAGACTCGCTCATTGGTAAGATGCCATTGCGGTTCAAGAACGACGATATCCGTACTCAGTTCGACATGAACGAAGTGGATGAACTCGGTTTCGTGAAGATCGACTTGTTGGGTCTACGCACATTGAGTACTTTGATGCAAGCGTTGGAACTTATTAAGCGCAACAACGACGGTGAACTACCGTTCGATCACTTTTATGAGTGGAACCAGCATTGGGATAATTACTACGAGGATGAGGCGGTATGGGATACCGTTGGCACTGGTCATAACATCGGATTGTTCCAGATCGAGACAGGTAGTCTACGTTCGTTGGTTAAGCGGTTCCTCCCAAGAAGCATCGAAGACCTTTGCACAATGATTGCTATCTACCGTCCCGGTATTACTCGTGCGGTAGACGCTGAGACTGGTCTCAATCTTCTCGAGATGTATATGCAGAAGCGTGAAGGCAAACGCAGAGTAACGTACAAGCACCCTAAGCTAGAAAAGATCCTTGGCGTATCGTACGGTTCGTTCGTTTACCAGGAACAGATTATGGAGACTTGTGTCGAGCTAGCAGGGTACACCATTGTAGAAACTGACCGTGTCCGAAAGGCTGTAGCGAAGTCTAATTACGAGGACATGAAAGAAGAAGCAGAAATCTTCGTGGATAAATGCGTGGAGAGTGGGATTGATCGTAGGACCGCCGAGTCTATCTTCGATGACATGCGTGCTTTTGGAATGTACGGATTCAACAAGTCTCACGGATATGGCTATTCCATGCTGGCTTATTGGACCGCTTGGACCAAATATTACTACCCCAGGGAGTATATGACCGCCCTATTCCGTACAAACCCCTCAGAGAGCGTTGTATACACCCGTGAGGCCCGCAGAATGGGCATTGAGGTGTTGGGTCCAGACATAAATGAAAGTGGCGGAAACTTCAGTTTAACGCCCTCTGGGAGCATTCGGTATGGTCTGAGCAGTGTCAAGTTCATTGCTAATGCCGCAGATGACATCCAGAAGCTGGGACCGTTCGCTAGTATGGAGGACTTTGTAAACCGTGTACCGGCCAGAAAGGTCAACAAGCGTGCTGTATTGGCTATGATTAAGACGGGGGTTTTTGATAGTCTTTGTGGAAGCCCTCGACAAGCTTTGTACGAGTTTTGCAAACTACGGAAGGAATTTAAGAATGCTGATAATCCTTGCTCTACTGATTGTTTACTTTGCGCTGGTCGACTTTCTGTATTCGAATGCTACGCAACGAACACGGAAGATATCGACAACAGAGGAGTTCACGAGAAAGAACTCCTTGGCACCATGGTTAGTATTGATCCTCTTGCTGATTATCTTGAATTGATTGAAGAAGAGCATAACTTCCCAGGCGAGAAGCGCATGTTCCAAGGTGAGCGTGCTATGATCGGCGGTATGATTTCCAACGTCAAGGAACTTATCACTAAGAAGGGCAAGACTCCTGGTAAGGAAATGTGTCAGCTGTGGGTAGAACTTCCAATACATGAAGTCGAAGAAGACTTGATTGAGGAAGATGCAGAAGAAACAGAAAAGAAGGATGAGAGCGTACAAATTGTTGCTTTCCCTGATACGTATGCTAGGCTGAAAGAAAGCATTGAGGTTGGTACTCCCGTCCTCGTTGAAGTAGAGAAACTTAAAGACGGTCTTAGTTTGAGGAATATATTCAGACTGGACAAGTTGAAAGGAGCAGCATGAGCATGTTAAGGTTGTGGCGTTGTCCAATATGCAAGGATGAAGTGCGAGCACTCGCTACGTCAGTTGCGCATCATTGTCCTAAAGACATGGACAAAGTAACGAATTGGGAAGAAGTAAATGAGTATGGAAAGAAAAATAATGGAATATAGTCAGTTAGAGAACAGTTCGATTAGTCTTAATACGCATGAAGAGAACAAATGCGATGGTGAGGTATGTACGATACATAAGCGTACGAACCACCACATGCGATCGTTTAGACAATTCTATCGGTTTGACCGTGGAATCATGGAGAGGATTTGCCCCCATGGCATAGGACACCCAGACCCCGATGATATCAGTGTCATTAATGGAACCGACGATGGTGTCCACGGATGTGATGGGTGTTGTATCCGTTTTGCCACCGAGGAGGAATACTATGGACGTAACGATTAATGTAGATTCTTATGCGTATGCAGCACTGCAGAAAGAATCACACAGATATAATATTACAATTGAAGAAATTATTGAGCAACTAATAAAGGATAACTATGGCTAAAGATGCTATTGACAAACTAATCAAGGACCTAAACCGGTTTACACCCGAGGGTAGTAGCAAACCTATTGTTCTGCGTGGCAATGATCTAGAACGTATCAATGCGATCCCATGTTTTACACCAGCTTTGGCGTATATGCTCGCCGTTGGTGGCTGGCCTGAGGGTAAGCTCATTGAACTGTTCGGTAAAGAGCACTCCGGTAAATCATCGTTTGCTCTCCTTGCCTTGAAGGATTGTCTTGACTATTACGATGGCAAGAAGCTCGTCGCTTACATTGACCTAGAGCATCGTTTCAACCCAGAGTGGGCGGAGAAGCTTGGTCTTAAGGTGGACGAGAACCTCATCGTTGTTCAACCACCAGACGCAGAAACTGGTACAGACATGATGGTAGAACTTATCAAGTCAAAAGAGATTTGTGCAATCGTATGGGACTCTATTGGCGCAGCTGCAACTAAGCACAGCATGCAGCAGTTGACTGAGAAGAACGACAAGATGGGTGGTAACGCTGCAGTGATGAAGCGTAACGTTCAGACTGTTGCCCCATTGGCCAATCTCTATGGTGTAACTTGTTTCTATCTCAACCAGCTTCGTGCTGATATGGACGGGTACAACCGACCAATGACTCCTGGTGGTCACGCAGTAAAACACGCAATGAGCGTAAGACTTTACCTCCGTCCTGGTAGCGACAAGTACTTTGATAAGATTAACGGTGAGAACGTACAAGTAGGTTTCCCAGTAGTCATGAAGACTGTGAAGAACTCCTACGGGCCTCCATTCCGTGAGGGTTGGACTGACTTCTACAACCAGCCATGTGCGTTCTTGGATCACCCTGGTATCGACACACAACGAGACCTTGCTAGGATGGGTATCCTATTGGGAGTTGCCAAGCGTCAAGGCGCATGGTTCTCCTGGAGGGATATTAAGGAACAAGGTAGAGACAAGTTCTTTGAAGCCGTGTGGTCAAGCGGATTGAAGGATGAGTTTGAAGCAGAGATTGTTGCTGCTACCAAGCGAGGATCAAGCATTACAACGGTAGATGGCGACGACTTCTTTGGTCGTCCAGTCACTGCCGACACACACGACATCGACGATAGTGAGGTATAAATAAAATGATTAATGCAATGGAAGATAAGGTAATCGTACAGGTTACCCAAGTTGAAGAAAAGACTGAGTCAGGGTTATACATCCCAGACAGTGCAACAGCTATGCCCGATCAAGGCGTTGTGGTATCTGTAGGACCAGGTAGATACGCCATGGATGGAACTCTAATGCCGACTGGAATTAATGTTGGTGATGTGGTATTGTTCAATCGTAGGGCAGCACAGAAGATTGAGATTGAAGACGAAGAATACCTAGTATTTCTTTCAGAACACATTCTCGCTATTGTAAAGGATAACTAACATGCAAGTTGGAGACAAAGTAGTAGACATGATGGGTGTAGGCGTTGTTGTTGGAGTATCAACGGCAGGCAATCCAATCGTAGAATGGAAAGATGGCGAGTTCGCAGAGTACGAAGCAGAAGAACTGCTCGTAGTCGACGTACAGTTGCCAGAGGACCTCAACCCAAATAATGAGATTGCATAACAATGGCGTTCATCGATTTAGACAAAGAACAGATTGATACAGCTGTTAAGTATCTAGAGCATTCAGCTAACCAATGCGAGACTAATGGTGAACACTTGAATGCACACAGAATTCGCGGCATTATCAACGAGCTCAACGAAGCAGTTCCAGATTACATTGCTTTTGATGCAGAGGAAATGATGGCACAGGATGCTATGCGATAAAGGCTGTAACATGGTTGTAACTACCGTAGAAAACAATATGCATCTTGTATATACTTCTAAGGGATATGCGTTATACGTTAAATGTAATAAGGAAGGACAATAATGTCGATTATGTATCCTTACTGGGACGATCCAGAGTTAGATAATCTGTTTGTATTAGATAAAGATGGTGCTATTCCTGCAGAGCACGAAGGCATTACGCTTACTGTTGATCCGACTGGTTGGCCTAAGAACCTAGCTGGTGTACGCATTGGTAACAAGTGTTTCTATATCAATAAAGATGATAATAAAGTAGAAATTATATGCGATCCAATTTGGGATGCGTCAATGGGAATTGGAGAATAATGAAAAAGTCATATTTAAATATACTTGTGACTAGCGGCAACAACGGTGATTGGCTGGTCGTAGCGAGAATTCCTGCGGTTGAGTTGGTACTAGCTACATTCCGTAGCCATAAGAAAGCTAAGAAGAGCGCCAATAAAATTATTAAAGCATTGGGTAAAGTATCTAATGCTGATTCAAAAGTTCCCTATCATCCATTGGGTGTTTTTATAGGATCACAGGAGTAGCAAATGGGAGTAATTCAACGTACAATAGATTATATTAAGTATGGTTGCTACCATGTGTGGTCATTGAACGGAAACAATGGTGAGTTCGCTGTGTGGAAATGTGACAAGTGCGATCAGTTTGTAACAGGTAAGGATTTTAATGAGTCAATCGATTAAACTGAATTGCCAGTGCGGCGAAGTTGATTTATCTTTAGCCACAAACGTGCACACTGCATATAAAGTGCATACCAAAAAGATATGTTATATAAATCAATCTGAGTTACCTATCAATTGGGCAGGTGGAAAATGAGACGCGGATATAATCTAGCAAAACAATTCAATAGAATAGAAAACCTTACTTTCACCATCGCTGTATCAGTGGTGCTTGTGGTATTAATTTTGACATTCTCTTACTTCACTCAACCTCAGGAGAGCAACCCTCCTAGCGATACCGTAGTGACTACGACAACTACGACATTGGTTCATTCTCCTGGCACTGTACCAATAGAGTGGGAAAGCAATAATTAATGGCACACATGGATACTGCGCTTTGCCATAACTGTAAGCGTCACTTCGGTTATGAACGACAGATTATTCAAGGAGCTGATGGAACTTGGGTGCACAATACTAGATTGTATGATTTGAAGTGCAACCCATTCGAGCAATACACGGCAGTACCTTTGGAGGAAGAATGACACTCCCCAGAGATTATTACAATAGAGTCCAACAATGGGCACAAAACTTATGGAAGGTAGTATATGCCCCAGGCAACCCCAACGAATGGTCAGAAGAAAACAATGACTGAGTTTGAGAAAGTTGTGCAAGAAATCATGGATATGCACAACAAGAAGCAGCAAGATTACGGTCGACCTGAGCAGGGCGATCCATTCGCTAACGTGCGTGCCAGTGAAGACTTTGGCATCCCGGGCTGGATCGGTGCAGTTATCCGTGCCAATGACAAGGTTAGACGTTTGCAGAAGGCTGCCAAGGGTGGTAAGCTAGCTAACGAGTCTATTGAAGACTCACTGCTCGATGCTGCTGTATACTTTATGATTGCATTATGTTTGTTTAGAGAGACCGATGGAAACAACACCGCATCCTGATAATGAGATTGTAGTAGACGGTAACGTTTGCGCTATTTGCAATAAGCCTATTGAGGCATCACAAGTCGGTGATTTGCCTAGGACTTACTATCACAAGAAGCAATCATCGCTTTACGGTGGCTTTACTTTTGTCAATACCATTAGAGCAGCCGGTTAATGTCTAGAACGTTCAAGCAGCGCATCTCTGACCGTCACGAGTCTGATATCGAAAAGATGTGGCCAGAGGCTAAGAAGACGTTAGCTTCTGGTGCAAAACATGAAAAGGGTGACGTTAAGACCGATGAGGTCCACAACATCGAGTTCTGTATAGAATGCAAGGCTACCCAGAAGAAATCATATAGCATCACTAAAGAAGTCTGGGAGACTATTAAGCAGCACGCAATGGATAAATCGTACACTGCTCGCCCAGTACTAGCAGTTAGATTATATGGCCCTACTGATGTGGAGGAGTCCTGGGGAACCAGAGAAAACTCTCCTGAAAATCTGACAGTAGAACAAGATCTTGTCATCATGGATCTAAACGACTTCTTAGAATTCTACGAAGAATATATAGAGCTGAAAGAAATGGAAGCTAACAGGAAGCTGTAGATAGAAGTTTTAATGAGTAAAACAAGCTATAAATTGATATAGTGATGTGAAGCAAATTGATTTGACATCACCATTACAATCGTGTAGCATTAGTAAAGACAAAGGAGCATAGTGCCAAAACCTGATTTAAGCGAGTTCTTCGAAGTTACAGAGAAATTCTGTAAAGCTCGTCGACTCATCGATGCATTAGAAAAAAGAC
>JGI24891J29808_1000546_pt1 | contig 18586 bp, 30 predicted proteins | sample FreactcultuFSWF8_FD_29808 | JGI IMG/M metagenome (IMG submission 29808) | reverse complement strand
GATAATCCTGAACATATGGATCGCATTCGCAGACTTCGCAAGAATGGTGTCCTGCCGCCAGAGCAACACGCGCCATCAGAACACATTATCAATCGTCTAAGACAGGCTTCTACCAATCAAACTGGTGGTCAAGATATCAAGTACGAGAATGGCAAGACACATCATGTCTCGGGTTCTATGGCATCAAGAACACTAGATCACTATAATGGTCTATCAAAGCCTGCTGATAAGGAAGCATTTCAATCCAAGATTCGTAAATCACATGAAGAACACAAATCAGCCATAGAGGAAGAAGTAATGTCAGAAGAAACAAAAGCAACACTTTGGGGCGTAAGTGCAACAAACAAGTTCCGCACACTTGATGAAGAAACACAGTTAGATGAAATATCGAGTAAGACCCTGCGTTCTTATAAGATCAAGAATGAGGCTGACAGAGAAAAACTTGCAGGTGCTATCGGCATTTCTAAAGATGGTAAAACAGTAGGTGATAAGACGAAAGAAAAAAATAAACTAGACAGTCGAATTAGAATGGATTACTTGGCCAGTAAGAAAACTTATCCTAATATTGGTTGGGATAAACCTGCTAAAGTAAATGCTACTGAAGAAAACATTTCAGAATCAAACGAACCAAAGGTAACACCTTACACTGCTGCTAATCGCTACCATGCTGTTGAGTCTGCTGTTCGTGATATCATGTCACAGAATCAGAATCTAAAGAAGATCGCCGAAGAAGAAACATTCCGNAGAAACAATCCAGGTCTATTCAAGGATAAATAAGTGCCTATTATAGCACACAATATTGTTATCACGAACAAACAGGAANCCGTGCCTAAGATAAAGCACCAAGAAGAGGTGCATCTAAAGGTATCGGCTCCTCCTGTAGTTCACATAACGGCTAATGTTGCTGTGGTGCAAATCCCAGACTTTGTTGAGAAGCCATCTGACTACGTTTCGAGCATGTTTCATTTGCATAAATAGATAAATAATCAGAAAAAGAACTCGCAAGGAGAATACGAATGTCTTTATGGAAATCAACAGATCAAGCAAACTCTGCACCAAAGTTTTATGGTGTTACTGCAAAAGATAAGGCTTGGGCACAGCAAGCAAACGTCACTACAACTGGAACATTCACTCAAGGTAGTAATGTCATTTCTTCAATGGCATCAACTGTAGGTGTTGCAGTCAATCAGTTAGTCATTTCAAACACTGTACTGGCCAACCTATCATCGGGTGCTATTGTTACAGGCATCATCAACTCAACCGCAGTTCAAATGTCACAAACATTTTCTGGTACAACTGCTGCTGCTGCAAACATCACATTCGATTATAACCACGTAACTGGTTACAATCTATACAATAACAGTACACCAAATGCATTTCAGAACAATCAAGCACTTGGCGTATTCAATATGTTGAATATTCCAAACTATGTTACTGTAACTGCAAACACCATTGCTGGCAATAACGTTCTAACCAATCCAACTCCAGCATTTGCAAATACACAGACAGGTACTCTTTCACAGGGTAATGCGATTATGACCGGTCTAACATCAACCGCAAATATCGCTCCAGGCATGGCAATCTATGGTACTGCCGCAAACACAACTGGTGGTTCACCAGTTTGGTCAAACACTGGTTCATATGCTGTTGTTGCTAACGTAATCAACTCAACCGCTGTTCTATTAAACACAACATCACCACTAACAAACGCATCAGCAACATTCTTCTTCTCAAAGATTGCACCAGGCATGGTTGCTTCTGGTAATAACTTGCCAGCACTACCAACACTTTATGGTACAACTTCAACAAACACCGCCACGATCACCGGTACTATCTCAAATGGTACAATCGGATCAAACGGTAATATTCTAAACGTCACTGCATTCACTGGTCCGGCACTTGCTATTGGCCAAGAACTACTCGCTAACGCAACTCTTGGTATTGCAAACGGCACATATGTTGTTTCATCAACTGCACAGAATGGCATTGGTAACTACGTTCTAAGCGGCAACTCAATCTCAAACGGTGCTTCTGGTGCAACTGTTACAATGTCAACAGTTCTTCCTAAGGTTGTTGCTGTCAACGCTACTACAGTTACACTATCATCAAATGCATATGCAATTGGTTCTGCCACTGGTAACACCGTAAACTTCTCAACCTACGAACAAACAGTATTTGGTCATAGTCAACATGCTGGTTGGTCGGAAGTTCGCTGGGGTTCGGGTCCAGTTACCACATTCANTGTCAACTCAACTCCAACTTCAGGTTATGCTAACGGCGAAACAGTTATCGTATCTGGTGGTTCTGCTAATGCTCTTGGCNTTATCACAACTAACGCTGGCGCTGCTGGTTCTGGTGCTAACATTGCTTCTGTTGCGGTTGCCTATCCAGGTGCTGGTTTCACCAACACTTCAGTTACTTCACTAACCTATCAACATCAATTACACGTTGCTAACGTAACTGCAACTGGTACACCTTCTGGTTATGTCCCAGGCGATAAGGTTACTGTTACAGCAACATTTGCTCTTGCATCATTCACCGGTGTTATTGCTTGTGGTATCCTTACAGCATCATCAGTAACAGGTACTATTACAATTGGTAATATCATCACTGGCACAGGTGTTGCTACAGGTACACAGATCCTTGCACAGTTATCAGGTACTCCTGGTGGTTCTGGGACATATGTTGTAAGCAATAGCGTAAACGTTGCTAGTGCTTCTATGACAACATCCGGCCAGATTGTTGCCGCTACTGCATACATCACCTCAAGTACTGTTGCAAATGGTGCTATCGTAATCGCAAACCCAGGATTGTTCACATCTGGTCTAACTGTTGCCAATCTTGTATTCACATACTCAAATTCGAGTGGTGGTACGGGAACAGGATCCGGCATCACATTCTCTGGTTCATTTGGCGCAGCATCATCAGGCGCACCACTAAACGTTACACTTGGTGGTCGTTCTGGGCGTACATATGTTGAAACACTAGTTGCTTTAACTGGCACTTCACCATATGTATCTGAAAACTCTGGTGATAATGGCACATTCCCTAACTCATAAATAATATTATAACAACAACACACTAGGGTTTTGAATATGTCAAACGGTCCGATTAAAATTACACAACTACCTGTTGCAACGTCAACAAATCCTACAGAGGACTTGATGGTTATTGTACAGAATACTGCCGGTACCAATACGACATATTCTATTGCCCCTAGTGTGTTGTTAGCACAAACTGCTTATTATAGTTCAAACAATGCAAGTTATCTAGGTGGAGTTGCGGCTAATTCTTANCAGTTAAACTCCACACTTGGTGCAAATGTCGCATCATATCTACCAACATATTCTAATGNAATCAATGCATCATCTTATACTATTGGTACTTTCTTCTTAGCAAACTCAACGGCAACTTACATCGGCAACACTTCTGCAAACGTACAGATCGGTGGGCTAAACGTTTCTGGTACACCATCCGCACTTGCTGGTTTTGGTAGTTCTAATAGTTCTGTTGATATCGTCATCACCAATGCTAACAATGGTGTCAATGCATCATCCGACTTTGCTGCTTATGACAATAACGGTCTGCTCGGAAACAACTTCATTGATATAGGCATCAATAGTTCCACATGGAACGGATCATTCTGGACAATCAATGGTCCATCTGACGGATATCTATACACAGGCAATACAAATCTTTCAATTGGTACTGCATCTGCTGGTAGCGGTACAAACTACATCAACTTCTTTACTGGTGGCACTTTAATTACCAACGAAAGAATGCGTATTACATCGACAGGTAAAGTCGGTATTGGAACAACATCACCAGGTACAGGAACAATCTTAGATGTTCAATCAACAAGTGCTGGTGTCCGCTTTCCAAACATGACAACCACACAGAAAAACGCTATTGCTACTCCTGCTGCCGGTACCGTGGTGTTTGACACAACACTATCTAAGTTGTGTGTATATACTGGCGCGGCTTGGCAGACTATTACTTCGGCGTAATGATATCATATAATGCATGAAAAACTTGATGAAACAAACTTTTTATTATATTCAGCTAAACATTATGAAAATACACAATGTTATGACACTGTAGAGTTTTATGATGACTTGAAGAGATTCAAGTATCTGAAAAGACTATTCAACATCTATTCTGAAAATGGTGACTTGAGGGAGCGACTGATACTGAACCATATTATCATCATCTACAATGTGTTCGGTTTAGTACCTGCCACTCGCATGTTGTTCTTCAAGTTATACGAATACAAAGAAATGTTAAAACCTTTCCTTGAATTACTAAACTACATGCCAGATCAGATTGTTAATATCGGACTACAAGGTATAAATATTAAAAACACAGACGTTGAATCCGATATATACATCAAGAAGAGGTTAGAGTCAATATGAAAAGTTTAAGAGAACTTCAAGAAGAAGTCAAAAAGAAACCTTGCAAAGTATGTCAAGAAGTGAAGTGTGATTGTAGCAAAGAGGTCAAAGAAGATGTCGAGTACCAAATGGCTCGCACAGAACTTGAAACAGCAAAGCGCGCCTGTGAAAATCTACTGAAGATGCTCAAAGGCGAAGGCGATCTTCCTGCTTGGGTACAAACAAAGATTGCTAAAGGATCTGGTATGTTAGACGCTGCTGCTGATTATATGATGTCGGGCAAAGAAACGGGCGACGAATAATGGAAAGTTTTTCTTCTTTTTGCGAAATGAAAGACGACCCTTGTTGGAAGGGTTATCAAATGGTGGGCAAAAAGAAAAAGAACGGCAAAGAAGTTCCTAACTGTGTTCCTGTTAAGGAAGATGTTCTTGTCGAGCGCGGCGCAGACTCTAAGGGATACTATCGTTCTACCGAATCTGGTGCCGGATTAACAGCAAAAGGTGCTAAACACTTTGGCATTCATACTGCCGTTACTAAGAAACCAAGCGAACTAAATCCCGAAGGTAAAGCCGCCAAGCGCAGAAAATCATTTTGTGCTAGAATGAAGGGCAATCCAGGTCCAATGAAGGACGAAAAGGGTCGACCAACACGCAAAGCAATGTCTCTAAAAAGGTGGCACTGTTAATGAAAACTTTTAGAGATTTCAGAAGCGATCTAAAAGAGACTTCTGGTGCAGCCCCAGCGGTGGTGGACGCAGGCCTTGCTAGTGTGATAGATCCCAACACAGGGAAGTCTTCTTCGCCTCCAGTGTACAGGAAAAAGCAAAAAACCTACCAAGAAAAAGAAGCAGATCGTCAGAAAGATTATGCTAAAGGTCCATCTCAAATGCAGCGCCGTGTAATGGGTGGTGTGAATATGGGAGGTTTTGGTGCTTAACTTGATATCAAATCTTTGGAATACTGTCAAGGGATTTTCACCTTCTGGTATTCTTATGTCTTTAGCACCATATGGTATATGTCTATTGGTTGGTGTATTTGGATACAACTATGTTTATGATAAAGGATACAATGCAGCAAAAGCACAATGCAATGCTGCCGTGATCCAATCGACGGTAGATGCTCAAACGATTCAAATAAATAACTTGAAGAAACAACTTTCTGATGAGCAGATCGCTTTACAAGACGAACAAACCAAAAAGCAAATTGTTATCCAGAAAGTTATACAAGCAAAACAGGTGGTTGATCATGAAGTACAAGACATTCCTAGTTGCGATGTTGATACTGCCGTTATCGGCGTGCTTAACAGCGCCCGGGCGACCACCGGTAATAATAACTAATACTTGCAATCCACCTATTGCTTTCACAACAAAGCATAGCGACTTGCCAAAAGTATTACAAACAAAGTTAACAGAAAAGCAAGTGATTGATTTGTGGCTAGATGACATTCAAGCATACAATGACCTTAATGTTGATCATTCATCGTTGATAGACTGGGTTCAAACTCACTGTAAATAAGAGGAATACAATGTCAGACTTAGATACCAAAGTTGCTGTACTAGAACGCGATGTTTTGCAGATTTCTGGTTATTATGACAAGATCGATGCCACAATGGAAAAACTTGCGGACATTTCTATTTCATTAAAAGAAATGTTGGCAGTACACGATCATAAATTAAGCCAACATGCTCTAGCCGACGAAGATTTGTATGGTTTACACCAAGAATCAACTAAAAAGTTTGATTTACTACAAACCGAATTTACTAATTTTAAAAACAAACTTGAGTTGCATAAGTGGTATTTTACAGCGATTGCTGTAGTTGACTGTTTCATTATGTTTAAGATGGGCCTCATTCCTTTTATGGCACCATTTATCTAATAAATCTATTGACATCTATCACTGTATGTCATATTATACAACTGTAGATTCAGATGTATAGGATGAATATGAGTGACTTGTACCTAGATGTGACGTATTGTAATCAACTATCCAACAGGTTAGATCGATTCAAAGTAAAGAAGTCGTCACCATACGTATCAAACTTTAGGTGCCCTTTCTGTGGTGATTCGCAGAAGAACAANTACAAAGCCCGCGCATATCTGTTTCAACACAAAGGCGATACCTACTTTAAGTGTTATAATTGTGGTCTTGCNCATGGTTTCACCAACTTTCTAAAGAAAATCGATAATACTCTATACCGGGAGTATATCGTAGAAAAGTTCAAAGACAGATCCGATATCAAACCCAAAGAACAACCAAAGCAAGACATTGCTAGGTTTACACCACCGGCTTTTCTAAAGTCTGGTTCACCTTTACGTAAGTTGAAGAAGATATCTCAACTTACATACGATCATCCAGCAAAGAAGTACATACTCTCTAGGAAGATCGAAAACAAACATCATGCAAAGTTGTTCTACTGCACAAAGTTTGCAGAGTGGACGAACAACATGATACCGGAAAAGTTTGATCTTAGCAAAGGTGATGAACCAAGGTTGATAATTCCCTTTCTAGATGAAAAGGGAAACATGTTTGGTTATCAAGGCAGAAGTTTTAATCCAAACACAAAACTACGATACATAACTATCATGTTCGATGATAGACCAAAAATTTTTGGTCTTGACACTGTTGATAAAAACAAAAGGACATACTGTTTTGAAGGACCACTCGACTCAATCTTTATACCTAATAGTATTGCTATGTGCGGTGCTGATGTTACTCTGGATAAATCCTTTGTGGACGCTGTTTACGTTTTTGATAATGAGCCTCGCAATAAAGAAATTGTAAAACGTATTGACAAAATGATCGATAAGGGTTATAGTATAGTGATATGGGATGACACCTTCAGAGGTAAAGATATCAATGACATGATTCTCAATGGTGCTGATATTGAACATATTACAATCGTATTAGAGAAACGAACATTTAGTGGTCTAGAGGCTCGTGTTGAACTTATGAAATGGAAGAAAGTATGAGTAAAGTTAGTCTAGTAGGAATTACACAACCGGATTATGAAACAACCGGTTGCACGGATGCAGCAGAATTAGTGTCATGGGCAGCGCGGGTTAGTAATCCATCAAATCAACAAAATCATGAAACTGCACCAAAGTTGCTTCGATATTTAATCAAGAATCAGCACTGGAGTCCCCTAGAGATGGTACATATCACTATGCGTATCTCTACTACTCGGGATATTGCTCGACAGATTCTTCGTCATCGGTCATTCTCCTTTCAGGAATACTCACAGCGATATGCTGATCCTACCAAAGACTTGAAGTTTGAAACTCGCGAAGCACGATTGCAGGATACAAAAAACCGACAGAATAGTGTTGATACAGATGATGATGATTTGCTAGATGATTGGGATATCATTCAACATGACACAATACTGGCAGCGCGAAGTGCGTACAAGTGGGCAATCGATAATGGTATTGCCAAGGAACAGGCCCGCGCAGTTTTACCTGAGGGTCTGACTGAATCTGTTATGATTATGGCAGGCAGTCTTCGTAGTTTTTGGCATTATATTTTGGTCCGTCATCATCCCGCTACTCAGAAAGAACATAGGATTGTTGCAGAACAAATATCAGAAATTATCATGCATCGCTTCCCTGATATGAGTGATTTGTTGCGTGATATGATTTCGGAAAACTACAAATGAGTAATTGGATTTCTTTAGCAGAAGGCTATCCAGAATCTGGTCGAAGGTTTATTGCTCTATACTCTGATGGTTCTGGTGCAAGAATGTTTTATCGATATGATGATGGTATGATCGATCAAGATGGAGACGATGAATACATTGATGATATTGATAATGGTAGTTATTTCTATTGGTCATATCTACCAGATAACTTCAAGATGTGGTGTGAAGAACGATCTGTAGATCCAATTATTATTGTAGACTTCAAGGAACAAAAGAATGTCTAAAAACAAAAAGAAAGCATACGGTAAAGTGTATGTTGAAGCCAAGCGCCAGGATCTACGCAGACTTCAATATTGGTTTGCTGGATTTAAGGCTGCTGGTGGTATTCTCCCAGCTTGTGTTGATGGTCTGAGTTCAATTCAAGCAGCTATTATTATTCTTGATGACTATAATAAGGATAATACTGATGGATGATGATTATGATTGGGGTTGTGGATACTGTCGCAACGATGGTAGACTAAACGAGAACAATTGTTGCCCAATTTGCGATGCATTATTTGAGGACACTGAAGATGACGGATTGTTATATTAATTCTGAATTAAAATACACATGTTCTATCTGTAATGAAGATATTCCAAACGGATATGCATCAGCCCATAGTTGTATTCCGCATCTTTTATCTAGAATAAATAAGCTAGAATCTAAACTTGATAAATTATACAGAAGGATTACGTATGACGATTTTTGTGATTAAGCGTGATGGAACTAAAGAACTACTAGATATTAACAAGTTTCATAAAGTCGCTGAATTTGCATGTGAAGGATTGTCCGGAGTTTCCGTTTCTGACCTTGAAATCAAAACAAAGATTCAGTTTCATAATGGNATTACATCTAAAGATATTCAAGAAACATTGATCAAGGCTGCGGCTGATCTTATCTCTGAAGATGCTCCTAACTACCAATACGTTGCTGGTCGTCTAATCAACTACCAGTTACGTAAGGAAGTCTATGGGCGGTATGATCCTAAGCCTTTATTGCAACATCATGATAAAGTTGAAAGTCTAGGATATTATGATAATCAACTTTCAAAGGCATATTCTTGGGATGAATGGGCGGAATTGGGCAGCTACATCGACCACGGCCGCGACAATCTTCTGACCTATGCTGCTATGGAGCAGTTCCGGGGCAAGTATCTGATCAAGAATCGTGTCACTGGGCAGTTCTATGAAACTCCTCAGATGGCTTTCATGTTGATTGCCATGACACTATTTCAAAATTACAAGAAAGACCGTATTAAGTGGGTAAAGGAACTATATGATGCTATCTCCACATTTGACATCAGTTTGCCTACTCCTATTATGGCTGGAGTTCGTTCTCCTCAGCGCCAGTTTAGTTCTTGTGTGCTTATTGAGTCGGACGATTCTCTCGATTCCATTAATGCCACAACGTCTGCAATCATTAAGTACGTTTCTCAGAAAGCTGGAATTGGAATTGGTGGTGGGCGTATTAGGGCTATTGGTTCTCCCATTCGTGGTGGGGATGCTGTTCATACTGGTGTTATACCATTTTGGAAGCATTTTCAAACTGCTGTCAAAAGTTGTTCCCAAGGAGGGGTGAGGGGGGGAGCAGCAACACTGCATTATCCCATTTGGCATTACGAAATCGAAGACCTGTTGGTTCTGAAGAACAACAAGGGAACCGAAGACAACCGTATTCGACATATGGACTATAGCGTACAATTCAATAAGGTGATGTATGAAAGACTTCTATCTGGTGGTAACATCACGCTCTTCTCGCCTTCTGATGTGCCGGATTTGTACGAATGTTTCTTTACGGATAATGACAAGTTTCGTAGTCTCTATGAGAAATATGAACGAAACACGAAGATCAGAAATAAGTCTGTATCCGCAATTGATCTATTCTCTGCCTTCATGCAAGAGCGAAAGGACACCGGAAGAATCTATCTGATGAATGTCGATCATTGTAATGACCACAGTTCATTCATCAAAGAAGTAGCACCGGTTAAGATGTCAAATTTGTGCCAGGAAATCACCCTGCCCACGAAACCATTAACCGACATTAATGATGAAGAAGGTGAAATTGCTCTGTGTACGCTTGCAGCCAAAAACTGGGGCAAAGTAAAGAATCCTTCAGACTTTGAAAAACCATGCACTTTAGCAGTGCGAACACTAGATGCTTTGCTTGATTATCAAGATTATCCTGTTAAAGCCGCTAGACTGTCTACAATGGCTCGCCGCCCGCTGGGTAATGGGATTATCAATTTTGCGTATTGGCTTGCTAAGAATGGTAGCAATTACTCGAATCCTAATCTTGAAATCATTCANGAATATGCTGAAGCCTGGTCTTACTACTTAATCAAAGCCTCGGTTGATCTGGCTGAAGAATTTGGTCCTTGTACCAAGTCACATGAAACTTTGTATGCTCAAGGTATTATGCCAATCGATACATACAAAAAAGATGTTGACGATCTAGTGAAACCAGTGTATCATATGGATTGGGAAACTCTTCGTGAACGTGCTAAGAAATTTGGTATTCGTAATTCAACTCTGATGGCACTAATGCCGGCTGAAACATCGGCAATCATCAGTAACTCTACTAATGGTATTGAGCCTCCTCGGGCATTGGTATCAATCAAGCAGAGTAAAGATGGTGTTCTAAAGCAAGTTGTTCCTGATATCAAGAAACTAAAGAATAAGTATGAGTTGCTATGGGACCAGAAGTCACCAGAAGGTTATCTGAANATCATGGCAGTTCTACAGAAGTTTGTCGATCAAGCAATCTCGGTGAACACCTCCTACAATCCATCACACTATCCAGATGGTAAGATACCACTGTCTGAAATGATTGGGCACCTGCTAATGCACTACAAATACGGCGGCAAAACATTATACTATTTTAACACAAACGATGGCGCCGGAGAAATTGAAGAANCTTTAGCACAAGGCGAAACCGATAATGAAGATTGTTCTTCTTGTAAGATTTAAGGANTTTTTATTATGAGGTACTGGATCGATTGCGAGTATAATGGCTTCGGAGGGCAGCTGCTGAGTCTGGCGTTGGTAAGAGAGGATGGGCATAATCTATATATCGTGTATGATGTAATCCAGGAACTTGATCCTTGGGTGAAGAAAAACGTTATGCCCATCCTCAGGTGTGAAATGCCAAAGAATGTTAAGTTGCAACTAGCATCTCTACTAGACAACCGGGGTGCTTATATGATTCAAGAGTTCTTTGGTGATGATCCGTGCCCAGTTGTGACTACAGACTGGCCAGACGATATTAAATATCTCTGTCAAGCAATGATCACTGGTCCTGGAGAAATGATTTCTGTTCCAAGAATCATATTTGATATGGTTCGTGTGGATGCATATCCAACAAAGCTGCCTGGTGCTGTACAACACAATGCATATTGGGATGCTGCTGCACTCAAACACTTATTCGAAATGGTATAACAATGCAATACATCATGATAAATAATGATATGTGGGATGATATCGGTAAAGTGTTCCGTGTAGTTGAAATGTCCTTTAATCCTGAATCAACTGGAATTTCATTCAAACTCGAACACGACGGCATAACAACCCGAAGAACAATACCAACAAATCAAGTAGAATGGATAGACGAAGAATGAGTATTCATTCTTTATATTGATCTAAATCAATTTCAAATACTAGGTTTCCACAATCCTAGATTCTTCTGGATTACTTACAGAGAACAGATAAAATGTCAGTATTTAATAACAACCGATTCGATGCAACACAACAGACTTGCTTCTTTGGTGAGCCGGTAAACATTGCTCGATATGATAAGCAGCGTTATCCAATATTTGAAAAGTTAACAGATAAACAGTTATCATTCTTCTGGCGTCCAGAAGAAATTGATCTATCCAGAGATGGTAAAGACTTTAAGGGGCTAACGGATCATGAAAAACACATTTTCACCAGTAATCTCAAGCGACAGATTCTACTAGATTCTGTACAAGGTCGGGCGCCTTCACTTGCTTTCTTGCCTATCTGTTCTTTGCCTGAATTGGAAACCTGGATCCAGACTTGGGCGTTTAGTGAGACGATTCATAGTAGATCGTACACTCACATCATTCGCAATGTATATAGTGATCCGAGCAAAGTCTTCGATGAAATGCTCGATATTCAAGAAATTGTAGACTGTGCTGGTGACATCAGTAAGTACTATGATGACTTAATTAAACTCAATAATATTGCGGTTATGGATGGAATGACTACTGCACAGAAATGGGCCCATAAGAAGGCGCTTTGGCTCTGTCTCAATGCAGTCAATGCTCTAGAAGGAATAAGATTCTATGTTTCATTCGCTGGGTCGTGGTCCTTTGCTGAAGTTAAGAAAATGGAAGGTAATGCCAAAATCATCAAACTTATTGCCCGAGATGAGAACGTTCATCTTGCCTCAACTCAAAACCTCCTCAAGATTCTACCGAAAGAGGATGAAGACTTTGCGAGAATACGGGAAGAGACACAAGATACTGTTATTGATATCTTTCAACGAGTCATCTCTCAAGAAAAGAAGTGGGCACATTATCTCTTTCATCAGGGGTCTATAATTGGATTAAATGAACAATTGTTGTGCGACTATGTGGATCATATTGCAGCAAAGCGCATGAAGGCAATTGGTTTGGGTGGTAAAACTACACCAAATCCGCTGCCATGGACTTCCTCCTGGATCGCTGGATCGGATGTTCAAGTAGCCCCACAAGAAACAAATATTTCCAGCTATATTATTGGTGGCGTGAAAAAGGATGTTACGGAAAATACGTTTTCCAACTTTACCCTATGACAACTTATATAAGTATATGTGAAGCAACCGAGGTTGACTATCCTAGAATGTTAGAGATAGAAAATGCCTCATTTGAAACAGACACGATTACGATTGAAGAACTCGAAGACTANCAATCATTTGGTTGTAATGTCAATGTTTTAAAGATCGATGATGTTATAGTTGGCTTCTATGTAAGTTATGTCTATGATGAAGATCACTCTGAATATCTAGAAACTTTAGGTATCGATCCACAATATCGTGGGCGAGGATACTCTAAACTGCTTTTACAACACTATATCGATAATAAGACTATACCAGGTTCTTCTCTTACACTACATTGTAGGATCGAGAACGATGTGGCTTTGTCTTTGTATAATGCATACGGTTTTACTATTATTGAGTTGGTCCTTGGATTTTATGATGACGGAGGTAATGCATACAAACTCGTAAGGAGCTAATACCAAGAAATGAAGACCAAGATACACCCTATCTTTGGTAATGTTTCGCAATACGATTTACAAGTTTACGATTTAGAACTAGACCTTGAAAACTCGCGTGAAGTGGATGCCCTCGAACAAGGTTGGTTGATTAACGACAGTAAGTGGTATAACTCGCGTTCTGCTCGTATTGACTGCAACCTATTCGATAAGAAACCTAAACCACTAAAAGGTTATACAGTAACCTATGTTGAAACTATTGAGGATATGTCAGATGTTGGTACCGTATTCGGTATGTTTACAGCCAGACGTAAACTTGATGACATTTATACAATAGAAATCGACTTAGAACGTGCAACATGGATTCTTGTACATAACAATGCAGGAGACTTGGTTGCATTTTCGAAAATGACCAAGTATGAAGGTGGGTTAGAAACTCAGTTTACTGCTTGGGACTATTCAGAACCAAAAGCCTCTATTTCTCGTCACCTAGTGGCATATGAAGTAGAGTTGGCCAAGAAGATGGGATATTCACATCTTTACATTGGTTCTGGCTATGGAAATATTGGTATATACAAATCACAATTCAAAGGATTTGAATGGTGGGATGGAGAAAGTTGGTCTTCTAACATAGATAAATATGTTGAAGTCTGTAACAGAGATGACTCTATCAAAACCCTTCAAGACTTATCTGGATTGATTAATGGCTCTACCAAAAGTTCATAGTTTTCGTGTTCATATGATGCTTCACGATCCTGCCTTTCAGAAAGAGATTGGCAGGACCGTGAAGATCGTTAACAAGTATGATGTTCCTTATGTCGCTGGTTATTCCAAAGACAGTAAGGACATCTATATTGATAGACATATGAATACAGACTTTAATGGCACAGATATTACAAAATATCTCCTTGTTCACGAAAGAGTGGAAAAGGCCTTGATAGATGTGTTTGGGATTCGATACCAAGAAGCCCATCACATTGCGTTAGCAGTAGAGCATGACGCGGTTGTTGGTGATGGTATCAACTGGAGAGATTATTCCAAGTTTGTTGATAAGTATATCAAGAGACTTGATCATGAAAATCTCAAACTTTCCCCCCCTAACCTAGACCTCACGCCTTACGAAGACGAAAAGGACTTCTCAAAGTTCGTGAAAAAACGGAGCAAAAAAGATGATTGATTGGACCGAATGTACTGTTTGTGAAACAGAATATAAGTTGATTAGTAAAGAACCTGGCATAAAGATAGAGTTTTGCCCCTTTTGTGGCGTTGATGCTGACAGTCAGTTCACACCGGAAGAAGTAGACGACGAAGATGACGAGTTCGATAGTTAAATGGATTACGAAAATCCATGGATCTATAATGGGGAACCCTTTACTGATACACAGGCTGATGGTCATTTTGGCTTCGTTTACTTGATTACAAATAAGATTACTGGTCGAAAATACCTTGGCAAAAAACTCTTGACTATGGCTGGATATAAGACTATAAAGGGTAAGAAGAAGAAAATACGTAAACCTTCTGATTGGAAGACCTACTATGGTTCTTCACCAAGTCTGAAAGCAGATATAGAAGAATTTGGCAAAGAAAATTTTGCAAGAGAGATTATAAAAGTTGTTGACAATAGATCGTCGGCAAGTTATTATGAGGCTAAGGAAATGTTTGCAGTAGATGCAATTCTTTCTGATGATTATTACAACGATTGGTGTACAATAAAGATTTCATCAATACACGTTAAAGCAATATATAAATGAGATAGGTTTTGGTGGTTGTACCAGAGTGTTGCAAAACAACCACCTTTGTTATAACAAAATGGAGAATACTAAATGAAGAATATTATGTTTGCCCTTACGGCTCTTACTGCTGTTGTTGCTACTCCTGCAATGGCAGATAGTTTTACTGGTCCTCGTCTAACTGGTGTTGTTGGATATCAGGATATCACTGCAATCCCATCAAATCGTTCGTTCACCTATGGCGCCGAAGTCGGTTATGATCATAAATTTATTGGTCCTGTTACCGTAGGTGTTGAAGCCGGTCTTGATAATGTGTTTGATCGTACCGATGTTAACGTTGGTGGTCGTCTTGGTTATGAAGTAACTCCACATACTCTAGTGTATGTTGGTCTAGGTTATGATAATCTTCGCGATCTTGAAGCACATAATCTTCAGGGTCTTCGCGCTACAGCAGGTCTTGATGTTAATGTAATCGGTCCTGTCTCGGTTGGCGCACAATACACCCATACCGATCTTGGTGCCGTCAAAAACAATGGTGCTGCTGGTACGGTTACCTTCCGCTTCTAATAAATAGAAGTACCACACCCCAGTAAGAATGCCCTCGGAGTTTCGGCTTCGGGGGCATTTTTTGTGGTTGACATTTTTAGCGAATCGTCTATGGTGAAGGAGTAGACAGTGATTTGGAGTGATTCGTTATGATTGAATATACCGTAAAAGTTTACACCAACGGCACCAAGGCCTGGTACCTGAATGGCAAACTGCATCGCGAAGATGGCCCTGCTGTTGAATATGCTAACGGCGACAAGGACTGGTATCTGAATGACATCTGGATGACCGAAGAGGAACACCAATCCGCTACCAATCCTGCCAAGGAACTTACTGTTGCCGAAATTGAAAAGTTGCTGGGACACAAGGTCAAAGTGGTCAAGGGTTGACATATATCCCGATTCGTTTATGGTAAAAAAGTAGTCAGTGAGAAAAGGTGATTCGTTATGGCTTATATGTGTCAGTCTAAGAAATCTGCAATCGCTCCCAAGGTCAAGTCGATTCTTAAAAAGTACAAGATGAAGGGTAGTCTGTCGATTCGACACCACAGCACCTTGATCCTGACCTTGAAGGAAGGACCTCTTAAGTTTGCTCAGAACGAGCAAGGTTATAGTCAGATGCATTTCTATCATCTTGAAAGCAACTATCAAGGCAAGGAACTTCAGTTCCTTAAGGAACTCCGCGTTGCTATGAATGATGGCAATCACGATAACAGCGACATACAGAGCGACTACTTTGATGTAGGTTGGTATTCGTATGTTCATGCCGGCAAGTGGGATCAACCCTACAAGTTGGTCGCATAAGGAGATTTGATTATGTCTGATGAAGAACAAATCATGATTGGCAAGATGCGCAAGTTGGTTTCTGGAATGGAATCTACCCTTCGTGTCGCAGAACGCGAAGGATTGACTGGAGAAAGGATTGCATCACTTTTAATGAAAAACGATATTATGAATGATATTTTGACTGATGGGATGTATCTCTAATCATGATTGTTCCTGGTGTCAGCCCATATCGCGCTCCTCTTACTCTTGATGGTATTAACTTTGCGAAAGATCATCACTTGGTTGGGTTTACCTGGGCATATATAAATTCTAAAGGCAAACAGTATAATACAACCATGGTTGAACGAGGCTGGGTATGTGATTGTGCGGGATTCAACTTTCGCGGTAAATGTAAGCACATCGTTCTGGTACATGCAAAAGTTTCTGCTTGACATTTATCCCGATTCGTTTATGGTAAAAAAGTAGACAGTGAGAAAAGGTGATTCGTTATGACTGATATCCAAAGCAAGATCAAGGCTCGCATTCGTGCCCTCGCGGCTAAGACCGTTCAAAACGGCTGCTCAGAAGAGGAAGCACTGACTGCCATTAATATGGTAGGCAAGTTGCTTTCTCAATATAATCTGTCAATGAACGAGGTTGAACTTCGTGATGAAGTTTGTGACACTTTGAAGATTGATATTGGCAGCAAGGTTCGCAATGGCGTCTATTACGCTCTTTCTGATATTGCTGGATTTACTGACTGCAAGGTGTGGACCAATCGTGGTACTACTCTGAAGTATTGCTTCTTTGGTCAAGAAAGCGATCTGCTGATGGTAAAGTATCTTTATGATATTATTCTGTCGGCTATGGCAACCGAACTTTCTAAGTTTAAGAAGACTGCCGAATACAAGGGAGCATATAGCAAAAAGGGTGCTACCAGTTCTTTTACCACTGGTATGGCAATGCGTATTGGTCGTCGCCTGAACGAAATGAAGGCACAGATGAACGGCGAAGAAAAGGCTGCTCGTGGCGGCAGCAACGCTTTGATTGTTCTGAAAAACCAGGTTGTCAACCAGGCGTACCGTGAACTTGGTTTGCGTCTTAAGAAAAACTATGGTGGCACCAATATTCGTGATGGTGCAGCATATCGCAGCGGACAGTCTGCTGGTGATCGTGTCAACCTTTCGCGACCCATCAACGGTCCTGGAGGCAGCGTTTTGCGAATTGCTGCTTGACATATAACCAGATTCGTGTATGTTGATAATGTAGACAGTGAGAAAGATAATGAAATGTTGATTCTTTCGGATGCAGATGGTGTCCTACTAGACTGGGAGTTTGGTTTCGACCAGTGGATGCAACAGCGAGGGTTCGAGAAAATTCGCTCGGATGTCTATGATATTCACCTTCGTTATGGAATTGGTAAGCAATTAAGCAAGGTCCTAATCAAGCAGTTTAATGAAAGTGCTGCCTGTGGATTCTTGTCGCCGCTTCGTGATTCTGTGAAATATGTTCGCAAACTCTATGAAGAGCATGGCATCCGCATTCGTGTTATTACCAGTCTGAGTCGTGATCCTGCCGCGGTTCGGTTGCGTGAAGAAAACCTCAAGCGTCACTTTGGTGAAGCAATCGAAAGTGTCATCTGTCTTGATTGTGGTGCAGATAAAGACGAGGCACTGGCTCCTTATAAAAATAGCGAAATATACTTCATCGAGGATAAACCAGAGAATGTCGATTTGTGTGATAGTCTTGGTCTAAAGGGCATTTTGGTTGAACACGAACACAATCAGGATTATAAAGGCAAAGCGGTCTTGGTAAAATACTGGAAAGACATTTATAAGATTGTCAAACAATAATCCAACCCAAATGTTTTTCTTTATGTTCGATTTTGTGTCTGAATGCCGATACAGTCATTGAATGTGCATTTGCGGCTTGTGTGATAGATTCGTATATATTTCCATCAGGTGATATGCACGTTTTTTGATTCACACCTTTCTTTCCCATATTTGATTTAGATATCTTGTCTTTATGTTCTTGTGTATGTGGTTTTCTATGTTTTATAGTTCTTCCTCGGCGATAACCAAACATCTCTGTGCCGGCAGGAAGATATAGATTGTTCTCACCGTTAGTATACCAACGAAGATTTCGTTCAGTTATTGCCGATCTACCATACATAGGATTTTTTTCACCAGCCATGTCTATCTGATCAACCCATCGTTTGAATGCTGGAGAGGCCGAGGTGTCTCCACCGTCACACTGTTCTATAACAAGATT
>JGI24891J29808_1000544_pt1 | contig 18656 bp, 20 predicted proteins | sample FreactcultuFSWF8_FD_29808 | JGI IMG/M metagenome (IMG submission 29808) | reverse complement strand
GTGGTACAAATTCAACCTCTTCTACCACTGGGGCATTAGTTGTAAATGGTGGTGCTGGAATTAGTGGTAATCTTTATGTAGCAAGCACAGTAGTTCTTGGCACTCCATTAACATACACGCCAGCGAATGGCTTCTTACAGATTGGTTCCAATATAAACAACTATGTTCAGGTAGCAATTCAAAATGCTAATAATGGAACAAATGCAAGCACTGATATTGCAGCAGTTGCAAATAATGGCAGTGATAACGATACCTATGTTGATATGGGTATTACTAGCAGCACCTACAATCAAGCACCGTATAATCTTTATGGTGCAAATGATGGTTATTTAATTGTTTCTGGCAACACGACCACACAGGGTGGCAACCTTATTCTTAATACCTATACTGCAAAAGATATTGTTTTTGCAACTGGTGGAACATTAAAAGGCAATGAAATTGGTCGCTTCCGTGCCAATACAAATAGCTTTGTTATAAGCAGCGGAACCAATTCAACATCAATTTCAACTGGCGCGTTGCAAGTTGTAGGTGGTGCTGGCATAAGCGGTAATCTTTATGTTGGTAGCAACATCTATGTTGGTGGAACAGCCGTTGGAAAATTTTATACAGGAAACACTGCTCCATCTGGACCTAATCTTGGTGATAGATGGTATCAGGGAAATGCTGATATTCTGTTTGAATATATTCAAGATGCTGCAAACAATAAATTCTGGCTTGATTTAACAAGTAATCCAAGCAGCTATGGTAATTTAACTGTTGCTAATACTCTTACATTAAATGGAACCACTAATAATAACGGAACAATTAATCTTGGTTCTACAAGTCAAGTTACCTTAACTGGTGGTTCTTCTGGTTATGTGTTAAGCACAAATGGCAGTGGTGCATTAAGTTGGATTCCAGTGAGCGCCACTTCTGGCGGTGCCAACACTATGGTACAATTTAACAATGGTGGTGTTACTGCTGGTACAACATACTTACAATATAACTTAACAAGTGGCAACTTAGTATCAAACAGCACAACTACTTCTACAAGCACTACAACGGGTGCATTAGTTCTTGCTGGTGGTTTGGGCGTTGGCGGTAATATATATGCAAGTAACTTAAATCTTATCTCAACTACTGCAAGCGCAATTACAACAGTATTAACTCGTGGCAGTGATGTTAACTTCCAATTGTCTGCACAAAATGGTTCATCAAGTAATGCAACTGGTGCTGAAACAGCAAGATTCGGTATTAATTATAGTGGCATTGGATGGGATAGTTTTATACAATTTATTCGTGGTGGCAGTTCACAAAACGGAGCATTGGCTTTATGGGCTGCTAATACGCCAGTAGCAAATGTTGCTTCTACTAGCATATATCCAGTGAGCAATAATAGCATTACTCTTGGCACTGCCAGTGGTCAATATTTCTCTGCAATCTATGCTAACAATTATAATGGCTCTAACTTCAATGGTATAAATGTCGTAACCACAGGAAACATTTATAGCGGTGGCAACATTGTTGCAGCAAGTGGAACAACTTCCACCAGTACTACAACAGGTGCACTAGTAGTAACTGGTGGTGCTGGTATCGGCGGCAATATCTTTTCTGGTGGTTATATAACAGCAAATGGTTCATTTAGTGAAACTACAACTGTACCAGGTGCTTATATTGGCAATGTAAACAGTACTCCGAGAATTGCTTTAGTAAACGGAAATTCATCTGTTACTTGGGAAATTGACAATAGTCTTGGTTCTTTTAGAATTTTTAATCCTAATAATCTTCGTTTGACCATAGATTATTTTGGTAATTTATTTTTGCCTGGTGCAATGTCTATTACCAATACTTCTGTAAGCACATCTACTACAACTGGTGCTTTTACTGTTTCTGGTGGTGCTGGTATTGCTGGTGCATTATATGTAGGCAACATTGTAACAACGAACGGTATCTTCTATCCAAATGGAGCAACCGCTGGTGGCGGCGGTGGTGGAAGCGGCACACCAGGTGGCGCAAACACCATGATTCAGTTTAACGACGCTGGAACATTTTCTGGTGCAACATATATTCAATATAATAAAACAAGTGGAAATCTTGTATCCAACAGCACAACTCAAAGCACATCTACTACAACTGGCGCATTAGTCGTTAATGGTGGTATCGGAATTAATGCTAATGCATATGTTGGTGGTAATATATATACACAGCAGCGTCAAGGTTTTACTTATAGCGGTAACAATACCAGTGTTGCTTACACTTACTACAATGCTACAACTGGCAGTTTAGATACGGTATTTGGATAATGGCAGTAGCATCACGCTTAACACCTAGTGGCAATTTATCAATTCAAGGAAATTTTGATGAAGTTACTGCCTTAGCAGCACCTTTGCCAATCAGTTTTGTATCATCAGCAGTATCTGTTCAAAATACATCATCTACTACCATTACAGTTACAGTTCCTACGGTATCTAATGGACAACTGATGATTATGTCTGTATCAGCATCAAGTATAACAGCTAACTGGATAACACCATCAGGTTGGACAGCACTTCCATCAAATAGTAGTGGTCGTAATACATTTTGGAAAACAGCAAATTTTGAACCAGCCAGTTATACTGTTACATTATCTGGCAGTTATACATCAGATGCCATTATCACTGTTTATGCAAATGCTAAAATAGATCAAGTTGGAAATTATGGTATTCCTAGTGGAACACCAACGCCAGGTTCTATAACAGTTACAAATCCAAATAGTTGGATTTATTATTATATAAGTGCACTAGGAGTTGCAAGCGATACTTTTACAACTCCTACTGGATATACAGCAAGATCATCTGATAGTGATGCAACCCAACCATCGGCAGCAGTTTTTGATATATCAGGCATTTCATCTGGTTCTTATACCGCGCCATCTAGCACCGCATTATCTGGAACGCCACAAAGTTTTATTCTATCTTTGTCGCCTATCGTTCCAGCAACTAAATTATATAGCAATGGTTCATTGGGTGTTTCTGGGGGATTTGACGAAGTATCTCTTCCTTTTCTTGCAAATACGGGAAGTTTATTTTTTAATGGAACATCATCTGCATTAACAATACCTCAAACTAATAACTTATTAAGTCTTGGACAAGGGCAATGGACGATTGAATGGTGGTTTTATACGCCTTCTACCTCCACTATCGGTGCTACTTCTGCATCAATGTGGTTCATTGGTGACTATGGAAATGAAGCAGGTATTGGGACTAGATATCTTACTAACAATACTACTATTAATACATGGATTACTACTGCTGGCGGAACGACAACATCAACTCATTTTGCTTATAATGGAAATGTAGCAACAGATACATGGCATCATGCTGCTCTCATGCATGTTGGAACTAACGCCTTTCAATTTTATCTAGATGGAACTTCGATATATGCCAACGATACGAATGTGTTGGGTGTGACAACTGCGTATGGCATGCATGTTGGAAGTGGCGATAGTTCTGTAAGTGGAAATTTTGGTAATCAATATTGGTATCCTGGTTATATTTCTAATTTTCGTATTTCTAACGGGCAAGTTTATACAAGCAACTTTACTCCATCGCCAAATTATGGTGCAGATGGCACTACTATATTATGGTTAAAAACTCCTAATATTGGAAGTAACGCATTTGCTGATTATGGACCAAATTCATTTACTGTTTATGCTAACGGAAGCCCGACTAGTTTTAGATTTAGTCCATTTCAATCTAATACAGCAGCAGTTAGCACTAATACTACGGTTGCTCAAAGAATTTATCCTAATGGAAATCTTCAAATTCAAGGTATATTTGATGAGCAAAATAAACCAGTCTAAAATGACCTAAATATATTGTGGAATAATTAATGGCAAATTTACTTAATGGTACCCGCATTTATGGTAACGCAACAATTGATAGCAATATCTATATCAATGGCGGCTATGCTGCGACTAGCACTACAACAGGTAGTTTGCAGTTACTTGGCGGTGCTGGTATAACTGGTAACTTATATGTTGGTGGTAACTTATCTATCGCTGGCAATACTACATTTATCAATACTCAGACTATTACAACAACGGATACAATTGCCGCACCTGCAATCAATGCTGGAACTATTGGTAACAGTGGTGCTACTTTTACTGGTGCTGGTGCTACATTTACTACTATAACTAGTTCTACCCATATACCAAGTAGTAATAACGCAGTTACACTAGGGTCTGCAACAGCATACTGGTCTACGGTTTATGCAGTAACATTTACTGGAACATCTACAACAGCAAAATACGCCGATTTGGCCGAAATGTATCATGCGGATGATTATTATGCACCTGGCACTGTTATGATATTTGGTGGTGATCTTGATGTCACGATTTCAACCCAATCTCATGATACTGCGGTTGCTGGCGTTGTTTCAACTAATCCTGCTTATCTTATGAATGATAATTTTGAACATGATAATTGGTTACCAATCGCTCTTACTGGGCGAGTTCCTTGCATGGTTCGTGGACCAGTTACAAAAGGAACGCTACTTGTTAGCAGCAATGTAAGGGGCGTTGCATGTGCGTTAGATAAATCATTATATGAACCAGGTTGTGTTATTGGAAAAAGCATGGAAATTATCCTTGGTAATTCTACAAAAAAAATTGAAATAGCAATAGGTAGATTCTAATGGCATTTCCAACTAGTCCAACCGATGGTCAAACCGCAGTAATTAATAATACAAGTTACACATACAGTGCCTCACAAGGCACATGGAGTGCTACTCAGGCGGGTGTTCGCACACCTATTACAATTGCTGACAATACTGCTGCAAGAAGCACATCAACTGGTGCGCTACAAGTTGTAGGCGGTATTGGTGTTCAAGGCAATGTGTATGCAGCAAATGTTGGTTTTGCTGATGGAACTGTTTTTAATACTGTGTTGTCATTGGGTGCCAGAAATCGTGTTATCAATGGTGATTTTAAAATTGACCAACGCAGCAGTGGTGCAAATGTCGCTGTTACTACTGGTAGTGCCGCATACTATATTGACCGTTGGATATGGAATGTTAGCAGTGGAAATACTCAAAACAAAGGTTATACAGGATTAAATCAAAACAGTATTCCAAGCCCAACAGGATTTTTTAGTTATTATGGTTGGACAACAACTGCTGTTCCAACTACACTGAACAGCGGTGATTATCTATTTTTATCTCAAAAAATTGAAGGATATTTTGCTCGTGATTTAGGTTGGGGACAAAGTTGGGCAAGAAATGCTACTTTAAGTTTCTGGACACGCAGCAGCAATGCTGGTGTGTATAGTGGATTTATAAGAAATAATCCCAACTTTAATAGCGGTTTAAGTTTTACATATAATATACCATCGTCAAATACTTGGACTTATGTTGCTATTCCTGTAACAGCACCAACGAGTGGAACTTGGGGCGGCGGAAGTGGTGTTGGCTTAGAATTAGGATTTGCTATTTGGAACGGCAGCACCTATGCACCAGCAACCTCAAATACTTGGACAAGTGGAAATTATACTGGCGCAAATAGCCTTGCATTAAGTGGCAATGTGCTAACTGCAATCGGTAGCACTATGCAATGGACTGGTGTGCAATTAGAACCAGGCAATGTGCCAACTCCATATGAATATAGACATTATCCAGCAGAATTGCAACTTTGCCAACGATATTATTATTCTACTGCAAATACAAATGTTAGCGGAACTATCAAAGATTGGATGTGGATAACTTATACATCAAACGGTGATACTCGTGGACGAGTGCCGCATCCTACCACAATGCGAGCAGCACCTTCTGTTACATTTAATACGACAAGTTGGAATATGATTGGTGTTGGAACATCAACAACTACTCCATACTCACCAGTAAATGTGTCAATGACTAGTGTAACTGCTGGCGCAGTAACTGTTGATAGTTGGAGTATTTCTACTGCAAGTATCTCAAGCCAAGGAACTGTTTTGGTTTGGGGAAGTAATCAAGGTATTATTGTTTATGCAGATGCGGATATGTAAACGATGACAAAATATACATTATGTTGGCACGGAACTATTATTGATAATGAAGATGGGTGGCATATTCCACAAGACCCTGACAATCGTCATTTTCAAGAATATCAAGCATGGAAGGCACAAGGAAACTGGCCTGACTTTGAACTTGAAAATTATGCCATTGATGAACAAAATAGCAGATTTGTTGCAACTCAGTTCAGTCAAATGAAATATAGTTTAAATGATTTTCCTGCTGAAATAGCAATACCATAAATATTATTATGCCACAATTAAACGCACCCATCTATCGTAGAGATTATACAGGCGAGACCCTTACTCATGTTGAGAATGGTCAGCTAAAATCGTTGTTTGTTAATCCTCGCGAATTTCCTCATGATCGCAGTGTGTCTACTGCTATTGTTATAGGAAATGGTATCAGCAGATCATCTCCTGATGTTCAGATTATCTTAAATCAAAACAACAAGCGTATAGCAGAAGGTTATAAAACAACCTATGCTTGCAATGCCGCATATCGCGATACCGCTGCTGATTATTATGTGCTTAAAAACAATATATTTTTTGGTGATCCTACCTATCCAATAGATAATGCAAAGATATTTTTACAAAATGATTTGTGGGTATCTTATCGCGATACAAATCTAATACCAAACATTTGGTATATGGATAGTGGCAGCACGGCTGCATTTCTTGCAGCATTTGACGGTGCTAAAAAAGTATTCTTGTTTGGATTTGATGGAAGTGGTGATGTTAACAATAACATCTATGCAAATACATTAGGTTATAATGATAGCGATTATACATATGATAAGCATAATGCTCATTTGACAAATGTATGCAGAATTTATACCGATGTAGAATTTTATCGTGTTAGAAATCATCATAGCTTTGATTTTGTTACAGAACTAACAAACTTGCCAAACTATCATGAAGTAACAGTTCGTGAAGCTGTGTTATTGGGTGATTTTTAATATTTCTTTTATAGTTTTTAACTTATCGCGAATAACTTTATTAGATAAGCTATTATATAAACCAGGATGTAGTGGCTTTGGTGTAGCACTTAAATCACACCAAGAATAACCTTTATGTTCATTGCTTAGCGTTGGAATAAATTCTGTTGGTACAATCACTACAAATGTATGATAAGAAAAATGTCCATCTGGGCTGCTAAAATATTCTAGTGGTAGCACTTTTTGAATGGTTGGTTCAAAACCAACTTCTTCACGAACTTCTCGCATTAAACCGCCATAAAGAGTTTCACCAACTTCAATTTGACCACCAACCAATGACCAAGTATTGCTATATGTGTCTTGATCTCTCAAAAGAAATAGCGCACGACCAGACTGTTGGCTAATAAAAAGCGCACCAACTGCTGTCAATTCTCGTGAAATAAAAACTTTTTTCTTTTTCATAGATATACAATAACACTAATAGATGATTAAATCAAATTACTATTGACCACAATCCTGCTGAATAATAACCTTCCCAAGACTTAACCCATTGTGCGCCATTCCATGCATACTGATGTGATGAGAATGTATTAGTAACATATGAAGCATTACTTGTTGCATTTGGACGATAAGAAATGTTCCACTTACTGCCGTCATATTGGATAATATCATTGGTCAACGCTGGTGTTATAGAACTATCAGTATTTTGCCATACAATGGCACCATTGCCAATACTTGCATTTCCTAGCGGATTAACAATCAAATAACGCTGACCAGTAGAAGCTGCTGGCAATCCAATGGTTGGACCGTTTACTCTTGGGTCTACGATAGCATTAATGCTTGGCAGTATGTTAGTTGGAATAGTTGCTGGGTCAACATTAAACTTTAAGTTGGCTAAATTATTTGGATCATATGCAACTGTGCCAGTGATTAATCTTTCGGTAGTAGCATTTGTCAAATACATCATGCTATAATTGTTTGCAATATTTCCAAACAAACTAATAACAGGCGGCCATTCAATTGGAGCGGTATTAGTAGAAGGATCAGAGAAAGTTGTATTATTGAGAATAGGACCGCCCTGTGGAGTTAGGGTAACATTCTCGCCATTTACAATAACTCCATATCCAGTTGGAGTAAAGTATTGGCGACTGCCAAGATCATTGACCGCATCTTGAATTGCGGTTGATAGTGGCTGTCCATTAGCATCATATGTATTAGAAACTACGCTTTGAATAATACCAAGACGCAAAATCTTAGCTGGTGTAGATAACCAAATAGGCATCTCAAAGGTAAATGTAGCAACATCAATTGGGTCATCTGCACCTACTGGAATACTACGAGTTGTCCAGTTAAAATTATTAAGTAAAATATAACTTAAACTTGACCAATCATAATAATTTTGAGAACTTTGAAGTTCCATATCTGGATTAAACATACATCCAATTTGTTCAAGTAGTTGGCATTTTTGATCAAAGTTGCTTGTCCATAGTTCAACTACGACTGTTAGTTTATATGGTGCTGGCATCAATCGTTTTAAGGTATAGTTTTGACCTTGTTGAGTAGTTACATTGCCAGTTAAAGGATCGGTGGCGCGACTTCTTACACTCTTGTTATCAACATATTTTGGTTCTTGAATACGCTGACGATCATAATCAACTTCCTTGATATAACACACCATCATAGGAACATTTAATGTGGTCGTATCACTGTTATTTTTTAAGATAGCACTAACCTGACGGTTAGTATCAGCATAGCGAACTGGAACACGAGAAAGAATACTGTTTCCATTAGAGTCTTTACCAAATTCTACATACATCTCATCAAAGATGCGAATGAATTGATTCATAAATCTGCGTATTTGTTTATCGTAAAAATATTGACCCACTTGATTATCCTAGTTTATCTGGCGTTAGATTAAACAAATTACTTAATGTTTGGCTACTTGGTATCACATAACCATTTGCAAGTTTAACAGTTCCATTGTTATTAATAAATCCACCAAGTTGTGTATTAGTGTTTGCACCAGTGATATCTGCGCGTTGAACATCCTGAATCGCAACCCAACTTGTTCCATTATAACGAAACAATCTTGCTGGTATATAATCAGTACGCAACGCATATTCACCTTGTGTTGGATTTAATGGAAATGCTGTATCAACATTAACGGGCAATCCATTGGGAGCAGTGCCATCACCACTTAGATACCCATTAATAACTTTTACTGGGCTAACTCCATCTTGTGTTGGTAAAATAAACAATTTATTAACACTATATCCACTATTTGGAACATCGCTTTCAGCTTGCGCAATCACTGCATTATTAATTTGAACATTAAGATTGTAACTGCTCAAGAAATCACCAAGAGTGCTTCCAGTTGGAGTTCCATCGGCTTTAACTGCCTCTTGATCAAGAATATCACGATATTCTTGGCTATCAACCATTGGCGTAACTTTACAACGCCAAAGATGAGGCCACCAAGTTTGTGCATATCCTTCTGCGGCACGAGTAGTTTCTTGTACAACATAAAACTTCTTTAACGCAATTGGAATAGACGAATCAAGCGGATTAAAATCACGAAGATGCGGCAATTCAAATACATCGCCTGGCATAATTTTTCTGCCCATGCGTTCGCTCATATCATTGATATGAAAGGTGATATAAAGAGTATCATTGGTTACCATAAGACCAAACTGACTTAGATTAAAATCATTATCTTGAATGGTATAATGTCCGCGCAATGCATAAATGTCTTTATCATATGCACGATCACGGTTTTCTAAAAATAACAAATCCTGAATGTTCTGCACACTCTGATTACTATATTGTGGTTGAGTCAAGTCAGTTGTTAGACCTTGATCTTTTGGACCAAGATATTTGTGAACATTGATTCCAACGCCACCAGCAGTAAACACTTCACGGATGCGATTATCCTGAAATTTAAAATCGTTACTATGATTTTCTCTATATAAACTTAATCGTGGCATAATTATTTCCCAATGATATTTATGGGAAATAAACTATTGTGTTTTTAACCAGTCTGGTTTAATAAATCCTTTTACAACTTCATCAAGTTGAGTTGGTTCACATTCGGTAATATATTTGGCATTTGCATCTTCTTTAAGTATTTCTTCTACTCTCTCATCATTCCATGCAACAGGAAAATCTAATAATCTTTCTAAACTACGAAGATAATGATGACGATAAAGATAAAGGAGTTCTTGGCTTAGAAATACAGGTGGCTCTTCTATATTGTTTAACATGATTTGCATCATGCCCCAAGTTGGTCCACCACGAACTCGTCGCTGTTGTAAATCAATGATATTTTTGTCACGACCAATGATCGCAAGTTGACTTTTAATGCCACATTTTTTTAAGTTTGCTTGAAATTCTTGTACCAATGGAACTCTTGCAACAAAATTTTCCATATAAGGATTGCTTACGCTAGTAACAGCAAACTTCTTGCCGCCCATAATATCTTTGGTAATTGTAGATGGATCATTCCAGTAATGGTTGAATGGTTCATGCCAATGTGGAATAAAATATCCATTGGGTTTTAGTGCAGCTTTCCATCCATGCACTTCATCATGCAATGAAAATGCTTTTCCAAATAAATGATTACCCGAACCTTGCGGACCAATTACAATTAACATTTTCATGGTAATTTTCTCAATTCAAAATAAAGTCTGTCGCCATTATCTTTCTTAAATGAACTTAATTCGCAATTAAATTTGTTTGCAATCCTGAAAGCGGTATCAAAGTCCCAAGGATAGATATCAATCCATTGACCATTCTTATGAACATGACCAGGATTTGCACGAACATAAATTTTACCATCAGGCATAGTTAAGTCAATTACTTTTTTCATACGAACTTCAATGTCATCATATTCACCAAAGTTGATACTACCAAATACGATTATATGATCATAGGTATTATCTGGAACTGTATAATCAAGAATATCAACCATGTAATCAGCATTATTATTATAAGCATCGATTCCAACTAGATTAGGAATACGAGCCTTGAACTGATTAAATCCACAGCCAACATCTAATACAGCTTTTGGATTAGCTTTATTAATAGTTTCTACAATATTCCATCCAGTATATTGATAAACCTCGGTGCGCGGTTGCCAAATGCCTCCCCAAAATCTTGCACTATATTTCTGATCAATATCATGCGTTATATCAGCAATGGTTCCATTGAAGTTGATCTCTAAATCAAATTCATTATTGATTTGTTCACAGAATTTTTCCCAACGCTTGGGAGTCCATGGGAGCGCATTAACAACAGTCCATCGTGTCATAGTTTTATTAAAATCATCATATTTTGGTAAATTAAACGCATCATGTAAATTTTTGTATAAAAAGTTATAAATTTTTCTATTCATCTAATTTTTTCCAATATTTTAATTTTTATATAAATATTTATGAAAAATTGTCAAACAAGGAAAAAAATATGAATGAGTATGAAAAATGGGGCGACAGTCGGTGGGAATATACTAAGAGCCGTAGCAATTGGCATTTTGATACTACACGGACACCTCAGTCTGGTATAGACAGTTACACTCATGTTTGTAGATTTGATGTAGATTTTACAGATTCTATTATACAATCTATGCCTAACACAAAGAAAAGCACATGGGGATCAAGAAACCCAACGATTGAACGCATCTATAGTGCTGAGCCAGAAGAACAAGATTTGATTCGCGCTGGCGCTGATCCACATGCAACAGTATTTGAGCGAGCATCTGCCGATGATGTTGAACTTTTTCAAAAAATAAACACTTGGCTTGGTCTAGAAGAATCAACGATTAAATTTCATAATCAGACAACTGGGCAAATGCTTCATACTCATATGGATAACTTTGCTGGTAGACCTGAGCGTGAAAATAGTTACAAGATAGTTGATTTTGATAAGAATCCAGATATTATTCGTCGCTTTGCAATCATGCTTGCTGATTGGGAACTTGGTCAAATATTTCAATTAGGCAATGCTAACTTTACACAATGGCGAGCAGGAGATTGTATTACATGGGAATGGAAAGATATACCACATAGCACCGCTAATATGGGCTGGTGGGATCGTCCTATGTTACAGATAACAGGTTATGTCACTGATAGAACAAATGATGTTTTAGGTGGCGCAAGTAAAAATTTAATAGTAAAATTATAAGGAATTTTAAAATGGATGTAATGAAAATATTTCCAATCATGGATCAAACCAGTGGACTGATATTGATTGCGTTATACGCAATTGGTGTGTTGGGGTTAACATCATGGTTTGCCAGAGGATATAACAAAACAAAAGAATCATATTTGGTTGCTAATCGTAATATTGGTTTTTGGCAAGGAAGTATGGGTGTAGGTGCAAGTTGGATTTGGGCAGGTGGATTATTTGTTGCCGCACAGCAATCTTATTTGAATGGACTAACAGGATTATTTTGGTTTTCCATTGGTAATTTCTTTGCTCTTATTCTTTTTTCGTTTGCTGCAACAAGGCTTTCGCAGAAATATGGCGATGGATTTACCATCAGTCAATTGTTTCGTGAAAAATATGGCATTTATGCACAGGGATTAATCCTATTACAAACCATTATGCATGCATTACAAGGGTTTAATATTAACCTGTTTGCCACAGCTAAAAGTATGAACTTATTAACTGGTTTATCGCCTCTATTGGTTAGTTGTTTAATCATTTTAATCGCGATGATTTATAGCTGGCGTGGTGGATTAAAGGCTGGTATTATTACAGACATAACCAAAATTACCTTTATTTGGATTGGTATGTCAGTTGTTGCTGCCTTCTTGTTCAATAAGATAGGCATTGAACCTGCTATTGCGGGTCTTGGCGGCAGAACTGGACAAGGAGTATCCTTATTTGATTCTCCATTTGCTTGGGGACTATTCTTTGGATTTGGTATTCCTACTGCAACTGGTCATCTTGCAATGCCATGGAGTGATAATTCAAATTATCAAAATGCTTTCTCTATGACTAAAACTGTTGTTCGTCGCGCTTTCTTAATGGCTCCTATGTATTGGTTAATCTTACCAGTATTTGGTGGTTTCCTTGGATTTAGCGCAGCAGGATTGCATTATGATGTAACAGGACCAAACACTGGTTTTATTAATCTTATTGTAATGGGAAATGAAATTGGATGGTGGTTGCCGTTAATTTACACTACTATAGTCTTTGCAAGTACCGTTGCTATTATTGATACAATGTTAATGTCAAGTGCCAATATTTTTGCAAATGATATTAAAGACAATGTTGGTCAATCTAAATCAAATGCTATTATTTGGGGCAAGATTGGTATGGCGGTATTGGCTGCTATTGGTGTAATCACCGTAACCGTGCCTGGCATAGATTTATCTCAGTTGTTTATTTTAGGAAAGATGCTTTCAAGCGCATTGTTTGTTCCAGTATTGATTGCAATCTTATTTGATGATCATACCACACAAGTAGGATTTGTAAGTGGCGGTCTGGTTGGATTACTGGTTGGCGGACCAATTTTCCTTTATGGACAATTCTTTGGTGGCGGCGCAGAAGTAATGGCTCTTGGAACCGCTGTTCAAATTATTGGCGGTGGTGTTACTACACTAGCAGTGAGCAAGTTTACTAAATGAATAAAAAGATACTCATAATGGGTTTGCCAGGCGCGGGTAAAACTACCTTGGCAAAAGCATTAGCACCAAAATTAAAAGCAGTTCACTGGAACGCTGATGCTGTTCGTGCAAACATTAACAGTCATCTTGGTTTCAGTGAACAGGATAGAATTGAACAAGCCAGACGCATGGGATGGCTTTGTGACCAAGTTACGGCAGCAGGTTCATGGGTAATAGCTGATTTTGTTTGTCCCACACCAGCCACTCGTGCAGCCTTTGGACCTGCTACCGTTATTTGGATTGATACAATTAAAGAAGGGCGGTTTGAAGACACAAATAAGTTGTTTGTAAATCCAGAACCAGGCAGTTATTATTTTCGTGTAGACACGCAAGATGCGGATTTCTGGTCAAAATATATCATGGAAGAACTTGACTTTGATACTCATCCAAATTGGATTAAAGCAATGATTAAAGGATTAAAATTATCATGACATGGAACAATCAAGCACCAACTGTGCAATTATTAGGAAGATACCAACCATGGCATCCAGGTCATACTGAATTGTTTAAGCGAGCACATGCCAAGACAGGTCAAGTTATGATCATGGTGCGTGACACTGGCGGAACAGATGAGAAAAATCCGTTTGATTATTCATTTGTTAAAGAAAAAATTATAAAAGATTTAGAAGCAGAAGGTTTTAAATTTAAACATGATTTTTTAGTCAATCTAGTTTCTAACATTGTGAATATTACATATGGGCGTGATGTTGGCTACACAATTGAAAAAGAAGATTTTGATAAAGAAATTTTAAAAATTAGTGCAACTAATATTCGTAAAGAAATGGGTGTATGAAATATATTTTTGTTGCAGGCGCACCAGGCAGTAAGTGGAGTAGTGTAGTAAAAAACATTTATTTTTCTTCAAGCATTGATACCAGTGATTATAGCGATAAGAGAACCTATTATCATGACGCCAGTGGTACTAATCAGCTTATGCATCTTGGTGCCTACTTTGATCCTTATATGGAATTTGGACATAAGTTTAATCTTATGGAGTTCTTAGATAAAGATACGCTAGAAAAGGAGTTTGATCGTCCGTTTAGTGGGGAAGGTGTTCGCATCATTAAGAGTCATGTGTTCTGCCATCATCTTGATTTTATTCGCAAGACTTGGCCAGATTGCCCAATCATTCTCGTTCACCGAGACAATGATGCTTGTTTGGGCTGGTGGGTCCGTTGTGGACACTTTAACATAACTTATCCTAGTTATGAAGGATATTATAAGAATTTGCGTGATATGAGTCATCATATTGATAAACAAAATGAAGACTTAAAGAAGTTTGTAAAAAATAATCAATCATCAATGATGTATGACAATATTGAATTATGTGAAAAGCTAGGCATTGATGAGCCATTTGAACTGAATATTCAAAATTATGAGTTGAGTGATGTCAAGGTTTATTTGAACCAAAGCGTAACATAAAGATATTCACATCTTCGCTACTACTAAAAAGCAGCGACCAATATGGATCGCCGCTATTGAATCTATAATTTAATGAATAATTGTGGGAAAAGCACTTATCACACCATTCTTTTAATGGTTGTTGGATTGTTTCTTTAAGAAAATCTGTGCTAAGCGGCGGTAAAAAAACTGTACCAGAAAGATTTGGATATATTTTAATAAGATATTTGTCTGGAGCAAGAGAGGTTAAAAAACCTATTTCTATAGTATCATCTATTGTAGGCGTCATCGGTATTGTTTTTTTATTTGTTCAACCCGTAGTGACATATAGTCTAACAATGTTTGCCTAAGATTATCTGGCATTTCGTGACTTTCATTTTTTAATTCGTTGATAATGATATAAGTGAAAGCAAACTCAATCATCTTGGCAATTGAATAACTCATATGATATTTATTTCAATTTTATGACAGAAGAAAAAATGGAGCGGAGTAGGAGAATCGAACTCCTCGCATCAGCTTGGAAGGCTGAGGTATTGCCACTATACGAACTCCGCACTCTCATTTACTTACTCTTTATGTTGGCGGAGAGGGTGAGATTCGAACTCACGGAACCCTTTCAGGTTCTCAGGTTTTCAAGACCAGCGCAATAAACCAGGCTCTGCCACCTCTCCGTATTATGGTGCCGACAGGAAGACTTGAACTCCCCACCTACGGGTTACTAATCCGTTGCTCTACCAGATGAGCTATGTCGGCTTATATCTTAGTTATCAAAAAAGATAGCCTGATTCATTCTTTCTATATTAAAAAATGTATCATCAACTATTGACATGCCATGCAAGAAATGCTGACCATCAAATATAATTAGCCTGTTATACTTTGAGTATAAAGTTTTAATTATATTATATTTGCTCTTAGGTCTCCATGGCGCAAAATGTTCTGGATGTGGATTAATATCTTTTTCAATCCGCTCATACAGATTTGTGCCTGGTCCTTCATTCTCGTCAAAGTATATTAATGCAACATGACATGGATCAATATGAGGAAACCAATAATTATTTTGATAATCATTGAAATCTTTATCACGAAACAATGTACAATTTGTCATAATATAAGAAGGATAATTACAATCTAAATTTAGCAAGCTGCTCAATTGAGATGTAACCTTTAAGAAATTTTCATCTTTAATAAAGTGTCTTCTATCTATAAACGCATCTCCATTTAACGAAGGTTTTTCATTCTTCTTCCATAGATCAGCATTATATAAGTTTATAAAAGATTTTACATCATCTGGATTTTTATAAAAATTATCCATATAATATATTTTTGAACCGTCAAACTCTTCAATAGAAATATTATTAAGATCGTTTATTTCAAATAGTTCATTCGTATCCATATAATATCTCTAATATTGGTGCCCAATGAGGGACTCGAACCCCCACGCTTTCACGCTGGTACCTAAAACCAGTGCGTCTACCAATTCCGCCAATTGGGCATCATTTAATTATATTACAATAAATAGTTATGCATGTCAAGAGAAAAGTATATAAATTACCTACTTTATTCGTTTATTTTGGCCCATACATTCTTGGGATGCACAATCATAGCACAAACATTAGCAAAGTTTTAACATGGATTTAAAACAAATTCAAGGATTATTAGATATGGTTATGAAAGATAAAAACGGTAAAGTTCTAAGTCGTAGTGAAGGCGAAGCTGTTCTTAAAGGACTTGCTTCTATTACAATCACAATCTTTGCTGCACTTCTTGCAATCACATCTTGGCTTGGTGGTCAGGTTAGCGGCAAAATCATGGCTGATAATATTGAACTTGGTGATATATGGTCTTTCTATCAAGCCAAGAGCATCAAGCAAAACATGTATCAGCTTAATCTTGATGATTTAAAAATTGAAATTGCTGAAACATCAGATGTTACACTTAAATCAAAAATGCAAGTTCGTGCTGACAATTATCAGAAATATATTGATGTATTGGAAAGCGATCCAAAGAGTGGCGAAGGTAAAAAAGAAATCTTAGCTAAGGGTCGTGCTTTAGAAGCAGACCGTGATAGTGCCAAGAAACGTAGTCCATTCTTTGGTATGGCTGGCACCATTATTCAGATTGCCATTATCTTCTCAACCACGGCTATCCTTGCTGTTAGCATGGCTCTATGGTATAGCAGCATTGGCGTCGGTATCATTGGCTTGATTGTATTGGCAGATGGAATTTGGTATTTCTTTCCACTACCGTTTTAAAAGTAACCCTACGATGTTGCGCTCTAAGTTATTGTAAGCGTGTAGGGTTTTGTTCTTTAAGAATGGCTGCGTTGGTAGGATTCGAACCTACGACCAAGTGATTAACAGTCACCTGCGCTACCGCTGCGCCACAACGCATCAACCATATTCTTAATATACTTATATCTGTGTTGCTTGTCAAGATTTATTTTTAAAAATAAAATCAACATTAAATGCAACAGATATTCTAGTATTTTCTGTTCTGTTCATCGTCACTCTATGCGTCAACCATTGTGGAAATAATATTAATCTTCCTACTTTTGGTCTATACACTGCCATCTTATCCTTTGGAGTAAAAGGAAAATTGCTATGAACAAAAGATGAAGTTGGATGTTCAAATATAATATTGCCATCATCACCATTTGTTTTATAATAATAAACGCCAGCTATGCCATTTAATCCATGGTCATGATCAAATTGAAAATTATTTTTATAATAATATGTAATCCAACCTTTTATATTATAATCAATATTATAATTTGTATAATAGTTTACTGAGTTTCTATAAGATTCAACATGTGATAGCGTTATTCTTTTAAAAGATTCCATATTATATCTGTCAAGATAATCATTGGTTCCCTTATCATCATATGATGTAGTGACATTTCCATCTAATGGATGATAAAGTTCTTTATCTTTTAAATCTTCAACCGAAGTTGCAATCTCTTTTTGAATATTATCAAAATCTTCTCCGATAATATCAACGCAAAATACAGGTACGCTAAACAAATAATCTATTGACATGAAGATACTTATATTGTAGTGGAGCCTACGGAGAGATTCGAACTCCCGACCCACGGTTTCGAAGACCGCCATTCTATTCCACTGAACTACGTAGGCATTATATTGGTGAACGCTGTGGGGTTCGAACCCACGACAACAGGTTTAAAAGACCCGTACTCTACCAACTGAGTTAAGCGTTCTAAATTCAAAAGTCAGTGTGCAGCCCCCATCTATCGCCCACACCGTGACACATCCCATGGCCATTGCCGATTGCTTACTGTGCCTTGCCGTCTTTTATATTGGTCTCCGTGTCTGGCGCTGCCCCAGATTCCCCGCAGTCCAAGTGCGGTATTAATCTTACCCTAACTCCACAGAGATAAACTTCTAGAAGGTTCCTCAGTCAATACAGGTCACCTACAACCCTCTCACTTTATTACCTGCCGTATGGGATTCGAACCCATCTCTCACCTCACCATGCGTAGGTGTATCCTATCCTATAGACGAACGACCAGTAGGTTCGCGACCCTACTGTTGGCAAATTTGGTTGCGGTGGGCAGGATTCGAACCTGCGATCTCCAGTTTATGAGACTGGCGAGATGACCACTTCTCTACCCCGCAATAAATTTTGGTGGG
>JGI24891J29808_1000543_pt1 | contig 18664 bp, 24 predicted proteins | sample FreactcultuFSWF8_FD_29808 | JGI IMG/M metagenome (IMG submission 29808) | reverse complement strand
TTTTTTGTTCATTTTTGTTCGGATGTTCATTTGTATTCCTCTTGTCTAAAAATACGGCTAATCTTAATTTGACCAAGTGTGGTAATCAATGTTTGATAACCTATACGCGGTTCACCATAGTAGTCTACAAAGGTATATTCATTTACTTTGAACCATTCCTTTTTTAAATACTCTTGATAAGGTAAATTGTACTTACCTTTTCTACACAAATAGTATTCATTACGTAGCCATTCAAATAGCTTGTTTCTACTAACTCCAATTGCCTTTGCAAACTCTTCAATAGTACAACAATCTTCACTGTCCGCCACCATCTCTGCAAACTTTACTTTAGGCTCATCCTTTTTAATTACCTCATTCAAATTCTCAATCTGCAATTGCTTTTGTTCTGCATCAATTAATGCTTGAGTTGCCACTTTCATTGCCTCAACGAAGGTACGTGGAGTACTGTTCACTTCTTTGGCTTCGAGTTCAATCCAACGATCAATAATCTTTAAACGATACTTTGCGCTATAACTGGTCATTATTAGATCACATTCACGTCTAGGTAATGCGTAGTAAGGTCTATCTTGACCGTTATTGCCTTTATAGACGAGCTGAAATCTTAGCGCGTCAATCTCACACTCCTCAAAGATTCTACGTATATCAGCACATACGTTTTTATGTAATTTTCCAGTCAATTCAGCAATCTCTCTGCTACTTATTGTAGGTATGAGTGTTGTATTGGTTGTAATAAGTGCGTTCATTGTTTGTCCATTTGTTTAAAAAAGAAGGCCACTACTACTTTATTTCATGGCCTTTGAGTTGCCCTTTAGGAAGGCTAAAACTTTAGTGTTTATGTTACTCTTGTTTGCTGAGTTCTATTATACACGATTCAATCGTTTAAAGTACTGAATATGTACATCACTAAGCTTAAACTAAGACCTTAATAGTAAACTTATAGTTGACAAATACAGTAGTGATAGTACTTCATAAGGGTTGTTATGCTGCGATTCCTTTAAGGCTCGTAGCACACGGGTGCTATTGATTACAGAACCTCCGAGGCTTATTAGTAATGGTAATAGAGTTAGTAATGGGTATATGTTTATGTTCATTGTTTATTCCTTTAGGGATTAGTGTTTACGTTTTTTTGCTGCTGAGTCTATTATACACGATTCTTTTACAATGTCAAGTCTATATCTAATATAAAGTGTGACGCACATCTCACTAATCACCTTTTAACCGAAACTTTTTCTCCATCCTCTCTATCACTCTCTCATCCAACTCATCACCATACTTTGTAATCAAATCTTTAGCATGTTGCTTCACCATCTTTGCCCTCCATTTGATTGCATCTCTTTGAGTTTCAAATGTTTTAGTGGTTTGTAAATACCTAGCCGTCCATTTCTCCTTCTTCACTCTTGTTCCTAACCATACACATTCCTTCTGAGGTTGTAGAATCAAGTTGATTGATTTTGGAACAAACGCACAATGAGAAGGACCAAAGACTTGGTTGTCCTCACTCTTTACGAATCGTGTAAGCTGCCATCCCTTACAGTCAATCCCGATCTGCGTGTAATACCAACTACTAAACGATTGGAAGCAATGAAAGCTTTTATGCACTCTCAACCCCATAGCTACTCCGGGTAAATGTAGGGCATAACTCCGTTGAAACATGCCAACCCACACACTATAACAGTCCATGTTATCTTTGATACTGTACTCACCTTCACCCAAGTAACCCAATGAATAAGTAGTCCTTGTATAAGGATCTAATATAGAGCCCTTTCTAAGCATAGAGGCATTAATCACAGTCTCGTAGCCTGTGTTTAGAAACCGAATGCCAATACATCTATGTCCTTTATAACTAATAATCTCTACCTCTCCACAATTGTTTGTCTCGAAGCGTTGCCCTTTAGTATAATATTCTATAGTCATTTATTGTTCCAATTATGTTTGTTTTATTAAATTATCATTTACACTATCAAAAATCATGATAATACTAATTTAAGCTTATTACATTAAGGAGCCATTATGACAAAAAGAGAACAGCTTCAATTAAATGGTTGGACAAGAAACATGTGTTTAGCCCTCAAATTCCTTAAAGAACAGCTACCTAATGGTTGGGAAGTACAGGCCAAATCATGTACGCATATGGCCTATTTCAATCAGGTTGGTAAGCATTATAAGGGAGTACCTATCAACCATTCATTTGTATTTAATGCAGCTTATCGAACGCTGTATGCTCACGATGAATGGACCCTTAAATTACTAAAGAAACTGGAAGTACCCTATGTTTGTGTTTGTCAAACAAAGTTATACGAACCTGAATTATGGTTGGATGAATGCTAAAAAACGCAATCAAACTGTCACTTCGTGACAAAACCAAGCAGTGTTGTTAGTTGTTGTTGACTAAAAAGCAGCTGAGTAACATGTTAATCTCTTGTTCTTACTATAACCTATTTAGAGAGACAGTAGGTTAACGTATGACTCAGCTGCTTTTGTGTTTTAAACTAATTACTGTAAAAAGAATTTATACGTAGCTAAGCTTGCTCCTGAAAAGAGGATTGGTCTCCTCCTGCTACGTATCCCTTAGACCCCTAACATAGGTGACCTCTATGATTACATATACCCATTTCACTAGCCCTTACTATCAAGGTAAGAGTTTCTTTGTCAAAGACAACCAACCACAATCAGAACCTCATTTATTATTTGAAGGCAACGCTCACAAAGTGAGCTGTGAATTTAAATCCTTCTATCATCGTTTAGTTGCCTCTACATGCAGAGATTCATTTGCTTATGGCACCACTAAACATGATTCAATAGCAATCACAACACAAGCAAAAGAAGATGCGACCCATATAGCTAGGACCAAGAAGCATTTTAGCTACTTTAATGGTCCAGGTATAGGGATGTTAGATTACGATTCTAGTCCTGACTATGAAATTTATGAATGGACTCCAAAAAGCGTTATGAATGTCTTATATAAGTTTGGTGTCCCTAGAGATACTGCTTATTGTTGGAGGGCCTCTAGTTCCTCTTTTAATGGATCTTTATCATTTCACATGTATTTTCCTGTTCATAATGTATCCGATTTTAGACGATTCGGTCTTCTATTGGACTTGTATTGCTATCAAGAAGGCTATGGTTACATTAAACCTGATGTAACTGGTAGACCAATGTATCGTACAATTTTTGACTCCTCTGTATATAGCCCAGAACGCATAGAATTCTTGGTACCTGTAGTAGCCCCTGATTATCCTATAAAATATAGAGAACCTGAACATGCTTTAATTGAAGGGCAATATTTGGATACTTCTACTTTTAAGCATAAATTGGTTGACCTTAACGTTGTAGATACCTTAAAGAAACGTTTATTATCTAATGCTGAACGAACCTTCTTACCTGAAGCACGTATGGAATATGATCATAGACAAAAGTTGACGTACTTTAAGTTAGGTTACAGTGAAAATGAAGCAGAAAAGATTGTAAAAAAGAATAGACAAAATGATTATCAGTTATTGGAACTGGATACAATTATACATTTTAGAGACCATGGACCTCATACAATAAGAGAAGCTTTAAAGTTGGGTTTAACTGGTCCTTGTAAAGATCCACTAGCAAATAAGCATGATACTCAAGCAACATTTTACTTAGATAAGATTCGTTCATTCTATAACAACAATGTGTACTACTTCAGGACAAAAAAGCTTACCGTTCATTATGTTACACCTGATCCTGGTCTAGGTAAAACAACAAAGCTGCTTGAGATTATTAACGCAGATTATTCTATAGATAGAGAGAGATCAATTGTTGTAATGCCTACTCACGCACTTATTCGTCAAGAAGTAAAAAAGGTTAAAGGACATTATATCCACATTTCTAATGGTAGTGACAAAGAAGGCCAATTATACAAAGCAATTGCAGACGATGAACACTTAATATTTGTTACACACGCACTATTCAAACAGATTAACCTAAGCCTTTTACATGACTATCACATATATGTAGATGAAACATTTGACTCTCATATATGGACCTCAAAGAATTTTCGTTTGAAACATTCAATATCTGATCAAGGTATATTCAAGACTGCCTTAACTTGGAAGCCGATTGATGGTTCAAGTTGTAAACAGTTGACTATAAAAAGCAAGAAAAAGATTCAGGAATATTTAAAGAAGGTAGATTCAACTAATAGTGCAGATACGTCAAGCACAAAAGAGATTTTGAAACGCGTACTTGACGGTGAGTTTGTGCTTGCTTACAAGACAAAAAAGAGACAGGAGTATATATTTGCTTCTTTTTGGAACCCTTCTACTTTAAAGTGTAAGAGCCTTACTGTATTTAGTGCCTTCTTCAAGACAACTCAATTGTATTGTCACCTAAGCCTATTCTTTAACCTCAAGGACATTACCAATCAGTTTGAGTGGACACGCTCTCTTGATCATCGGCTGTCAAAAGTACATTTAAGTCATTTGTTTGAAGATTATAGCCTCACGCAAAATGAACAGCTCACCTACTTACTTGATGATAAACCGATTAAAGGTCCTGCTATCGCACAATCTCTATTAGAGTGCAAACAATTTGATGATGAAACGCTAGTCATTCTAAACAAAAAAGAGACAAAGAGAGACGGTAATCAGACATTAATCTTAAATTCAAAAGAAGATGATGAGCTACAAGAATATGTGGTATTAGATGCCAAGCTTGAGTCTTGCTATCTACATGGACGTAATGACCTTACAGATGCTACTAGTCTTATATCCATAAATGCTTACAACCTAGACAACATTAATAACCTAATTCAAAAAGAATTGTACAAAAAGAAGCACTATAGTCCTTGGTATGACCGTAATGTTAATCTCCAATGCCAATTGTTAATGCGTTTAAACTGTAGAGTCAGTGATTCAAAGACCAAAGTTTATTATGTGGTTGTTTCAAAACGAATAAAAGAAGCAATGATTAGACGATGGCCTATGATGAAACAATTTACTCATTGTCTTAGCAATAGGCTAAGAGTACCTGAACTAGAGAATTTGCTTTTAGAAAAGCCTAGCCTTTTCTTAAGGGAGGACAATGTATGATAAAGAGTCATAAGGACCTTTCAATATGTAAACAGTATCTAGAAGAACATGGCTTTAAATACAACAGCAAAGCAAAAACATGGCGTGTAGGCTTCAAAATTCACAATTAACTCACGCATCTTTGTATATGTGATGATGATGATGTAACTACTTGATTTATAACGATTAGTGCGTGAGGTGCTTGAAATGCTTGTATTTTGAACTCTATAATTAACTATAACTACTACAATACATATAGAAGTTATAGATAGTATCTGTCCCAAAAACATAAGCATTTCAAGCACCTCAAGCACTTTTAGTCCATACAGTAAGTCCCTTATACCATGAAACAATTAAACCTAAATACATGCACCAATCAGGACATTATATGAATAACACAAGACCAGGAACAGCTATGACCTACTTAATACAATCAATTTTATTAACAGCAATTGCTCATGTATTTTTAAAAATACACGAAGGTACTCCTGATGACATTTACTATGCTTTCTGGAGTTCCTTTAGTGCTATGGCAGCAATCATTGCTTCTTTTAATAACCTTAGGAACCAATTATGAATAATCACTTTAAAAGGCCAGACAAAGCAACTGTTGACCTAATTAACCTACATCTTAAGCCTAATGAACCTATCTGGGAAGCACAGAGGTCTTTAAAGACCTTAAGTCTTGACGAGTATGATGCATTAATTCTGAGGATAAGTGCCTTAGAGAAGGAGATTGGTTTGTTAAAATTAATGAACAAACAAATTGAAAAGCCTAGCCTTTTCTTGGATGATCTTAAATGAAAATTCTAATCACGCGCCTTATTAAATATCCAAATGGCTACAACTATATCGAGGGCTTTATTAATGGTGGCCTTGTGACCTTTGAGGATAAGAACCTGGAGATTATTACAGAGTTGAATTTAATGGTCGGTAATACTTATAGGATAAAGCAAGTTGGTCGGACAGTAATATTTGGAGAACAAAGATGAATAACTTATTATTGATAGAAGTAACCATCATTAGGCACTTTCAAGATGATGGTATCCGTTGGTCCTGTGCTAAAGACAACCATAAGCTATATGTTGAATCTACTGTGGATAAACGCTTTCTACATCTACTGTGGCCCAAGGATGACCCATATTTCAAAATTAGGTTGGAGAAAGGATACATTGTCGATGTTGATGGGTATTATATTGTTAGGGACAATGTATGATGAAAGTCGGAGATAGATTTAAGACAAATTCTGGTTGGTGTAAGGTAATAGGGTATGTAAGTTCAATAGAGGTTTGGGTAAGGTTTGTAGACACGAATTTTGAAACAAGGTGTGAAGCAGGCCAATTACGTAAAGGTCTAGTAAAAGATTTATACTACCGATCCATATGCGAAGTTGGATACCTAGGTGAAGGATCTTTTTCTAATAAAGAAACACCAAAGGTTTATAATACTTGGAGTCATATGCACCAAAGGTGTTACGACCCTAAAGAATGGATAAAGCACCCGACCTATAAAGATTGCCATGTCCATAAAAGTTTTGATTGCCTACAAGATTTCGGTTATTGGTTTGAAGACCAATATGGTAGTGACATTGGGGATATACAGTTAGATAAGGACCTCTTACTCAAGAAAAATAAAATGTATAGTCCAAGACGTTGTGTCCTACTTCCACCGCAGGTCAATTCATTGCTAACAAAAAGAGATGCTGATAGAGGTGAATGTTTGATTGGTGTATATAAATTTAATAGAAATTGTAAGAGGCCTTATATAGCTAAATGTTCTACAATAGAAGGCGTTAAATCAAAATGCTTTGCTACTGAGATTAAGGCATATAATTGGTACAAAGCAATAAAAGAACAAAACATTAAAGATATAGCTGACCTATACAAACATGTACTTGATCCACGAGCCTACAAAGCTCTATTAAACTATGAGGTTGAGCTTACAGATTGAAAAATATAATTTAAGTAAAAGCTTAAAGGTAAACAAAATGAGCAAACTAAGACCAAACCCAAAAAAGGATATGTCCAATGTAAAGACCAAGCCATCTAATGATCTTATTATAGGACATCCTTCTATTAAAGAAAAGAAGAGTCGTAGAACACATGATCCTGATTTTGTACAAAAGGAATCAAAGAATACCCACTCAACTGAACGTAAGGTTGTGGATGCCAAACGCGAAGCAAAAAGGATTGAAAAGGAAAAGGCTCTAGAGGTAGCCAGAGCCCTTAAGGAGGACCAAGAACGTGAGAAATACCTGCGATCTCTTGATTCGTTCGATTCTCATGATATTAACCACCTAGGTGAATACCAACCTAAGAAGAAGTCCAAGTTTGATGCCAATAACAAGGTAGCAAGTTCTTACCAACAGATTGATTTGAAGCTGCTAGCTTACTATGCCAAGTTTGGTTATCCTATGAGTTGGTTGGCAACACAGTTTAATTGTAGCGCATCTACCTTACAAAACATGCCTTACGTACAGATTATTAGGCTAGCTCACAACAATTACAAGACCGCAATTTTACATAAGACAGGTGAATGCGCTCTGGCTGGTTCCAGTAAACACACGCAGATTATTTTGGATAAAATGAGTATGTTTGCAAATGAAGAAAAAGGATCAGTACCTATTGAGTTTAACGTTAGGTTCATAAACTCTGACGGATCGGATGCCTAATGTTTGTCGAACACTATAATGATCCTATTCCAGTAGACCAAACAAAGACAATTGTCAATGTCCAGCTACATGCTAAGCTTAAGCAACTCTTTTTTAGATATCGTTTCAAGATTTTGTATGGTGGTCGTGGTTCAGGTAAGTCTTGGTCTGTAGCAATATACATTCTAATAAAATGCTTGCAAAGTAAACAACGTGTATTGTGCCTTAGAGAGTTTCAGGCTTCTATAGAACAGTCTGTTTATAATTTATTCACATCATTGATTGAACTCTTTCACCTTGAGCCCTATTTCAATATTACCAACAACAAGATACAATGTTTTAATGGTAGCCTAATATTCTTTAAGGGCGCAGCACGTAATCCTAGTTCATTAAAATCATTGGAAGGTATTTCAATATGTTGGTTTGAAGAGGCACAAGTAGCTTCTACCAATACCTTAGAACTCCTCTTACCTACAATCAGAAAGTCCCAGAGTGAGGTAATCTTTACACTCAACCCAGAGAATGAAGATGATCCCATAATGAGGGCCTTCTTTAAAAAGAGCAGAAATAATACGCTATATGTTGAATTAAACTTTTCGGATAATCCTTTCTTTACAGAGGAGATGGAAGAACTCCGTTTACATTGTTTAGAGAATGATCCAGAATTATATGAACATATATGGGCAGGTAAAACTAGAAAGTATAGTCAAGAACAAATCTTTGGTGGTAAGTGGGTCATTGCTAAGCTAGATCCTCCGAAACAAAGTATAATGTACCAAGGACTTGATTGGGGTTATTCTAGTGATCCATTCGCCTTCATACAAATTTATATTGACCATAACACTAATGAGCTATTCATCTACAGGGAAGCAGGTGGTTATCATGTTGAAATTGATGATTACCCAGCACACTTGAAACCAATCCCTGGTTCCAATAGATTTGCTACTTACTGTGATTCTGCCAATCCAGGTAATATGAACCTCTTAAAGCGTATGGGATACAATGCGCTCCCCTGTAAAAAGTATGCGGGTTCTATTGAAGATGGTATTACATATATTCGTAGCTTCAAAAGAATATATGTGGATGAATCCTGCTCTAATGTTATTGAGGAACTAAAGAATTACAAGTGGAAGCGTGACCCTAAGACTCAACAACTCACACCTGTACCTATAGATAAACATAATCACTGGCTAGACTCACTCAGGTATGCCTTAACACCTTTCATCACAGACACAAACATTAGTGCCTTACAATGGCAAACATTCACAGGTCGTAATCAACCTAAGGAAACTAATCATGCAAAATCAATTGGACTCAAAGCCCTCGGTAGATAATCAAAAGAGTCATTCCATATTAAAAGCTATACGAGATGGCTATAATAATCTAAAGGCACGTATTGGACTAAACACAGAAAATTTGACAGCAACAGGTGTTTACACATGGGATACACTGGTAAACAATCGTCAACAACTAGAGTACATTTATTCAGGTTCTTGGGTTGCTAGACAGATTATTGATATCCCTGCAAAGGACATGTGTAGAGCAGGCATTACTATTCATGGTATTGATCCATTAGAGTCAAAAAAGATTCAAAAAACAATTACTACTTTAGGTGTGTGGTCAAGCATACAAGAAGCAATTAAATGGGGTAGACTCTACGGTGGATCATTAGCATATATAATGATTGACGGTCAAGACCCTGCTACTCCACTTGACATTGATACCATTGATCTTCAACAATTTAAGGGACTTACTGTATACTCAAGATGGCAAGTAATGCCTTCCTTAACACAAATGATTACTGATGGGGCAGGTAGAAATGAACCTGAATATTACACCTCTGTATTTGATTCCTTTGTCAATAACATTCCATTTACCATTCATCATAGTAGGGTAATAAAGTTTGTCGGCATACAAGTTCCATGGTTCATGAGATTACAGCTACAATTCTGGGGTCAATCTGTAATTGTTAACCTGCATTCTAGAATCAAAAGTTTTGATATGACCTCTGCTTTGTTAGATCAATTAAGCAACAAGTCTTTCCTAAGGGTCTTCAAGATTAAAGGCCTAAGACAATTGTTGGCAACAGGTGGTGAAGATGCTGAGACTGACATTATGCGGTACGTCAATCAAATGGGCGATCTCCAGTCCTCAGAAGATATATCAGTAATTGATGCCGATGATGATTTGTCTGCAATTACATCAATAAACTTTACTGGCTTACGTGACTTGGTTGAGATTCAAGAGGAACAATTAGCAGGGGCTTCTGGTATACCTCAAGATAAATTGTTTGGTAGAACAGCCTCAGGTTTAAATGCATCAAACTCAGGTGATATTGAAATTTATCACGGTTCATTAGAAGCTGAAAGGGAGAATGATTTACGATTGCCTTTCATGAAGCTATTAGATATCATTAGCATGTCTACCTTAGGCTACAAATTACCAGATGATGCTTCCTTTACTTTTGATTCGCTATACACACTAGATAACTTGGAAAAGGCTGAGGTAGCTGCCAAGATTACCGATACCATTAGCAAAGCAAAAGAGAGTGGTTTAATTACTGTCAAAGAAGCAAGAGAAGAATTGAAACAGCAGCATCTAGTCACCTCAATGTTTGGGAACCTGAATGAAACTGATGATATTATTACAGACTCTGACTGGGCAATTAGAATAGGTGAAGGTTTGTCTACAAGAGAAGATTACTGGAGATATAAGGGTCTAGATGAAGATGAGATTGCTTTAAGATCCAAGACAGAGAAGCCTAATAGTGATAAACTAACCGAAGTTGATTTGAATAATGTTATTGATTCCCTCAGGTCAACATCGTAAGGGGGTATTTATGGGAACATTGAGCATCGTATTCATAAAGCCCAAACAAGTTGATGCTACTAAATGGGAATCTGTTGCTCGTCAATTGCTAGACTACGCTATAGATATCAGCCCTGTGGACACAGGATTCTTCGCATCTAGCTGGACGCTTTACCTGTCTAATGATTCACTAAAATTGTTCAACAAGGCGGAATACGCATCATATCTTGACCGTGGTCATTCACGCCAAGCTCCTTTGGGATTAACACGCCCAACAACTATCAAGATTAAAGAACTCCTTAACCTATCACGTATATCTCACACTACACCTCCTTCCTTAGATATGGCTAATGCTGCTAAGGAAGCAGAGAAACGTAGGTTATTAAAGCAAAAGAAACGAATCTTTAGCTTTACCACACATTTTACATAAAATTTACTTTTAAAATTTACACATAAAATTTTAGTTTTAAATTTTTACATAAATTTTAGTTTGAGAATAATAATTTAATCTCAAAGGAGGGTATAATGACAGACATTATCACAGACAGTGGTATCTTAATTACCTCGGAATTGAGTCCTAATATTAGTCAGACATTGGATGGTTATTTATTGTGTGAGAATGCTTGCATAGCAAGAATCGGTGCACAAGAATATCATGAGAATGAAGCATCAGCATCAGGGTTACCTGCTGATGAGAATGGTAGGGTACTAATGATTAGAGCAAGAGAAGAGGTATTTAAACCTGAATCAATTGCTTCATTTAACGGTAAACCTATTACATTCGGTCATCCTGACATTCCACTCAAAGGTGGTATGGTAGACTCTACTGACTGGACAAGATTCGCCAAGGGAATAGTACAAAATACTAGACAGGAAGGTAATCTAATTAAAGCTGATTTGCTAATTACTGATGCACAGACCATAAGACAAGTATTAGACTACGGTATACGTAAACTAAGCTGTGGTTATAGAAGTGCAATCAAAGTAATTGAAGATGGATTGGTCGAGCAAACAAATATCATAGGTAATCATTTAGCATTGGTCACTAACCCAAGGGCTGGTGATGTTGCTACAATCATTGATTCAAAACCAAAGAGGTCAAAAATGAGCAAGAAAAATATTAAAGATGGACTATTCAAATTGTTGGGTATTGTTGATGAGGCTGCTGATAAAATTGCTGAAGAGCTAAAGGACGATATGGACCCAGAGGATGTAATTGACTCTGAAGAAGAGAATGAAATTAAGGAAGAAGATGATATCAAGCTAATCTTACAGTCAATCATCAAACGTTTAGATTCGCTTGAAGCAAAAGACAAGGAAGAGCTTGTTGTTGATGAGGATGAAGAATCTGAAAAAGGTTCATTCGCAGTAGGTGATTCTGCTGATAAAGGTTTCATTAGCAAGGTAGAGATTCTTACTCCAGGTTTCAAACCCTCAGGTAAATCCAAAACGTTGAGTGTCCTTAAACAGTTTGCTGTCACTGACGCAAAAACATTAGCTCCACTTTTAGGCTCATCTAAACTAGAAGAGCTGAACCCACAAGCTTTAGATATTGTATTCAATAGTGCAGTCTCATTGAAACGCTTAGCAAACAATACTAAACTAACCAAAACAGTAATTGACTCTAAACCAGTCAAAACTGATCCATTTGCCGAGCATTATGCTGCTTATGACAATGCGCGTAAATGATTTTTAAATTTTATAAGGAGTAAAGTATGACCTTCCGTTATGATGTGATTGCAGGCAGATACAGTGGAGCCTTTCCAGGTGTCTTGTTAAACGTTAACAACCCACATGAGATTGACAGTGGTTTACCTAATGCCTCCACACCACCTACAAGATTCGGTGACCCTGTTGTATATGACAACGCTACCAATACCTTTAGACCTGTTTTAGGCACTGATACATCAGCTACACCTATCACTGGTTTCTTAATCAAACCATATCCACAAACAAGTACTAACTGGCCTTATGGCAGTGCAGCTACATTCCCTGAAGCACCAAACACCACAGATACCTTAAACATTCTACGTCAAGGTACAATTGCTGTCTATGTTTGTAATGCTGCTGCTCAACCTCCAGTTGAAGGTCAACCAGTTTATGTACAAATTGTTGCTTATGGTTCAGGTGCAACTGCTATCCCTGTAGGCGCCCTAAGTGCGTTTGCTGAGGGTGTAGCAGGTGCAGACGCATTTGCTATTCCTGGTGCTACTTGGGCCTCAAGTGGTGTTGATGCATCCGGCTTCGGCGCTGTTCGTTACTATTAAGGAGTTTTTTCATGCCAAAAATTAATGTCGTAAGTCAATCTACTATTCCAAGTGGTGGAACAGGTCTTACAAGAAAATATCATTCAATTATAGATTCAGATCCATCTATTCTTGCTTCACGTCCTATCGTAGATTCTAGTGGTGCCTTCTTACAATCAGAACTGGAATTATTAGATCCTAAACTTCATTTGCCTTTAACATGGACAACATTCTCAGAAGATTTGTTACCACGTACTGGCTTTACGATTGATGATGAGTTTGTTAGTTGGACCAACTCTACTTTCGGTGCCACTGACAATCTAGGTCTTAATACTAAATCTTGGTTAGGTCTTGAAGGCCAAGATAGCCCTGAAATTGCTGTTGACATTTTTAAACAAGTCAACGCTCCTGGTATTTGGAGCAAGTCTGCTAGTTGGACCTTTGTTGAATTATCAAGAGCTGCTAAACTTCAACGTCCTATTGATGTTGATAAACTAGAAGCTATTCAAAAAGCATGGAACTTGGATGCTGATAACCAAGCTTATTTAGGTGATCCTAAAAAGAATTTGTTTGGCATAGCTAATGCTTCTGTTGCTGACGGTAACACAAAAGATTGGGCTGTAACAGAGAGCATAAACAGTACATTAGGTGGTTGGGCTGCGTTATTAGCATCTAGTCCTTCTACTGCTCCTGATTTAATTTTAAATGACTTGCGTTTACTTGACGAAGCCATTTGGGCCAACAGTGGTTACACTAGTCCAGCTACCCGCTTCTTAATTCCTTCAAGCGTATGGGCTATTCTTAACATACCCTTAGTTATTACAGGTGTTCCTATAGCAATGTCTATTCGTAACTACTTTGAAACTACTGCTAGTATCGCAGCTTCTATGGGTCGTAAGGTTACACTAGTTCCACGTAAATGGTTAAACTCTTCTATCCCAGGTACAGGTTATGGTAATACTTTAGCTTATAATCGTGTTGTCGGCTATGTGGACGAATATGATTATGTGCGGTTCGAGTATACACCTTTAATCTCTACTCCTATCTGGGTACAAGGTATGCGTCAAGCTGTCACTTACTACGGTAACCTAGGCGGTGTTGAGATTGTTTATCCAGGTACAGTTGGTTATTTAAGTCAAGTGTAACATCATATGGGGGTATCATGCCCCCATCTTTTTTAAGGAATATGTATGCCTCGTGTAGCCAAATTTAATTTTAAACATCAAACTAAAGAAAGGAAGATTGTGAGCTACATTAAAGGCGACATCATTCCTTCTGATTATGAAGATGATTCTTGGGTCATCCATCATACCGTAGAGATACCTTATGAAGAGACAAAAAGCTCGTTTAATGAAGAGGTTGGAGATCAAAGCACTCACACAGAAGAGGAAACTGAAACTCTTTATCCACAAGCTGAAGATGGGTTCCAAAGTTCTTTAGATTCTGAAACAATTCTAGATGTGCCTATTGTAACCTATTCTTTAGAAGAGGTAGTGACAAACCAACCTCATACAAAGACTAGACCTGTATTGAGACCTAATCCTAAACGAGGGTAGATATGACTCCTACACCATCACTGTTTTTACAAATGTTCCCAACGTTTAACAAACCTCAATACACTGATGGCTTATTAGACGTATGGTTCAATGTAGCTCTCACACAAGTAAATGCTTCCCGTTGGGGCTCAATGTATTTATTGGGTGTAAATTTATTGACAGCTCACTACCTAACAATTTACGGTGATTGTGACTCACAGGTAGGGTTGCTCACATCTAATACAGTTGATGGTGTAACCTACTCATTAGACGTTAGCCTAGTTACCAACGAAGATGGCATCTCTTTTAATGCTTCAAAATATGGTGTACAATTTTTTCAGATAGCAAAGATTAAAGGTACAGGTCCCCTATCTAGTTTAGCATCAAGGTCTTGTTATGGCCACTAAAGTAATTAAAAAGACTGAGAATCAAATTAAACTAAAGTTGTTGGACAAAGCACTAAATAAACATTTTGTTAGTGTTGGTATAGACCCAGATAGTCCACTAAACTATAGGGAAGAATTGTTTTATGGTCTTACTAAAGCACACCTTCTCTACTACGAAGATGTAATGACGAACGAGAAATTAGGGTACATGTTTGAGATGGGCTACCTTGTATCAAAAGAAGGTACCACATCATTCCTTGTTCCTGGTTGTAAGGCCGCAATTAAGCAACAACAATCTGTAATTAGAGACACTTTGAAAAAAATGTACAAGCTACAGAGTGATCCTAACAAAGAGGTAATTGATGCCCTAGCATTACTCGGACAAAAGATGGTAGAAGAAGTGAAGCGTAGAAGCCCCTTGGATACTGGACAGTTAAGACGTGCCATTACTTACGAAGTGGACAACAAATCAAGTTGGAAATGGGAATAGCTAATGATAAACTTGAAGCGTGTATTTACAAAGTACAATACTCAAATAGTGAGTCGTGTTATTAGACCTCAAGCAACAAACTGCGAAGGCTACAACATTATTCAAAACTTTGTGGAAGAGATTGAGGCTGTTGTTACCATGGCATCTGCTAGTGATTTGAATAGGTTTACAGATGCTACTACCTACATCAAGTCAATAAAGGTCACTACTCGCACTCCCTTAAATGGTTCAACAGAGGCCTTTGCTCCTGACATCATAATCTATATGGGTGAATCATTCATTGTACAAGGCATAGATTCTTATGAAGCCTTTGGTTATTGTAGAGCGGTATGTAGCTTATCTGATTATGTTGTACAACCAGGAGCATAACAATGATATGTAACCCTACCTATACTATACCATCTAGTCCTAATTCCACTATACTTGGTACCCTAAGTCCTATATCTGAACCATTAGATTCACAACATTTGGTACTATTATTTCAAAATCTATTCACTTCAATCTTGTCGTTTGATCCTAAGCTTATTGTAGAGTTTAATCAAACAGAACCAGGTCCTATGCCAGCTTCAACAGTTGATTGGATGTCACAGGGCATTGAAATTTTTGATGATGAGACATCTACACCATTTCAAACATTTGAAGAAGGTAGATTATCAATCACGTACAATCAAAGAGTGCTTAACCTCTGTACCTTTTACGGACCTAATCGCTGGAACGTTGCCCAACGTTTAAAGTTTGGTTTATCTTTAGCTCAGAATAGACAACCGTTATCTTCAAGAGGTATATCATTAACCTCTTTCAGTGAACAACGAAACACAAGTATCTTGATTCAAAATAAGTGGCAAAAGATTACCAATTATAGACTCACATTTAAGAGATTAGTGACCTTTGTTTACCCAGTAGATCCAATAGAATCATTAGCATACAACTTACACACCAATTAGGAGTTTTTATGACCAATTCCGTTTTATCACCCAATACTTTGGTAACAGTAGATGTTAACCTAGGAATAGCTGGTGTACAAAGCCAATCACTTTCAAACATGTTAGTTGTAGGTATCACCGATGTAATCAACGTTCAAGAACGTATCAGAAACTATACGACATTAGCAGGTGTAATCACAGACTTTGGTACATCTGCTCCTGAATACTTTGCTGCTGCAGCTTACTTTGCTCAGTCACCTCAACCAATTACATTATCTATAGGTAGATGGGCAAAGACAGCTACCCAAGGTATTTTAATTGGAGCACCTGTTACTCCTACCAATCAACTTGTAGCTACTTGGACATCAATCTCTAATGGTGCCTTTCAAATTGCAATCAATGGTGGTTCAGTTACTCCAATAGGTCCAATAAACTTTACTACTGTTACAAACCTGAATGGTGTAGCTTCTCTAATTGAAGCAGCTTTAGCCACTGCTTCTATATCTGCTACCGTACTTTGGAATAGTAGTTATCAGCAATTTACGATTGAATCTAGTGTAACGGGTCCATCTAGTGCCGTATCATTCTTGACCTCTCCTGTTAGTGGCACAGACATTTCAAACATGTTAGGCTTAAGTGTCTTAGATAGTGGTGCCTATACTGTTGCTGGTATTGCTGCTGAAAGTGCTGTATCTGCTGCTGCTTTATTTGACCTTAACTATGGTACATCTTACTACGGCTATACTCAACTAGGTGTCGCTGATTCTGATATATTAGCAATTGCTTTACTGATTGAAGGTTCAAGCAACAAGCACATTTACTTTAACACTACTCAAGAAGGCGGTGTATTATCAGCCACTTCAACCACTGACATTGCTTACTTATTAGCCCAAGAACAGTACAAGCGGAGTTGCTTACAATATTCTTCAACTAATCCTTATGCCGTACTTTCATTTGCTGCTCGTTTACTCACAGTAAACTATGAAGCCAATCAAAGTGTCATTACAATGATGTACAAACAAGAGCCAACTGTAATTGCTGAAACAATTAACGTTAACCAATTAAATGCTTTAATTGCTAAGAATTGTAATGTTTTTGTTACCTATTCTAATAATGCAACAATCATTCAGAATGGTGTGGTTGCCTCAGGCGATTACATTGATATTATTAGTGGCAGTGATTGGCTAGCAATCTCTATACAAATATCTGTATTCAATTTGTTGTATACCACGCCAACAAAGATTCCTCAAACTGATCCAGGTAATGGTCAGATTAAAGGACAGATTGTACTTAACCTAAACCAAGCTGTTAATAACGGTCTATTAGCTCCAGGTGTATGGGAATCTGCTGGCTTCGGTATCCTTAACTATGGTGATTATTTGACTACAGGTTATTACGTATATCAACCTAGTGTAGACACACAGGCTCCTACTGATAGAGCTGCTCGTAAATCTGTGGTGTTTCAAGTGGCTGCTAAATTAGCTGGTGCTGTCCAAACAGCTTCAATTCTTTTAAACTTTAACAGATAAGGATTTATTATGTCAAGTTCAAGTTATTCCTTTTTGGATGTAATCGCAACGTTTGTTGGACCCACTGGTGCCTTCCCACTCAATAGCGGTATAGAAGCAGGTGGTATTACAATTACTATGACTGCTGATAAAAACACTATGGCAATAGGTGCCAACGGTGATGTTCAACATAGTTTACATGCCGACAACTCTGCACAGATTACAGTAAAACTCTTAAAAACAAGTCCTACTAACGCTCTATTGAGTGCAATGTATAATCTTCAAAAGCTTAGTGCCAAGACTTGGGGTCAGAATGTAATCAACATTAACAGCGCAATAGGTGATGATGTTATTGCTACCTCTGTTGCGTTCAAACGTCAACCTACAATTGTCTACGACAAGGAAGGTCCGATGAATGAATGGCAATTTGATGTAGGTACAGTTACAGAAATTTTAGCTGCTTCAATTATATAAACTTTTAATAGGTGTTCCATGTCCTCAACTTTTGTAATAAATGACCAGACCTATAGTTGTAATAAGCTCAATGCTTTTGATCAACTATTTGTATGTAGAAAGACCAGTGAGATCTTTATTGGTTTAGGTAGCAAAGAACTTAATGCTCCTAACGCATTTGAACTCTTGGCCCAAGTAAAAGAAGAGGACTTGGATGCTGTAATGAAGCGTATCTTACCCGCTGTATATCGTAGAAACCCTGCCAATGAGTTTGTTCCCATTTATGTTGCTACTGTTCAGACAATTGTATTTCCTGATATTGATGGTATTACTTTACTGAGAATAATATTTGAAATTCTTATGGAGTATCTAGCCCCTTTTTTCTCAGGATTCGACCTGTTAATATCAGGTACGCCCAGTCAGAATCCTCAAGAGAATGGGCAAGTTACGAATACGAGGACCTCTTGAGACCTGTTGAACACGGAATGGTAAAGTATGAATCATTACTTGATGGTACAATCTCAATCGCAGACATTGCAATAATGAATGATCATCTTGAAACAGTTGCTTACAACAAATGGCTAGCATCATCCTAAATCATTGCTAAAAAATCATAGTATTTTTTT
>JGI24891J29808_1000542_pt1 | contig 18689 bp, 16 predicted proteins | sample FreactcultuFSWF8_FD_29808 | JGI IMG/M metagenome (IMG submission 29808) | reverse complement strand
CCCGTGGTCTTAACACGTGCGCAGTCATTCGTTGTTACTCAACGCCGTGTCAGTCTAGATCCGAGGAGGTCGGGGGTTCGATTCCTTCCCATGGTGCTTATATTCTTTTTGGTTTTGTCTAAGCCTCGATATTGGCGAGTCACTTTTGGTTGCATACCGGTGCTGACCTTACTCTGATGGCATCCATTTGGCAGACAACTTCGGCCTTTTCTTTTGGTAGGCATGGTGCGAAGGCCTTGCAAGAGACAGGGATCGCCCATCTCAATCTCGCCTTGTCTTTTCAAAGAGCCAGAGTCGACATGCAATATTTGAGAAAGTGTCGTGCGCTCGATTTTTAGGAGTTCATCGAAGGATCCTTTGATATCCAGCTGCGTTCGGCAACATCGTATTTACAAGCTATGCTCCACCGTCAGAGCTAAGTTGACTTGTTGCTCAACTGCTCAACGTTACCGACTTGCCAAAATTCTAGCTTTCTTTCCTAATATCGCTGCACACTGCATAATACATCAGAGCTCTTACGACGCTACGACTCCGAAGCAGCTAACGCTTCGACCTCTCACAGTTTTCGAATATGTGTAGAAGTCATCTTTTCCTATAAGCCAAAATTTATTTTGCTATCTCCTCTCGTCTTTGTAGCAACGACAACGACACTTTCCTCGAAATGACTATGATATATGATTGGTAATTTATCTGTAAGAAATGAAAATTAGGTACTGCACACTTTTGTATGATCTGGCAGGTGAGCCTCTGTAAAGCCAGCACTCGATAACAAGCTCGATGATATTCGAGACGAAGATGATTATGCGACAACTCAAGAGAGGCTCAGCTGGAGAACTCAACCCAACTTTTCCTAATCCCCAGATAGCCTCCGAGTTCTTGATAAACACGGTGCATTTTGACAACTGGACTTCCAAGAACATTCCGTGCCTTGGAAGAGTTGCACGTATTTGATAATAACATCACTCGGTGAGCAGCTTTGCAAGTCAAAAGTATGAGTGAAAGAAGGCAAATGATCGCTCGTTTCGCAATATAGATCTATCAACAAGAATCAAAACCCACCCGAGAACCAAGCCCTTAGACCAGGCCGCCCAAACCACGCTATCCCGGAAACTCCAACAAGAAGAAAGTGTAGAAGTCCAACCAAATGACAACCAGAACCCGGTCCCTCAGATAAGGGGGTATCAAACTAAAAGACAGAGCATCGCAAGAAGAAAAAAGGAGGAGGAAAAGCGATAAAGAGGTTCCGGCCTCGCTCGCTCAAAAACGCCATCCCAAGAAAAACGCACGCTATGCTATATAGGTATTAGAAGAAAGACATTGGAGGATGAGAAGAAACCGCCAAAGCATTTTTGCAGAGATTGTTGTTGTTGCTCGGCGGCTTATGCGTTGGGCCATCGCATGCGCAGACCCTCGCTCCAGCGGCCATACAAGGCGTCAGCAAGCATGCCGATGTGTTCGAGGCCAGTCTCGACTTTGCCGGGCATCTTGTCTTCTAAGATGGCGGTGCGAAGAACCTTTTCGCGTTCGCTGTCGACAAAAGCGCTCTGGCGACGCATGGAGCGAGAATGAGGAGCGGGCTCCAACTTGTAAGGTGAGGTGGGAGGGGTAATGGTGGTTTCCTTTTCGGTCACGAGGGGTGTCTTCTTGACGGATGGGTTGCTGCGGAGGGTGGCGAGTTGAGAGGTGGGCATGATTTGAGCGGCGAGTCTAGGGTCTTTCTGGACTCGCTCGAAGATGGCTTTGAGTAGGAGTAGTTCGCCTTCGGGGTCTGTTTCGTCCAGGACATTCCAGGCTTCTGCCATTCTGGCTAGAGCAGTCTGCTTGGGGCCAGGGGCTGTGGAGGCGTACAGCTCTTGCAGTGCCGGATCGATACACTTGACGTAGGCACGTCTGCCAAGAATAGCTTCCTTAGTGTCGGGCATCATGACGGCGGCGGCAGGAGGTTGGTTCTCGGAATCGTCGACAGCTGTCTGTGATGAGCCAGAGCTCGAGGGTCGGGTTCCACCAGATGGAACGCGCTTGAATTGGCGGACAGTGGAAGCCCCGTTACCGAAAGACATGTCGAGACCAAGAGGCTGCTTGGCTTGAACGGAGTGACGGCGTGTGGTGCGGTTAGAGGTCGAGCTTTGTCTGCTTACGCGACGCGCTGTAGGAGTTGAACCGGACACTTTACGAGTCGTGGCCGAAGGGTCAATCTGGTGTGATGGGGAGCTGGACGTGTGCTTGGAGGTACGGATGGTGGCAGAGGGATCGTATGACGGCGAGTCTCCTAGTGAAGCGTCAAGCTTCTCCATGGCAGCGAAAGCCTCATCGGCGTCACTGTCCCATGCAATCATTTGCGACGGGTCGCGTTGCTTGATAGTCTGTGATTGGTATGCTCCTGGTCTGACGGTATCGAAGACCCAATCATCCTCCTCGGTTGGGGGGTGCAGCGCGTGCAGGGTCTGTTCGTAGTATCTCATGCGGTCCTTCTTATCGTTGGCAATGCGGTTGCGTGCTCTGTCGACCAACAACTTGAGGGAGTCAACTCTTCCTGCACGCTGGATGAACTTGTGCTTGAGCAGAGTCTTTGCTGTAGGTCGTGTGTCGGCGTCCTTGTTGAGGCAGAGAGCGACAAAGTCGCGGAATTCTTTAGACCACGTTCCACCTTCGAGTCTGGGAGCCCTCTCTTTCGGGATCAGGAACAGAACCTTCATGGGATGGACTTGGCTGTGAGGGGGCTCGCCGTTGGCCAGCTCCATGGCGGTGATGCCCAAACTCCAAATATCGGCTTTGAAATCGTAGCCGGCTTCTTGGATAACTTCGGGGGCCATCCAGAAGGGGGTGCCGACGAAGGTCAAACGCTGAGATTGAATGTTGGTCAATTGGGCGGCGACTCCAAAGTCGGCGATCTTGACTCTGCCAGAGCTAGACAAGAGGACATTAGCAGCTTTGATGTCTCTGTGGATTTTGCCAGTGTTGTGCAGGTAGTCGAGGCCTAGCAGCAGTTCGCGCATAATGATGGCGATCTGAGCCTCGTTGATGGGGCCGGATTTAAGCTGCTTGTGTGTTAGAATGTATGTCAAGTATCGGACGAGCTGGTCGACATACCAGGTCCAGACACGAGCCTCCACCAAGGTATTCCATAACGATCCATAGTTTGACGCCTCGCACGAAGCTGGCCTTGTATCTTGTAACGTGTTCGCTGGAACATGTGCTCAAGAGCGCGATCTCTTGTTGGATTTCTTGAATGTCGTCGTCGCTACCTTCGAGATCGATCTGTTGCAATTGCATTAGTCGAGAGATCTTTGGCATAGGGGTGTGGGGGAAGACATACGTGTTTGATGGCGACCAAATCACCCGTGGCCTTCTCGACGGCCTTGTATACGACACCGAAACTGCCACTTCCCAGCTCCTCCAGCATGTGATAGTCGTCGGCCATGGCGGCTTCTCCGAGAGCAGGGTGCATTGTTGTTATTGTTGTGCAGCCTGGGTCAAGTGTGGAGTGGGCGTTGCAGCAAGCTGTGATGGACACAGCAGAGAGGGGATGAGCTTGCTAACAATTGAGGTCGAAGCATAAATGCGAGCGAAACATGTTGGCTTTTTGTATCAAAATGCTGCCCGAGTTGCAAAGAAAGCACAGATTCAGGACGACGCATTGGCCCGTTGGAGATGATATGGCCTTCTCGGAACATGGCCGTTGCTGCGGCGACCAAATGGCCAAGCAAAGATGCCCGTCCGGGGTTCTTTCCCTGCGGTTTCCTTCTAGAAACTAGGATCTCCCTGTGCGTGCCGCTGCAAGCAATCTATATATTATGAGCCGCTTGCTTGCATCGACTCTACTTCAACTGCACTCGTTGTCACCTATCCGACATCTGCTCGACTCGTCCTTGTGTGCTTCTTCTCAGCTCCCCTTTGGGCCTCCAGAAATGCCGGAACACCGCCTACGCACTGATAGCTAATCTAACGTCGCAGCCAAGGAGCCTTTCCTATGACGATTGTCTACTGACCATGGTACCAGCACGACCGCCAGAGGGTCAATGAGTCAAAGGGAGCCTCAACTCGAGACCTTCCAACCGTCACCGCAGCAATCTTACTGTAGCCGTACCCGTTGCCAGTCAAGTCCACCGCTCGAGAGCCCTGTATTGGTTCAATCGTATGCCTACCCGCCAGCTGCCGTCACGAGTCTGCTGCAATCATTACTCGTTACCGGTCTAACCCTACACACCATCTTCCTCCGCACCACTGCTCTGACTCTAGCTCGCTGACCGTAAGACCATTGTTCGGCCAATGTTTCCCGACGTCGCTTCTGCTAAACATGTTTCCGTGACAGCGGCAGTCACTGCTCGACATGCCCGTGTGTTGACACTCTTCTCTGCCTTCAAAACAACACGAGCATCCATGATCAATGATGCCTGTTCATCTGTCTCTCGGCCGATACGGTCAGGCCGCCTTCTGTGAACTGTACCTTTGACCGTTCTACAGCCCATCCAGGCAGGGGTCTAATCGGTCTGTTCAGTGCGCCCACGGGACCAGATGGTCGACGTTTTCAACAGCTCCCTCTTACTAGACGTTGCAAGATGTTGTACACTCCTTTCTCCTATATCACGAGCCGACCTTGACTCGCTCGCTAGACATCAAGGTATGCTATGTGGCAGTCATGTTCGAAAGATCGATCTCGATAACTGTTGTTATCTTGTTCCTTGATTTTGATAGCGTCAAGCCGGAGATTGTTCCACCGTGCAGTCACATGGTTGCCAAACCGCCATTGCATCGGGCCGCCATGGCTTTCCGCACCTTGACGAGAGTTAGGCGGCAACAATTGTATGGATATGAAGTCATCAGCAAAGCACAAGCCGGCGGTCAAGGATCTTCTTTGACAGGAGACTAGACTCCTGTGTTACGAGATTAGTGAGAAGAGAATTTTTCTCGTCCAGACGGCGGTGAAATGAGGTTGGAAGGTGAGCGGTCAGTGTGTACGAATATATCACCGATATGTACAGTAAGCGCGTGACGACAGCAGTGTACCTTCGTCCTTAGGGAGATCGGCTCGGGTATCGGGGCCAGGAAGTGTGCATAAATGAAACGAACTTTCTTTCCAGCCCTGCAGCGTCCACACCTGATAAATCGGAAGGTCATTAACCGACATGTCAGCGTCAGTGCTTGCGACGAGGCGGCAAGGCTCAAGCGGCTTCCTGATTTCTTCTCGAAGTTTCAAGAGCAAGCTCAGACTTGACATGCGACCTCGGGTGAGTCAGTAGGCGGGCATACGAGGTGTCATCAAGTTGTTCAAGTACTCAGCACTCCCATGAGCTAAAACAAAAGGCACAGGAGTGCCATGGCCGAGCATCGATGCTTGTTGTTGCAAAATGCGGAGGTGAGCCGCAGACCAAAAGCAATCGAGCGGCTGCCAGCTTTTGAGGTGTGGAGCAACGATCGAGGCGCATGCCAGCCAAGTGACGTGAAGAGAACGGCTACAAAGAAACTGCCGACACGTCTTCGAACTTGCTCACTAGGAGTGGCACCGTCGTAGGCACACCGTCATGCCTCACCTGATCTTCCTTCTTCGCACATTTCAGACGACCTTCAGCTAACACAGCCATACCAACATGCCACTGCAACGCGCCTCAGCCCACAATCAACCATGAACGCGCAACACACAGCCGATGCTTCTCCACAGCGTGCTCTCTCGACCAGAGAAAAAGTAAAGAGCTTGGGACGTGAAACAAAGGCGAAGACGAAGAACTTGCTGCACCTCAACAAGCACTCTCTCACTCGAGAAGAAGAAGCCACAGAGGGCCAGGAAGATGATCCCTATGGTGACATTCGCCATGATCCCGCCTTCGACCCATCTCAGTTGGTCACGCAGAAGCCCAGTCTCTCAACGCGCATCGCTGGCGGTTTCACCAACGGCGTGAAGATCATCATCCACCCTCAAGACGCTGCCAAGAAGTTGGCTGCCTCCAAAGCAGCTGTACAGGACCGACCTTATCTGTCCGAGGAGGCCGATAAGGAGTTTCTCGATGCTCACGACAGTCTCTCAAGAGCCAAGACGTCGGCCTCGAGATCAAACAAGTCTGGTGACCATGAAGCTGTCGATGATCAACGTGAGCGCGTCAAGAAGATAGAAGCTCTACGTCAAAGCAGAAAGGTCGCTTGGACCACAAGTCGACATTTCAGACGCGCTCTTGTCTTTCCTAAACGTGACTTCCCTACACCTGCAAAGGAGGACTTCTACTATGTCGATGAGAAGACAGGTACCCGCCATCTCGATTACATAGCATGGATGCAGGCGCGGCAGCAGAATTCGATGAAAAGCTTCGCTGTGAATCGTTTGGGTCATGTTGATTATACTGGCCAACCTCCGTTCGACAGGGATACAACTTCACGCTTCGTAGAGCGTATCCTTATTGCTTCTGCACCTTGGCAGACATTCTTCCTCTCACTTCGCAGCCTCTACCTATGGGAGGACCCGGCACGAACCAAGAAGTGGCTGGCAATCTGGTTATTCGTATGGTACATGGACTACTGTGTCTGTTTCGTTCTAGCCTACTCTGCTGTGGCTGTGCTACGAAACAGATTCCAGCACAAACAAGTCGAGGAGATGCGCGAACAATATCAAAGTGCACTGCAGAAAGGAAGTTCCGCCTACAAGTTCAGCGCCCTTCTGCAACAGCACGGTTCAGATTGGGTCGACCCTGTGCTTGAAAGCGCTGGGCCCAAGATCCAGCTTCATTTGGGTGACTTTGCTGATCTGCTCGAGGTACTAAACAACTTCTATGATTGGCGCGTCCCCAAGCTTACATGGGCTACTCTTTTCTGGTTCTTGTGTGCCATTTTGCTTGGCGTCTTTACTCACTCGGAGTACTCTATCAAAATCTGCACCATGTGTTGCATCGTCATGTTCTTCGGATCCCGCTTCGTTGCTCACAACCACCCTGAGTACAGACACGTTACCAATTCGTTCAATTACATCTTCTGGGGTATTCCAAATGATGCAGAGTGGTCAATGATGTACCTGAGGGAAAAGGCTCAAGAGACCAGAGCAGAATTGATCGGAAAGAAGGTCCAGGAAGAGTGGGACAGGGACCTTGGTCACTCTAGCAGAAGCGTAGTTGCTGGCAGCCTCGACCTCCCTCAGGTTACCAGAACAACTTCCTTAGAAGTCGATGGCCAGCTTTCGGACAGTGATGACGACGATGACGCTGCCAGCTTCCACACTATGGATTCTGCAACAAGCATCCTGGGCAGTCTCGACATCCTATCCTTCCGCTGCTCCATGCACAACATGCCAGGCCGTCTTATCATCTATTCAGACGGCCTCCGCTTCCAAAGAACATCTCCACTCGCATCCATGCGCAAAGAAGTCTGGAATCGCCTTTGGTCAGAACTCGTCGAGATCGAGAAGATGGACTACAAGACTGCCGGCTTGATCAAGTCGGATGGCCTCCACCTCGGCTTCACAGATGGGAAAGAGGTTAAGCTTGAGCATGTGCGCCAGCGCGACAAGGCTTTCAATTGCGTGATTGGATTCTCAGGCTTGCGTTTCCAGGTCGTGCAACCCGCTGCAAAGACTGGCACTGATGATGACAGATTTGGCCAAGATGGCGAGGCGTTCGGTCATGGCAACCAGCATTGATTTCTCTTTCCCTTTTTCTTTTCTTTTCTTGTCTTGTCTATTCTCATTCTTGCTTTGTTCTTATGATACCCATCCAGCCAGTCGTTCGATTATGATTATCACTTCATTCCTTCCTATGACCATCATTCTTATGATCATTCAACTTTACCCGAGTCAAGTGTGCGTAACAATCATGTCAGAGTAGAAAGATGTTTCCTCCAAACAGGGTCAGCATTACGTAGCAAGTGGCATAGACACCACTGTAGAGTAGTCTTGGAAGCGTGTACTTTCAGCCATAGTCATGCTCTTCTATCAAATGCCCCAGACGGTTACAGTGCCATCTCCACCGGCGCTCGCCCATTCCTTTCTCAATTGGTTCCAGACCACCGAGTTGACCACATCCCTCTTGGAAGACATGGAGACGAAACTCTTGCCGCCGTCCGTCAATGCAGGAGCAGAATGCTTGAGCTTATGGTTGAGGCCTCCCGTAAGCAAGTCCCAGATATAAATATACCCATCCTCCGATCCAGAAATGGCAACGCTGTCTCCAGCAGCCAATGTAGACCTCAGTCTATAGTTCGTGTTCTTGAATCCTTCATCCCTGAACGCCTGCAACAATTTCCCATCTCTTTTGTCCATAAGTCGTAATGTCGAGTCCAATGTGCTGGCAAGGTAGGAATCGTTAAGCACAGTAGGTGTGACGGAAGTGACTGGATGGCCCAACACATCTTGCTCCACCACACCCATCCTAATATCATAACACCTGACCCTACCATCCACACTTCCAGCAATAATCTCCGCTCCCCTCACCGCGATACTGGAAACCGCATCTTTGGCCTCTGTAAACGTCATCACCGGTTTCTCCCCCCCCTGCTTGCAATCCCAAATCTTGACCGTGGAGTCGAAACTCCCGCTTATGACAAGCGCATCTCCTTCTCCGGCGAACGCGCAACAGTTTACTCTTCCTGCGTGTCCTGACCAGCGGCGTAGGGTTTGATGCGTGCTCACGTCCCAGAGGAAAACGATCTTGTCGCCGCCGACGGAGATGAAGCGGTCGTTGTCTTCTGCGACTGCTATGTCATGGATTTCGTAGCCGTGGGCCGAGTATTTTTGGACCTCGAGGGAGGTGGTGGGATTGAAGAGGCGGATATGGCGGTCGGTGCTGCCGGTCAGGAGCTGCGGAAGCGGTCAGGTCGTGGATAGAGGTGGGGAGGGTGGTGGGATGGAAGATCGTACGTATTGGCCTGTTCCGGCGCTGTAGCAGAGTGCGAGGACTTGGCCTAGGTGTGTGTCAGCAAGGCTTTCAGTTCGAGGCGGTAGGGGAAGGGAAGATACCATTGTGACCTGTGAGGCGTGATATTGGACGGGTTGGAAATTGTGCGCTCATCACATTGTTGTGTTGTGTGATAGGAAAGATGGATGGCATGGTTGCGCCGGACTTGTGTTCCGCTGATGTTGCACGTCACGGCTGTCACCGCGGTGTAACCCTGTCTCCAATGAGCAACACCAATAACAGTAGCCTCCCCGTCACGTCTGCCCTCATATGCTGTTCAATATTTTCTGAGTAGATCCAGATATGCTCTGTATAGGTGGATTTACGTATGACTATGATCACAGAAACCCACATGTTCGTCGAACTTCATATTCTCAATCATAAACACCGGGTATCTTCACCATGTTTTCATTTGGTGAGACACAGAGGCACAAACATAAAGTAACTCATAATTTGAATTGTGATTATCTGGTCTCGTCAGCATGGTCCAAGCAAAGATACAAGAAGCTCAAAGGAGCAAGCAAAAAGCAAAATCATCCCCTCCGTTCCCCTGCGAAAGTCATCGTTCACCACAACTTCCATCCTCCAACAAGTCCCTTCTTGGCAGGAGTCTTTGACTTTCTCTTTCTACGAGCACCGTCCAACACTCCTTCTCTACTACCGCGACCATGACCATCTTCTTGTGCAGATTGATAGACTTGTTCATCCGATGTCTTGGTTCTTGAGCTTCGACGACTATGGCCATTCCTGACTGCACCCGAAGATCCACTCGTAGTGGAGTTGCTCTCAACGTATGGTCTCTGATACTCGAGTCGGTGAGGTTCAATTGTAGGTGGCTTACGAGCTGTCACGGCAGACGAAACAGAGCTCAACGGGTGAGGTGAGATGGCACCTGGTCTTGCGAAGCGCGTGACGTTCTCTTGGGTGAGCATGGTTTGAGCATGGCTGAAATTGCTAGGCTCTGGCTCTTCATAGATGGTAGTGAGCATTGGCATAGGTGGAGGAAGTCGGCCATCGTCTGAAGGCGGTGGTAGGTATTCGAGTAGCTCTTCCTGGATGTTAATGGCTGATGAAGGATTGGAAGTTCTGTTTGAGCCCTTCTCTGTCGGTTCTGCTGCTTCCCAGTCTACGTAGCTCTGTTCAGAGTCTTCCCTAGAGTAATGGCGAGAGGATCTGGATCTGTGTGATCGGCTGCGGTGCGACGTCGATTCCTGAGAGACTTTCGAGGTCCTTGAGCGATGTGAGGATGGTAACGCTTCCCATTCTGCGGTCACCTCTGATTCTGTATCTTCTTGAACTGTTTGGCGAGACGTATTCTGCGAAGGTGCTTTGTCTTCCCATTCTGAGATGAAAGGCGCCGAAGTGTCATCCCACGTCTTCTCATTTTGTATCGACTTTCGAGACGCCGAGCGGGAAGGCCGTCGAGAATGGGTCAACGATGATCGAATCTTGGTTGCTTCGGAGGGAGATTTGCGAGAAGAAGGCGATTGGGTGTGGTGAGTTGACTGGCTCTTGTGGGTGGATTGTTGAGTTGTTTCTGATGTGATCTCCTCGAATCGATTCTCGATGATGTGTCCTTCTTCTGGAAAAGGAGAGAAGGCTGAAGGCATGGCCGAAAGCGATTGATCCCAGAAAGCATCATCTTCAGAAGTGTCTATGTGCTGTAAGAGCACACCACCAGAATGGCTGGAGTATCCGGACGGCGGAGACGCACTCTTCACAGTAGAGTCGGAATACAGAGAGTCATCTGGCACCTTCCAGTCGTAGTAGGCATCTGGGTTCGACCACTCTGGCTTGGAATGCGACAAGCTGGCTGGCCACGGCTCTGTCAGGCGATGTGATGGTGGTACAGAAGGTTTTGGGGATGTCACGACAGAGTGCTGGGATGCCGTAGCAGCTTGCCGAGGTGGCATGACTGATTGGGTTGGAGTCGAGGCACAAGAGGAGGCTGCTTGAGGAGCTGATGGGTTGCTGGATAACTTGCTGACCGAGTCGCTGGAAGAGCTTCGCGATGAGGGAGCACTAGTGCAAGAAACAGGAGACATAGGCCTTGACGACACAATGGCATGAGTCGACAGGGCTGAGATCGATCTTGTCGTGACGGAGCCCTCGAGGGAGTCATCCGGAACTATGATAACCGCCTTCTGTGAAGAAGTATGGAATGAGTGCTTCGAAGGAGTGTAGCGAGATATATCCTTACTGGATTGTCTGCTGTTATAGCGCGGGGAATAAGAAGAAATAGCAGAATCATGGATAGAGCTGGCGGGCTTCTCGGGAGGAAGGAGTCGGGATCTCGAGGAGTCGGGAGTTGGAGCAGGTGACGAGTCTGGAAGAGCTCCTGACATCTTGACAGAACTGCCTATTGACGATGGCGCAACACCCGGAGTAGCGTCGGTGACAAAGTCAGTGAGCGTAGCGGGTCCTGCTATGAGTCCTGCTGTGAGTGCTCGTCAGCGCGGCTCATGTAACCGAGTTTCAAGTCTTGCGTACATTTACTCTTGACTCCCTGCTCAGGTTGAGGAGACGAGTGTGATGAGCTGGCGGACCAGTACTTGACCTCCTCGGCATCGGCTTGGTCCCCAGCGACAGTCGTACGAGCACGACCGGATTGAGAGGCGAAGTGCAAGGGCCTCTTGATCTCCTGTATGGCTTCCTCGCCATTCTTGCCTCTGATACGGATCTGGAAAGTGCGCGAGCGAGCGGCTGATGAAGAAGAATGCTGGCTTGCCTCCTCCGTCTGTTCGGACGGGACAGCTTCGCTGGGCGGAGGGCGACATGTTTTGCGCAGCACAAATGGGTTGCTAACAACAACACTATCTCCATCCTTGCTGCGAATGCGGAAGCTAGGCGACGGATGGCGCTTTCCATGGGCTGCTGTCTTGGTCGATGATCGGTGGCGCTTCTGATCACTCTCCGCTGGTCTGGTCATGTTATTGTTGTTGTGGTGGGGATATTCGACTGCACCAAACTCCGTAAAGCACCTGTCATCAACAGCACTGCGTCCATCTCCTGGCTCGACGTAATGTTGATAGTCGACTGGGATAGGCGCCGCATTGTGACCAGATGCCCATGCATCCGGCGCATTTGTGAGAGTTTCGAAACTGTCGTCGATTGCGGACCCTTGGACACTGCCAGCCATCTTGACGTCTGTTTGGTGATCTTGGTGGAAGCAGGATAGTGAAGAATGGGAAGGCGCAACTAGATGTGTGTTGTTGCCTAGGGAGGGGAATTGGGTGTATAAGCGACGAAGATGGAAAGCGCACAACACAAGAAATGGCTGAGAAGTGAACAGTGAGAATCGAGAGCAACGATCTGCTCAGCACCGCGCAAACGAACTTGAAGTCGTGATGAATATTAGGGTGCCTCAGATGTGTAGGAAAGTCGTGAATGTGAATAAAAAGAAATTTAGAGCTTTGCCTTTTCTCTCAGCTTTTCCTTCTCCCAGCTCTTCTTTACCCACACCCCATTGAGATAACTCCAAGTTCCCGATGCAACTGCCAATGGCGGGCAGAGTAAGAGCAACCAAGACCACCAGGACGGAGAACCGGCTCTAACAACCTCCATGACCCTATCAAGTTCGCGTTTCAGCTCTTCCTGATCGCCGTCGTTCCAAATGACAACTCCGCTCTTCTCGCCTCTGCGTAAACATCTGGCAGCCTTATCTCTAACGTCCCACTGACTGGCGACTCTGTTTTTCGCGTCCTCTTCTGTCAAGTGGGCATCTCTGGCCAGTAGTCTTTGCATTTGGATTTGGGCGTCTTTGACTGCGACTACCATGATGGTTCCACAGAGCGGCTCCCAACCACTCTCAAAGAGCAGGGGTATATCCAGCACACAAGCCCAGTGGCCCTTCAAGTATGCCTGGAGCATCTGCTTGTACATCTCGCGACGCACAGCCGGGTGAACAATGCTGTTTAGAACCTTCCTATCCGACTCTTTACCCTCACCAAATACCCGACGTCCCAGAGCCGGCCGGTTGAGCGGTCTGCCTTTGCCATTGGGTCCGTTTTCACCACCTGAAGAGGGGTCGGCCGGTACAAGGAGATCAGGCGTTGATGGTCCGAAATGTGAGACGATTTTGCTATAACCAGCGGTTCCTGGTTCGACGACCTGACGTGCAATCTGATCGGCGTCGACGATTGGAAGTGAATAAGGATGCGCCGACAGCAGTCTTGATACAGTAGACTTGCCGGTGGCGATACTGCCCGTGAGACCTAGTAAAAGCATGTTGATGTCTGTTTGCGATGAGGTCTCGAGCTGTCGACAAGGACTGTCAGTGAAGGTGTGAAGGTGCCCGGGAATCGCTCTTGGCGTACGTAGCTTCTTTGTTGCAACTCACTCGGCCTTCCTTCCGTCTTTAGCTTCCAAGAACCAATAATTATCTTGAACGTGGCATTATTCAATCTTTGAACAGACATTCGATCCGTCTTGCCAATATACCAAAATGCCGGGTTCTATCGCTGTCGTCGGTTCTTTGAACATTGACTTCATCACTCGCACCCCTCGTGTACCAGCAGGAGGTGAAACTCTTGAAGCCAGCTCTTCGGATACTGGCTTTGGAGGTAAGGGTGCAAACCAGGCAGTGGCATGCGCTAGACTGTCCCGCAACAGCGATGGCTCGACTCCTGCCGACAGCAAACCCATCAAGGTCAGCATGGTCGGCTTTGTTGGTGAAGACTCGTTCGGATCAGATTTCATCTCAGCCATGAAAGAGACCTTCATCGACACCGCGCATATTCAAAAAGTGCCTGGTCAGAAGACTGGTATCGCAAACATCATTGTCGAGGAAAAGACCGGAGAAAATCGCATTCTCTTCTGCCCAAACGCAAACTTCTCAGGAGGGGATCAGGTCAAGGACCTGGTGCCCGAGGATGCAGACGTTGTTGTCTTCCAATTGGAGATGCCCCTTGCTCAGGTAGTACACAACATCAAGCTCGCACACTCCAAGGGCAAATACGTACGATCCCCTGCTACTAACGCTGTGTTTACTGCTGACCTTGAGCTAGGTCATCATGAACCCAGCACCCGCACAGAAACTGCCTGATGATCTATACCAATACATTGACTGCCTGATCATGAACGAGAGTGAAGCCGATATCCTTCGCGAGGCCAAGGAAGAATTGAAGGATGAAGATCTACCACAAATCTGCGAGGACTTCTTCAAACGTGGTGTTCCTGACCTAGTCGTTATCACTCTTGGAGCCAAAGTAGGTGGATCATGCATGCCATGTCTGGCGCCGATGAGCTAATATTAGAGCAGGGCGTCTACCACTCTGCCAAGTCGAGAAGCTCAGGACACACACCTGGTCGCAAGGCGAAGGTTGTCGACACCACGGCTGCTGGCGATACTTTTGTCGGAGGCCTCGCTGTCGAGATTGCAAAGAACGGAGGCAAGACTCCTCAGTCACCAGAAAGCATGATTCAGTTTGCCAACTCAGCTGCGGCACGCACGGTAGAGAAACCTGGAGCCATGGCTGCTATTCCCTGGGTCAACGAGCTGTAAACTATTCCCTGGGACTCTAAGATCATGCCGACATCACATCAAACTAAATAATAATGAATCTCAACATCTGAGCTGGATTCTCCGATCCGGATGCCAGTGCACTGTTCTGGTGAGTGTGTAAGTGAAGGTGATGGCCTGTTCTTTTATGCGCCAAGGCAAACTCGTCAAAGTCAAGCCATATATACTGGAAAGATCGGATTGACCTCCAAGAGGAAAGATGGCAGTTTAGCACAATCGGCAAATCACCTCTTCTGGTAGGACCCTTGTTTGTAACCAACAATCCGAACAGGCGCAACTGGTATCATGTGGCCCTACCAAACCGAAGACTCCTATTTCTAACCAACAACCCGAACAGGCGCAACTGGTATTAGGCAGTCTTCAACTTCTTTTTTGGTTCTTTACCCAGAGGAGTGGTTGAGTTGATGTTTTGTCACAATGGATACGATGTTTGTATCCACACCAAAGGTCAGGGGTTCAATTCAGAGCATGGTTTTGGTCAGACTTTTGCGAATTTCCCTATCTCATACTCTTGACATACCCATGTTCAGAGACTCTCTCACGTCGCCGAGACATGGCATGATCAGTCTCACCCGCACCAAGTCTCGTAGCCTCAACAAAGCTGAGACTGATCTTACTGGTATTGACAAAGCGACGTGAGACATCGACCAGCACACCATTTTCACACCAGCACACTATACTCACACCAGCAAGATCCCGGAACTTACGATTTCACAGCGGTCTCTTATAATTTGTGGCTTCCTCTATCTGCTGAGCATCCGAATCCTCGTGCTCTCCTGCAAACACAAATTTGTTGCTGGAGGTCAAATCTGTGTCCACGGCTTGAAGATTTTATTTTACCAACATGGATCAACACGATGACTGTCAAAGACACATCTGGACCAAGAAAATGGTGGAGTAAGTCTTATTCGGGCGCTGCTGTAACGTCCTGCTAATATCATCAAGTCAGCTCGTAGCCACACCTTCCGAGACGATTCAACTATGCTCTTCGCAGGGTTCAATACAAACTATCAACAAGGACCTTCTGTGCTACTTCTCCAAGTACTATCGTGCCGCTCTGAACGGTCGATTCGCTGAGGCCCACCAACGACTCTTCAACGTTGATCTTTCCGGACAGCAACTCAGAGCATTCACAGCTTGGTTCTACACAGGCCAGCTCGAACTTCTGAAATGGAACCGCGAAGATCGTCTGATGCTTTACGTGTTCGCCGATTTCGCAGAGATTCTCGCTCTCCGTCGCCAGATCATGACCGAGGAGGGAAGAATGGAGAGATACAAAGAAGTGGGTCTGGCAATCACTCACCTCCCAGATAACTCTCCATATCGCAAGCGAATCGTCGATCACTACGCCCGCCACTGGAAGACCGCAGATGATCGGTACGACAGTTGGCATCCAAAAGATGACGCTATATACCGAGGTTTCTGGTACCAGGTGTGGGATGTCCAAGCCCAAGAAGGATGGTTCAAACAACCCAAATGTCCTTGCTGTCGCAACCCGTGCAACTATCACGAACACGTGAACGAAGAGGAATGGGAAGCAAGTAAGTGACATCCCTCTCTGTCCGTTTAGCAGTCGCTAACTGGTCGGACAGCTTGCGGACAGCTGTCAAGATCGAAAAAGCCAGAGGAAAAGTTCTTCCTCCGCAGTGATCATTAGGTCAGGAGGAACGGCGAACAAGAAAGAAGGCGATCAAAGTGGGCCAATTTGCATACCGCAACTCTCCCTGCAACTACAATGAGTACGAGACTATGGAGAAATGGCAAGGCAGTAAGTGATCTGAAGCTTGAGCTGAATTTTTTCGTGTGCTAATCCGAGTCAGCTTGCGGAATTTCAAAGGGCCAACTCAAGCCTTTTGAGAGATACTTGGGCAAGACCCTTCTCAGACTGAGCGGCACAATCACTTCTGTTTTCTGGACTTAATGAGAGGTAACTGATCGCTTGAACTGTGAATAATCATAATCAGTCGATCATTGTCGAATCGCCGGTGAAGACAGACTTGAGGACCTTTTGAAAGAAACGTAGCGAATGTGGATGAAAATGGAGAGCAAGAAGAGAAAGAAGGGCAGCTGCGATCAGAAAATTGGTCACTGGAATCCGCAGTTGCCCAACATCAATTGGAACTTGGGGCATTGGTTCGCAATTACGCTTGATACCTAGATTGGCATCGCGGCGGATAGCGACAGGCAAGAGCGATAGACAAGTGATATTGAATTTCTTAGCAAGACAACAACCCTCACTCGGATACATGTTGTGCTTCACTTTTTGCTCTCTATTCAACTGGTCTCATACCCCAATTCAGATCAAATCCTCCGCTGCGATGGCTTATTCAACCAGTGAGATACTAAATATTGACCACAGGATCACTCACAACCGCAGTCGTCGATGATCGGTCACTCTCGGTGTGTGAACAGTAAGAAGTCCGCAGTGTCTCTGAGCCTTTGTTACGTGGTTCATGCACAGTGAACTCTCTAAGGACGATAACAAACTTTGAGTTTCACTGCAGATATTCAAGTCGGGCTTTCACACTTACACTCTCACTCTCACTCATCGTCACTCCGGATCCTTCTCTTTCTCTCAACTCGACACCGCTTCTCTCTTGTTCTACACGGCATCTGCCCCCATACCCACCTTGCATCTTGCATCGCACAGTATGGCAACCCAAGCTGAGAAGAATGACACGGGCTCTTCAACCGATTGGTCGAGTCACATGTGGTCTCCTGGAGAAGTCTAGTAAGTCTTACGGAGAAGTGGTATGCTCACGACTAATGTCTTAGTGCTGCTGTCACCAAATCTCCAGAGACCATCAAACTCGTATCGAAGAAAGGCAAAACAACAGTCTCTGTTCACAAAGAGCTGCTTTGTTTCTTCTCACCTTACTACAAAGCCGCTCTCAAGGGCAACTTCACCGAAGCAACAACAGATTCACTTCAAGTTGATTTGACTGACAAGGGTCTCAAAATGTTCGTAAGATGGATCTATACTGGTGAAGTTGCCAGCCCGAGATGTTTTCCTCGTTACTTCAGTCTGTACATCTTCGCCGACCTTGTCGACATCGTTGCACTTCGCCGTATGATCATGACTCGGATCCAGGGCTATAGTGAGGACCTACCTGAGTACAGTACGGTCAAGCTTGCTCTGATGAATCTTCCGGAGTCCTCGCCATTGCGTGCGTGGATTCTGGATGTCTACATCAGCCATTGGGAGCCGGCCTACGACGATTGTGATCCCTACCCAACTGATACGGCCAGCGATCCGGACAATACGCTAGCAGCATTCATGTACCAAGTCGCAAGAGGCCTGGCGGTTCGTGAAAGTGTAAACACCGCCGGTTGTTTGTGTTGCTATAGCGACTGCAAATACCACGAGCACGAGAGCAAGGAGGAATGGGAAGCAAGTGTGTTGAGTCGTCCATTGTCACCCAGAACCATATCACTAACCATTGGCCAGCATGTGGAGAGATCGAGGACATGGAGATGCCAGACCATCTGAAGTAGCCGAACACCAGCAAATCCGATGATGCGATACGAGGGACAAGCTGGCGGTCTCGTTGCCAGAGCAAGACGCAAGACACCGCTCAGAATGGAAAGGTCCAAGCCATATCAGCCTCGCAGTCCAAGACTATCGAAGAGGTTGTAATTTTGGCACAGCAATAAGATTTGATCTTGCTGCATAACATCAAGTAATCAGACCGAAGATCAATACAAACTATCCTCTATCAGAACCCCTCATAATACTACATTGTTCATCGCGCTAGTAGCTGCATTCAGTTGTGACCGTCGAGATATGAGAGATCGAAGTGGTGGATCCTGAGAGCGTGTCGAGATAGTCAAGCTGAGTGAGTAGATGCACAATGCTTTTCTTCTCCTACGATCGCCCACTGAGACTATAAGCTCTCTCTGGACATGGCATCAGCTGAAAACCCATAATGTCTTGCGACAGCTACTTACTGGACAGACTTTGGCACTTGGGAGAGCTGACTCTTGGTCGCTCCTTCCCAAAGTCATACTCACGTTCTCTTCTCTCGTGCGAGCTTCTGCTCTACTGTATCGCTCTTTCCCATCGTCGACCGTTAGCTTTGCTGCAAGATCTCAACGCCGATCTTCACGCTATACTCAGAGACAATATCGAGAACACACAAGGACCGACAAAAAGAACATAAGATGGTGCTCCCAGGAAGGCAAAGCCAAAAGGAAGGTACAAAACAAAACGTACAGCAGCAGGGATTCCCACGTGGTCACCCACCGTAGTACTAATCTGCCGTTCAACTGCTTATGTATGGCAGAGCGGACGGGATGCC
>JGI24891J29808_1000541_pt1 | contig 18703 bp, 27 predicted proteins | sample FreactcultuFSWF8_FD_29808 | JGI IMG/M metagenome (IMG submission 29808) | reverse complement strand
CCCCCAGAAGAGAAGCAAGGATGAGCGAAAAAAATGAAAATCTTGTGGAGAGGTATCACGAGCACACAAAAGAATTTAAGCTAAAGTGGTTCGGGCGCGGAGAATGGGTAGAAGAACCGGACAGGGTTATATTTTATCACAAGGGCATTCGCTGCAGAGTAGCACGAACCGCTCTGGGCACGTTTGCGGGTCATTTATGTGGATACTGCGCCCTCCCTCTCGGGCACCCCTGGGTTGGTAAAGAAGCTGACGACATAGATGCGGATATTCACGGAGGGATTACATGTTCAGGTATTACCGACGAAGGGGACTACGTAATCGGTTTTGATTGTGCACACTTCGCGGATCTTATTCCCTCTTCTGAGCAACTTATGTTCCGTTTGAAAACACTCAAAAGCGAGTTCTCAGCTAATTTTCTTGAGAGTCTAGATACCTTAACCCCTGCATTTGCTCAAAAAAAATACAGGAATTTGGACTTTGTAATGGAGCAATGCAGGTTGCTGGCTGATCAGGTGAATGCGGTTTCCCTCGGCTGCACAAGTGAAGGAGAAGTATGAAAATTAAAGATTTTATAACCCAATGCGTCTCCCAAGTAAAAACTGCCTGCGATGAAATCCACGTGGGATATGGTGATATTGAGTTTGAAATATCCATAAACCAATACGGCGATGTTTGTGAAGTCCAGGATAAGGCGGTTGCTACCATATTTGTGCCATTTAAAAAAGGCTACCCCCCTCTTACATGTTCTCCTAAACATAGTTTAGTTGACCTAGACTCCTAACGTCTAGGGTAGCATAATAAAATCTTAAGTGATAACCTCCGTCTTTTAGGACAGGAGGTAGTTATCTCTTTCTATTATCCCCCTTGGGAAGGCGATTTAGAACCCAATCAAATAAATATTCGCCAGTGGTTGGATAACCTATATTCAAAATTTCAACCTATAGAGCAGTCGAGATGGAATCAAAGTAACATTGATACTCTATTCTATGCAGGCTCTCAAACCTTCATCAATAGATATTTCAACTACACGCCCGCAAATTCCTACCAGAACTTCTATTTTAACCTGCTGCAGCAACCGGTTAACATGATTTCTGGTTATCAGAGACAGCATCGTAAGGCGATTAACTATTTGCCTGGCCAAGGAGGCGATTCGTCCACTACAGATCAATATACGCGCCTAATGACTCAGGTTTGTAACGCTGAGCAGATTCACGAGCAATTTTCTAGAGCTTGCGAACAGGCTGCTATCACTGGCCTTGTATTATTGCAACCGTATTTAGATTTTACAGGGAACGATCCAGCTCAAGGTCAATTAAAGCTGAAGCTCTGGGAATACAACAGCTTTCTGTGTGATCCCTACTTCCGAAATTACGACGCCTCAGATGCAAACTTCTTCTGGACTCAGCAGTACGTATCGAAAAAAGAAGCTGAGGAGCGGTTTCCTGACAAAAAGCAGTGGATTCGACCTATGTCGGGAACGCCACAACGATATGGTAGCTTCTATTTCCTTCCAGAGAACTACAACATGGCTCGCAATGATTTAATGGTTCTTAGCTATGTTTGGTACAAGTGGAAGCGCAAGCGCAAGAAACTCTACTCAAAATCACGCAATCAGTTCTTTGACTACGCACAAGACAAAGAGCCCGCTGAAATGGAGATGATGCTCAAAGTCATTCCAGATTTAGAAGAGGTAGAGGTTGTTGTGCCTACATGGAAACTTGCCGTTGTTCTTAACGATCAAATCATGTATCAAGGTGAAAACCCATTAGGGTTTGACACTTGTCCCTTTATCCCCGTATTCTGGAATTATGAACCACATAACAACTATTACGATCTTCGCGTGCGTGGTCTTGTACGTACTATGCGTGATAGCAACTACTTACTCAATCGTCGTATCATTTTAAACCACGACATCTCAGAATCAACCATTCAAACAGGATGGAAGCGTAAGATTGGAGCTGTTGCCAATGAAGATAACCTCAAAAAAGCGGGTCAGGGATGGGATATCGTCATCAATCAGGGCTATGAACTTGCAGATTGTGAAAAGATCCAACCTACTGCAGTTCCTGAATCAGATTTTGCTCTGGCTGATCAGTTAAGATCCCTTATCTTTGCCACATCTGGTGTTGATTTAGAGAACTGGAGTGCACAACAGGATAAGCAAGCCTCTACTCTTACAACTATGATCAAACAAGCAGCCAACCTCATGGTGCTTCAGAAATACTTTGATCAGTGGGATCAATCGCTGAAAGTATTGGGACAAAGAATGCTTGAGATTGTTCTCAATAACTGGACACCTGCCAAAGTATCTACAATCCTTGGGGAAGAACCAACGCCTCTTTTTTATTCCAAAATGTTTTCAGATTTTCAGGTAATTGTTGAGGAAGGACTTCTCACGCCAACTCAAAGGGCTTATCAGGCTCAACAGATGATGGAAATTAACGCCTCATTTGGCAGAGAAGTGTTCCCACCTTCCTTTGTCATCAAAGACATGAATTTATCGGGCAAGGCTGAAGCATTGCAATTCTTGCAGCAGCAAGAGGAGCAAGCCAATGCTGTACAACAAGAAGCACAGAACCTTCAGCATGCGTTTGAAGATGCAAAACTTAAGGAGATGTATGCAAAAACAGCAGGAGCCCTCGCAACAGCAAGAGAAAGGCACGGAAGAGCAGAAAGCAACATTGGGCTGTTCGAAGAGCGTTTGGCGGAGGTTTCTAAGAACAATTCCATTGCAACTAAAGAAAAGATGGAGGCGCTTTCTAAGTTGGTCGAGACGATTGAGAGGTTTGGAAAATTAGAAACATCATTGGCTTATGGCGACCTCCAACAGGAAGAAAGCAAGGACGACTTTGATCAGGAGCGAAATAAGATAGAAGCTAGAAGGGATTCAGCGAGCAATCGATTTATGGCTGAGATTTTGGGTTCTATTCCTCCTCCATCTTCTCAAGGTCAATAAACCCACTTGATCATTGAAATTTTTATTGTATAATCAACCTTGTCATAACCTCGAGGTAATTTATGGCATCACGTAGAATTGACGATCATGCCAGCTGGGTAGGTGCAGCACCAAAAGGACAAGTATTTCCTGAAGGCGCTAAAGTGAAATCCTATTCTTCAGCTGAAGGAACAGGTGGTATTTCTGATTATCCAGATACCACAGAAGCTATTGAAAGAGATCAAAGAGGCGGAGATAAAAAAACCCGCTCTCAGCCTATGAAAACAGGCTATCGTTTCTAAATGATGGGGGCCTTGGCTCCCATTTAACCTGAGGATATATGGAATTTAAAGATCGATTGAAGCCTAAAGAAAATAAGAGCTCCAAGTGGTTTGAAGCACCATCGCGTGATGTACAATCAGCCTCTGACTACAACACGCCTGGCACTTATTGGGGTTCTGGAGTAAGACAACCTGTCGGTTCTGAGCAGCGTATTTCAGAAAGCCCTATCCCGCAAAAGTCTAAATGCTTTGCACCAAAGATTGGAAGCCATGACTAAAAAAGGTGGCCGTGCTTTTGAAGCGCATACTCAGACAACGGATAAGGCAACAGGTGACTTTTATGGGACTGGCGTTAAGCAGAAGCTGGCTACTGTGCGTCAGTGGTCTCTTGGTCACATTTCGAACCCTCCGAAGGGGACTTCGACGCCTCCAAAGAAGATTGCTTAAGGTTTAATATGGCCTCTTCTATCTCGCAGAAGTGTTCCTTGTAATATCTAAACAGCTCTTCTTCATGCTCTCTTTTTTTATTTCTTTCTATAGCATCTTTATTCTCTTCGAGGTAGGCGCGTCCATATTCATGCATTCGTTGAGCCACGGCCTTTCTTTCAGCGGCATCAGGAATATTTGTAATAAAAGGGATTTCACCGCCTAAAGCATTTGGAACGTTACTTAGGTTTTCTTTAGAATTTCTTCGTTTTGTGTGGTAAAAATTTTTGTGATCTTTATCTCTGTTTTCATTGGCGGTATAGCATCGATATTTATTGGGAATTAGGAAATCCTCAAGAACTATTATTTTCTCTTCAACTCCCTTTAGTCTTTTGTTGATCTCTTCTTCAAACGCTTTAATATTCTCCATGCACTCTTGGGTTTTTTGCTGTAGATCTTTCATGGATTCCTTTTTTTAGTGATTTTTTTCGTATCTTTGAAAACGCATTGTCGTCCCTGTATTTATATTTAAAGCGACCTTTTTTTCTTTTGTATTTAAGTCTCTGATATATGTCCTCAGCCATTCCCTTAGGAACGGCAACAAAATATCCAAATTCTTTAGTTTTGTGATGCGTTTTTCCCTCGAGTTCTTTTTCTTTCTCCTTTGCGTGCTCATATAATTCCATTATCTCTATTTTTAATGCTTCACAACGAGCCTTTTTCAACGGGCTTGCGTCTAGTTTATACCATAACTTAAGGGCCTCTTGTAACATCATTTCAAATGTCGATGTCCCTTCGCCGTGTCTCATGGGCGTGGAAAGTAAATCTTTATTAAAACTTTCTTTGATTTCTGGAGGAAGTGAGGAAATGGTGGTTAACATTAGATCATCCTAAATCCATTTTTTTCGTGCAGAATCTGCCTATAGATTTCTAATGCCTCTTGATCGGTAGGATCATCCTCTTCGCGTGCTTCTAGCTCATTTTTTCGGTGTTTAAACGCGTCGATAGATTCCCATACGGTCTTATTTTCGGTCATCTTGCCTTTTTCGTACTGAGCCCATAATTCTCTTTGGGGAATCATCCAAATAACTCGGATGTTGTCTGTCCCTGGATAAGCTTTGAAAAGCATGGAGTTTTCTTGGGCTGAGGGCTTGAGTAACCTAGGTTGCCATATCATGCGATGACTGGGTACTTCGGCCATCGTCGTATAGCCGCCTGTAAAAAATAAAGACGTCCGTTCATCTAAAGCAATCTCTCTTTTGTGGGCAAATATATAAAACGGCCTATCACCAAAGGGCCTTTGATTGATTATGTTTTGACACGTTTGACCCATATCAAAATCCTGATTTCTTACATGGAGAAATCTGTCGTGCGCATCGGCTCTTTTGATTTTCATAAAAAATAAAATGTTTACTCTGATATATATATAAATTTTACTATTCCTAAAGTCAACAAAGGGTTGTTATGACAGAGAATGTTCAAGAGCAAAAAACTGCATCTCCCACAGCAGAGGCACAAGAAAGAAACTTTGCAAATCTTCGCAAAGCACTTGAGGAAGAAAGACGTGAAAAACAAGAACTCGCAGAGCGTATTGCTAAGCTCGAATCCTCTTCAAAAAAACCCGCCATTGTCGATGATGATGACGATTCTGATCCTTATGTTGACAATAGACGATTAGAAAAGAAGTTAGGGTCTTTTGAGGCTAAAATGCAGGAAAAGATCGAGCGTGAGGCAGAACAAAGAGCGCGTCGCATTATCGAAGAAGAAAGACAGCAGTCGTGGATGAAACAAAATCCTGACTTTTATGATGTGATGCAACATGCGCAAAAATTAGCAGATCAAGATCCAGAAACAGCCGAGGTTATTCTGCGGATGCCTGATACCTTTGATCGTCAGAAGCTCGTTTATCGCACAATTAAATCGATGGGCATTCATAAGCCGCCAGCTCCAAAGGAAACAATCCAAGATAAGGTTAACAACAATCGAAAAGGCGTGTACTATCAACCAGCAGATACCCCAACCGCTCCTTACTCGATCACGGCGGATTATAGTCCAGCTAGCCAAGAAGCGGCTTATAAAAAACTTCAGGCTCTTAAACAGGGAATGAGAGGATTCTAATGGAAGAAAAACCCGATAAAGAATCCACTCGCAATTTTCCTAGAAGAATGAGTACGATAGAAACAGCTTTGGGTTGGGATGATTTTCATCAACATTTAAAGAATTTTATGGGCGTTAACAATTTCACGATTAATGAGCAACTTGTTATAATACACGCACTTAATAGTTTTTATTTTATGTCTGTAGACATTAAAAAACTCGCAGAGGCTCAAAGTAATGGAAGAGAAATCCGATAAAGAAGTTCTTGTTGATCTCATTTATCAACTTATTCTCTTTTCGGGTGATCATCTTGCCACGACCTCTCAAGGTAAAAATATGGCCATTCAGGACATCCTAATGGCCATTCATGTGCGATTTTTCGGGAGATCTCTTTACTGATGAAAACAGAGATGCGCATATTAAATAACGGAAACTACGAGGCGGTAATTTTGCCTATTCAGCATGAATGTAGGGGCAAAGAAGAAGATGCTGTCTGTACGCAATATTGCGATAGTATGGACAAGCTGTTTTTAAAAATAGGATATGGTTATTGCTGTGATAACCATGGGGGATGTGAGCATAAAATAGAAGTTAAATTCTGTCCATTCTGTGGTCACAGGGCATCTTTTTAAATTTGCCAGCGCCCAAGACATTTTATTAAAAAATGACACGTATAGAAAACCCTCCTTTTCTATACATGTCTTCCTCGATGTGTATACAAAACGGCACTTTTCTATACATGTTGACCAAAATAAATCTTTTATTATACTGACATCACGCAGCGATAGCGCAAATATGCAAGCGTAGTGCCCTTTCGCAGGGGTAAGATAGGAATGAATAAACCGACGGGTTTTTAGTAATTCTGATTCTGGTGCATTGAAGGCGACGGTTGAATATGCATTTACGACGATTTTAGTCCTCTCGTCAAGGTCATGCTACATGAATGGGCTTGTAAAGCAGTTTTACAAGTCGAAACATAGGTTTGACTATGTCAGTAACAACAACAGGCAATTTGGGCCCTATGATCATGCAGAGCTTAGCTCCTGCATTATTGTATGTTCCTACGCCTACTTTTAACTACATCTTGGTAGCTGATAAAGTAAGTATGCCCACTAATGGTGGTACTACTTGCCGATTCATGAGACCAAGAGCCTTGGTTCCTCCAACGATTCAGTTGGGTAACACAGGTATTGACCCTCCGGCACAGGTGCCGCAAAGGGATATTATTGATGCCCAGATTGCGTTCTTCGGTTTAGCAGCATAACCCGTGCCGAAGATAGTTGATGATTGCGACGGGATGTATCATCAACGAGCAGGTTAAACCAAAGGAATTGCCTGCTATAAACCGACTCTAATTGACTTGGAAGCCCGACAGGGTAATAAGGGGCAAGATTGTGAAATGTAACAAGTGCCGTATTGAGATTCATCTATTTAACATTAAGTCAAAATGGATTGTTGTTAATAATGGTGATGGTATTAAACAATTGGACTTTTGTTCTACGTGTTATAATCAGCCTGAACGACTAAACGAGTTGGCCCGAAAGGGATGCGATAGTCTGAACAACGCGAATAAATAAAGGCGTTGAGAGTAATCCGAAGCGGTTGCTCCGCCATGTAAAGCAGATTTACATGGCCACAAAAGTAACAGAATGAATTCTTCAAAATCAGGAAGGAGTCCTGGCTTGGGTTTCCGAGCGTCTCGCAGTAGCGATGCGCCAAGCGGAAGATTTAATCCTCCGCGATTATATTGTATCAGCAGCCAGCCAGATTTATGCTTCTGGTGGCAGCAATAATGACAACCCCACAAACTTAGGAGTCTCTGACTTCTCTGGTGTGGCGACGACACTCGATAAACTTTGTGTCGAGTATAAATTTCTGGTAATTGACATGGAAACCCGAGAGGGTAACATGGCGCAAGCGAAAGCAGCGTAAGAGACTAAACCCAGGAAACCTGAAAAGGTATGTGATAGTCCAACCCGCAACTATAAATGAAATTGCGGAATTAGGCAGAAATGACCTAATCGCTTAAATGGAGTTATTAAGTTGACGAACTTTTTGATAAACAGATTCTTTAAGGGGATAGACCTTACTGTTCCAGAGTTTATAATCTGGACTATTAGGGCTGCACCTACCTGGTTTGTTGTTCACAAGTTTTCTAGACTCAATGAGCAGTTCGCAGATTGGTTTTTTAGATGTGAGAAAAGGCAAAATTCCATCAAGGATGGCGTCAAGTTTTTTGTTGGATACTCTCCACAAAATTTGATTCCTGCAATTGGGAATATGGCCTTTATCCAAAAAATGAAATTGTCCTCCAAATCTTTGGGAGACCCAGTAAAAAAATGGAGACTTGGTATTATTGCATTGAATTTGAGCTCTAAATGTGAAGAATTTACTTCCTTTTTGACATGTTCTGTTAATATCAAGACTACATTCGGCATCGATAAAACCCGCAAGATATGCAAAATCTTCTTTCGTGGGGGTAATGGTGTTGCGCAACGATTCCAACTCTTTTTTTATAGAAAAAGGGATAAGGTTTTCGTTGTTTTTTTCGTTTTTCATTTGTTGTATAAGAGGTTTTTTTCGATCCTCTCCTATGCATTCCCTAAATTCAGTAAAAATAGAGGACTCTCTTTTTTTCTCAATAAGGAATTGGTGCATGTATGGGAGATGTTTAAGCCCTTTTTCAGAAAATCTAAAGTGGTAAGAAGGAGTTCTGTTTTTTGTTCTCGGTTGTATGACTCTTATGGAGCCGTCAAATCGTTTAGCAAACCACATAATTGGCCGTTCTCTAATAGATACGATTACAAGGTGGCTTCCCCATCTTTGATTTCCTATTTGAAAACAGCCGTCCCCATCTATATATCCAGCTGCATAAGCATAGTCAGTGTTGTCCATTATTGTTATAATGGTTCACTGGCACATTTAAGTCAACAAGTAATAGATAAGACAAATAATGCTTTTAAGTTTACCTCAGGTATTGAGGGCGACTTGAAGTTCGGTAAAACGTGTGCCGAACTAAAACTTTGGGTAATTGACTTGGAACTCGCAGCGTAAATGTGACCCTTTGATCTAATTTAAGATCCGCTGAAAGGCGGCATGTGGGTGAAAGTCCTACAAGGGTCATTTTTGAACGGTGAAGACAAGGGGCAAGTTGATGAAGAGAATCAATTCTTATTGGATGGAGTGCGAAACATGCGGAAGGATGTGGATTACTCACAAGAATGAAGATATTGATGAGTGCATTTGTCAACGGTTTGAACGACTAAACCCTGAAGATCACTCTGTCGGAGGCGACAAAGTGATAAGCGATAGTCTAAACTCTATGGAAACATAGAGAGGGATCTCCGAAGCGGGAACCCCGCCATGTAAAGCAGATTTACATGGTCACAAAAGTAATAGCAATGACAGGCCCTGTTCGATCAGCATATTTTATGCTGAGCTCAACAGAGCTACAGAACGATTTCAACGCATTGACTGGATCTGGATTTTTCTCTCAGTGGAATTATCCTAACCCAGAAAAAGCGTTATACAGTGAGTTCGGCTCGGTAAATTTTTTTTGTATTGCCGAGGATAAATCTTCTCTGATTGACTTTGAACTCCTAACCGCTGCATAAGCGAAGGACAAAAAGGGGCAAGATTATGAAAGAAGAATTGATTAAATTTATGGAAGAACAACAAGTCTTGGGGTACCGTTTGGATGCTGGCCCCGAACAACTTGTTAGAGAATGTATAGATCAATTCTTCGACCAATATCAGCCTGAACGTAGCAAGCGAGAAGACGTTTTTGTGGTTCGAGGGTCGAAAGAGTGTATCGCGATTGATGCAACTCCTTCCAAGGAGTGTAGGGAATATCATCAAAATTCATGCATTCAGATCAACGGACAACTTAAACGATGCGGTGCTCTGAACACGGTGGAAACATCGTGAGGGATAAGTAGAGAAAATCCCCGCCTGGTAACAGGTCGCAAAAGTAACAGATTGATACAACATCCGGATCTTAACAAGCTCCGAAGGCCCCGTTTCTAGAGGCAGCTCTGCTAACTCTCGAGACGTATATTATAACACAGTGCTTGGAAAGCAAGCGCTTACGCATATTAACCAAGACGGTAAAATGTTAGCCGTCTATAAACCTTTGGTAATTGACTTGGAACTCCTAGCAGCTTAGGCTCAAGGAAGACAAGGGGCAAGATTATGGAATATTGTTTTTTAGAAAGAGCGGCCAAAAGCAAGGATAAAAAGCAGATGGAAGATGCTCTACCTATCATGGATAAATACATGAACAAAAGGTTTGCTCTTTTTGATAGAATATTAAACAATCAGCCTGAACGACTAAATCCAGAGGATAGAGATTATTGTTCATGCAACTATTGCACTAAATTATTTCTTATTATGTTAAGAGGTATTGTGGATAAGATGCTGGATGATAAAAATTCTATAAGCGATAGTCTGAACTCCGCGGAAACGCAGAGAGAGTGATCCGAAGCGGTTGCTCCGCCTAGCAATAGGTCATGAAAGTAACAGAATGTACAGCATGAACCTGATTTATCGTGATCCGTATTACAGCGGCATGTTAGCTCAGAATGCTACGTTAGCGGTTAAGTTTGCACAGGCTAGAAGCTTTGGCCTGGATAAATTTTCGGTAATTGACTTGGAACTCGCAGCGTAAAGACGGCGATAATAAGGGGCAAGGTAATGGAATATAAAAAAGATGAATGGGTAGAAGTTGGCAGGAATGAAAAAACAGTTCAGTATGCTTATTTTCCCTCCAATTATCCAGGTCCCATAGCCATGGATGCTATTCCTTATCAGCCTGAGAGACTAAACCCGAAAACCTCGAAAGAGGATGCGATAGTCCGAACTTCCGACGAAAGCGGAAGAGAGCGATCCGAAGCGGTTGCTCCGCCATGTAAAGCAGGTTTACATGGTCAATAAAGTAACAGAATGCAAGCGATCACCCAAGATACTGCGATCCGAAACCTACTCTGCACTCGTGCAGGTAACTAAGGAGCAATATCATGGCTGAATATTCAAGATTCGCAACTGGTAGCTTTACATCTACAGGCTCTGCTCAAACGATTTATTTACCGTTTCAGCCAAGCCGTGTAAAATTTAAGAACTACACCGTTGCTAATAGCGCTGCGACATCCCAAGCAATTGCTTCTGCATTTTGGGATGCAAAAATGGGTCAAGGATATGCAATTATCGAAGGATACAATGCAACTCCTACGCTCATTTATGACACTGTGACCCTTGGAGGGATTAGCACATTTGCGGCTGGTCTTGATTTCCAATTTGGTGCACAGCAGCAGATCTCAGGAATCACAAAAGCATCACCTGCTGTTGTGACAACTGCTTCTGCTCACGGTTATTCCACTGGTGATATTGTGATGTTTGAAGGACTTTATCAGTCGGCTCCTACGACAGGCATGCCACAGATTTGCGGAATTCCTTTCCAGATCACTGTGACAAGTTCTACAACTTTCACTATCCCGTGGAACACCAACCAGTCTAATTACACTGCGTTGTCTGCTTCACCAACAGGCGCATACGTGAAAAAGGTGTTATATCCTTTTCTCTATGTTCCAGGTGTGTCATTCATCACAGCGATTACCACTGGTAACACAACGGTAATCAATACAACTGCCCCTCATAACCTGAGCCAAGGTAGTGAAGTTGCTTTCCGTATCCCTTCTAATTGGGGGACAACTCAGTTGAACTCTTTACCAAATACCGTAATCCCTGGATCTCCGATCTATGGATATGTTTCCGTGGTAAATAGTGCAACCCAGGTGACGGTGACTATCAACTCATCTTCATTTACAGCCTTTAACAGTAACCAACCTGTTGCTGGCGTAGCTGGACAGCAGTTTCCTCAGATGATTGCAGTTGGCGATATCAACTCTGGCGCTCTTCAATATAGCGGCGGAGCTTTATATCCTTCTCCTGTCGTCAATGGTGTGTCTACGATCAATGGCCCTGCAATCCAGGGTGCATTTATCAATAACACACGCCAGGGGTTTGTGATTGGTGCTGGCGCGGGAACTGTGTTAACCACAGGTTCTCTCGTGGGTGCTAGCGGGAACGTAATCTATTGGGAAGCTTATCTTCCAGATTTGATTACCTAACGTGAATTCAGTTGTAAAATTTTACTTACTAACTGATGATGGGGGCCTAACAAGGCCCTCATTATTTTATGCCTAACCCGTTCCAGATTGGCCCAATTGCCCCAGAAAATAATCCTCCAATCCAACCTACATGGTATTCCCCACGCGTTGCAGAAATATCAGCAATCGCTCCCATTTCTCAATTCATCACTCAAATAGAAACAACAGCACCCAATCAGTTTGTGGCGGGACAGCTAGTTCGCTTTGTAATAGCGCCTAGATGCGGTTCTACGGGTCTTAACGAGCAACAGGCATACATCACACAGATCTTGGACGATGAGACATTCTACGTGGCTTTTAACGTGACTGGCATGGATTCCTTCAATCCTTCGGCTAACACAACCCAACCTTCCTATGTTTTGCCCATAGGAGATGTAAACTCAGGAGCAATTAATACTAGCGGAAGAATAAATAACATTTTATATATTGAAGGAAGTTTTATTAACGTCTCACCTTCGGTGGAAACATGAGCAAAAAGTCAGAAAGTTTTTCAACAGGTGTCATGGATGCGCAATCTCAGGCGATCATCAATGACATCACACATGCAAAACCAGAACAAGAACCGATCCATAAGCTTTCTCAAAATCAAGTGGCTGAATCTCGCGGTGTCATGTTAAAGCCTGTGCGTACTCTTCCTGATTCCAATCCTTTCAACGAGACATACAGAGCTGACTATGAGTACGATCGTCAGACTGTTTCTTTTATTGCAGAAAATAGGGAACTCATTGGTTGCCCTATTGAGTTATGGACTAAAAAATATCGAGGACAGCCCTACGAATACTGGGAAGTCCCAACTGGAGTCGTTGTTTACGGCCCTAGATATTTAGCAGAACAGATCTCCAAGTGCTCATATCGCAGATTGAAAGCAGAAAACGGCGTGAAAGAAAGCAATGGGATGGGTCAAATCATCGGTGGTTTGCAGGTAGAGTCGACTATCCAGCGTCTAGATGCGCAACCTGTAAACACTGGAAGAAAAAGCGTATTTATGGGTGTAGATGGCTAAAATAATCTGCGAAAATCCTTATAAAAATGTATTCGTTTACCAATGCGTTCCCCATTTGGATAACACACCTCGCATATGCATTGAGCAAATGGATTGTAAAAATTCGCAGATAGAGTTAACCGTTCAGGAAACGGTTAACCTTATTACGGCCTTGAATCATACGCTGAGTAAAATAGGAAGTTAATGAACCTACTTGCTGATATCATCACTTACGTCCGTCGTCTGATCAAGAGCCCCTCTAATGCTCAGATCACCGATGCGCTTATTATCGATTACATCAATCGATTTTGGCTTATGGACATGAGTGCCCGCATTCAGCTTTTTGATCTTAAGACTGAGTATAAGTTTCAGACGGTACCAGGCATTGATAAGTACAATATGCCTGTCTACCAGATCCAAACGGAAGAAGGATCACAAGGAATTAGTTATTACCCTGTTTACCAAGGCTTTTCTTTTCCTTGTTATGTCAATGGCATTCAGGTCAATTTCTACAACCAACGTGATGCCTTCTTCAATATTTGGCCAACTTTCGTGCAATGGGATAATGAAGTAGCGATCGGCGATGGTGGGGACACCTATACGATTACAACACCATGGTTTCCCGCTTTACCAGGTCACTTAGACATGACAGGTGTCATTAAGTCGGGAGCCGCTCCTACAGATCCGTTATTCCTCACAAACGCTTCATCCCCTGTCACGATGTCACAGGCGATTACCAATATCCCGTCTACGAGCATTTATCCAGCGGTTTACTATACAGCGACAGCAGAAGACGGCAGTAATTTGGTGGTATCAGATACAGGATTATTTCTTGGTGGAAATACAGGAAGCTTACTCTATGGAGCTTTGATGTGGCCGGGAAGCGCTCCCAATGGAAATCAACCGATTCCTGGTGGTTATGATATCAATACCAACACGATTAACTATTCCAATGGTACAGCTACTGTTAAGTTTCCTGGGAATGTTCCAGCTGGCAATCCAATTAACGTGCAGTGCGACTATTATCAGCAAGGGATTCCAAGAGCCGTTCTCTTCTACAACAACATCATCCAATTTCGTAACCCTCCCGATCAACAGTACCAGATCAGCATGGAAGCTTACCTATCGCCGGCTGCCTTTTTGACAACCTCCGATGCGATCCAGTTTGCTTACATGTCTGAGTATATTGCAAGAGGGGCAGCCAGAAAAATCCTTGCCGATACGGGTGATGTGGAACAGTTTCAATTCTATGAGCCTCTCTTTATCGAGCAAGAGCAGTTGGTCTGGAAAAGATCTCAAAGACAATACACAGCCACAAGAACTCAGACCATTTTCTCTGAGGGTGGAGTCCCTGGAACAATGGGAAGCAATACATCTCAAGGAGGCACATAATGCCCTCATATACTTATAACAATGATATTCCCGACGGGCCAAATAACCCNTCTGTAGATCAACCCAAGATGAAGGTAAACACTCAATCGATTGCGAGTATTTTAGGAGGAGATCCCTCTGTAGATATGATTGGTTTTGGGGATGTAAATGGCGGTTGGCATAGAAAAATTACCTATGTTGATCAAGGATCAGACGCTACCTCAGCTGCTGGTCAATATGTCGCATATTCTAAATTTGTTACCTCATCCGTTCCTGCTTTTACCAACCAAAGTGAACTATTCCTAAAGAAAGATGGAAATGCAACGCTTGTTCAACTGACAGCTGGATATCCTAATGTTTCTCAAAGTGGCCATACCTACCTTCCAGGGGGTATTATACTTCAATGGGCTTATGTCACTTCTGGCAATAGTGTCACTTGGGATGTTACGTTTCCAAATGCTTGCTGGGGAGCTGTGGCTTCTTATAATTTCTTAACCTCAGCACAAGCATTAACCGTTTCTAGTATAACTACTACAGGAGCGGTTTTAGGAGGTACGGGTGTACGTTTTGTCATAGCAATAGGTAATTAAATGGGTGAGAAGATCTTTGTTGGGCCCATAGGTAAAGGTCTTCGAAATGATGTTACGCCCTTCAATGTAGATAACGATGCTTTTCCTGAACTTATTAATGCCTATCAATGGCGATCTAGAATCAAAAGAAAACGGGGTACAGGCGCTTTAGGCAGATGTACTCGTTTTGTTACAGTCAGCGTTACCCTTTCTTCAGGAAGCGTCAATCTGATCACAGCATTAAACCTTGAGGCAAGTTCTTCAATCACCCCAGGATCTCTTTCCCTTGTAGGTGGTACGGATGGTACAACCTACACTGACCCTAACTCTAATGGTGTGTTAGTTGCCACAGGTGGTACAGGAACAGGTGGGACGATTAATTATGCAAGTGGGGTTCTTACAATCGTAGGTGGTGGCAATCAAACCATGACAGGGTATTTGAATTATTACCCTCAGCTCCCTGTTATGGGACTTCAAAGTGTTATCTTAGATCCCACAGACGACACTCATACCATGGCATTTGATACGGATTATCCTTACGATATTCCGATCACCAATCCTTACACACCCTATGCGATTAACTTTTATAGAAATAATGCTTCGGGGGGAACCTACACAGCGAAGACAACGTGGACATCTTTTCAATTTAACGGCCAGGATTACCAGCAATTTTGGACTGTGAATTATGAAAATGCTCTTTTTGTAACCAATGGAATCAGTCGACCCTTCTCCTCTTCCAATATTCAGATGCAATATAAAGCGATTGTGACTGTTACAGTCTTAACAGCCACTACAGCCACCCTTCAAATTACAGGACATGGTCTTGTGGTTGGAGATTTTGTATTTGTGAATGAGGTTGCGACCACTACGGGAATAAATTTTCAAACAGGGTACGTGACAACTGTTACGGATGTCAATAATGTAATAGTCACGTTTCCCAATGCCACGCTTGCTACAAATGGCAGTGGGGGGATCGCTCAGTATCTCACTAACAATTCTGATCCGACTAAAGATTGCCTCAAAATATATAACGGTCTACCTGTAGACAATTCCACCCCTCCGAATTTCCAATACAACAAGGGATGGGTAAACTATTGTCCTCCTCTTTCTAATCTAAACGTCTCGATCGCAGGGCAAGCATCCGCTCAGTATTATTTAGTGGGGGCAAGGATTATACTCCCCTTTAAAGATAGGCTGATTTTCATAGGCCCTGTTATTCAAACATCGAGCGCGGGATCTCAGGTTTATCTTCAAGACACAGTTATCTTCAGTAAGAATGGTACACCATTTTATACAGCATCATTTCCTGGAACGCCTGCTCAAAATACTACCTATACGCCTCTTTTAACCCCTGTTGTGTCGAGTGTCTCCAATATCGCTCATACAGCCGATCCAAGAGCGTTTTGGGTCGATCAGACAGGACTTGGCGGGTGGGTATCTGCAGGGTTTGCAACAGACATAAATACAGCATCGCCTAATGAAGATGTGATCATTATGGGCTTTGGAAACAGACAAGCGAGGTTTGTTTATACAGGCAACTCTCTTCTTCCCTTTGCCTTCTATGTCATCAACTCAGAACTTGGGTCTAGCTCTACATTTTCGGCTGTTAATCTTGATCGCGGCGTAATATCTGTAGGCACGCGTGGTGTTATCCTTACATCTCAAAACGAATCCAAAAGGATCGATCTAGATATTCCCGATCAGTCTTTTAAAATTCAATTAACGGATCAAGGCGCTCCAAGAATCTGCTCCATCCGAGATTATATCAATGAATGGATCTACATGACATATGCCACTTCTAGTAATGGTGCAAGCGGAGTTTCATATGCTTTCCCAAGTCAAACGCTGCTTTACAATTATCGAGAAGGCACATGGGGCATTTTTAACGAGTGCTATACTACCTATGGCATCTTTAGAGCACGTACTGGTTATACATGGAGTACAATTGGATCTCGTTATCCTACTTGGAATTCTTGGAATGATCCCTGGAATGCAGGTGAGTCCAATCTTCTTCAGCCTGATGTGATCGGGGGGAACCAACAAGGTTTTATCGTATTTAAAAGCGAAGGCACTGGCGAATCTCCGTCACTTGTGATCACTTCAATCTCTGGCACAGGACTTCCACTTACAATCACATCTGCAAATCATTGCTTAAATCAGGGGGATTTCATTGTTATTCAAGGCTGTCTTGGGACAATCTCTGTTTTAAATGGTAATCCCTTTCAGGTTGGCAATGTAACTACCAACACATTTACCATCGAAAACGACTTAAATCCTGTCATAATTCCAGGGTCTTATACTTACTTAGGTGCAGGTGTTGTTGTTAGGATGTACGTACCTGAAATAAAAACACGTCAATTCCCCGTATCGTGGTCAATGGCAAGAAAAACACGCATAGGGCCGCAGCAGTACCTTCTGACAACTACACAAAACGGACAGATTACTCTTCAGATTTTCTTAAGTCAGAACAGCGATTCGCCTTATAACAATGAAGAAGATAACAACGCGGTTATTTATTCCACGGTTCTTTACACATGCCCTGAATCTACAAACCTAGGACTTACGCCTTCTAATATAAACCTTCAAATGGTGACAGCCGTTCAACAGTCGCAGACATGGCATCGAATGAACACATCATTGATTGGTGATACCGTTCAGATAGGTTTTACAATGAGCGAAGCGCAGATGTTAGATCCAAACTTCAATAACCAATTCAGTGAAATAGAAATACACGGTATGGTCATTGATGTAAGTCCAAGTCAGGTTTTGGCGTAATTATGACAACACCAACCAACTCTATCGAAGCACCATTCTTACGAACCTCATGGGACTTCCCTTCTGATAACGCCCAGGTGCTAAGTGTTCAGACTTCGCGCTCTTACCTTGCGATTGCTAATAACATGAATGCAAGAACCATTGGCGTATTTCCAGAAAATGGTTTTATTGCTAACGGAGAGAGTTGGTTTATCAATGGGCAATCTAATCAAGGATTACGTCAGTTTTGGCCATTCACCAATACGGCTAACATTGCTCATGGCATCAATTTGAGCTCAATTTCTTCTTTTACAAAGTGCTTTGGAGCGTATACAGATGGCACAAATTGGTATGGTCTTCCATTTGCCAGTAATACAGCCATAGCGGGTCAGGTGTCTTTCTACATTTCTCCTCAATATATAACATTTCTAACAGGATCGGGAGCACCTTCAGTCACCTATGGTTTTGTATGTTTAGAGTGGATTAGTCAATTATAATATTAAAACCGTTGATTTTCTTTCTGTTCCACACCATTCCCTTCCACACCATATTTTCCACTTTATTCAAAGGCCCATCTAGACATAAATGTGAAGAGATAATCTTCTCTCACTCAATTCCCATTAACATCATTTGCAAGCCACCTAACATTACCTCTAGAGCGGAATGTCTCTCTTGAGGATTGACACCATATTTTTCGCACCAATCTTTAACTAAAAATCGAGCTTCTGGAGATTTCCATAATAATGCTATTTCCTTATGAAGTGTTGTTTCGCTTTCTTCATTCCCTTCATGATAAGATAGTCTCCCTTCCGAAGGTTTAAGTCCTAGTGAGTGTAGTTCACATCTTCCTTTTTTAAAAAAGGTACAGCCTTCTTGGCTGCTTGGGATAAATGGAGCTCTTTTCCCTTCACTGCCCTTTAGTGCACCGCAAAGAATTGGTATGTCATCGGTGCCATCATGGGCATAGATAGGTTCTGTACTATCTCCAAACCATCCATCCTTCATTAAACGATCACCAAATCCTGCTTCTATAATCCTTTTAATGTCTTCAGGTGTTCCCCAGCAGGGGCGTTTACACATAGCCTGGCATGAAGGACATGAACATTCTGTTTCTTTAGTTGTTT
>JGI24891J29808_1000540_pt1 | contig 18710 bp, 21 predicted proteins | sample FreactcultuFSWF8_FD_29808 | JGI IMG/M metagenome (IMG submission 29808) | reverse complement strand
TGTAATTTTGGAGCCTTTCAACACAAAGGTATGTACGTACGAAATCAGGAAAAAAGAAGACCTGGCCACTCTTACGATTCAAGCCGTATCGAATTTCCTGTGACTGTGACTCGTTACATCGTATGTCTCTGATTACCGGTTGCTTCGGTTTTCTTTGCTGCGTTGTGGTACGATAGACGAGAAATCACGGCACAGCTCTCTATGTGTGAACTGTGATCTGATCCCTGACTCGGATTAGCGCTAGAGAAGCCTGTACGTAAGCAGATTTCTCCTAAGATAAGGTTCAAATCCGAGCAAGAGCCGGTGGTCCGGGCCGTCTGCTCAATTAGTGGACGGCTGAAACTGCCGAGCCTGCAGGAAGAGCAGCCGCATTTACCGCCGCCGCATCGCACCAAACGCCTCTACTGATGTGCGTTATTTCATCGCGACTTAACAACTCGAATCCACGACTATGGCGTTGTTAACACACGTGCTGTTCATTCCCACCACCGGCGCTTCGAAGACAATTGTGGCTGTACATCTTTAATCTGCTTTCATGATCCCTTATAATTAAGAGCCGGCGTTGGTTAACGCGAAGCACACCTTATAAGGTCATTATTGTCATGTTCCATCTTGTAATTGTCGGTGCCGAAATTGTAAACTTAACTATTGATTAAGCTTTATAGGAGCAGTTAACCTTATGCTCTAATCCTTGGTCCTCGACGTCTCTAATTAACCGATTATTGACATCTAAATAGCAAAACATTCCCTTTACCATCCGAGAACGGGACGAAATCATAACCTAACGCGGCTAAGGATAGGCCTTTGCACTGCATTAGGCCTTGCCAATTCTTAATAACATGCTTACCGAAGATGTGGTTTCTAGAACCTAGAATTGTTAAGTTAACTTTAATGTTACTAAAGAGCCCCCTTTTCTGCGGAACTACAGGTATTACTATAACGTGCGATGTTTTCCCTACCCGTTCGTATCCCTTCTCCCTAGCAACATAAGGATTATGACACGGTTTGTCTCTTTCGTCTTCTGTTCCTCGGATTCCTTATAGCTATCTGTTCTATCTTACGCATAGTCTAAACGGAGACCGTTATAAAACGTAGGGACTGCACTAAGTTAATTCTCTAGGGAGTGGTCGAGGCTTGCGTTAGAGTATAATTTGATGAAAAATCTCTATGTTATAGAACCTTAATGCTAACGTAGCTTAGCAAGGGTAGGTCATTCCGGATCTACACTTGTCGTGCGAGATTTCTATAGCAGATTCTTGCTTTGCTTTAAATAGGGAACGGTACAGATGTTAGGAAGGTATAGAGGATGGAAAGACTTAGAGGTAAAGGCATTTCGAGTTAGTCGTACCTCTCTAGTACTTGGCAGGTCGTCCGCCGCGAAGCTAAGGATAAGCGACTATATGCGATATGGCGAAATGTCGCCATATGAACGACTAATAACTAGGAGCCTAACCTGCGTAAGCGCCTAGATTAAGGTGTATGTCAAAGTCAAGTAATCGTGCTAGCGGATAGAGAAGATATGCTTAAGCTCTACTCGCTCATCTTAAGTCCAGCTTGCACAGTCTTTAGCTCTATAGATCGATCCCTATTCTGCTAAACTTCCCGTCCGCTGCTAGAACCATATCTCTATGATCCTCGCAATCGTATCATGTAGCCATCATAGCTTGCTTAGCACCATACTAAGATCTTTGCTTGACCTAATATCGACTGTTCATTGTTAACTAACATACCACTATAGTCCTTTCTCTAGGTACATTACATCCATTGTAGCAAAGCATACATGAAACACTGCATGTCATAAACCATATTTACATGATCCGCTTACAAAAATTGAGTGCATCGATGTCATAATTGTTCAACTTGCATAGACTGCTTGAAGTTCGATGATTAGTAGTAGGAAGCTCTCGATGTGGCAATTCCTCCTCGCCTACGTAGGCATTTGAGATAGCTGCACCCGTCCGGCGAGCATCGTAAAGACAATTTATAAGCAGTAGCTGTCTTCTAGATCCATCGCAGAAGGTCTGGAAGTAAATAAGTTATCGATTGGTGTCTCGATGGATCAGCTGACCTCCCTAATGGTCTTCGTGTTTCATGCAAGCTTCACCATGAGTCCGGTTTTCCATGGCAACCTCTAGATCGGGGCTGGGTCATTGAATGCCTTAAACAAAGGTCTTAGTTATAACTGGCCGGTGTGACTGATCAGCGGTGGTTCTTGTGGTGAATGTACTGGCTGCACTGCGGCTCGAACCGGGCGGATCCGCAGGATCTAGCCTCAAGATCGGTGAAGTTCATCGAACGCAGAAAGAGCGTGTCGTAGGATAGGCAACCATCTCGAGACTGTGAATATGTATAAAGGATGTTGACTCCCAGTTGAGACAGATCTATAGTCCCCCATACCCAGGTGATTGATTAGCATTCGGTGCAGACTTTGTGCAGGGAGTGCATATCATGTATCCGTGCCGTCCTTTCTGGTCCTCATCTGAGTGATTGTATGTTGCTGTTCATGTTAAACGGTTGACCTACCTACATTCTCAAGCCTCCTGTCTCTTCACCTTAGAGCCTCCTACATACGCCTGAGCTCGAAGATATCACGTCGGAGTTTGATCAGTGGGGCCTCGATAGATAATTCCAATAGGTCCTCACTCTAACACCTGACATTCCTACACTTGAGCTTAGTCACTCAGTTTTCGTCGTCAGAGTTGTGGTCGGGCGGAGTGAATACAGGTGAAAGTGCGTCTTGCGCTGCAGCTTCTGTACTGTCCACGTCTTGCCGCTCGTGTAATTTGTGTAGATGCTACTGGAAGTTCTCGCACTACGTGGAGCCGTCGCTGTCTTGAACATATGGCTTACGTTGCTTAATGGGCCAGACGAGCTGCTCCTTCGACCATGCATGCTATGAACCTCGTGTCGATGACCCAAAAGTTCACCCGCGTATGTGAACGCGGTAGCTTCGCACGTTGCAGTTTGTTGCACTTATGTAGCCACTTGTTCTTTGCCATGTGTGTACTATCTAATGGATCAGTATGCTGGTATATAGAAGTTTATGTAGCCACTTGTTCTTTGCCATGTGTGTACTATCTAATGGATCAGTATGCTGGTATATAGAAGCCAATAGAAGAACAGGGACGAAGGTAGGTTACTAGATCGCGGTCCAGAACAAATTACATCAAGCAGATCAGATCCAATCTGGTATGGTCTAACTACAAGCTGAAAATGGTTCCCTAACTTTTTTGGCCCATGCTTCTATCCTGGAGTGCTATACACTTCTATAACTGTGATCTCTGCTTCGCGGAGTGAGAGTAGTAAGCACTCAATCCCAGGAGTACCAGCAGACAGATTGCGCATATGACAGCTATGTTCAGAAGTAACAGGTCCCCTTGAGCAGTCAACCTGATGAAAGTATGACTTTTTGTCAGATCTAGAATCTCCTGGTAGATCCATTCCTTCACCACCACACAGATGACGACACTCGACGCGCCCATGAAAAAAGCTATGCCTATTGATAATGCCACCCTGGACCAAGACGCGTGCTCTGGCATGAAAAATACATGCAACAGAACCAACAGATACGTCAAAGCCACTAAGCATGTTCCCACGATCGTTAGAAATCTGAATGTGTCTTTGTCGGATTTTAGCTCCTGGCCGATTCTTTTGAGAAGAGTGGCGCCGATACCAAAGAGCTCAATCGAAGGCAAAGAGCTGGAACAGTCGATATTGTTGTCGAAACCGAGACATATGAGCTTGGTACCCACAGTCAGGTTCACAGGCAAATATGTGAGAGTGTCGTCCAGATCTGTGTCAAGCTCGCTAGCGGCCAGAGTTTCCGCCTTCGTGATGATAGAGGGAGCTACAGATGCTGCTGCTACATTCAGTCGGGAGATTCTGGAAGGAACCAGCTCATCCATCAAGGATGGAGCCCTCAATACTATGCTGTCTCGAGTATCTAGCAGACCATGTTCTATCAAAGTGCGACCATCGATCTAAGACGGTAGGTAGCGAAGTCAGCGACTATCCATTCATGACGCTTGATAGATGCATAGCACCTACATCGGCGATGAGCAGGCCTGATGTTTTCAAGTGCTCTATGGAGAATAGCAGAGTTATGCACACGATCACCGCGAGTAAGAGGCCTGTAGCTATGGTATGGAGCACGATAAGGACTCGTTTCTCTTTTCTAGTCAGCCGGTCAAATACTTGTACGGCGCTGTTGAGGTATTGATCAGTACGGGACATAGGGAATTGCTTCTCAAGGATAGAATATTTCGGAGGAGCTTGGACAATCTCATCAACGAGGTGTCACACGTCCTACCTTATAGGCCTGTTATCTGTCCCGCGCTCAGATCTGACAAATCAGTCATTCTATTGTATGACATCCTCTCAGATCTTGATCATGTTAGCTAATTACCACGTTCTAACAAGGAGCAGTGATCTAGTCATTTAAGACATCAAGACAAGATACTAGTTCTGGGCGGTAGTGCGAGTGGATTGACTATGCAACGACCAAATTGTCTCACATTAGCGGACTGCTGTTTAGTGTACACTTTAGGTTAACCTCTTATATAGTATACGTCCCTTTAACGTGCCGACTCGGACTTGTCGCCTTTGGCGACGAAATGGTAGAAGCCGGATACTGCTTAAAATTACCGACGATTCTACTGGAAGCCTATCACGGCGCCTGCCTGCAATAAGTGCTGTGGTTGACGGGGTGACCCTTCCAAGGTCACGTGAGCTGCAGAACCGAGGTTCTGCCTGAAAATGATCATGTAGCCTGTGCCGCTTCTGTGTTTGTAGCTCTTCGAGCTACGTCCTGTCATTGAAGCTGCCTGCTGGTTTTACTGCCTGACCCTAGATAGCCTGTTAAATACTACTATACTCTGCATAGCTGTTCCTTCCCCTGTACCCCCGACCTGCCACCGTGACACTCTCTTTCCGTTTTTCCTAAGAATGGAGTATCCTCCGGGTGCATATAAGATGTCTAGCTATCTGCTGCCATGAGCTTGTATTATGGCTTGCCTTTCGTTTTTGCCTCTTATTCAGAGGAAGAGTAGATATCGATATATAGTCCATGATTGGAGCCGCAGTTGCTAAGAATAGTTGTCCTATACTCGAGGAGCGGAGTCCTTAGAGTCACTTCAGGGCTAGTGCCGCCTAGAAATCTTTTGTGTGGATGATCTGATGTAGCCACCACTAGAGAAGTACGAAAGGTAAGAAGAGGAAAGTATCTGTAAAGTTTAGTAATCTCTAAGATACTACTTACGATCTGCAAGGATCGATGGAACCAATCCCGAAGCGATTCTAGAGTTCTATACACTTTCCGAAGACATTATAGGTCGATCTCGCATCCAGCCATGCAATACATGGAACATGAATGGATACGGCATTGCAGTTGGTGTATGTATAAACACAAGGGTCCTTGCATCATCTAAAACGCGCCGCTCATACGTTAAATCACCAGGATCTCGCGAATGTCTCTCGATTATCGAGGTTGTGTCCCCTACTGGTGAACCTACGCGTCCCCTTGTGATTTTCAAGGGTTGAGTACCCCAAACCACTCATTCTCCACATGATACACCTGACTGGTTATATAAAAGCTCTGAAAATGGCTGGACTACCAATTCCAAAGGTATCTCATGGCTTGAAAACATCTTTATCCCTGAAACGAGGCCTCAAAATGGCCAGTGGCGTCTCCTTGTTATGGATGGCCATGGCAGCCATACAGCCATTGATTTCCTCTGGCTTTACAAGTAAAACAAGTTAACCCTCTTGTTGCTACCTGCTCATACATCTCATGTATTACATTTTCTTGGTTTAGGTATTTTTGCGCCCTTAAAGTCGCGTTATCGCTCAGCAATCTCAAAGCTGAGCTCTCTAGATGATGCCTCACGTGTCAAGAAGCAACGCTTTGTTACCTGCTATAACTTAGCTTGTGAGGAGACCTTTATACCTCGCCTTCTTCGTGTTGGCTGGAAGGCAGCAGGGATCTATCCGTTTGAGCCATTAAAAGGTCTCAGTTGCTCACAGGTTCAGGCTTCAAAACCACGTCCATCTACACCACAACCACAACAAGAAATCAACCCTATTTTCATCACCCCGAAGAGCTCTCGCCTCATAGATCAAGCTACCAAATCAACTCGCAAAAAGACTGGCGAGAAACAAGCACTATATCAAGCGCTACACAAGGCTGGCCATGCGATAGATACACTTAACGCGAGCCACGTTGCCCTTGAACATCGCAATACTCAACTTCAGTCTCAACTTGATCAATTAACTACCAAGAGGCGCAGGAAGGTGCCTGTCAATCCAAACACTCAATTTGCGAACATTGATAACATTATCATGGCCAGACAAGCACAGGCTGTGCTGGAGGCTCAGGAAGCAGCAAAACAAGTCAGATACGATGTGACAGCAGCTGCGCGTGAGGTCTAGCAGCAGAGCTTCGAATTCGCTCCAACTTGAGGGGCAGATAGATAACTTTTGATGTATACACAGTCGAAATCAATGAGGCCTCGCAGCTGCGTAGCTGATGGGGTCGCTAGCTTAGAGCGCCTTCATCCTCGAAATTGCGTACACACGCGCAAAAGACAATGTCCCCTTGCTTACCGAGTCCACGTTATTGAGCTCGAGTGTGGGACGGCGGGACAGTTGGGAGGCTTCATTTAGCATTCACATGCTTGGCAGGTCCTGAAGGCTAGAGACAACCACCCAGTTGCTAGCGAAGGCATTGCGCGGATGCAAAAACCGTGTTAGGAACAGGCGGGGACGGTATTCGACACGGCTGTACAAGACATGTACTGTTCTTCTGGCTTTTAAATTGTTTTGCGATACCGACTATAGGATTTTCGAGTAAATGGTTGGCAGCAAATCGACAATACGATGCCCACTTTACCAAAGTTTTCATAAGGTATTGCACTCATGAGCACTGTCACACTGATCGTCCCCGCTCCTGAAGCATTCTCATCATTCTCATACCCAGATCGCTCCTTCTTTCTTGTTGACTTGCTAGCACACAAGCACGACTCACAATGCATGCACACTCTCCCATGTATTCCTTATAATTCTCCTTCAAGCCGTCTTTGGACGAAAGCATTCGTCGTTCGAGTTGAGATAAGCGTAGTAGGTCTACGAACGCTGTCAGTGAAACTTGTGGCTCGAGCGTATATAGCCAGGATATCATTCTTGGGAGTACGGCCGGTATGTTGTGTTGATCGTGAGGCAGCATCCTGGTCTGTACTGTGACATTTCTGTTGGAGATTTGCTCTGCGCAATAGCGGAGCAGAGAACACGTGACAGCGATGCGACGGTCGTCGAAGGCTCGCGTACTATTCTTGCTCACCTCCTGGCCGAGAGCCAAGAGACCTTCGATGAAGAGGTAATGCAGGTCTGGACATATCAACCATGCCTGGATTATCCATTGCGTGAGACGTGTCTCGAGACTCGGGGTATCGTCACCGTCCTCCGCGGACTCGATGTGGCTGCTACGGTGATAAATAGAATGTGAAGCAGTGTCGGACAGTTCGGATGGAATACTCGGTAATACCATGCTATGTGCAGAGGCCTCATCTGCGACAGTCGATGAGACATGGGCCCCGATCTGCATCAGATAGAGTAAGTTCCGCTGATATGGGTCACTAAAGCCAAGTGGATCATTATGAGACAAGTGGCTAGGTGACGCAGGAGTGTTGACAATGCCGCTCCCTCCGTCAGAATTGGTGAGCCGTCTCTTGCACGGCGTGGCTGCGACAATACTGGAGGGCGAGACCGCGCCCACTGGACTAACGGCGCGACCGTGTAGGAGGCTTGATGATCGTACGACCTGGATTGAAGCACCAAACTCGCAAGGAGTTGCGATATGGGAGCCTCGGCTGAAATTTTCGGACAAAAGGTCGGCTGAGTAGTCAGAGGAAAGTGGTGACGCAGATGGAAGGGGTGGAGGTGAGGGCCTCGAGGAAAAGACTCGTTCATGGGTAAACACAGCCGCGGAGAAGGTATCAGTGCAATTGGAAATGTTGCGAGCATCGCTATTGATTGACGTTTGGTCTTGCTCATCAGGCAACTGCGGCAAACAGAGGCTGCTTGCAGAATGTACAAGGTGAGAAGCACATGCTGCATATTCTGGTGGAGGAGACGAGGCAGGAAGGCTAGCAAAAGTTTGATCGGCAACGTCGATCGCCTTACGCTTCGCAGACATTCTGATACATGGCAGGGCATTGTCGTGAGGGTCTTTCTTTAGCCTGTCGCACCCTTCTCTCTTTGGGTGCCAGCCTTGATGAGCCCATAGGTCAACAGCTGCTTTGCGACGGCCAGGATAGAAGGCTCTGTATTGGATATCAGGGGTGATCACAGGTAGGGTGTCCTGTTGGAGTTTCTTCTGGACGTGCTCGATAGCTTGTTGGAAGATTGGGTCATGGTTGGTGAAGAGGAAGAAATCTGTGACTTCGGAAAGTGACTTGAGCCGATCTAGCAGATCCACAGACTGACGCGAATGTTTTGATTGACGTCCAGTCACTGGCTCTTCGGGCATAATCACGAAACTCTTGGTATCAGTGTCGACCTTAATCTTTGAGATCCTGCAACTGGCTGATTCATGATCACTTGGAAGATCAAGGAACGGCTCGAGCGCAGGATTCTTGACCAAGTCATGATATGCGACACTGGTACAACGAATGAGAAGGGACTCCACTGGGATGACCATGAACATGAGGCGGCCTTTGCGAGGGGTTTGTTTGCGAATATGTCGTTCTGGGTTTAGATTGAGACGAATCGTCAAGGTCACGAGAAGCTCACGTGTATCCTCTCGAAATCCGATCCAAAGCACAAGAACATCAGTCTCACCGTTGTGACTCAAAGGCATGCCAAGATGTTGGAGTCCTTGTGTGCCCTGTTGTTCAAATTGAGCAACGACGGGTCGAGACGAAACGAGCCATTGGATGGATCTGTTCGGGAATGTCCTCTCAAAGCCCCTCTGCATGTCAGGCAAGGTAGCCATGGCAACAAGCAAATATCCTCCTATTGTATGGCAGCACAAGCGAGTCCTTGCGGGAATTGTCGATGTTTCGAGGACAAGGTGTTTGTCAGTTTGTTAAACGGTACGAGCACGAGGCGAAGCGGGAGAAGAAGTGCGACGCAGGCAAAGATGGCGATGCGAAATTCGAACTAAATTAATCAATGCAAAGCTAGATACAGCGGCGACATGGCCGTCAGCGTCTTCGAGCGACTCGGACAGTACTTAACGTACCCTTGCCCGCGCGCTGCATAGACAACGTGCGAAACCCACCCTCCCAGGCTTTGTAGAACGAAGAAGAGCAGCCTTGGCTCTTGACGCGAAGAGAGAAGAAAGGAAGATAATAAGGTGACGGCAAGGTAATGTTCCCGAGTCTTCAATGGAAGATCAACCAACCACAAAGCGCAAGACAGTCCGTGACGAGCAGCTGCACTGGGGCCACGCTGGTGGAGGAGATGGCTGGCGCGGAGCTACCACTTTACAGTGACGTGTCGGCCAGGTCTGCCACACACCGAGGATAGCGCACACAAAGCCAGGCGTCGCCGGTACGGGTGAATCACGCTCGTTGCGGTTTCTCGAGCGAGTTGGAACAAAGGATGGAGAAAGGTGGTAAAATTGAGGATCGAGATGGGTAGGTGTGCAATGTGGTGGAAAGATTGCCGCTGGACGCGCCATTTTGGCGTTGTAGCTGCCTCCAGTATATACTCGCCTACGGAGTTTGCCGAATAATAAGGCTAACGGACTTTTGACACCAAGATTTTCCGAAGGTGAACTAAATCTGGACACCCGATATCATCGCGCGCGCCTGCAGCGTGCATACATGTCTCGTTGGTTTCAGACCTGCGCCACTACGTACTAATCACATTGATCTATCTCAAGCGGTTCCTAGGGGTGGCGCACTACAGCTATTGTTTCATCCTGCCTTGGTTGCATGTATTCGGGGGCATCGGCATCATGTACGCACATCATGTACACAAACGAGGTTGAGCTAGCTAGACGAGCACAATTATCTGATTATTATCCATGTCGACGAAGCTTAATCGTGTTTTGATCCTGACATAGCTCTGATAGAGTTCCTGGTCATGAATCACGTACTCTAGTGAGACAGTACCAACAAAGAACTTTGATCCCTGCATGAAAACCTTTTGCTCATAAACCGAGGATCACACTTGACGCGCTGATGATGATGCAATGGTGTTGCGGGACTATTTAGTAGTGAGCAGAATCCCTTGCGGGTCCAAGGAATCTTCCGACTCGGGCTTCGTAGCGATGAGCAGCCTTAGCTCAACCAAGACGAATGACGAACAATGCTGCGAGAAGAACAAAACTCATGCACAGTGGAGGTGTTCAACCAAGAGAGCGCCCTGGGGGAACTGCGCTAGTTTTGTGGGCGAATCGCAGTGTCTTGGCACGTCAGTGTTGCGGACTTTCATCCATCACACTCAAGGGCGGGAAGAGCGAATACGAGAATATTCTCCAGAAGGTTGGAAGACTGTCGTCATATAGGCAAGCAGCTCAGGACTTCGCGGCCTTGCTTAAACCGATACTGAGAAGGTTCATTCAAAGATTCGAGGACCTGACCCATGAAAACGTTCTCGACTTCTGTAATCGAATATTACATCACCATAAGGGAAGTGGTCTAGACTACCATACCGGATGGATGACGGCATTTTGCTTCTAGAACAGCGAGGGCCGACGGACCTCCAAATGGAACGACAAGCTCGAGCTCGATGGCATCAAATACTATGCTGTTGATACCGATGCTGTCCCCTCTGGCTATCTTACGTTCCCGGGTGAAATTGACGACAACGGCGTTAATTTTGCCGCTGAGATGCTGGCCGGCTCGACAGGCATCATTCACTCCTCTAGTGGTGTAGAAGATGCTGAGAGTTTGATTGGATTGGATACTATTGAGCCATTTTCTGGGTGGTGGATGTATGGAACGATCGTTGCCACTTTCGAGGCTGTTGTAGCAGGTTCTTTCGATTGAGCAGTTTGGATTATCTTTGTAGCTTAGTGCTCGTCTAAGAGAGGTTGCGATACTGCATTATATTCCGCAGTTATCCTGTCAGAATCGACAGACAGGACCGTTAAAACATAGAACGCAAGCAGTGGCAAGTGCTTGCAGATACTAGTAGGCCATGGCAACTCTGTCAACTCAGCCCTGTTTAGCCACGATTTAGCGCTCATTACATTACCCATAACGTTCGAGTGCCGTCATTTCGTGTCGAGCTTGTTCACTTCCCTTTCATTCCTCCTCGGTCATGTGGTAGTCATAGTCTACGTCTGCTTTTGCTTTTCCTGGAAATGTCCTGGATGATACTTCCGTTTTACTTCTGTGTGACCTCCTTGTACATGGTTTGGAAGTCAACGTAAATAACACCGTTGATGCCACCGGGTTCTGCTCACTCTTCGACTTTATCTCTCCGCGGCGGAACATCACTGGTCCCCTTGGATGGCTGTCGTCTCCGCCACCAATCTGGCTGTTCCGTGACACCGTAATGAGCAGGACTACCTTGTTGACAACGTTGCTAAGACAATTGGTGTATATAGCCTGGGTTCATATAACGGAGCCTTAGCAGTCTTGAGCAAAATCAGACTTGACATGAACGATGCCTTCTATCGTCTGCCTGACGTTGTACGTCTGGAAAGTCTTTGCCTGTACGTTTGTGACGATTGTCATATTGCAATATGTTTTAGAAATAGACTTCATGTTAATCACGTACTTCAATCCGCCAGATCAGATGCTCTCATCCAAGTCTCGATTTCGGTAAGTATAGGTGCCCGCGCAACAGGGGTTTTGGCTCTGCTGAGAAGACACAAACTTACCCTGAACGAGTTGTCACTCACCCACGACCTACCTGCCAACACGACCCATTGGCTACGGAATTCACGCCTTGGGATTGTGGCGATGGGCACTTTATATACTCATAGTTTGTGGTCGCACACTTGCCCAACCTGGTGCACGTGAATCTATGGCTTGTGCTCCACATCTTGTCCGCCTCAAAGGCGAGATGTCCACATTGTGGAAGAGGCCCTGACTGTATCCCACAATATCGAAGACGATTCATATTCTATATGTGCTGATGGATCCTCCGCAGCATGCGTTGAAGCAGTGAGAGTACCTTAAGCATAAACCGATATCAGCCTGAATGATGGATCGCTCGGTAGGTACAGTTTGATCAGTGAACCCAAACATCCACACTTCATACGTCCCGTGCCCCGTTCTCCAATGCACTCCAGTCTTATGCATGCTTCAATTGACGAGCATTTTGTCGTCCAGAAGTTCCTCAGGTTTTGATTGTACGGTTGGGTTCAAACTCTCAACAGACGAGCTGAGGTTTTTTGTCAATAGCTTTTTGAGGAATTCTGATGATTCCACAACACACTCTAATGCTAACTGAGATTGATGATCTAGAGCTCCAAGATGTCACGTATCTCTTGATGGACCTCGATAAGTGCTTTCCCCGCGGTTATCGGTAAAGATGACGAGTCGTGATGTGGTTACCGTCAGCATCCCGATAGACCGTGGTGAAGTGATCCTTGCCTTCGCTGGTACTAGGATGTTCTTTCTCATTAGGATAGTTGTGAGTTCAGAAAGTCTGTCATCAAGCACTGCCATATAAGAACGACACCCACGCCAAGATAGCTTTGACAGCATAGGCCGGTACCTCGGCCTTCCCTAGAGCCTTTGTGAAGTCCTCTTATACACTTTTTCGCCAAGAAGGTGCGATCCCAAGTATCGGTCTTGGTAGCATATTCGGCGGCGATGGTCTTCCTACCTTTGGTGACGCTTTTGATGAACTGTGAGGTAACGGTCTTATCCGCTGACATGTTGTGTGAGTTACGATCGTGGTAATTAGGGCTGTTGTTTGGCCTCTGAACGCGGAGCATTTAGGAATTTGGGTCAACTAGAGTCAGGTCGAGCTGCAGAGGGATTATATATACACCATGTCCAGATCCTCATTGATGGATCCCCTTGCGTGCGATGGCGATATCTCATCCCCGGCGGCTGCCACTTCCGCAATCGGTTCAATGCAGTGCACGTGAAAACGAGTTCCTGCCGCAGTATCGCTATCTAGCGCGGCCTGCAGCCGGTGCAGGAATTGTGATTTTGCATCTCAACAGCGCTAAATGTCCGGAACGAATCGTCTGTCTACCAATCATTGTGAGCGGCTGCTAAGAGCGCCTGCGAGAGAAGAATCTCTATCGTCTCACGAAGCAATATCAATCTTGCAGTACATGCCCTGCATCTCTTTACTGGCAATGCGACACGTCTCTGCAAATCATAAGGGTAGTATCAAGGTGGTGGCGTAGATGTCATCTGCATCAGGGTAAGGATAGAATTCTGGAGATTCCAATAAGGTGGCTAGCCATAAAATAACTGCTCTTTACTGAAGCGAGCAGTGTCATCGGATGGACAAATGCTGCGAATACTGCAATAGTCCAGTCTCAGATCCGGCTGCCTGATTAGTTGTCAAGAAATAGTGCTTTTCGATAGGTGGCGCATATATCATGTGATCTTTCACCTGTTTGCGCGCTGCTTTCCAAGACAAACTTGCCTTCGTTCTGTTCGACGTTGTATGCTCTCATGAAAGCTGCGGACCTTGACAAGTTCCTCACCTTGGGGCGTTCGCGACATTCCTCCAGAGTTGTCGCTTGTGGTCATGATTTGAAGTTTACAAGATTGTCTTCCACTCTCGTGGGTTCATCTGGTCGCACCTGCTCGCGCAAAGAGCTGCTCCATACCAATCCTAAATGTCCTCAGCTACACATGTATATCGCAGTGTGAGTCTTCGCCGAAACCGCGCATCTCTCTAAGGCCTTTAGTTGATGATGGTTTACTGATACGAGTCGCTCGAGTTCTGAGATCAAGCGATATCTCCTGAAGCCGGTGCCTCCATCGATCTTTGACTTCCTACAAGAGATCAAAGACACGTTTGGGAGTGACCTACGGCTTCGAACACACATAGATCAGAATGACGAAAATCTCATCCTGGTTTACGAATACTTCAAGACCGATCTACTTGCATTGATCAAAGCTATCAGCCCTTGCCTCTTCCAGCAAGGAGAAAAATCCTTCCTGAGGTCGGCCAGGCTCTAAATGCGATGCACGCAAGAAACTGGGTACGTCTAGGTACAAATCAATTTGTCTTATTTGTGCGCCTCCACTGATCTCTGCGCGAAGATGTAAAGCCCGATAATGTCATGCTCAAGTAGGTCGTCAATGAGAAGGACGTCTTCATACTCGAAAAGTTGGTATCAGGCGACATAGACTGTGCCTTGGAGTTGACCGAAGAAAACCCTCTCAATGCGTTCATTGGGAACTTCATGTGGCGCAGTCCGGAAGGACAACTGGGAAAGGGAATCGGCAAGCACTCCGAAGTCTTTTCCTTTGGACTCCTTGTACGTCAAAGTCATCATGAGGTGTGGAGAAACGAGTGATTACCTGCTCTAGTGTCTTTACGTGATCACTGGTACCGAATGGTTGCACCTTGATTTGAACGATCTGGACACCGATCCTGAACCGGTATTTTATTCCAGCTCCCAACGGCGTTTGGTCCCCTCCCAGAGGCGCTTGTATCACACGTGAGCGACAAGGACAAAAAAGCGCTCCTTAGGGATCTTTGGAAAGCCATCGAAGAGGAAAATTTTTTCGATTCCTTCGGGAGCTGGCAAGAGCAGACCTTCCCTAATCTGACCGTAGAGGCAAAAAAGTTGATATCAGGCATGACGAAATTTGATCCCACACAAAGATTTTCAATGTCAGAAGTCCTCAACAATCCATTCTGGGATGAGATTCTTGATGTTGACTCTTTCAGTGCACCAGCTGTCACGAGGGATTAGCTTACATCCAACTGCTCCTTGCTTGGAAGGGGATTTTACTGCTACATCCTTATTCATAAGATATGCCCTCCTTCTCGAAGCGATCCGCCTGGCCGGAGCAATAGCATGATCCTGAATGATACTCTTCAATTTACGCAAACAGCAGCAATCTGTCAGATTGTCTCTAAAGTGTGCGCCGCTGTTCGGTGTGTCGAGACCCGAGTTGATACCAAGCAACCTCGGAATCCCCGGCGCAACGATGCAATTGGCAAGACAGTCTCAATGTCGGCATGGTATTCTGCCCCTGACAATGTGGAAACCCTCCGTCTTGTGCATAATGCTAGGGGAGAATCAGGTAAGTATCCCTTAATCTTCACTAGGGCGAAGCTCCAAAGCGTTTGTTTCATACATTGATACTTAAAATTAGGGTCTTCCTTATCATGAAGCCCAATAGCATTGAATTTCCAGAACCATCACAGTCGTAACGCCCGAGAATGACATACATGAGACGATCATTGCGAGGGACAGCAACTCTAAGAGCGGAAAGTCCCTATCGCTAGCCGAACGCCATTCTTGGAGACGTCCTCGACGTTTTCAAGCAGATGCGCAATATAGTCCTTGAGCTTGCCCTGCAGTTCAGGAGACTTCTCGTCTAGAGCCTCCTCTAAGTCTTTTTCTACCTCGGGGTTACGGTGATCGGTTAGCTTGTCAACGTTCAACGTAGTGTCCGTCAAAACGTCGTACTTATCGTGCAGTGATGCTTAGCAGGAAAGACATAAACTTCAGTCTCTCTAATCGTAGTGAACTGACAGTCTTTAATGCTATCGATATCATGAATCATCGTCACAGCGCAATGATGAATCAACAGGCATGGGGCTACAGACATGACCCTACAGGCATACAAGTACTGACATGGTAAAACAACAGTGCGTGGTTACCAAGGGAGTAGTAAGCATCGCAGAACAAAGGTGGAAAGTTAAACATGACGGTCGCTTGCATCTTGAAGGGCAATATACCACAATCAAAGGACCTAGCAAGACAGAACTAGCTTAACCCTGTTGACAAGGATAATCTTAGCTGGTTAGCTATAGCCCGATAACCCGCGCCCCTCTGCTCGTTCCGGAAACGGCGTCGTCTAGAGTGATTTTGATCGTAAAACCTATTACCAAACTCGAAGCGAATATGGATATGAAATACCGCGGCCGCCTTTACAAGATTCGACAATGACTGTTATAACGGCGACGCGACACTAAGGACGGTTTCGATCACTAAATGCAAAAACTTGCTTATGGAAGGTATAATCAACGACTAGATTTCCCCCTTTCTGCAGAGAACATAGTGCGAGCCGGTTGATTAATCTTTCGAGACTCTTGACGCGGTAAGTCCCAACTCGTCTCGAGTCTTTCCGCTTAGTCGAGGGTTCGGGAGCGCCTAGGAGTTCGATGTGCTAGTACTAACAGGCGAACTCTTACTACGTACGTCGAATTCCTTGGTAACGAAAACGCGAACACGGATATAGGGGTTAGCACGAGAACGCTGCAGAAGGAAATACTAGGTAGAAGGCACTCCCTACAGTCTACAAGAGACATGCACTAATACATAGAAGATCGCTACCGCCGCAAGGCTAATGTTGTTACTAGCTTTGCTGCACTAGTTTAGCAGGACACATAGAAGGATACCGGCTACACCCGCGAGGGAGTGTAACTATAACTAAGACACTATAGCGTAAGCACATGAAGCAAGGACACAGAAAACAGATTGGAAACACCTAAGAAAGGCGAAGTAAAGCGAAACGCGAAAGCAGGAGTGTAACAATTAATGTCGAACCTCTTTAAGGCAATCTCTTATGTTGGCGTTACAAGACACGTACCTGTAGATAGCCGAGTAGTTAGAGAGTTTTCCCGGCAAAGCCCACAGGGCCAGATGGAGCATGATTCAGAGAAAAAAAAAAAAGTTCGCTGTACAAGGTCACAGCAACAACATAACCAGAAGGCAACGAACATGGAGATACAAGTTGCATTTCTTTTGGTCATACAGTTCTTGCTTCATCTACTGCCTCGGGCAATTTCACGCACTTACCAGAGGCCCTGATTGGGGCTACTTTGCTTGGTTAAGATAAGCTTACGAGAAATAATATTTTCAGCAGGAAATCGTCCTGTTGTTAACTTTTGAGTGTCGAAGCTCTGCGTGCGTACAGGATCAAACCCAAATCTTGCGAAGAATTTGTCTACGCCTCTGCATACTTTTCAATAAACGGTTCAGTGATGGCAGGTTTAGGGGTATCTTTACCAGAACGAACAAGTATGACTGCGACCGTCTTGGTCAATTGCCGGGTAAGCAACGGTGGGCGGTAGATCGGGCGAGAGAGGAGCGGTGACAGACGGCAGCTGGGATGGAAAATGCGCAGCGGATGGGGCACTGCTCGAAACAGACGTAGATATTGGTTTGGTGACGGTCGCAGCTCGGTGGGACGCGAGATACCAGGATCGTCGGCTTGAGCATTATCATCCTCTCCCTCTCCGCATCTTAGACCCACCACCATACTGTTCACTTAAGCATGAGCTCAAATGTCAGGCAATTCATTTTATCTGGAGTGGCGATGGTTCGAAGGAGGGTTTGATTGAAGGATATAACGATCGTTGCGTAACAGCGTCGCGTGATGGAGTGCGGTTAGGCGGCCCAAGGAAGGCAGAAGTCTGAGAGTGAGATTGTCTAGCATGAGGCACAAGGGTCAGTTGTTCAGGCACAGAAGAGACGATACTCCGGTCCGTAATGTCAAAGACAGGTGTGGCCTTGCCCACCCAGACTGTCTTGCGCAAGTCCGAGGAACAGCTCGACTGTCTTGGTTGGTTGTGGGAACCAACGTCATATCGCAATGCTGAACTGCGTTCTGCTATGGTGTACCTGCGCGAGGCGGAGGTCAAGCAAGTGTAATTGTATTGAATCAAAGAGCTCCTAGAGGAGGGACGACGCTGCATCCTAGCGGGGCCATCGCGCGATATAAAGACAGCGCGTTCACGATCGGGCGTTACTAGCGGCAGGAGTAGTGTCGATTCTAAAGTAGATTATATCGGTCATGGGCGATGGCAACTAGGAGGAATGTTAGACGGTGTTGAAATATGATCCATCATAGTCTGCACAATTGTGTAACGTCACATTTTGTAACAGACAGACTGGTGAAGTGTCGCGGGCACGCAGGTCAGCTCAGGTAGAGATTTAGTTAGCTCAGGTGGACCCAATTTTCCTTGGCAAAAAGTGGTCTATGCTTCACATATTAGTCGTTGGCGGACATGCTGGGCAGTTGCTGGTGATTTTTTCGATGTGAAGCAGATGCTGAAGTGATGCTAAGCGTATGCTAGAGTTCTGTTGTTGTTTTTCGCGACGCGCGCACTGTGCCTGGCCCGTGCATAGGCTTGGCATATGCCGAAGTTCAGCTCAGGTACAGATCACGGGATTTTGCATCTGCGGGGAACAACAAATTCTACCTGAGTTGAGCTTTTGTGGGTCTACCTGAGCTAATTGAATCTCTACCTTAGCTGAACTGCAACCCGAAGTGTCGCGTCGGAGTTTTCGCCAAGCCTTGCCCTATACTCAAAGTGCGCAAAGCTAGACCACTTTGAAAGCCTAGTCATTCAAGACGGCCATCGACAGCATGCGCTTTAAATCCGACCCGTGGTAAGATCGGACTCAAGTATCCCCAAAATTACTTAAACAGGCTGCAAGTTGTGTGCCCATAATTTAGAAGCGTTCTTAAGCCGTGCGAGCAACCGTCACCGAGCACTACAATTGTTCCTAATACATGGATACAGTGCTCTCTACGTAACGATGCAAAAGCTGAAGATTAGGGATGACAACCATTGGCATGAGTAAGATCTATATCTAC
>JGI24891J29808_1000538_pt1 | contig 18835 bp, 14 predicted proteins | sample FreactcultuFSWF8_FD_29808 | JGI IMG/M metagenome (IMG submission 29808) | reverse complement strand
AACTGGGCATCCCGTCCGCTCTGCCATACATAAGCAGTTGAACGGCAGATTAGTACTACGGTGGGTGACCACGTGGGAATCCCTGCTGCTGTACGTTTTGTATCTCTTTTGCCCGTCTCCTTTTGTCTTCCACGATGTGACGACCGCCTTCGCTTCCCTTGCCTCTACTCGAATAACCTACGTCGTCTTAAGTATCAATCGCTGTTCAATCAAGACCAACCGCTGCGCCCATCAAATTTTTTAATTGATTTGATCCTCAAGCATGTTTCGCGCTGCCCATGTGGCGCAGCAATGGGTTTGTTTACTTCCCACGATGACCGACACAAAATTTCCTGCATCATACACACTAGGGTGTAGCTTCCACCTCTGATGGAGGACAAAATAGGATGGTATTAGCGCATCATTCTCGAGCATGCAAACTCGACAGCAACGCATGGCTGATGATGTGGGTTGAGATAGTGACAAGGATTGTTTGTGGGCGCCTGACCAGACCAACACCAACTCACCAACGCCCCAATTAGTCCAAAATAGTGCCATGACGGCAGCGCGACTTAGACTGCTAGCAAAGCTCAGCAGTACACCCATGAAGCTTGTTATACCTGCAGGAGGAAATTATATTTGTATGTGGTAAGGCCACAGACCTCGAAGCATGCTGCTTCTGCTACTATTCGGATTTTATCACCGGAGCCAAAACCTGACATGGACCTTCGAACTTCCTTCTCATCGGTTATACCAATTGTATATCTCTCGACCGCAAGCTTGGCATTCTATCTTCTCTTGAATCTTCCACAAAGGATACGAATTGTTTGCTTCCCGATTTTTATCGTGCCGGCGTGGCGAGCTTTTGCTACATTCGAGTACTTCACATGGCCGAATTCTCTGGACGGGATATGGGGGCTCGCAGTCATGATATGGGTCGCACATATCATCTCTTTGCTTTACGTCGACCAGATCCCATCGCGAAGCAAGAGCAGAAAGCAATGGGATATGAAGGCGGCTTATAAGCTTCTATTCGATGTTCGACATTTGAGCGATGGACCAGAGACCTCTCTTCCTGCCGTTTCTACATCCAAGAGTACCTTGATCGCTTTCGTGGCATACCGTCTACTTAAGCTAATCGCATACTGGCTGCTTACTGTTCACCTGTTCACTCCCTTGATACCATTGGTATTCGGACCCGTCGAGCCATGGGAGTTCGATCAGTACGCACAAACTTACCTTCGTCGACTACCGTTCTTCGAAGCCATAGAGCCAGTGACGTTACGCGAAACATGCATTCGCGTCGTCTTCACTTTCCGCTGGATCTGGCTCAGTTTCGTGGACATCGATGCCGCACACACTTTCCTGAGCATCATGTTCGTTGGACTACTACAACTCGACTCGCCGGCAGAGTGGCCGCCAATGTTTGGCAGTCCTTCTAAGGCCTTCACCATTCGTCGCTACTGGGGAAGATTCTGGCATCGATTAGTCCATAAGCCTTACTTGAGCCTTGCAAAAGTTGTTGCAGGCAAACTTTGCGTCCCCAATCTTGGTCACAAAGCAGAAAAGATCTTTCTCGCCTTCCTGATCTTTTTGATCTCAGGTTTGGCTCATGCTATGGTTTCTTTGCAGCGAGGGAAACTTGTCGAAGCGGTGGATGATATCGCCTTTTACTGCGTCAACTTCTTTGTCATGGCTATTGAGGTAGTTGTTCTGGATCTTGCAGGTCCGATGAGAGGGCTTCTGCCTCAATGGTGCTGGAAGATTGTTGGCTATGCTTGGGTGTTCACGTTCTGGTTTTGGGCGGCACCCAAGTGGTCATATCCAGAAGTGCATGGAGAGATGCTCAAGGAGACTGAGAGGCAAAATAGAGCGCTAGGACTAGGATTGTTTACAGGTTTGCTTGGTGGGGAGTAGACTAGTTGAGTGTAAAATATGTTGAATTCGCACAGATTGGTTTGAACAATACTTATAACATTGTCACTTCAAATCTTTGGTTCTGATCGTTCGATCTCGTATCTAAGTTGGCTGTTGGCACGCGTGAGCTGTAGAACTGCACAATTTCTTTTACGATGGCAAAACTTTACACTGAGAGCTTATTGGCAGCGCATCCCTGTGAGCAAGATGTAGTGACCCTTGTTACTATTGTATTTCCTACATTCCGGACAACACCGGTAGTGGTTGCGAGAGATAGCCGAAAGAAGTGGACTGTGAATCAAAGAGATTCAACAGTCCAGGAGACTACAACTCACTTTTGTTCGGTTCCATGTCAATGGAAAAATCTTGTCCAGACAGTATTGCTAAGGTTTCTATTCTTTTCCACAAAAGGTCAAAGGCTGCAGGATTCTGAAGGGCAAAGGACATTGTTGCAAACCACGATATACTGCATTCTAGATAACTTAAAGATTGGGATACAAGATGAGAGACAAAAGCAAAAATGATAAACTGGCAAACTCCAACCTCTACCACCACCACCACCACCATGAACATCAACTCCGAATGCATATTGCACTGCCCAGGGTCTAAATCGTGTCATTAAACAATCCATCTAGTGGAAGTAAGACTGAAGCTCCTGCAATTCCGCGTCGGTAAGACCGCTGAACTTGAGCGAATCAGCTCCCAGAGGAACAGGGAAGCCAGCATTGAAGCTACCAGTCAAAGAAGTAGCAAGAACCATGCAAGTGCTAGGAACACCAGCAACCTGGAAGCCACCAGGGCCGGCAGGGGTGAAAGTGAGCTTGGCGCCACTGAGAGACTCGCGGCACATGTCGTAGTTGTATTGAGGGACAGCGTCGAGGGGATCGGTCTGGCGGCGCTCGTGGATGCTGCGGCGGCCAATGGCGCCGCCGACTACGCCGCCAAGGAATTGGGCACCGGCACCGAGGACACCGTCGCCGGTGAAGCCTTTGCCGTAGAGACCCTTCTTGGCTTCGGCGGAGGAGGCGAGGGCCATGGTGAGGGCGATGATGATGTTGGTGAATTGCATCTTGATTGTGTTTTGGTGAAAGATTGCTTGAACTTGAGAAGTTGAAGAGCCTGATGAAGAGATTGATGATTTGATGGGGTTTTGAGAAGATAGAAGTGTTTTGAGAAGGTTGATTGAAGTGTTGGTTTGCTTGGTTGCTTTGATTGTCTGATTGCTGAGTTGCTGGATGATTTTCTGTTAGATGGAGAATGAGTTCGGTTATATACCTTTCGAAGCATAGAGATCTTCTCCAGTGCTCAAGGATGATTGTGTGAGTCTCGGTTCATAACACCTGCAACATCCATCAGGATGTTAGAAAGGAAGAATGTTGGTGGTGGATGAGCTCTCCAACACTGCTCAAGATGCCAACATCTTCCTGCTCCACTGTGTTGGCATCCTGAGGCGTTGGTTTCTGTAAATCCATCTCTTCAAGCTGATCTCTTTGTTTCTCACCAATTGAAGCAAAAATAGATATCGTGGCTAGACCATCGAGTGCTGAAGTCGACCATGTAGAATCGGGTGCTGTGCGGCGCAGCTCTTCTCCAGGTCGTGGTGGTGGCTGGAGACTTTGGTTCGTCGTTCTAATGTTTACACTAGGATCACAAGAACGAATGTTACATACTAAACTTCCTTTGCAACGAGCTTCATTAACAAAGACGTCGGAGGAGTTTGAAGTTGGTTGTAATCTGAGGAGCGAGCGTGACGCTTCCAAGGTTTGCTTACCGATGCTCGGACTGACCTTGCACTATTCGGTCATAATTGTGAAGCTATTATGCAGATGCCTCGCCCAAATTATGCTGGGGCGCAAACAACTAGTAACTACCCAGCAGTGCGGCGCTAATTCGAAGGATTCTGCTTCCTTGCAACCCGACCAACCAACTAAGTGTATCAGAAACAGGACTTAATATACTAGATATTCTTAGGAGCTACCAACTGTAACTTAGGCGCCCTACAGAAATGCAGGAACAGCCTCAGCCCGGCATCTGTGTCATGATGGGACGAACAGCCATGAGTCGCCAGGTCGCAGCACTGCGCCTGCGAATCCGCTCACTTTGAACAGCATATCATCTGGAATCTTGAACGACACTTCATTGTCGTCTTTCTTTCTCGTATATTCTTCTGTTTGCTATCAGTTTTGAACATCATTCATACCCTTGATTGCATTGACAGACACCATGAAATTCGCCGGGTCAATCCCTCTCGTCTTCCTTTGCGCCTCATCAGCTCTAGCGAAAGGCACACTTGAGTTCTCGCTCAAGGGTGAACGCCAATCTCAACTCTTGACCCTTACGGAACGCGATGTAAACGGAACTTCAGAGTCTGCGTTGCTCACCAACTTTGCTGGCCAGCTCGGGACAAGATATTTTGTAAACTTCACAGTCGGCACACCTGGTCAACTTCAGACGGCACTTCTTGACACTGGAAGCAGCGACACGATACTTCTTGCCTCCGACGCGTCAATCTGTGCAAAGAAGTCAAGCTGTCCTGGTGGAAGCTACAACTCGTCTGCCTCGTCTACTTTCAGCCTTCTCTCCGCCGGTGCTATAGAAGCACAATATGGCGCAAGTGTTGTCTCTGGTACTATGACTGGAGATTTGGTGACGGATGTTATTCAAGTTGGAGATATTGCTGTCACCGGCGCTCATTTCGGTGTAGCACATGAAGCCCAAGGCCGCTTCCTGGGCAATGGCGCCTTTGTAGGCATTCTGGGACTTGCATACTCAGCGACCGAGGCTCTCAGAGAAGGCCAACCGTTATATCCAACTTTCGTCGAGTCACTTGTCGGAGCTGGAGCCATTACATCGCGTTTGTTCAGTCTATACCTCAACGAGGTAAGCAGTTTCGGCTCTATTCTGTTTGGTGGTATCGACACCGAGAAGTACGAGGGCAATCTCACGACCTTGAACTTCTTGCAAGTGAGCGCTGAGGAGAAGCCTATTTCGGCCTTTTGGATGCATCTGGATGAAGTCTCCATGACACGCGATGATGGCACAAAGGAACAGATCGTCGAGTCTGATGAGATTCAACAACCTGTTCTTCCCGACTCTGGCTCTGCATACTGGGATGTTCCTACAGACGTGTACAACAAGATTATCAACGCCACTGGGGCTACAATCTCACAAAACAACGCGCTTCTGGCCTGCAGCAGGATCTCCAATTGGACTTCCTTCACCTTTACATTCTCTGGTAATGGAACCAACAAGGTCAATCTGGAAGTCCCACTCAGCTCGTTCTTCACTCCTGCAGTACTTGCTGATGGCTCCGGACTTGCAAAGATCGGAGGAGAGGATGCTTGTCTTTTGATGGCTCAAAATGCCGGCTCTGATGCCAAGTTCTACCTCGTCGGCGATCCCGTCATCCGCGCTGGCTATTGGGTCTATGACCTTGACAACGGTCAAGTCTCAATCGCACAGGCACGTCTCTCTGCCACTGCTTCCAATATTGTTGCCGTCGAGGCTGGCCGTCATGGAGTCATGAATGTGACGGACCAAGCTAGTGAGCTTGCTGCCAATCAGACTGAGCGCGTCGCTGGCACTGCTACTGCATCAGTTAGTTATTCACTTTCGACTGCTTCCGAGGCTGTGGGACAGACTGCCGGTCCTCAGTCGACGGATCTGAGCAGTGCAGCTGGCAATCCAGTGCTAGGTGTCACCACCGATGGCATTGTTTCCCTAGCTGGTGCTCTTTTGATTTCGGTCGCCTTTGGTGCTTTCCTGCTGTAAGCAATCTACGCGGTATCGACGACACAAGCGGTCTTCATAGTTCCAGCAGTATCCTGTATTTCTCGCATGATGCCTTCCATCACATGATCCTTCGGCTTCAAAGCGCCAATGTCTTTTCCTCTCGTACTTTTTTCAGCTCTGGCTTTGGTTTCGCGTCTTCTTTAGGTTTCTCGAAGGGAAATGTTCTGTTGTAGAGGTTTATTGCATCTTCGTTTGCGGTATCCAGATTGTTGTGGATATTGTGCGACTTTGCAGTCGGTATCCGCATGGAGTCCAGTCTCTAGAGCTTGGATCATATAGACGGTGGATATTGGCTGAGAAGATGGTCAGGGAGGGTATTGATCAGGACACTAAGCCTCCAAGTAGCGGATTTGTGTTATATCTCAGATGGCTTCCGCAGATTCGTTTGTCGTGGTTGCTCTTTCCTTCGGAGATGGGCTCCGGCTGTACCAAGATTCAAGGTTTCAGCGGGTGCTGTGACAACGACGCAGATCTAAACAATGTGGAGCTTCACCTCGGCGCTTACTGAAATCACATTTTGGAGTTCTGCTTGAGTGCCTCTGGAGGTATAACGCACCTTCCTCTTCTTGACTATTCCGAAGCTTCAATCACTTTTGACAATTTCAACATGGCTCCCAGTACAAGAACAACAACTTCTCGCAAACGTAAGATCGAGGTGGAAGAGATATGCTTGAAGCTGCAATGGAGCTAATGATGACCCTAGGAACGAACGATAACAATGTACCTCCTCCCTCGAACAAGAGACCTTGTACAACACAACCTCAGCAACAAGCATCGGAGACGTCACTCCAAGATGGCCCCGCCGATCAGCCCATAACCCCTGTTGAGAACACCGAAAGCCTAGCCACGGAGCTCGAAGAACTACGCGAATACAAGAGACAAGCAGAGGCCAAAGAACTCGAGATGGCTCGCGAACTCGAAAATCTGCAAGAAACCAAGCGACAACAATCAGCTGAAGTGAGGACTTTGAAAGATGCTCACGAGGAAGCACAAAAGGCTGCACGTACTTATCTCTCGGAGTCGATGGACCTACGCGAACAGGTAGAGGCCTACAGGATAGCCGAACAATCAAGAGGCGAGAACCGCGAGAGGCTTGAAGAGCTCGAGGAGGAACATGAAAAGATCCAGGACCTTGGTGGCTTGGACAAGATCTGCAAGGATCTTGAATATTACGAAGAGCTAGGAGATATTGAGGACTTGCGAGACTTGCATGATCAACTTGACGATTAATTCGGCGGGATTGAGAACTTCAGAGAAGACTTACTGCAGCTTGAAGATCTAGGAGGTCTGGATGAAATCCGGGAAACACACGATCAACTTAGACATTTGGGAGGCCTGGTGCTCCTTCGAGAAGAACGTGAGTACGACAAAGAACGTCTAGAAGAGCTGGAACAAGAATGCGAGCGACTGGGAGAGATTCAAGGAGCCCTCCGTGCTATAGAGGCGCAAAGAGATCATGCTCGGCTCGAGCGAGACGAGGCGAAGAGGAGAGAACAAGTGAAAATGGACATGATGAGTGCTGCACTCAAAAATCGCGACGATACTAACGCCGCACTTCGAGAAGATCTACACAGCGAACGACAAGCTCTATACGAGTTGCGCTCGAGCCGCCCAATTCCTGCCCAAGAGTCAGGAGATGAGGACCAACCAGAGCCAAACAACCGTACAGATGCAGAACTTGGACTCCTCTGGGTCTCATCAGTCTGCGAGGTAGCCAAAGCAAACATCAAGAAGCAGATGAGCAAAGCTTCGACCTCCGTAAGGAGGAAACCAGCACCATGGTTCCACATCGGCACATGCCCGACGACGGATGTTTTCTGCCACATATTCAGACTGGCCACACCTAAGAAGTCTTTCAAAATCGCGGCGACGGAACTTGATCGTGCCCTGGGAGGTCCCGTCGAGAATTTCGTAAGTCGGTTTCCGCTCTTGGAAGTACTTGACACTGACCTTGGATGTTCTAGTCTATTGCCGTCGGTCCTGTTGTTTTGGTTGGAGACGTTAATGTCTACTGGGATCCAAAAACATTGACTTTCAGAATGAGTGGCACCTTTGGTCAATCCTTGACCACTCAACACGACAATGATGATATGAGATTTTCCTACGTCAATGAGCACGGAGAGTCCGTCAACAAGTATGGAGAGGTCCTCCACGTATATTGAGCCATCAGCAAAACTCATCTTCGTCAACACGCATGCACAGCGATCCCGAGCTTCTTCGATTGTTACAAGCAAAATCAACAGCTCTCGATGAACAAATCTCCTGGGGGAGTTGTGAATAATATTGGGGGTTCACTGATTGCCTCTGTTTCTTTTCTCGGTCATCTTCCGCATAAAAGTCAGTCCTGGACGACATCCTTCCTCCCAATCATCCACCGTCACCACCACCAACCACAAGGGCGAGGAGATCGCACCATGACCGCCGCCGCTAGCAACCACAAATGTTCGTCTTGTGCAATCCGAGTCACCGAGCACCGAGGTCGAGAGAATAACGAGGTTACGGTCGCCTCTTCGATAATCGCGGAGCTCGACGACCTCGATCAAATTACGATAGCAATCTCGTGCATGCCGTCCGTTTTTTGTTCGACGTAGAGACGCGGGGGTCGGGAGGCCCATCTCATCACTCGTGCAGGAGTCTTGTTCTATTGCTAAAGAGTGAACTATAGATAGGGTTTGTGAACGCATCAATGCATTATAGTCTCGTTGCAACAGCGACAAACAATCTTGTCCATATCTTGCTTTCTGTCAAGGTTCACGCATGTAAAACGATAAACTAGAAGGGAGAGAGAGCTTCAAAAAAGTTCTAGTTAGGAGCCCCGATCGTTGTTTTCTCTGCAAGACGCAAGAAAGGACCGATCGTATGCGTCGATGTCCATTAGGTTATTCATTCGGACGATGACATTATGCGATGATACGAGCTTAAATTAGAAGGAGCAAGCCATTTTTGTAGGAACATTGAATGGCCGTTTGAGCCTTTTTGCAGTGACCGCTCTGTGTTGCTAGAATGAAACCCGACACTTTGATGATTACGACAAAGAAACTTACATACCATGACCCAAGCCATTGAAGCGTCAAGTGAGCATAATACAATTGTTCCGACCCGAACCAGCAAAAAAACCACCAGTCATAATTACCAACACGACAGTCCAATATTCTAGACCAAGGTTACACGCTTAGCAAATACATCTGGACAGGGTTACCGCCAGACTCGGAAGAAAATCAATCACCCATATCTCTTGATTCAACTATACATCTCCTAGCATCACTATCTTATATGCTAAGATAATGGTAAAGTCTGAATCTCGGGATCGAATGCTTTTAACGTTGTCGCAGCGGTTCGTCCGAAAAGGAAAGAGCAAATTGTTCGATCAGGAACTACAGGAAGGAGTGTTTCGAACGCGAGGAAGAAATGTGTGAGTATTCACGAAGCAGCGACAGAGCAGGATCGTTGGAAATAGCCATGCAATGTATGCAAGAGTAATCAGCCATCTTGACAAAAAAGCCAAAGATCATCGTCCTCTTCATCAACAACCGGCTCACAGGTGATGATCATCCAAATCAACATCTACTCACCAGATGAAGAGCTCAATCATGTCAACGTTCAGCACTAATAAATGCTAAGATCAAAGCGGAAAGGTGACAGATTCGGGGTATTGAATGTGTTTGGAAAAATTCATCTCTTTTTGTCAACAAAAAACGCGCTGGTGGAATAATCTTCTTGGTCTTTCCTCTCTCTCTACTAGTCGAACACTTCTCGTCTCATCATACTTCTTATTTGCTACATCTAGCTGTTGCCGCTGACGGCCAACTTCATCAAGTGATCCATGAAGGTCTGTAGTGAGACATCATCAGTGAAGATGGTTTGTGCAGTTTGGCTGACACCGCCGTATGCGCCAGTTGTGTGTGTCGTTGAGGGGTTGAGCTTGGAAAGAAGGAAACGTGCTTGAGAACCACCGGCATCACAGACGATGAAACGGGGTAGAGGGAAGCGGTCTTGGATAAGTTCCTGGAACGATCGTTAGCGATGTGAAACTTGTTTGTGATAGTTGGAAGATCTTACCTTGGCGTCCTCCTTGGGCGACTCGAGCATTTCCCTGAAGTTCTCGTAGCCCTCTTGGTCCTGGTAACCAGCCTTGCGCCATTGTGCCATGGTTTCACCGTGGAAGATGAGGATGTGGAAGAAAGTGTCGAGCAAAAGAATGGTCTGGTCTTGGATGCTGGTGGAATCGAGCAAGACGGGTTGACTGCCCTCGTGATCGAAGCCGTAGCTATCGAGAGTGGGTTGAATCATGACCAAACTGTTAGACACATCCTCGTGGTTGAGCACATGTCTGTAGAAGGCAGTCTCATCGGGTGAGTTGTTGAAGACCTGCAAGAATTGCGAACGGCGCAAATGGAACATGAACTGTGGGTAGAGGGTGAAGTTCTTCTCCAGGCGGAAAGATGACGGGTCGTCCTTGCGGTACTCGGCGAAGCGAGAGCACAACCTGATAAGCATGCGATCGACCCAGCGGAGGACATCCGGACCGTCATCAACCTCAGCCTTGAAGACTGCGATACGAGACATGAGGACAGCGGCAGCTTCCTGATCGAAGGATTGTGCGATGGCTGGGTCGCCAGAAGGACCGCTCATGTTGCGACCAACGGTGGTGACGCGAAGATGGAACTGGCCAGAAGAGTGCTGGTAATATGTGAGGAACTGCATGAGACCCTTTTGAGGGCCTTGCTGCACGTTTGTGGGACCGCCCTGGCCAGCGATTTCGAAGTAGATACCGTAACTTGAGTTGGGGTTGATACCACACATCTTCCACGAGCAGGTGTTGCCGATACCACATTCCGTCTCGCCAACGTTTGCGGACTTCTTGTTCATAGACACGGCGTGACCTATCAAGCCAGTGACCTTGAGCTCCTTTGTCGTCAAGACCTCGAGGGAAGCGTTGAAGCCCATGAGAAGGTTATCGTTAGCGTCCTTGTCGAAGATACGGGCAAACGACTGCTTGTACATGGACGAAGTGAAGCTGTCAGTCAAGATCATGTGGCCACCAGTCGAGTTTGCAAGACTTCTCATCTCCAACAAACCGACTTGGTCCAAACATCCAGCGAAGATGTCAATGATGTGACCGTTGTGCGCAGTCCTCTTGGCCAGGGTCTCGTAGAATTTAAGAGCCTTCTTGTAATACTTGATGTTGTCTTTGTCAATGTCGTGGTGAGAACGGATGGGCTCCTTGAGTTCGGGTCCAACGACCATACCAGGGCCTTCAGTAGCAGCACCTCCGGTGAACAGCATGATTCTGCCACCGGCGTTTTGGAAGGAAGTCTCAAGAAGACCAGTTGCGACACTCAGGGCGACACCAGTGCATCTCAGGGGACGCTTGTCGTTTGCGACGGGCCAGGGGTCCTTTTGCAGAGATTCAAGAGCGTTGGTGAGCTGGAACTCGCACTGTTGGACGGGCAACAAGAATCTGGCGGCAGCTCCCATGGGAGCGGTAGGAGCGGGACGGCCGGGCTGAGGCTGCATGGCGGGCATGCCAGCTCTGGCACCACCGCCACCCATCATCAAACCGAGCATCTCCTGAACCTGCTTGCCAGTGTAATCCTTGGATCCGCGGAAGACGTACGACTTTGCGCATTCGGTGTAGCCAAGCTCGTGTACCTGGGCCATGGTGCCGTATGTGATAAGACCGACGAGAGCGTTGGGGGGCAGGAGGCTGAGCGACATGATGATTGAGTCCTTGAGAGCCTTCAGACTGTCCTCCTCTTGACATGTGTCGACGACAAAGACAAAAATCGGGGGAACGGGAGCGGGTCTGGCCAGTCTGTATTCGATGGTGGTGCTGGAGGGGTGCAGCTCGGGAGGGATGGCATTCTCGGAGATGTCCTTGTAGTGAGGTGGCAGACCGTTGCGTTGCAAGCAGAAAGGGCAGATCCATATCCTGGCGCGCATGTCGACTTGGCTATACTGCAGTGAGCGTCTGTCTGTCTTGTCAAGGTGTATGGAATGACGTACCAGAAGGGGTTCAGGACGGCGCGGCAAGGCGCCTTGCAAGAGACGGGCTCATACTGAAGCAGCGGTGTGTCGGTCTTCTCTTTCAAGGGTGTGTACAGAGCTCCGATGGGCACAACCAGTCTCGAGGCTTCCTGTACGGCTGTTAGAGAGAGCTTCACCTCAGAAATGACAGCTGTCGCGGGGCAGGGCGGCATACCATGCGCGAAGAGGGAAACGTGTTCCAACTCAGTCTGATGCCGTCCTTGTCCTCGATGTCGCTCCATTGCTCTTTCAAGGCTTCGTAGTCCATGGCGGGCGCTCCGTGAGGCGCGAATGCGGCCATGTTGTATAGATGAAGCTACCCCTGGGGTGTGATGTCGATTTGCTGAGGAAAGTTGGCCTGGTTTGGGGGAATCGGGTATGTCGTGTGAGAAGTCGAGGAGAGGCGCAGATGTCGACTCAGACAGGTGGCAGGTGAATTGTACAGATGGGCAATATCAACAACTGGAGACGTCGCCGACTGCTCCTGATGCCAGCAACCCCCAGCAGCCATGCAGCAGCCAGCCAGACGACCGGCTCCTTCCGTCATTGTGCACAGACCCTCAGCTTGCAGCAACACAAAACTGTTTTCCTGCAGCGCTTCCCTTCTGTTTTCTACAAACATCGCCAGCTTACAACATTACTTATCGACGTCCTTTGCCTTTCTGTAGCAAGGTCGTTTTCGCGCTGTGCGAAGATGGACTTTTACCCGTTGCTGGGCGCCCGCATGGAAGGATCGTTCCGATTCTCTAGAAATGTTGGGAATCAGTAGAGGTTACAACCGCTTGATTTCTTCTGTCTATTTATGAAATTATAATCACCTTCACGAAATACCTCGCTCAATCTCAAGTCTTCTCAAATCTTGCAATATCTGCCACCTTTTGCCAGTCACATCGACTCCCCAACTGCAGCCATGCGCCTTCATCAACCTATCAAAATGCACAATGCTTTTGAGCAAGAGCATCTTGTCTGCAGAGAGTAGTGATTTGAGCTTCTCTCTTTGGACCTAGCTCTATGCTCAAAAATCATCGTGCATTTTGCAGCTGTGTCAGTGACGATATTTCGAACACGGGAAGAGTGTTCTTATTATGCTCCATGAGCACCCCTATTGGTTATCTTGCTCTGCACAATGGCCAGTCGTTGGTCCAGGTAAGTCAATCTCTTTTTCACTCTCACTCGAGGTCCTTCCATTCTCATCGCCTATTATGATGCTATTCATGCAACTTTACTCCATTGTACGGTAACAATGCCCTGCTCTATCTCCTATTCATCCTCCTATTGTGTTTCTACTCTATCATTTTCTCAAGTATTTCATCACTTCCCTGCTCTATTGTTCATAATAGCTTTCAACAATGGCTATGTTATACGCCATTGGTATAGCCATGCTCCTATTCATGGCTATGCTATTGTCAATGTAGACATATCCCCCCTTCCATTCTTGCGTCCTCCCTCTTTCTTTGCCTTTCGTCCAGTTCTGTTGATCCATTTGCCCCCCTTTTTTCGCTCTCTCTCTCTCACCTTCGCCATACCACTCGAGCCGGTCTCGATTCGCATCAGCATACACTTTGAGCAGGCCTCATCACACCACGCAACACCATCATCATGATCGAACAGACAGCAGCCCAGATCGACGCCTTGGTCACCCGCGACATGATTTGGCTCTCCGACTCCAGCCTCCCCCAGCCAAGGGTCTACTGCCCTACTGTGGCTGAGATCAGGGAGACATGCCGAAGATCAAGGGAGCTTCTTCGTGTCAAGTGGGACTTCCCTGCCTCCCCCCCTCCAGCTGCCATTGTCGACAACGACGATGATTATCCTAGCAGCGATGGTGGGGACGAGAGTCTCGTGCCTGACGCCAACTCGTCAGTTGAGGACTTGTCTTCTTCGGAGGATGAGTCCGATGATGACGATGTTCTTCCCCGTCGCGTGGCGTGGAAGAGCCCTGCGCTTCCTAGGATAGGAACCGTGGGTGCTGGTAAGGGTAAGGGGCCCTCTTCGGTTGGTATCGCCCTCGCCGGTACCGCCGAATGGCAGCAGGAGGTCATCGAGGACGACGATGAGGAGGAGAAGAAGGACGACGACGAAGACGACGAAGACGACGACGACTATGCTCCTGCCCGCCCTTCTCGCCGGGCGGCAGGCAAGCAACCTGCAAGGATCTCGGCCGCACCAGCTCCCACCATCTCCTCTCGCAAGGCAAGTTCCTGGTCCGACGCAGAGGACCAGGCTTGCATCAAGCTCATGAGGGAGATCTGCACGGAGAAGAGACACGCCGCCATCGCTGGCACGGAGAAGCGCTTCGAGGTGGTCGCCGATCGCATGAAGCAGGACCACGGCTTCAACCGCACCGCTTCTGGTGTGAAGCTTCAGTGGAACCGCAGATTGCGGGCCATCTCGGGGTTCGAGGACCGTGGAGAGAAGAAGCATTCTGGCTCTGGACTCACGACCTCTTCGCTCGCCAAGGGCACCAAAAGTGGCACCCTCGCTGCCACCTCTTTGGTCGCCAGCACCGCATCCAAAGGCAAGACGGTTTCCGCTTCGCCTGCTCAGTCCAGTGAGACGTCAACAAGTTCTGTTCGCCAGGGCAAGAGAAAGGCTCGTTTTGTCGACAGCGAAGACGAGGAGGACGACTTCATTCCTGCAACAAGACCCTCCAAGCGTTACCGCAGCTCTTCGGTCATTCCTTCAACTCAAGACAAGGCCTTTTACGACGTCTCGAGCGAAAACATCATCACAACACCAAGATCATCTCGTCCCAAGCGCAATGCCACTATCGAAGCCTCGGACGATGAGGAGATCACCATGAGACCATCTCGCAAGCAGCACTCAAATACCACTGCACCTGCCAGATCATCACGTTCAAAGAGAGCTACTATCATCGAAGACGACGACGAAGAAGAAGAAGTTACAGCAGGACCCAGAGCATCAGCCAGATCAAGCCACCATAAACGCAGATTCACCGACATCAACGATGAAGACGAAGAGCAAACCTCATCAGCACCTGGACCCAAGCGACACAAGATGTCCGATTTCAGCGCAACGGCCAGATACAGCATCAAGGACGGTCGCCTACTCACAAGAAAGGACACAGCTTATTGGAACAGCAAACAGCATATCATTCGTCGTGTCGATGACGTCCCAGCACCTGCTCCAGAACCTGCTCCAGAACCTGCTCCAGAATCTACAAATATCGGCAAGGCATACTGGTTCGGGGTGCTTCGCAGACGTCAAGAGGCAAACGCCAGGCTCAGAGAGGAAAACGCACGCAACCAGGAAGACGACTCTGAAGACGATGAGGAGCCTGTCGTCAGCACAGCAGACAAGGCAAAGAAGAACCGCGAACTTCTCAGAAACAAGTCATCTTCGGCAGCCAAAGCTTCTGCCCGCCATTACTCTCCTCAGCTCTCTGATATCGCCGAGCAATCCGAGAACAGTGTCAATGAAGAGCCAACCGAGAACAACGTCAATGAAGAGCCAACCGAGAACAATGACGATGAAGATAGCGACTACGCTGGTGATGCTGAGGATCAAGAGCACGACGCTGCTGCCGAAGATCAAGAAGACGCCTCTGCTGCTCAGCTCGCTGCCGATGAAGAGCTCGCCAGAAAACTGCAAGTTGAAATCAATGGCACAGCACGTCCTCGTCGTGGCCGCGGTTTCAACTGATGCTGCCGCTGCTTTTGATTGCTTTCGAGGAGGATTTTGAGTGGGAAAATCTGGTGGAAAAAGAGGAGTTTTGCACACATTCGCATCAGAAAAAGAAGTTGCATGGGAAGGAGTGCAATACATGGGGGTTTTAACAATTTAATGTTTACTTTGTGGTTTGAGGTGGTGGAAGATTTTACGATGGAGACGAAGCATTAGATACCCCCTTCTGACGATTGACGATGAAATGAGAATGGAAGCTGGTCTTCCTTGCCTTACCGATATATTCTTGCCAATTTTTGCGACTTACTTGACTTGGTGATTTTCGTGATCGCTCTTACCTTTTTTATGTATGGCTTCGACTCATGAGAAGAGGGTCCTGCCAACTTACGAATGTCCCTTGGAAGAATGTTGCCGTCACCCATCGAGAGCAGAAGGTGCAAGGTGTTTCCTGACTCTGACGCTCAAGAAAAGTCAGTAAACTCATTCTCCATGACCCCAACTTCTTAAGATAAAAATGCTTTTTCGCGGCTCTCCATACTCGCACGCGTCACCAAAAAAAAAGAGTCCTCACCACAACCCAACCTCCAACCTTTTCTCAAAACTTCAAAAGGAAAATGGTGGCTTTTCTCTCCCAACGTCATCTCGTGTCGCTTATACACGTTATAGTGTCAGGCCATCGGAGGTACGCGAGAGACAATAGAGCTATTTTATAGCGGTCGTACGTATGTACATCGAGATGGTGGCTTCGGCTGTTCAGGAAAACGGCGTGAGAGATTCTGGGAGTTTTGTGGTTTCTCGTCAATTGGCATTTTCGCTTCTCATACCAACAACAACAGCACTGTCTTGGATGTGCTCTGTTAATGACACATCAGATGCTGAGCAACCCGATTTAGACATTGCAAGACAAGCAGCGATTCGTTTGTGATGAGAAGGGGGCCTTGGGCAGGTGTACGCGGATGCGGTCTCCATGCACGTGCGTTCGGGATTCTCGCTGACATCGACGATCGCAACCTATCGCGGCCAGGATCATCGATCTCAGCATCTAACAATCCGCTTCCCGCCTAGCTTCAGGTCCTGTCGTAGTGTTGCAGCTGTTTGGTAACCAAGCGAAACCTTGGACAGACAGAAATGACAGGGAAGGGGTGTGACGAAATGCAACAGCCATCATAGGATAGCATCGGCGATGTTGATTGTTAGGCGCGTTGGCCTTGCAAGCCACTGCCACGACGATGGTATTGAGTAGTAAGGTAGGTGCTGGTGGGTTTCTCTTTCCCATTGCTGATTCATTCCTCTGCTTTTCCCCTCTTGCTCTCCCATCACACCAGTCTCTCGTTTCATAGACAAGTCCAGCAAGATCATCACCAAAATGGCAGCACCGAGCATCTCACCTATGGAGTCTACCACTTCGTCCTCATCAACAAACTCGCACAAGACCTCGACAAGCTCGCTGAACCCGCACCTTGAAGGCGGCTACGACTACGTCTTCCCTGCCCACAAGAAAACAACCACCTCAAACACGCAAGGCCTCTCCGAAAACACAAAGTCGCTGTACAAACAATTGCTCCACCAAAAGCCCCTGATGCCTGCTCTTTCGGACGACCACACCGTACTTTTCTCAAACGGACTGCAATGGCTTCTCGACACAGCCACCGAGACGGAAAGAGCTGCTGCTGATAGAAAGAGAAGAGAAAAGAGAATGGGAGCTCCTCTGACTGAGGATGCCGTGAGAGCACTTGACAGCAATCCTCGTATCAAGGAGCTTGGAGACTTGGACAGTGTGAGTGCTGCGAGTGTTGATCGGGCACGTATCGACGCCTGGGTTACCGAGATGGATGCTGCTCCCTGAGCTACCAACGCACCAGCACGCACAACACAACAATTCCAGGTCTCGGCTCCGGCATTACTGCCACCAATCCTCTGGAGCCGGAAGCTGGCGAGACGGTTCGAGACAGGAAACCAAAACACAATCCTCGCCCAAAAGTCCCGGAACCAGACTCAAGAGTCAATGTCAGCAAAAGTCAAGTTTGACCATCACCACCGAAACGCCTCCGTCCAAATTCCAGGGTCCCGACGACTCTCGAACCACCTATAAAACAAGCTCTTCCGAGCGGAACTGAATCCTTCTCTCATCAAGTTATCTGCGCATTGACTTCAGCACCGAGCTGTTGTGCCGTGCTCTGCCTCCCCGTCATCACCACGGCCGCGCAAGCCAGCAAAGGACGAGCATCGCGTCCCCAACCGTACCGTGCTTGAGGGAGGATCGCGCGCTCACGGTACGGTAGGAGAGCCGCCCCACGGAAGCAATGCAGCGTTTACTGCCACAGCTTGCGTCGTGGATGGCCGAGAGCAACGTAAATGAGCCCCTTCTCACCGTCCCGCCCAAGCCCTGTAGCCATGTAGAGCCGGTGGCCCCGGGTTCTAAGACCGATCCCACGACCACTGTACTATAGCATTGAGGCCTCACGGAAGTAACGCAGCGTTCGTCGCCATCGCTTGCGTCGTGGAAGTGCGAGAGCAACTTAAAGGAACATCTTCTCGCTCCCTGTCGCCGGGCCAGGTCACCACCGAGAATTTGACAAAGACGTGCGAACACTTACTGGAAAGCATCACTGATAAGAAAAGCATCATGTCTTTTGACAGATATGGTTTAGCCTCTGGTTTGTTGTATGAGAGTGAGGACGAAAGGGGGAGCTCTCGATGGATGGTCTTTCAGGTTCGAAAAGCATTCTGCATTTGTACAGATGTGTTTTATAGTCCTTGGTTTGTCTGATGAGAGTGATCGTTCATTCCAAATTTGGAACAACATGTCTATTTCCCACAAGGAAGGAGTTTTTTTACAAGATAAGTAAACAGATACAACACAGCACTTCCAAACAGCCAAATCAAAGTGGTGATACATTCCGATTACAAGTCATAATCTACCACTTCTTCATAAATCTCTCTCCAAAAGACCTTGTAATAAGTCTAGCTACAGAACTTCACTCCAAGTTAATTCTTAGGTCTCTTGGTAGCAGTCTGAGCACTATCGCTCATGACACTGGCATCTCTCTTCTGACCAGCCTTTGCCTCATCATTCTCTTCCTTGACACCGCCGTTGTCTTTTCCTTCCTTGACCTTCTTTTCGGCCTCCTTGACTCTGATTTCCTGGACCTCTTTGTCGGCGACCTTGCGCATGTCCAAGAGCAAATGTACCTTTTGCATCAGCTTTTCAAAGTCTTCGATAACGCGTTGGGTGGGCAGGGGGATGATGTCAGGGATGCGGAGATGGTTGAGGATGGCGGAGATCTTCTCGTTCTGGGCGTTGGTTTTGGCATGGCGGGCGCGGTGCAGACGCTCAGAGGCGAATGAGACACCACTGCTGAGGCGGTCGTGCTGGGTGACGAAGTAGCGTTGAGCGGAGTGGGATGTGAGGGCGCGGGCGGTGGGGTCTATGCCTGTGCCTGAGCCACCAGCGATGGAGTCGCGACCGCCTGCC
>JGI24891J29808_1000537_pt1 | contig 18895 bp, 15 predicted proteins | sample FreactcultuFSWF8_FD_29808 | JGI IMG/M metagenome (IMG submission 29808) | reverse complement strand
GGGCATCCCGTCCGCTCTGCCATACATAAGCAGTTGAACGGCAGATTAGTACTACGGTGGGTGACCACGTGGGAATCCCTGCTGCTGTATGTTTTGCATCTTCTTTTGCTCACCACGACTGTACCCTGCTGCCCTTGCAGTAAGAACTAGCAGTGATCGATACCTGCCCTCCCCCATCCTGGAGACCGTCACCTTTTGCAGCAATATCCATCAACATAGACCGAGAGGAAAGCACACAGGCTATTAATCAAACGGTAGCAGAGAACCCTTACCAGGTCATCTTTGCAGATGCAGCATGCAAAGAAGGCAACCTCGGTGCAGCCACTACAATCCTAGACCACTCCCAGCAAATCAAGATTAGCATAAAAATTGTGGTAGGGTCAGTAAAGCACTACTCCATCTAGGCAGCAGAGATGATCGCGATCCAATACGGTGTCCAACTTGAATTTCTAGTGTTCGCTTGCAAGATTCTTTAGAATATATATCTATGAGCACCACGCCTCATGATGAATTCGTCCACAGTATTCTGCTCTTGCTCACGCTCCAATCTTACTCTCTCCGCTTCTTCTATACCCATCGGCCAATCTCCAGTTTCAGCGTCAATTTGATAAATCAGTTCCGGTGGGAGGCGATGCTTGGCCGCTCCAGTCGCTTCAATTGCCTCTTCGACCCACCAGTCGTGTCGTTGTGGTGGTACATTCCTTGTCGAGCATATTCGATAATGAGGATCTACTAGATGTAGAGATATGAATTTGCAGTGTCCTGACACGGTGGGATCAAGCAGCTGAATGGGCTCCATACGATGATGTAGAACATTCGGCCACACCAGCAGACGGCCTTGAGGTGCAACGACTGACCCCAGATCCTGAAGAGAGGGCGGGAAATCAAACATGACGAAGTCGTCCATGTCTTCTTCATCGCCAGGAATTGCAAACACCTCCATCAGTCTCTCCATTTCGTGTTTGCTATAGTGGAATTCCGCTTGTTCCATCCTGGTCTGTTGGCGAAATGAAAGTCGTGTCTCTGTTACATTCTTAACATCGAACACATAAAGAGCGGAAGCCACAATGTGGTCGTTTAGCATCCCGTCGAGGTGCCAATCAGTACCGCCATAAGCTGAGTCTTCTGGTGTCAACTCGACCGATGGAATCTTAACGACAACTTGGAGGCCTTTTTTGCGGAAGCTGTCTTGCAGGGCAACCTTGTAGAAGTTGTGGCAAGTGTTGAAGTCAGGATCGTCGATCTTCCTGTCGATAATTGTCTTTCCCGCCCGGCCAGCCTTCCAATCGTCAAAACTAAACGCTGTGCCAGGCTCAGGATGCCGCCAGGTTCTCAGTCTTTTCCACTTTGTGTAGAGTGCTTCCGACAACCCCCCATCCTCAGTCTCCCATGTCGGTGAGATCTGATCCCCTTCTCTCCCCTCGAGCTTTTCAGGTAAGGCGAGGTACTCTTTGATCTCATCAACGGCTTCTTTGAAGGCGGTGTTGCTGCGGTCGCTCTCCAGCTTTCTCAGATTGTCCCAAGTAGCCCACTTAGGCCTCTCATTATCCGGTTCAACACCGTATGTCCTTATCCGGATCGGAGTGCGACCACGATTCTGTTTGATGAGGATCTGGTTCCATGGTTCAATCGATTGGGAGATGAGTTTTTCAATTGTTCCATATAATGCGCGGGATCGGACCGGGTGTAGATTGTTCACGTAAGACGTAATGCGCACGTCTGTCCCTGAGTTGTTGATAAAGTCCACTTCACAAGGTAGCCATTGGGATCGGGCTGACCATCTTTCATCGTCGGAGTTCGTTGCTCTCGGGGTAACCTCCTCCGACCATAATGGATACCGGCGAACGTTCCTCCGAGGGCGGAAATAGCCAGGCGGAATATCAAGCACTATTGCACCCCGCCCGAAGGAGTTGATGGTACTGTCGAGACTCACGCGGCCTGAGTCCATCAGAACGCGTGTTCTACCGTAAACCAAGGGGAAAAGGCTTGGATCAACGAGATGCAGCACGACCTGCTGCCTCGGGGCTTTCTCATCCGCTTCAAGTAGCTTCGCAGCGTACCTCAACTCAGTCTGGATCATTTCCGCAACTGCATCAGATTTGACAATTCCTGCTCCAGTGTTGAAGACCACGATGTTGCCAGTTTGTTCGAAAAACAGAGCTTTATCCTGCAGCTCGGCTAAGCACCAGTCCCATGCCTTGGGACTAATAAGCGGTCTCGACAGTGCCTGCATACGCCAGTCTACCATCAGATTATCGTCGAATATGTTTTTATGCCAGCCATGCTCTTCAGTCAGGTCGTTCATAAGACCAAGCATAGCAAGTTCTCGTGCGGTCAGGTTCGGCCATTGTGCCCATTCGGTCGCACCATGGGTAAAACGATTCTGAGGGTAGATCTCAAGATCGAGCGGAACGTCGGAGAAACCAGGCACTTTCAACGAGCCATGACCATCGTTGCACAAGCATGGGTCGGTCATTTGTCTGTAGCTGTTGACCAAATGAAGATGATTTGCGGAGTGCCGTAAAGATGCAGAGCAACTATCTGTAAGCAGTCGAACGGCAGATTAGTACTACGGTGGGTGACCACGTGGGAACCCCTGCTGCTGTATGTTTTGCATCTTCTTTTGCTCACCACGACTGTACCCTGCAGCCCTTGCAGTCAATTTTACACCCTGTGTTATATATTCTGCATGGCTTTTGCTGCTTTCTTGCGAGCTACAGACTATCGCGCGCGCAGCCATCGAGAGTCACAACAATTTCCGAACTGATTTAGTGTCCAAGGAGAGTATAACAGATAGCTCATGTCGATGGATGGCCAGCGTGAGTTACAATGATTGCGGTGTCATGCAGCTGCGTATCTCGAGAGAGTCGATTGCGGAGAGATCGGAAAGGTCACCGAGTTCTCTACACATCAAGACTGCAGCATAGAATGGTCCATTCGGAACAGCTCCAGTGGAAGCGTTGGGAACGTCAACTCCAGAAGAGGGCTTTGGCCAGTCAAGACTTTTGGCCACCTTGCGTCTCATCATTCTGCAAGTACCCTGGATGTATACCTCTACCTTACATTTCCGACAACTCGAATGTTCTTCTTCTGCGGAAGAGCAGATGCTCGTACTCATAAGTCTGGTAGTCTGATCAACTCACCGCCGATACACAGAAGCGTAGGAATCCCAGTCTTGGGAGCGCTGAGTATGAGATCGCGATGTGCCATCTTGTATGACCGTGACATAGCTAGCGAGAGCCAATACAACACTCCGCGGGCAAGATTCAAGGGGTGTTTATAGCCGGAGAATGATTCTGAATGCCTTTACACAACTGGGGCATCGATGACTTGACCTTGAGTACACCAAACGCTGATACTCCGAACAAACGACTCGGACAAGATGTTCCGTCGAAGGAGATAGTCCGTAGAGAGCGATAAATCGCAAGAAGGGTCAACACGAAGGCAACGAAGGCACAAAAACAATAGGCCGAGGAGATGAATAGTCCGCAGAGAAAGACAGTCCACAAATAACATTAGTCCGAACAACAAGAATCAGTCAACTATTGCTCGAAGACACGTCTTCATACTGCTCTCGCCCTGCTCAACGCATTCACCTGTCTGTTTCTCGATAGTCCATCAATCACGACATGTCATCCGGTCAACAACTTCACCTGAAATGCATCGTACAAAGGGTAACCAGTCAAAAGGCCCGCACTTGGCTGTATCTGGAGTGGAGGCCAATATATCAAGAACCAAACGGACCGGATACAGAATGTATGCTTGCGAAGAACCCTGGAGGCGGAGTGCACCGAAGAGAGATAGCATGTGGCCGAAGACAAATCGATGGACCGAGGCAATGTTAGAGAAGCCGCATCAACAGGTCTCAAAAGAACAGAGGGTTAGAAAATATGCACGAGACCGGTCGGAGAGATCAATGCTATGAGCAAGGCAGGTCAACAAAATCTACTTTCGAGGGTGACTTTTTCAACCCCGACATTTTGAGCTTGACCAGTTCTACTGTAAGTTAGGGTCGTTAGACTAGGCCAGAAGGGTCTATTGGAGTGAATTGCATATCTTCCATTTCATTCCAATAGTATTTTCTCCGTGGTCCTGATCTTCGTTGTGGCACTCGAAGGCGTTTTCTATGATTGATTGTCTTGAGCACCTATGACTTCATGGTCTCTACCGCCCTCTTCACGAGCTCCTTAATGCCACCGTCTTGCACCATGTCTTCGGTCTGAGCGAGCTTCTCAGTCCACAGTTGCCATCGATCCTTGGTGTAGCCTCTCCACTCCTTTTCCTTGCAGTTGAAACCAGGTTTGGCAGCCTTGCCGCTGAAGCTCTTCTCGCTCTCGGAGAGGCCCTTGAGTGCGGGGCCGGCATAGAGAATCCACACTGCAGCAGCGCCAACCGAAGCATCGATAGTGGTCTTGCCAGGCAGATTCGACAGCTCTTCCTCGAGTGCACTTCTCAGACTCCAAATGCCGTAGAGGGAGAAGTCGAGAGCGCCGTATTCTTGTGTTTCACCGCCATGCTCGTTGACGGCTGTAGCGGTCAATCGTGCAATGAAGGCATTGACGTTAATCCATGTATCCCTAGTCTTCGTATCCACCTCTTGGTCGTCAGGGAAGTTCCAGCATTCGCGGACTTGCTGACCAAACAGTGGTAGGTCTTGCCAGACTTTGCTGCCATCAATCTCGACCGCCTTCCCGTTGCCGTCCTTGAGCGAATGGGCTTGAGTGACCAGTGCTTGGAGCAGATTGACGAGTGAGTCTTGTTGTTCCGAGGAGTGAGGCTTTTGAGAGGCGATATGGAGGATGCTGTTCCATGTTTCGCGCAGGTGGGTTTCGAGTTTGTCGTTAGACAATGATGAGTTCGTGTATTCTGAGAACTGCTCCAAGGTCGTCTCGGTGCTGTCGGAATGGGCTATGTGCGACGAGAGTATTTTGTATTCCTCGCGCTGAGTGACTTCAGGTGAGATATCCATTTTTCGAAGTCTTTGCTGGTAGAGGCGTCTGTGGGTTTGTGACGGAATGAAACGTGGAAAAGTGACGGGTCTCAGATAACGTAGCATAAAAGAGAAAGACGGAGGGGAAATGTGTCTTTACCAACAACTCTCTGCTGCCTTGATCTTTCCGAACCTACCTATGACGAACGAGCGGCCGATGAGTGTTTCGAGGAGGTAAACGTATCACCATTGCACCTGCCTCGCCTTTGGCTTCAGCACTTGTTGACAAAATTATCGAGGTGATCGTCGAACCCCCACCAGACCGCCTACAAGGTGGAAGCCACACGCCTTTCCCACATGTTCCTTATCATTGGCTGATAGTGTAAGAGGTCGACAAACACAAGAGGCGACGTCCGACATGGAAGGCATGCTGCCCGCACGCCAAGAATAACACAGGGCGGACCGTGCCTTGTCGATCATCCAGGAGAGGCGGAGAAATCACAACCTCTCTTTCTCTCTTCCTCACCAATCGTTCTTCTCTTCCGGCCGAAGCCTGACTTGCAAGTCTCAAGACGTGCTCTCTTATCAGTAGATCATTGGTCTTTCGGCCATTATACATTTGGTTTGGCGAATATCGCTCCTCGGGGCCTCGGCTGTAGACAAGCAGATATTCAGGGCGGTTACCAGATCAGGAAGGCATGAATGCACGACACTTTGTGCTAACCTTACCGCCCAGCTCGAATCTCCCAGTTTGATGTACAGTCCTGCATGCATGGCATACCCGAGTGAAACCAGCGATTGGAGGGAATGCAAAACTGTTCCTGCTGCAAGACAAACTGCTGTAGACTATCACCGACCTCGTGCAGCACACATTTCGCTAAGAAGGAAGTTACTTTTGTGCCCTCGTTCTCGCCAATGGACGATAAGATAGCAAGAACGAGGTACAGTGCTTCGGATGTCTGGAGATCCAAGAGTTTGAGACCATCAGCAGAGTGGAAGAACTTAAATATCAGCTTGTCTCTCCAAGGCAACAAGACAGTAGGTTCATCAGTCTCTCCGTTCGCTTCGAGTACTCGACCAAACATTCGCTCTTCATTGCATCTCTTCAAGCATATCCGACAATACCAGCAAAATGCTCTTCCAATCCATCTTCACCACCGCCGTGCTCTTTGTAGCCTCCACCATTGCCCTCCCTACCGATCTTGAGTCTCGCCAGTCAGCAACCACTTGCGGCAGCACCAGCTACACCGCCGCACAGGTCCGCTCAGCCGTCAGCGCTGGATATGGTGACTACCAAGCCGGTCGCACCTACGGCAGCAACAGCTACCCCCACAAGTACAACAACTACGAAGGCTTCGACTTCCCCGTCGCCGGTCCTTATGAGGAGTTCCCCTTGAAGTATGTCCAACTTTTCCCACGCTGTCAATCACTTTGTCCTATTTCAACTTCTTGTCTTCTTTCGCCGGCCACGATTGATCGCTCCTACGTTGTCTCAAAAAACAAGAAAAAGACTTGCAACCTTCTAAGTAATCTCGAAACTGTATACTGACAAAACACCTAGGACTAGCGGTGTTTTCACCGGTGGCTCTCCTGGCGCAGACAGAGTCATCTTCAACACCAAGGGTGTCTGGGCTGGCACCGTCACCCATACCGGAGCCTCTGGAAACGACTTTGTCGGTTGCACTGGTACTTCCTAGATGGATGCATGTCCTTATGACCATATACGAAATCAAAAGCTGGTATTTTGAGTCCAAAATTTACCATCGTGCAGTCATCATATGCTGCTGTACCGTACCCTCTTATTCTGAATGTGAACGCCCTCAATCGTATTCACAAAATATACACTGTCATGGAGCAATATCAAGTCATAATTTATAAAACATTAGATTTCCACCACTTCTCGCACTCAAACATCTTCTCTAACAGTCTGAACATGATAACTAGTATGCACCACAATACCCCCCTCTTCACCAAACTCACTTGCCGCTCTATCCCCCAATGTCCTCCCTCTTCTTTCCTCCCCAATACTCCTCAAACTCTGCTGCCTCCCCACCCCCACCGATCGCTTGTCCTCCGCATCATCAAAACTGCCTCCTCTGCTTCCACCACCCCTACTTCCCGCTTTCGTAACACTAACGATGGTTTTATTCCCCGTGGAAGGTTTGTACCCATGTTTCGCATACGAATGCTTTGGCTGGTCTTCCCCCACTGATCCACCAGCAGAGGACTCGACATCGTAATTCTCCAACTCGACATCTTGGGTGCCGTCGAAAATGGCATCCATATCGTTGGGATACGGCGAGATTGCTCGTGAGCGTTTGCCGCCTATGGTGGTGGGGTATTGGTGGATTTGGGAGGGATTGCCGGTTTTGGAGGAAGAGTGGTTCGTATGGGCGGATAGAGATAGGAAGGGGAGGTGGGTTGTGAAGAAGGGGCGGAGGCAGGGGGCGTTGGCGCAGATTATGCAGGCTGAGAGTTCGATTTCACTGTGGTGTGTGTTAGTGGATGGTTCGAGGGTGATGGGGGATGGAGAGGGAAAGGGGGAAAGCTTACGACCAGACTACTATGCTTTGGAGGGTGTAGGTTATATCTGCATCGCCTACGCGGATCCAGGTTATGATGCTGAGGAGGCGGACTAGACTTATGACGCAGGAGCTGTTACAAGAGTTAGTATCCATTGGGTCGTGATGAGAGAAAGGAGAGGAAAATGCATACATCGAGCCTAGTGTGAACACAACACTGAGGATAATCTTTTGTCTCAACTCGAGCGACAATCTCCAAACAATCGGTATAGGCAAAGCCAAGATCATTAGATCCGCTGTCGCTTGTCAGAACCTTTCAAGGGCATACATGGAAGGGTGGAAGGGCGAGACTTACTGATGATGTTCATGACCCCGTTTCCAATATAGAAGGCCTTCTTATCAATACATCTGTCTGCCTCAACAGTCAAGTCCCTGTGTCGCAGTAAGCAGCCATCCCCATCTCTCCTTAAGATCAGACTCACCAATTCGCCCTGACAGGCACGCAAGCAAAAAGACTCGAAAAGATTGCACCCAATCCATACCCAACAGTACAGAACAAACAGCCCCACCACAGATATTTGAAGTTATTGATGGGAAACAATCGTCGATACAACATCAAGATTGACATTTTGATGAAGAGCATAGAGATGGAGTAGATCATAGCGGCGAAAGTCCAGACTTCGAGAAAGGTCGGAGAAAAGGAGGCTGCGCTGACGTCCCAGAGATGTTTGCCCTAAGAATGTGTTAGAAGAAGGGGGTTGGTTAGGTAGATTGGTACTAGAGATACTCACGAGGCCGACTTTTACTATGTATTGGAACAGACCTACATCGGCATAGAATACTAGTGTTGCTAGGGTTATGAGATCTGGATGACGTTTGTTAGTACCCATTACAAGGCCAGGTTAATCATGGAGGCATGAGAGCAAACAAAACTTACAGTCATCCCAGCTGACACATTTGACAAGCCGTATCCGCGTGTATATTCTCATCCCCACAAACAGGGTGACGAAGATCACACATATCACATTGCATATCGTTTGTTGGTATCCAGTACTGTGCGGGTTGATAAGATTGCTAGTATATCCAGGTGGCGGCAGTCGCGCCGGTATCGTGTTCGGATCGCTCATATCTGTTGTGCTGTGTCGTGCCTGGATCACGGAAAAGGGCTGGGAATAGGATAGAGGAGAAGAAGGATAGGATATACGAAAGAAAATCACGATCTCCACAACGGCAATAGTCATGTCATAGCTAGCTTACCATGGCAGACCCTTGATGAATTCAGGTGGGTGTCAAGCACATGTCGGCCGAGTATCATCCTGGCACGAAACCTACCAAGAGTAAGAGGCTAAGGCGTCCCAATCGTGGCAAAGGAGCCATGACAGGTCGAAGACGACGCGACTGCAAGAAGGAAATGCACTCCCGAGCGGGCAAGCAGAGAGCTTGTCTTCCTGAGTCGAGGCAAGAATTTGAAACATGGACTTGTCCAAGTGATCGAAGCTGGGGGGCCTGATGAACGTGCTTCCAGATCTGGGGAGGATACTGTTCAAACAGTCTTTTGAACTGAGAGAGCCAGCTGTACTGCACGTCGCGTGTGCCATCACTGACACATTAGAAGACTTCACGATGCGATAGGCAAATGAGGAAAGCAGACAGTCTCACTCGTAAACAGCGTTTGCGCAATCATGGTAATTCGACAGTGGCGGCAATGAACGGGCTTCTCGAAGATGGTTGTATTAAACAGGATGGAAGGTCTGTCACGGGTGTCTGACGTGAAACAGAAAGGCTATTGTCGTGACTCGCGAAATGGAAGACGACGCTGTGGCTGATGTTCGGCGTTCGTGGACCCGGCCAACTGATGCTGCCCAAAACCGACTTTCTGTCTGCAAAGATGCTAGCTAGTGTGTTGCCATAGTCTAGAGAGTGTCATTCGGGTGAGGTGCAGGATCGTAAAGGGTGTCGCACGCTTGAACGTGCAAAAGAACCGCTTGATTGGTAGTATACATTGATGATGTGCAAAACCCAGCCCCCTTCTGCTCAAAAGAGAAAAAACGCCTTCATGTCATGATGCTGAATTACGTGCGTGCAGTTCCATCATCTATACTGTTTGAGTGCCGTAGCCCTTGATACCCTCTGCGAATGCCCAGCTCTGGCTCTCCAACTTCTCGGTCTCCTTGAGGTCGACACCCGATTGAGCGTCGATGACGGCAATGCTGTATTGATCCATACTCCTTGCGTCGCGGTAGAAGAGAACCTTCATACACTCCTTGATGGTCTCAACGGCCTCCTCCTTGGTCAACTTGGCTGATGCCTCCTCATCGGGCACTGCGCGACGGAGAATGGGTTGTGCGAGATGGGCACCGAAACCAGTGGCGAGGGTAGGGGCGCTGAAGGTGGTACCGAGTAGGTCGACACTGGCCAGGAAAGGCTTCTTCTTGTCATCGAGACCTGCGACGAGGATGGCGTTCCACAGGGGGTTGAAGTCTGAGCGGCGCTTGTACATGACTTTGCTGAGGTAGGTGTGAAGGTTCTTGGCCGAGAGTTGGGTGACATCGTCGGATGATTGGTAGTTCTCGTTGATGCTCAGGGTGCCGAGGAGGCGGTCGAGGTATTGCATGTCGGAAACATCGCCACCAAAGCCGACGATGGATTGCTTGTTGAAGCAACGCAGACGCTTGACATCAGTGAAGCGGGCGAGGGAACCGTATGAAGCTTGAGAAATGTTAGATATGGCCTTTTATGGTAGCATGGCGGAAGAGCAGTACCTAAGTTGTCGGCGGCAATGACAACACCGTCCTTGTACTTGATGCCGATGACTGAAGTACCAGTAACGATAGGTGACTGAGTATGTTGAATGGGACCTGCATGGTCTTGAGGGCCAAAGTGGGAGTAGTCGTATGCGCCGTAAACATCATCTCTGGGCTGAGCGGGCAATCAGTATACGACAGACACGTTGATGGCATGGAATGGAGCTTACTCTGCCCCAGCCGTGAGGGAAGTGATTCATTGTGAGGGTGAGAGATGTGAGGTAGCTGAGAGACGGCCCGGATGCAAAAGCGAAGAGTTCAAGACGAGCAAAGCAGATTTGATGAAGAGTGGATGATTGATTGTATGCGACTGGCAGCAGGTGGAAGTCAACCGACAGTGACGCGCCCCGAATGGAGCTCGGTCGGAGCGCCAAGCCTCCGCTCCATCGCCGCCGCCATCTCCGCTGGCTCATGCAAGTTGCACTTTTTGTTTCGGCATGTGATAATTACTCATCATTCACCACAACACTCAACATGTCCTCAGGAGGAGCCGAAGCTGCTGGATGCCCTGTTGATCATGAAGCTCGCCAGGCATGGCTAGACCAGGCTAAGAAGGCGAGATCTCAAGACGCTCCACCACCTCCGCCGCAAGCGACGCCCTCGCCGCCGATACCAAACAACATTCCTCATGACCTCCGCCAGATTCCTATTCAGACTCGCTACTCCCTCGACCATGGCGCATGGCTGGCCGTTCTCCCCAAGAACATGTCTATGATGTCGCCAGCCCAACGTGGTGCTCTCGACACTTTCCGCGAAATCTCGACCATTCCTCGTGCTGGTACTGCCGAGGGTCACGATGCTGCCGCCACCACACATAGCCCGGCAAACAACGAGCAAGAGTCAGGCGTTGACGAGAAGAGTGGAAACTGGGTCTACCCGTCCGAGGAGATGTTCTTCAACGCCATGAAACGCAAGAACTATGATCCCGAGGCCGCTGACATGCGCACAATCGTACCCATTCACAACGCCGTCAACGAGCAGGCATGGAAGGAAATCAAGGCTTGGGAAAAGGGCAGAGGTTCTGAAGCGTGAGTTGCATCATGCTCGTAATCTTCTTGTCACTCAAGCTAACTTGTCCGTCAGATGTGGTGGTCCTCGTCTGGTCTCATTCATGGGCCAATCCAAGGAACTGACTCCTAGAGCACGCTTCAACTCTATCTTGGGCTATTCCAAGCCCTTCGACAGACACGACTGGATTGTCGACCGTTGCGGCACCCACATTGACTATGTCATCGACTTCTACGCCGGCAAGAATGAGGGCAAGCCTGGCAAGTCTCTCAACTTCTACCTTGACGTACGCCCAAAGCTCAACAGCTGGGAGGGAATCAAGATGAGAGTTGAAAAGTTCTGGGGATTGTGATCCCCTTTTCATCTGGGCGAGCGGGATCGTCGTCTTTCGTTGTCAAAGCCTAGCCCTCGTCTGCCTTGTGTTCTCCTCTCCACTCTTCCGGATGCTGAAGCGTTCGCTTCCTGTTTTGCCGGTACAAAGTCCACTGCCTCCCTTGGATTCTTGCCCTTTTCTTGTTCCTTCTTCTTTGCAATCTTCTCATGCGCCGCAACCAGTTTGTCGCCATATGCCCAATCAGGAAACTTCGTCGCGATCGCTCCTTGTGACCACGGAGTCGCATACTGGTCTTCTTGACTGATGCCGGCAAAGTCCATGAGCTTTGGCAAAAGACTAGGATTCCGCAAAGCCGAGGAGTGGTATAGACGTTCGTTGAAATGAGTTCCTTTCTTCTTCAAGTCGAGAAACCTCGCGAACTTGGTCGTTGTGTCTGGGGGCGGCGAGCCCGGTGGTGATGGTGGGATCTGGAAATTTGGTACGGGAGGCATGGTCAGGTTTCGGAGCATAAGACGACTGGCCGTGTATGGTGACGATGGAACGGAGCCGTCGTCTTCTTCGCTGGGCATTGCGGATGGGCCGGCCTCTGGCATTGAAGGACCGGCGGCAGGGCCAGCCATAGGACCGAGTGCCGGACCTAGAGCTGGACCCGACGAAGCAGGTGCTGGTTCATCGGCTGGGTCAGGCGTAGAGTCCTGTTGTGGTTCAGTGGTCGAATCGACGATAGTCGTGGGAGCGGCGTGTTGAGGGTTTGCTGTAAGATAGTGAGTAGCTTGTAAATTAGTCGACACATTAGAGCATACATGGAACAACTCCCGGCAGAGCTTCTCCGATTGTCTTTGTTGCGACGGCCTAGCATGCGAGCTGATTAGCAGCCATCCGCCCTTTTGCGAGAGATTGTGTAGTCGGGCTGTACCTGATTCGGCTTGCTGACGGGCGCAATCGATTCGTCCTCATCGTCACTACTGGAGTAGCCTCCCAGACCTAATGCGCCGCTCATGTTGTCTTGGTGTCGGGTGGAAGAAGAGAAGTGGCTGCGAAATGACGCTGCTCGGTCGAGGCTTTTGCGGGCAGCTTTGACCGATGCAATCACATGCGAATCGACAAGGCGACAAGAAGTTTGTTTCTGCCACACCACCTTTCATATACACAACCAATATACATCATATCATCATGGATCCCCCGCCAGCTCCTCCGTCAGACGTACCGCCGCCTCCACCTCCTTCGGAAGATGTCGCCATGCCGCCGCCGCCCATGGCCGATGTGCCTCCACCGCCGGCCGCAGACAACATTGATGAAGAACTCGGCCCCTCGATGATGCCCTCGAAGAAGCAAAAGAAAGGCTGGGGTACCGTGAAGCCAAAGAATCAACCTCTGGACATCGAGGAGATCCTCGCGCGCAAAAAGGCCGCAGATGCAGCAGCCATGAAGCCAAAGTTCTTGTCGCGAGCCGAGCGTGAACGGATAGCACAAGAGAAGCGCGAGAAAGAGGCCGCTGAATCAAAGAAGAAGTCGGAGATCGAGCGCGATTCTTACTCGAAGCCTCAGCCGGATGGTGTCTACGGCCAGGTCAACACTGGTTCACATCGCTCCGTGGACGGTCGCCCGGCTATTCCTACTGGCCCTAGGAGTCACAGAGGAGGCCAGCCTCCCTCAGGCCCATCGGGTTGGAGGAACAAGGATCAACATAACAGAGGATATGACATGGCTCCTCCCCCGCCGCCCAAGCAAACTGCCATTATCAAAGGTAACCAGACAGCAAAGAAACTCACCCCGGAAGAAGCTGCCCAAGCCTCGATCCGCCAAAGATACATGGGAGCAGAACAGAATCAGTCAAACTTCTCGGCACAGAAGAAGCGCAAGCGAACGACAGAAAAGAAATTCAACTTCGAATGGAATGCAGAGGAAGACACAAGTGCTAATACCGACCCATTATACAAGGACAGAGCTGCCCCTGCTGCCAGACTAGGTGGCTATGCCGATGGAGATGAAACCGCCGCTGAAAAGTACGCCAAGCTGTTGCAAGAGCGCGATCCGGAGACTGGCAAGCAACGAGCACAGCAGATTCTGGAAATGAAGGAAAGACAAAAGGCTTACGAAAGTCGCAACGCCATCGACAAACATTGGAGCGAGAAGGAGCTCACACAAATGCGCGAGAGAGACTGGCGTATTTTCAAAGAAGACTTCAACATCGGCACAAAGGGTGGCTCAATACCGAACCCAATGCGTTACTGGCAAGAATCTGGTCTGCCTAAGCGACTACTACAGGTCATTGACCAAGTTGGCTACACGGACCCCTCGCCCATTCAGAGAGCAGCTATTCCTGTTGCTCTACAAGCTCGCGACTTGATCGGTGTTGCCGTCACTGGTTCCGGTAAAACTGCCGCTTTCCTCTTGCCTCTCCTTGTCTACATTTCCGAACTGCCCGCCTTGAACGAACTCACCAAGAACGACGGCCCATACGCCATCATTCTCGCACCCACTCGTGAATTGGCCCAACAGATTGAAATCGAAGCAAAGAAATTCGCAACACCATTAGGCTTCACTTGTGTTTCCATTGTCGGTGGTCACCAAATCGAAGAACAGGCCTACAATCTCCGCAACGGTGCCGAGATTATTATTGCCACTCCTGGTCGTCTTGTTGACTGTATCGAGCGCCGCGTCCTCGTCCTCTCTCAATGCTGCTACATCATCATGGATGAAGCCGATCGCATGATCGATCTCGGGTTCGAAGAGCCCGTCAACAAAATCCTCGACGCTCTACCAGTAGGCAATGAAAAGCCAGATACCGAAGAAGCCGAGGATTCAAAAGCCATGCAAATGCACGTTGGCGAACGAGGACGTTACCGTCAAACAATGATGTACACAGCCACCATGCCCGCAGCTGTTGAAAGGATTGCCAGAAAGTACCTTCGTCGCCCTGCAATAGTAACTATCGGAAACGTAGGTGAAGCGGTAGACACAGTCGAACAACGCGTCGAGTTTGTCAGCGGTGAAGACAAACGCAAAAAGCGTTTGGCAGAGATCTTGTCCAGCAGAGAATTCGCACCCCCGATCATTGTCTTCGTCAACATCAAGCGCAACTGCGACGCCGTGGCAAAAGACATCCAACGAATGGGTTATTCGGCCGTCACTTTGCACGGTTCAAAAACGCAAGAACAAAGAGAAGCAGCACTGCTTTCGGTGCGCGAAGGCAAGACCGAAGTTCTCGTCGCCACAGATCTCGCAGGTCGTGGTATCGATGTTCCTGACGTTTCGCTGGTTGTCAACTTCAACATGGCTACAAACATCGAGTCTTACACTCATCGTGTTGGTCGTACTGGTCGTGCTGGCAAGAGTGGTGTGGCTATCACGTTCCTTGGCTCTGAAGATAACGATGTGCTTTATGATCTCAAGCAGATGCTTGGAAAGAGTGCTATCTCAAGGGTACCAGAGGAGTTGAGAAAGCATGAGGCAGCGCAGCAAAAGAGTCAAAGAGGCGGTAACAGGAAGGCCGTTGAGGAAAGCAGTGGATTCGGAGGTAAGGGTGGTGGATGGGCGTAGAATCATCACACATTATTATGTACTTGAGTCGAATAACCATACTTAGCAAACGCTGCTCGTCCATGATGTGCCGGCAGCCACGAAAATCTATGTAGATGTGAACATGAAGGAATCACGAAGGCAACGCAAAGAGAAGTTGAAACAGATGGGCAAAGTCAATTGGGTGCCAATTGCGGGGCCTTGCAAGCTAGCGCGAGTTTGAGCAGCTCGTTCGGGCATGTCATTCGTGCGGCTCGGAGACCCTGCATTGTGATGGGCGTTCGGCTGGCCTGTGAAAGTCATGGTCCCTTCCTGTGCCTGGCCGTCTTTCTCAAGATAACTCCATCAGCATCTTTCCACCATCCAGTACTTCATACATGCATGTTTGTCGCCGAGTTCCTTTTGCATATAAGCTCAGCCTAGGTGCTGCTAAATGCCGTAAAACGTCCTTGCTGCTCTGACGACGAGTGCATTCCAACGGTCGAGTTTATCTGCTCAAAGCAATCTATAACCAGCCAGTCAAGCCAGGCCACACCGACCGTCACGTTCCAACCCTGCGCTGCGCTTTGCATGTCTTTGACCCTGTCTTTCTTTCGCTTCACTTACTCACCGGCTCTCGTCTTGTCGCTGCAAATTCACAGCATCACTCATCCATGTCTACTTATTACAGCATGACCACAGTCGCATTTACCTAAACCACGACACGACAACATCTTACGCGCCATGACAAACCCAGCATCTCCATACCTTCTTGATCGCCTTCAAGCGCGTCGCGCCATCCCCGCTACCCGGTCACGTCGCTCAGACTCAGGTCCAAGACTTACAGGTCTGGACGATGACTTATTTCTCGACGAGGCTAGATCCTCTGGCAATGACACCCTGATGACAACACCTAATAATAGGCATACACCTACGAATGCCACTGCCTCTCTCGGCGCACGCGAAATTGAGAAGCGCATGGACAAACTGTCCAAACTCAATTTCGACCTGAAGCTGGAGCTCTTTCACTGTAGAGAACGCATGGCCAAGATGCAAGAGAACTGCAAACTACTTGCATCACGCGCCGAGGATTCGAACAGACTTGTCGAAGAGAACGCCACACTTCTTGATCTCAATGACAGCTTAGTCAAGGAACTGGAGCACCGAGATGAAGCTGTTCAAGAAGCTGTCACCATTATCTGTGACTTGGAGGAGAGGCTTGAACGAGCACAGATATCACAACAGAGCCATCATGATCCTCCAGGAAACCTTGTGCCGCCACGACGGTCGTCCCTATCACCTTGCCCTGTAGTATCACCACACAAGTCTGATACATCGGCATGTATGCGACCTTCTTCTGCGAGCCCACCAAGGCGTGTCCCGTCTTTCGTGGGCGACAAGAAATCGAACGCTCGTGCTTTGCGAAGCGTTTACTTGGAGCCAACGCCCAAATTGCATGCTGTAAAAAGCTTCGCCTCTCTGATGTCGCAAAGAGAGGATGTTGATAAGTCCGTCTCGGAGGTTGATACACTAGACTCACCACGGTTGAGTGTGTTGAGCAAGAGCAGTTTCCCTAGCATCTATGATCTACACAGAAACCAGGACATCGTCGAAGGTGAGGCGAATGTTAGCCAGCTGGATGCTATTTCACGCAATGCTGGCAACAAGCATGACTCGGACAGTGATATCAACTCTTGGATCCAGGTGCAGACACCACAACCACCTGTGCTGTATTCAGGCCAGGGACAATTCCAGCAATCACAATCCGACCCCGATCGCAACCAATACACATCGCAAACGACAGAATTGTCGCACAACAAACAAAAAAGGACTCCATCGCTAAATGGCTCATCTTTCGGTGGAGCCTTACTACCTCCGACTCCAGATAGCGCAAGCACTAGCGTTCTACAGGACTCATACATGAATGGCCCATCAGATACAAAGGTGCCGCCAAGGATGAGTGCAAACTTGGCCAACGCTGCAAAGCACGCAGCACTGCTACACACACCCGAGACACCTGGCGTTGCAGACATGGGCAAGCTCCATTCAAGACACTACACAAATGGTCCTAGCTGGTCGAACAGACATAGCGCATCTCTTTCATCCACTGACGAGGAGGACGAATATTATGAACGATCAGACAGTAATACGAACGCCAGGACTGGTAGTGCCGGGTCTGATGGATCGTACCCTAATGGCGGATCGATCGTCAAAGGCACACCATCCAGATTTCAAGTGCGTCGCAAGATCTCCCCTGCTAGAGATATGCTTTACGACGGAGAAGGGGCCCGCCAGGCCCCGCTTCAACGCCCAAACACTTTGGAAAGGGGAACATCACAGTCACAGAACAACAACAACAACAGGGGTCATCGGCGAATGGAACGCTCAGAGACGACGCCAAACCTTGCAGTAATACAGACACCACCAGATTCGCTGCAGAGGAACAACTCTGCTTCCAGGCCATCTGAAATGCGCCCACAACGAATGGAGCGATCAGAGACCACTCCCAACCTGATGACAAGTATGCAAGTGTCGCATTGGCCAACTCCACCAAGCTTCCAACCGGGACCTCCGATCAAATCGCAGTCAAACAATGGAGGTGGTGTACGCGCAGCAATCTCTCAGAAAACAAACAAACTTCTCCGTCGCATGAGTGAACACCACACTTCATCCTCCGATCAGTCATCAAGACTTGGCCGCCTCTCGCCTTCTAAGCGACCAAATACCTCGACCTATGGCGGCAGCAGTGGCAGCGACGACTCACTGGCCATGCAAGCAGCCAACCAAGCTATCACCACACGTAACCTCGTCGTCGCTCCTGGTGGCAGTGCAGAAGCCAAGAGTCCCAGTCGCAGTTTGTTCTCTCGTGCGGCGGGCAGCTTGAGACGATAGGAGCGTTTTCAGCAGTTCACTTTGCGTTAATCACGCGTCTCTCGAAGCCCACAAAGTGGCAGTATTGGATTACCATGCTCTCCCTTCTACCTATTTTCGCTTCTTCCTTTTTGCTTCTCTTTTCCCTTCTATTGGGCACGCTGAAAGTTCACCTGAACACTTTTTGCTATTCATATCACACACTATTATTGCTATCACGAGAAATGCACAAGACTTTGACTTGTTCCCGTCTCGACTTTTACCCCGTGCTCTTGATGATTGATTGTGTAGTTCAAAAAATCGTGCATACCAACATTGATCATCGCGGCCACGTCCAACACTTCTCACCCGCATTCCAAGCAAAGTGCTAGGACATCCTCTTGTTCCTTTTATCCATCTTCAAGACTGCATACAGGATAGTGAACCTCAAAAGTAACAAGCAAGAGACCGAGCAAAACCTCAATGATGAATGAGGAAGTAGTGACCCGAACAAGATCTAAATAATCAAGAAACAACGACCGGAGCTAAAATAAAAAAATGATCGCGCTTTCTTCCTCCTGTCATTGTTCTTTCCTCTTTTTTTGTTCTCTAAAGATCATTAGCAACTCTTGTCTCTCTTTTGCGATCCCGGAAATTCGTCTTTTTGCCTCGGTATGTGATGATTTGTTTGTTTCGAAGATAATTCGGTCGGTTTTTACAGAGAGAGAGAGAGAGAGAGAGAGAGAGAGAGAGAGGGAGAGAAAGCGAATGTGTAATTCATTCGTTCTTCTGGTCTCCCTTGTTCTGTTTTTTGTCACCTTTTTTCAAATGTGGATTCGTTCTTGGTTTAAGGTCTATTGGAGGGTGTGGTCTATTTCTCTGGTTGGATTCTTTTTTTTTTTTTTTNNNTTNTTTGTGTGTCAGAAGATGGAAGAGCAAGGAGCTA